>Ga0187777_10002220_pt1 | contig 12474 bp, 13 predicted proteins | sample 1015_Q2_SP5_10_M_FD_132416 | JGI IMG/M metagenome (GOLD analysis project Ga0187777, IMG submission 132416) | Tropical peat soil microbial communities from peatlands in Department of Meta, Colombia - 1015_Q2_SP5_10_MG | ecosystem: Environmental > Terrestrial > Soil > Wetlands > Peat | place...
ACCTACAAAAATTCATTCTCTATCATATTAGATACCATCAACTGCCAGTCGTACTTGATAGTAAGCGCATTATACGACTCAATTGTCGCGACAGAAGCTGTGGAACTGCATTTACGCTAACACGTATTTACCTGTTTTGTGGCCTCCTCTCCACAATGATGCCGCGCTCCAGAAGAGGTTTAATTATATGATGCGCCCCTGCCCGTGTCGTTACGCGGAGCTCTTTCATGATCTCATTGATGCTGAGGGGGACGTTGCGAAGGAGAGCCAGAAGCTTTTCCTGCTTCGGCGTCAATATCAGTTCCTCTCCCGGCCTCACATTTCCCTGTATTGCCTGCACCCGCTTCCAGGCCCGGCCCAAGGCCTCCACAGCAGCAGCTGCAACATACTCAATCCAGCCGGCAAGGTTCCCACCCGCCTCCTGGACTGAGCGGAGGACGGAAAAGTATTTCTCACGGTCTTCCCAGTAGACTTCGTCAATAGAGAAAATGTGATAGGTGTCGATTTTCCTGCGATAGAGTTCCCACGTGGCTAGAAGGCGACCGACGCGTCCATTTCCGTCGCCGAAGGGGTGAATGTGCTCGAACTGATAGTGCAAAATTGCTGAAGATATGACAGCAGGCAGGTTCTTGCCCTGGGAATTGACCCAATCCAACAGTGCAGAGACTAGCCGAGGCACGTCTTGATACCGCGGAGGCCGGTGCTGTCTAATGACGACCTGGTAATCCCTGAATGCGCCGATGGGTTCACGTTCAAGCGCGTCTCTACCAACGATAGCGTGCAGCCGGAGGACATCTTTTGCGGTCAGGTTCTTCTTGGTGGAATGGCCGGTAATATAACGAAGTGCGGCAAGGTAATTCAAGACCTCGTTCTTATACCGACGTTGGACCATCGGCAAATCGCCGCCTTTTGACAGGATCTCGACCTCCCTGAGGGTCAGGGGATTCCCCTCGATGGCCGTCGAGGTATGTGCAAGCCGGGCAAATGCATCACGTTCCAAGCGTGGTCTCCACTGGACGGACACGGGAGACATCTCGATCTTCGTCCTAAGTTCGGATATCTTTTCCAGGAGTCCGGCTGTCCGGGGAGTAATCACATATTTTGGATTGTATCCCATAACACCCCTATCTTTTTGTTCGTATAGTATACGTTAAGCTATTCGTCAAGTCAATTCCTTTTTGAGTTTACATACGCAGTTCGGAGCGTTTGGGGGCGGGAGGAGTTACTTAAATCACAGATGAACTTTTGAAGATTAGAGAAGTTACATATAAATTGACTTCTTCTTCATGCATTGTGATTGTTCCAAGATTTGATCCCTGCCCGCTGGGCTGAGCTTCTTCCAGTCATGTCTTGCCCTTCTTCAGTTTTTCCAGGCCTTTTATGATGCCGTTGCTTATGCTTTTCTGCCGGGGTCGAAACACTATATCTCCCACATCCCTCATTTCGCTACCCTTGGCAACAGCGAGAGAAGATGATTTCTCGAGCGACAGGACCTGGCTCGGGTACACGCTCCGATGGCCAGTCATGAGGAAGCTGATAACACAAGCCACAGCGGCATAAGGTGCGATCTGAGGCCCGAAGAGTTCGATTGCCATGATGCTCGCCGATATTGGGGTATTCGCGGCACCGGCAAGGAGGCCGACCATGCCGACTGCTGCGAACAAGGAGGGGTCGAATCCAAGTGCTCGGCCGAACGAGCTGCCTGCCGTCGCACCTACGAAGAAGATGGGGGTCACGATGCCGCCGCTTCCTCCGAAGCTGAGCGTGATCGCCGTAAACAGCATCTTGAGCAAAAAAGCGCCTCCAGGGATTGCGCCTCCATCCAGAGAGGTCTTTATCGTTTCAAGACCGAGCCCGAGATATCGGGATGAGAAAAGCAGGGAAAGGATCACGAGCGCTGTTCCACCGAATAACCCCTTGAGCGGTTTGGAGATTTTCAGGCGATGGCTTGTACGTTCAAGGAGTCCGAGCATTTCGATAAGGAGGAGCGAACAGAGGCCGAAGAAAAGTCCGGCCAGGCATATTTTGAAGAAGAAATAACTGCTGAAAGCGGGAATAATACTGACGGGCTCATGAAAATACGCGATCCCCAAAGCAGATGATACCTGATAACTCACGATTCCAGCGACAAAAGACGGAAGCAGCACATCATACATCATGGCCCCTACGAACAACACTTCAACACCGAACAAAGCCCCGGCTATGGGTGTACCGAAGACCGAGGCGAAGCCGGCGCTGATGCCACAAATGACCAGCTTTTTGCGATCACGGTCGCTAAACCTCAGAAGCCCAGAAAAGGTTGATGCGAGGGCGGCCCCGATCTGTGCAGCAGGCCCCTCCTTGCCGGCTGACCCCCCGAAGGCGATTGTTATGATCGTAGCCACGAGTTTGACAGGCACGACCATCGCGTTCATCTTCCCGGAATACCTGTGCACGGCCTCGATGATCTTCTCGGTACCATGGCCTTCCGCGTCAGGGGCAAAAACCTTAACGATCAATGCGCTTAATAATAGTGCAAGGGGAAGCAGCACATAGTAATAGGGATACTGAGTCACGAGGGAAATACCCAAGCCCAGCAGTTTCAGAAACACCGTTGTGGAAAGGCCGACAAGGATCCCTACGCAGGTTGCCAGGAACAGCCATTTCAGGATGCTGATGAACAGCACCGATCCCTCTACAACTTTTTTTTCATATCAGAAACCCATCTTCTCCATTTCAGAATAATTGTAAGTTACACCAGATCTAACATCAAATTGCTGCGATGATCATAAGCGATGTCAGTCTCAGGAATAAAACAATATCCGCGTTTTTTTGTACGTCCGCTTTCATCTGAGAACGCATGGGGATATACGACATCACACTCGCTATGAGAATGAGAAACATCGATACTCCGACCATCTTGTCAATAACAACTTTCTCTACCCTTCCGACCTTCCATAGATTGACGAAATTCAGGATGACTAAGCATATCCCGAGCAGGTTGGATGACGCCGGCAATATATGTTTCGACTCATCTTGGTTCGGCCGTACTGGCATGGTAATGGCTCCCTCCAAGAACCATTCAAACCATGCAATTCGCTCCGCTTTCCTATATTCATCATCACAAGTAACGTGTACATTCCCAGTATAGGATTTTGTGCTTCGATCTCTGCCCGCGGATGCAAAAAAGAAAGGGTGCCGAAAGCGTATTGCCCACGGCACCCGCGCAAGTGGAACAAGTGATGCATTTTAAGATGGGCCGTAGAAGGGAGGATTTTACGCGGCTCTTCGATTCTTCGTCTTACGGCTTTTCCTTGTTTCCTTTCGAGCAAAGCGATCTCAGCTTCGTACCATTTGATATGCGCCGTTATATCCTTTACTATCGAATCCGCCGCAAGATTTTTCTTGTCGTTTGCCGACACCAGCGAGTAAACTCTTGCGCCCGGAGCGGAAAGTTTTTTTTGCATCTTTGTTTTGAGTGCAATCAGCCTGTATTGCCTTTTCCTTTCTTCGTTCAAAACTCCAGCCTTACGCCTCGCAACTATGGTTCCCCGTCTGACTGCGATCTCGCCGCTTCTCAGCCTTTTTGCCATTTCCGTTATCAATGTCTTCGATGTTATCGACCCAGGGGCTTTCATTATGAAAGATTCACCTCATCCGGGATCATTGATCGTAAAAAGCTCTCGGCCGACGGTAACATCATCACATGACAAAAAAGCATTGTTTGATAAGACATCATGTCGACCCACCTCTGCCATCATGCCCGTTTTATGGACCGGCGCCCGTCTCCTTTCTGCTTCCTTTCTCCTGGATCGCTTCTCATCAGCTTGCAAGCGAAATACAGTACTGCAATCGTAACTGCTATGTATTCCGGGTAAAAGAGATTCACTTGGCCGCCTCCCGGCCGAAACCGGCCATAGGCAGGGTATTTTCCGGTCCCGCAAAATCGTTCGTTATCTTGTCATGGCGACAAGATCGTCCTTCCTGTTCTTTTGCCAGCATGCTTCATCATGCTCAGTGCAAACCGGTTTTTCTTTGCCGTAGCTAATTAGCGAGATCCGATGTCCCGACACGCCCAGGGCGATTAGGTATTGCTTAGCGCTTACTGCCCGCCGTTGGCCGAGCGCCTGGTTGTATTCAATTGTGCCGCGCTCATCGGCGTTTCCTTCGATCGTGATCTTTGCCTTCGGATTTGCCTTGAGCCATTCGGCGTTCGCCTTCATGACGGCTTTGGCATCATCACGGATGAATGATTTGTCGAAATCAAAATAAACAGGCTTGAGCCCTATCGCTGTCACCTTGGCCAGTTCACCAGGCTCCCCGGATTTCACCTCGCGCTTTGCTTCAGTTGTTTCAGGAGAAGGTGCCGAAGGAGCCGTTACGTTCTCTTTCTGCGCTTCCGGTGAAGATGCCATTTCTGTTTTTTTCGGACAGCCCCACAGAGGAACAAGGCCAACGAGCAACACGCACGAGAGATACATCATGCCTTTGAGATTCATTTCCATGATCCTCCTAATTATTGGTGATGGACATTCATCAGCGTTATACCGTTGCATTTATGGTGTAAATCGATTAAATTATTCCTGGAACAAGCTCTATGATTTCAATGAAATAAAGCCTCCAGGCCATGTGACATCCATTTCTCCTTTTACATCGAGTATTGCTCAACCGGAGGGGGCTTCGAATCGGCCATCGACATTTTTTGCACCTTGATCTAGCTTATATTGCCATGGTCCATTTCACTTGTTGTTAGACAACGAGTCCTGCTTTAGGTTTAATCGAACAGTACATTTTTATTTCATTACATATAATATGTGCTAAAATTGTTTGTGTACAAATTATTAGCACGTTGCCACCGTTTTGTCAAGTTTATTATAAGGAGGGACTGCCTTTGAGCAAGAGAGATGAGAGGGTCGCGGAAATCATCGACAATCTGCGCCGGGTATTTCAAGTTGTGAACGAGCAATCAAAGAAGGCCGAGAAGGAAACCGGCCTCACCGGACCCCAGCTCTGGGCGATCAAGACCATAGCCCAGGAAGCGCCAATCATGGTATCTGAAATAGCCCGCAGCATGTATCTGCATCCAGCTACCGTGGTCGGTATTCTGGACCGTCTGGAAAAACAAGAGCTGGTCAAGCGGATACGCTCATCAGAAGACCGTCGTGTCGTGAGAGTTGAATTGACGGGAAAGGGTCATGCCCTGGTAAAGAAAGCTCCCGGAGTTGCCCAAGGCCTCCTGGTCGCTGGACTTGAAAAGCTGGGCGCCCACAAACTGAAAAACATCGCCCAGGCACTTGATCAGATGGCGGAGATCCTCGGCGCGCAAAATATTCCTCCTCAGCTTATGCTCTCCCCGGAAATCAACAAGCCAGCAAAATCGAAAACCGTCGCAAGGCAAAAAGGGTCGAGGAAGCAACGGTCAGCCAAAACTAAGGTATGAGTAACAAGACTTTCCAATTGATGCAATCGTTTAAAAGAGGAAGAAACACACGACTGCAAATATGATGAAAAACACAACAAATCTAAAGTTTACTTACCGGAGTGACTCCGGCCATACTACGAGGCCTGCAACCTTAGATGCTCCCCACAGGTGCCGATCAAAGGTTGCCACAGTGACTGATTCTCCGAGCATATCCTGCCAAAAGACACCATCTCAAGGTAGTTTTTGACGATCGTACTGTCGAGTCAATAACGCCTTATGATATTGGACAGTTTCTCGAGTCTTTTACGTCTGGGATGTCAAAAGGAACCAGCCATTTACGATATGCTCAAACCAAAGCATCCTTTAGTTTCGTCATGAACGAATGCGGCGTGGATATCAAGAACCCCCTTGCGGCCCCCTATTGTATAACTATTTGGGGTGTCCATCAAATCGGGGGAGGCTCAGGAATGCTACAATAGCGTTTAAAAAAAAATTCCAGGGCGGCACTTGACAAAACCCTCTTCATGGGAGTTGTACTGTTGATTATTTAGACATGTAGCAACTCAAACAGTTCGGGAAGAAATTGCTGCTATTGCACGTCTTCTATCCACAGCAATGATTTGCCAATGGTTGTCCTCTTGAGCGCGGAATAAAACTTTTTATCTGCAGTAACTAAGCGGCATTCCTGAATTTGCGCAACAGCCAGATATAAACTGTCGTAAAAAGATCGCTGATAGCGTTCTGCTATTGCCCATGTTACATCAAAAAGCAGGTCTGAAGAATATATAACAACAGGCATTTTTCGAAAATCTGATAAAATTTTTACAACGGAGTCTCTATCGATTTCATCAGCCCTCCATTTTTTCCACAAAACATTTCCGAATTCCGCGAAAATGAGATCCGGGGCTAAAAGCTCAAATTTCTTATTCAGTAAGCGCATCGATTCACGCGAATGGATTTCAGGCAGGAACCATTTAACGGATACGCTCGCATCAACTACATATTGCTTCAACGGTCTCGGTCCTCTCTAATAAGGATGGCACTATCGGTATACTTCCTGCCAGCCAGACGTTTCTGCCAGTCTTTGGCTACGTTTGTAGCTTCGGCCATAGATAATTTTGCTGCATTTTGCAAAATTAATTTTACTTCTCCCTGTAACGAACGATCATGCTGCTTAGCTCTCATTTTGAGGCGTTCGATTGTTTCCTTTTCCAAATTGCGGACCAGTAACTGTGCCATATTTATCTCCTTCTCAATATGAGATATGATAGCATAATGATAGCATAATGTAAAGATATTTTGCATTGTGTCGGTGTACTTATTACTCTGCCCATGAAATTGCGCGTGATATAAGTTGGGGCAATAACGCTTGAAGATCCAAGATGCCCCGTGATTACCAATAGGGGTGAGAGAGATGGGATACCAGTGCACGATCATTTGCAGTCGGATTTTCCGACTATCGACCTGTAATCCGAATACCCGAAAATTGTTGTCCCCTTTTCGCCCGCGTCGATATCAGAGATCCTCCTCCAAAAAATAAGAATGCCCGCAAACATCAATGTTTACGGGCATAAAAATGGTCGGGGCGAGCCGGTTTGAACGGCCGACCACTCGCACCCCAACCTACTGTGGCCCTTAGAATTTATGAGTAATATACTGATTATTATAGTAATTTGTACAACCAAGCATGCGTAATTTGTCTTAAAATATTATAATATGCACTTTTTCCATGCCAAAGTCACGCCACGGAGAGGACTAAATTGACTTCTTCTTCGGATTTCGTAACTCGCATGACGCGATCGATTTTATTGTAAACGCGACTCTTAACGATATTTCAGCTTGAAATAAAGCATGTGATGCTAATCTTTGCTCTTGCGATGTACACCCACTAACATGCATCTTACGCCACGTGTAGATCCTGCAAATTACCGCGATGAACATAATGGGGTCAAATCGCTATGGGAGTCGACGCAGAAAGTAGTATTCGTTGACCGGACGATCATCGGTCAGCACGGGTGCATTCGGATAACTGTTAATCACTAGCTGGATCGGGATCTCGGTAAGGATCACGCGCATGAGCTGCATTGTCGCGCTGGTCTCCGGTCCCCACTCAATAAGATCGTGACGTGCGGTCTCGGGCAAACGCGCGGCCAACTCGGCAGCGGTTCGACTAGGAATCGGACTGGCACTCGCGAGGAAGTGCAAACCGTATCCTTCGACCGAAATGAAAGCGCGGACGTATGGAAATCGCTTAGTCAGAGCCCGAACCACCGCTGACATAACCACCTTCTCACCGTAGGGTAACCATTGTTGGAGTATTCCGTCCGGCGCGAGGCGCTTCCTCGCGCACTCGTAGAACTCCGACGAGTAAAGCAGGCTCGAGGCAGCTGCCTCTACTGGCGGGGGTGGGTCGATCACGATTACGTCGTAGGTCTCAGCCGATCGGTCGAGGAACCGCCGGGCATCATCCACTATGATCCGGCCCAGTGGATTGCGCGCGACCGCTTCGCCGTCCTGATGAAAAAAGCCGAGAAGTGATGGAATGCTGGGGACAAGTTCGACCACGGTTGTGGGAATCCCCCAGCTGAGCATAGACCGGAATGAGGTCCCCATGCCGAGGCAGAGTACGAGTCCCTTCTTGGGGAAGCGGTCGAGAAAAGCCAGCGGGAGGTGAACCATCATCTTGGTGATCGGCGTGAGATTTGTAATTCCCACCCCGTTGACCAGCAGTTGCTTATCCATGCCTTTTCCGGACGCGATGACGGTTGCGGTGTGATCGCGCAGTACGATGCTGTGCGGAAATGCCGTCTCGAAGTCCTCCGTGAAGATGACTAGAAATGCGGCAACGACGACTCCGATCGCAGCAAGCCTCCACTGATTGCGTGATGTCGCAGCTCGATTGAGTAGGCCCGCCAGCATGAAAGCAAACAGCGGAGCGAGAAGGAGTACCGTTGTCCACCGTTCTCCAAAAAGGGGAAGCAGCACGAATCCCGACAGAACCGGCCCGATGATACATCCCAGAGCATTTACTGCGTAGGCCACCCCCGCCCGATCCGGGTTTCCTGAGGACATGCGGTCTACCATCATCGGCATAAGGAACCCGAGGACACCGGAAAATGGCGCTATACCCAAGATGACGCGAACTGTCCCGGCGAGCAAACCGTAGAGAGTTGGCGAGGTCTCTATCGCAACAGGCCCCCCCTCAGGTAGGCGCGGATCAGCGGCGAGCAGGGCGAGAAGACCGGTTGATCCTGCAAGAATAGCGGCGGCAACCCACGGAAACCCAGCTGAGCTCTCCGTGGTGCGGGCAGCCCAATAGCGGTAAACGCGTGATCCAATAGCAGTTGAAATGAGGTATACTGCAAGTATGGTCGCGAATGAATATACGACGGGCCCCTCAAAAGGAACGAATTGCCGTGTCCAGACCACCTCAAGTGCAAGACTCACGAGGCCGGTGGTGAACAGAAAGGCAAGGCCGAGCCATGACGCTCGGGGTACGGCCCCGGAAACATCAATGGTTGAGTAATTTCCATCGCTGGATGGGGCTGTAATCCTACCCGAGATCACCAGCGCCGCAGTAGCCACGGCCACGTTGGCCCCGGCTGCCACGAATAGTGTTTTATGAAAGCCGAGTATTTCGATGAGGACGAAGGCCGCGCCGAGCGCTCCGGCCATCGCACCCAGGACATTCGCGACGTAGAGATAGCTGAACGAACGTGGTGAGGCTTCAGGGAACGCGGTGCGAATAACTGCCATCGCTAGAGGGAAAGTAGCTCCCATGCAGATGCAGAACGGGATCAGGGCGGCAGTGACGCAAGCGGCGGAGGCCAGGTAGTAGCTCCCGGAACCCCATGTTGCATGGCCGTCTATAGAGCTGAGCAACGTGTGTCCCCAGCCGAGCAGGGGAGCGACTGCAATTCCCGAGAGGCCAATAAGTAGCTCGGTCGTTGCGTAGAAGCGAATAAACGACGAAGGGCCGCGTCCTTGCAACCGACTCGTGAGGCGTCCCGCACCCCAACTTCCCACGGCAAGGCCGGCCATAAAAGTCGATAGGACAATAGAAATGAGAGGGGTGGTCACACCGAAATCCGCCATTGCGATCCTCAGCCAGACAACCTGATATACGAGACTACAGAAACCGGAGAACAGGAAAAAAACGAAGAACCATGTCATGGATGACGTCTGCGTACGAACGATTGATGCACCTATCGTCGCATCTGCGGCATATTGAGACGGTGATGCCTTCAGGCCTCCAGGCGTTTTCTTTCTATGAGGGTCAAGTTGAGATTGATTGCCGTTTTTTTTATTCATGTAACACTAGCCAATCTGAGGTGAAGTTTGTACTGCGATAACAGAATAGCGATTGCTGCGCTTTTCCGTTCTCTTCGATAGTCCCGACTATCCACGTGTTCCGCTTGCATTTGGTTCTTAATATACTTGCAATGAAAATTTTGTCAAGCCATGTTTGATCTCCTCCGAAATCAGATCCATCCTGAGAGTCGGTGCATTTACTTGCTTAAAACATCCATTTGAAGGCCGTTGTCCCCGATATCGAGCAATTTCGTATTGGTAAATATTATCAATTTCGAGACGAAAAATGCAAATCGGACGGCCGTCGGACTGCTTGTTGCTGTCCGATTGCCCGGCTGACCGACGCTATTATCACCCCACGCCCAGAGCTTTTCAAAGCCGCCCATTTTAACTCTTGTTTCTCTATGAAAATTCCCCTTATCAGAATATCGGATTGCACCAAAACCCCGGGGTTAAAGTCAACCCGTATAATGTTTGGCTCCTCCCTATTTTCTTGAAATTCTTCTTCCTTGAACACCTTCCAGCACGTCATTTGCCGGGATAAGAGTTGCTTTTAATGATGATTGCAGGTATTATACGTTCATTCTCAAAACATCATTTGCAAAGAACCGGGTCGCTTACAGCTTCTCAAAGAGAACAGGGGAGTGGCCCATCATGAAAGAAACAAAAGAAGAAAAAGATGAAGTGAAATCACCCTGCAGAAAGAAGTGTTCGCTCGACCGGAACAAGATCTGTCCGGAGTGCGGTCGCAGCATTGACGAAATCGTTTCATGGCGCGATGCAGACAATTCTATGAAACGAAAGATACTTGAAGCGGCAGAACTCCGGCGACGACGGGCCAAAGCATAGAACGAGGGATTAAAAGAGAATCGGACCAGGGTCCTTTCCTATGGAACATCCTCTGATCATCAGCTGCGGCATATTCAAGGCGGAGCTGGAATATCTCCTGAAAAAGAAGGGCAGGAGCACAAGCGTCCGGTTCCTCGACCCGGCCCTGCATGTGAACTTCGACCGCCTGAAAGAGTGCCTGGTCCAGGCCCTCGAAGAGAGCAGGAGGTGCAGCGAGCCTGTCACGGTGCTCTACGGCAATTGCCATCCTGAGATGCAGAAGATCATCGATCATTACGGGGCAACGAAGATCGATGCCAGGAACTGCATCGAGGCCATCGTCGGCCGCGACGAGCTTCGCAGGATCGACGCGGAAGCGAAGAGCTTTTACCTGACCACCGGCTGGATCAACAACTGGCGGGAGATCTTCGCCGCCGGCGTGGCCGAGCTCGACCTGGACTTCAGCTCGATGTTCAAGGACTACAAGCGGGTGATCGTCTTCGACTCCGGGGTCATCCCGATCGACGAGGACATGGTCGCTGCCTTCAGCAGGTTCACCGGTCTGCCCGTGGAACGGCGGGCGATAAGCCTCGACCGGCTTTCCCGTCTCCTGGACCCCTGACATCCGGGCGTCTCAGGCACGTCACCCATCTAAAGAAGAGGCGACAGGGTCAGGTCTGGCTTCTTGGCATTGTCGAAAAATAAGGATATTTGACCTCACCATTACTGATATCAATATACCCGACGATCAAATCCGACTCCCTATCTCCGTTTTAGGCAGTTTAGTTATAATCAAGAATTGCCGCATGTTGGGCGCAGTCGCGAAACTGCAACGTACGGACTGTCCCTCACCTTCACCAGGTTTGAGTAGCAGAATCAATGGTAACGGCCAGGGTGGCCCGCAGCCAATTGAACTTTGCCTTCATAAAGTCAAAATCAGGCCCGGATGTTATAAAGACCGCCTTTCCCTTGATCAAGAAACCGGCACCAGTTCCGTGCAAGCCCTTAACCTTGCTGCTTCCTAAAGTAATCAGCACATTGGGATTGTAAGCAACATTGGCCTCTGTTTTATGCATATACCCTGCAGGAATGAACAAGCGTCCGTCTGGTGATATTCTGATATAGCTATTCCAGGTGTTGACCATATGCGGTCCATCCTTTCCCAAGGTCGCAATGGCAACAACCCCATCCTGCTTCATGATCTCCAATAGTGTTTCCGGAATCATCGTGACTACCTCCTTCGTTTAGTGTGTTGTTTTGTCTAACCAGTGATTGTCTACTTACAACCGCCCCGCAAGCATGGATTTTCAGTGTTGGCAAGTTTGGCAATTAAGATGCCAGTTTTAATAAGAAACATCCAATCACAGCATCTGAAACCAGTCACAACAGTTTAGGATGGAACTAATACGGTTTAAATAACCGTAAACTCCAACATTACATGTAGTATTTTTTAAATGATTGCTGAGACTGAACACATCATAACTTTTCGCGAGAATGGATTCCTAAAATATGAAAAAGCCCATAAACGTCAGTGTTTATGGGCTCAAAAATGGTCGGGGCGAGCCGATTTGAACGGCCGACCACTCGCACCCCAATCTCCGAGGGCCCTTAGAATTTATGTGTAATATACTAATTATTATAGCAAATTTTTCAACCGAGCGTGCATAATTTGTCTTAAAATGTCATAAAATGCAGTTTTTCCACGCCAAAGTCACGCCATGATCAAAAACAATCGATTTTTTTTCTTGTTCACCAAGATCGCGTCCTTCGCTATCTCAACGCGGGACTTCTTAACCTTCTTCGTATCAAATTGTGGTGAACAGTATTGCATTAACACTGGTCGTAAAGATAACTCGTAAGTATCTTTCATCCACTAACCTTCAAACAATTTAATCTGACAAGATAATGATTATTTCCTGTAATGTTGGAGTTGC
>Ga0187777_10002222_pt1 | contig 12468 bp, 10 predicted proteins | sample 1015_Q2_SP5_10_M_FD_132416 | JGI IMG/M metagenome (GOLD analysis project Ga0187777, IMG submission 132416) | Tropical peat soil microbial communities from peatlands in Department of Meta, Colombia - 1015_Q2_SP5_10_MG | ecosystem: Environmental > Terrestrial > Soil > Wetlands > Peat | place...
CGTGATCGCCATTCTTGTAGTCGTATGTCGGCTCAGGATCACAGCGGCGAGCACCGCCATCTCCGCGACGCCTGCGAGCATTCCGCCGCGCGATCCACAGATAAAAATCGTGCTTGCCATCAGTGTTGCGGCAAGGGCCGCCAAAAATTTATGCCGGGGTCGGATGCCAGGTGTGAGGAACAGAACAAGCGCGAAGGGCAATAGCAATTCCATCAATCCGGCGTAATGATTGCGGTTCACGTATGGTCCGTAAATGCGGCCTCCGAATCGGGGATGTCGAAGCCAATAGAGTTTGCCATTGGAAGCGATGCCCTGAATTAATGCGAAGCTCGCGACGAGGAACCCGTACACCGAAAATCCTGCTAGCAGTATCCGGTAGTTCCGTCGCCGTTGCAGACATTGAACCATGAGAAAAGAGAGCAAGCCGTAAGAGCCGTACAAAAGCAGCAGCGAAATGGTTGCAGCTTGATATTCGGTTCTGTGGAAAATCAGCTGAGAAATGATTAAGAGCGCAAAAGCGGCGATTGGTAAAAATACACCACTTCGCGTCAGCCGCAGCTCGCCGGTGAATGCTTGTAAGAAAGCCCATGCGATGATCAGGAATAACGAGCCAGCCTGCAAAGCGAAAATTGCCCAAGGTTCAACTGCGCCAAAGGCTAAAGGCCCGAAAAGCAGTAACGCAAGAACCCCAAGAAATACCGCCGATGGTAAACGCGTTGCCAGTACATTTGGCGGAGTACTGACCTCAGGGTGAGAAGTGATTGCGGCTGCAGTGCTCATTCGGAACCTGCCACGGGATGACGCTCGGAAAGACGCAGGCCATCAAGCAATAATCTCCCTCGGATGGCAGCATTTGCGGGTACTCGGCCAATACGCAGAAGAAGCAGCTTTGCATCGGAAGCTGTAGTAAAAGTGCCCCCCACTCGCTTCCAGAAATCCGCGTCTTTGAGATCCTCGCTTTCGAAGTACGAGAGCCCACTGAATGCGTCCTGCAATTGGAAACGTGGTCCGCCGGCGCCTTCAATATTTTCGGTTTTGAAGAACCCAGAAAAATCATAGTCGGTATTTGGCTCGACAGGAATCAGTTGCCGAATGCCCGCATCCGGAAGCCCGCCGCTGTTGAATTCAATGGAGAGTGATTGCTGGGCAGAATGCCCTTCGGTCGGATCAATCGCCAGCGCAACGCCGGGAGTGTTGTCGTACAACCAGTCAAAACCACCATTGAGAACAGGAAGGCTAAAATCGCTATTGATCACACGGTTCCGGGCAGACGGCTGATAAGCAGAAAGTTCCGCAAGATTCGCACCGTCCTGCCAAACCCTGAGCGCTTGATCAATTTCCTTTTGGCTGATCAGGTAATGAATATATTCAAAAATGTAGCGCGTACTCACCGCTGAGTGTAATTGCGCCAGTTGTGTCCAGGTGGCTGCAGCCGCCGCAGGCTGGTTCTTCGAAATCAAGAATTCCAGAAAATTGGAGTAGACATCGACTCTTCGAGGCAGCACATTTGACAGCAGGAAATTCGCGTCCGGTTGGATTCGCCAACAGCGCTCCAGAGTTGCGCCCAAGAGAATAGGATCGTTTTCGGCGACGACTCGAAACTCCCGCAGGGCTTTATCGACATTGCCCTGGGCCCAAAAACGATTGGCAGCTTGCCACGCGGTTTCAGGAGTTCGCGGGTCTGTGGCGAGCGCCTTCTCGATCGCGTTGGTCTCCTGTTGTTCTTGTCGGAGCAACTGATAAGCAGTGGAAAGATCGAGCCAGTAGATGGCTCGATAGGGATTCAAGCGGATCGCGGACTGAAGCAGACTGGTTGCGGTGGCCGGATTCTGATCGATGAAGAGGTGGTAGCGGCCAAGGATGTTTCGATAATCTGCATTCATTGGCTCAAGGGCCACGGCCCTTTCCAAACTCCTTAAATCGGGCTTTTCAGAAAAATGCGTTGCTAAGAATTGCCGCGTGCAAATGTTGAGGTAAGCCGTGCACAGAAGGAGCGCGCTCCCGAGAAAGACGATTTTGCGAACCGTGCTGTGGAGCGCAATCTGCATGTGCGGACATCGCGTACACTATGCGCGATGAGGCCTCGATTTAGGAGCTTCGGATTCGTCCTCGTAGTATTTGTTTCCGTACCTGCCTTTGTACTCGTAGTAGTAGTAGTAATCTGGCGAATTTAGATCCACGGCATTCATCAGAATGCCGCATACTCGCGCATTCACCGACAAAAGCAGGTCGCGGGCCCTGCGCAGAGCTTGCTTTGTGGTCTGGCCCGAGCGAATGACCAGCACAACTCGATCTGCCGCTGTTGATGTGACTACGGCGTCGGTTACCGATAGCGTAGGAGGAGTGTCGATGACGACGTGGTCGTATTGTTCGCGCAACTGCGACAACACATTTTTCATGTTGGTGGAAGCGAGGAGCTCTGCCGGGTTGGGAGGCGGTGTTCCGGCCGGTAGCAGAAACAGATTCGGCAGAATGGTTGAACGGACAGTCGCTGACTCCAACTCGGTGTTGGCGGTAAGCACATTGCTGAGCCCGGCCATGGGAGCCATCCCAAGCGTTTTGTGAATACTGGGACGCCGCAGATCGGCATCCACCAGTAACACCCGCGCTCCTTTTTGTGCCAGCACGATGGCGAGATTGATACTGGTGGTGGTTTTGCCTTCCTCCGGCAGGGCGCTGGTCACGAGAATCACTCGAGGTGGTCCACCCACCGAGGTTAGTAGCAACGAAGTCCGCAGCGACCGGTAAGACTCTGCCATCTGCGATTTGGGCCTTGATTGAGTGACCAGTTCGACGGCTTCCTTCGAGGCCGCGAGCGAAAGTCTGCGACGGGGCGCCAGTTCTGTAGTTGCACGTGAACCGAGCGGGATCATGCCGAGGGATGGAAGGGAGGAAATAGATTGCGCCTGCTCCGGAGTACGAACCGTGTTATCCAGTCCCTCAAGAACAAAAGCCAGCGAGACTCCGGTAGTAATCCCGAGTGCTAAGGCGAATGCCAGGTTTCGCGGGAGGTTCGGTTCCGAGGGCGTGGTCGGTATCCGCGCGGTGTCGACGATGCGAAAGTTATTGGATCGCAAGCCTGCAGTGACGCCCGCCTCTTTCAGCTTTTCGAGTAGTCCTTCGTAGAGCGTCCGATTGGTTTCCACATCTCGCTTCAGCAGACTGTACTCAATTGCACTCTCATTGAGCTTATTGGCTTCCTGCTTCTGCTGCTCCAGTGCGGCACGAAGCATGCTTTCCCGCTGCACCGCGGCTTGATAGTCTCCGCGCAGGCGCGCGGTGATTTTCTTCATTTCGACTTGCATTTGCGCCTGGACTTCCTGGAGTTGACTGCGGATCTGGGCAAGCTTGGGATAGGCGGGACCGAACTGCACGCCTAACACTGCCATCTGAATTTTCAGATCGGCTTCCTGCTCTCGCAGTTTTTCCAGCAGCGCGGAATTGGCGACGGATCCTTTAGCGGCATTCTGAACTTGTGCGGCTGCGGTGATCGAATCCGCGTCTCCGCTCTGTACGAGACGATAAATGGATTCTTTATCCATACGAGCCGATTGGGCTTCAGTAAATTCGCGATTGAGTTCGTCCAGTTTTGCGGTGGTGATGTTCTGTTTTTCGTCGATACCAAGGATTTCGTGTTCTTTCTGATACCTGACCAGCTTTTCTTGCGAAGTCTCCACCTTCATTTGAAGGTCGACGAGTTGTTTCGAAAGCCACTCCGAAGCCTGCATGGTCGATTCAAAGCGTGTCTTGAAATTTTGCTCGACATAGGTGCTCACCAGAGAATTCACGATCCGGGCGGCCAGACTGCGGTCAGGGCTGCGGTAATGAATTTCGATGATTCGGGTGTTGGGAACCAAGGAAACTTGCAGGCCGCCTTTGAAAGCTCCGAGGAGGGCTGATGTCTTTGGCGAATCGGGCTGCAAAAGTTCTGTAGTGAGTTGCAGACCGCTGTTTGACTCAGATCCACCGCTCGCCCCGGTTTTGTCCAAGCGCAATTGGCGAATGACCTGCAAGGCCAGCAAATCGCTTTTTAAAATGCGGACTTCGGTATCAAGGTCCGAGGGGTCGTAGTAATCGGGACCAGAACCATTGGCGTCTTTCAAATTTAGAGAAACTGGATCCATCCTGTTGATCGCGATACTGCCAACCGCATCGTAGATTGGCGCGCTGCGCAGAGTGGAAATCGCCACCACCGTAAGAACGATGGCAACACTGCACACGATCACCCACTTCCGCTTCATCAAAATGCGCAAGGATTCGCGAAGGGCCGAATCCTGGAGCGGAACGGCCGGATAAGGCGACGCGAGAGCGTCGGGATGTAATGCAAATGGAAAACTGCCCTGTGATTCGCGAAAAACTTGACTGTGTAGTGGCACCAGCGGCCCAGATGCCATCACCGGACCCCGAAGGTACTTTGAGCGTACACACAAAAACCCATTAGTTGCTTGAAAACTGTTGAAGGCATAGCTGCCTCCAGTATCGCAAACAGACCGACAACTGACTCGTAATGCTGCTGGTTCCCTAGTGTTAATGCGGGTTCCTGCAGGATTTCTCCACGCCTCGTGCGCTTATACTGGCGCAGAAATCAGCGCACATCTTGATGTAGTTGACCAGCCGGAGGTGTATTCGGGCGGGGCTTTTGCGTGTTTGAGGCGACATCTATGAATTGGTCAGAGCAGACAGTTTTGGTGACCGGGGGAACGGGTTCTTTCGGGCGTAAATTTGTTGAGTTGATGCTGCGGGAATACCGTCCCCAAAAGCTGATTATTTTTAGCCGTGACGAACTCAAGCAACATGAAATGCGAATTGCGGGTTTCGATCACTCGAGCCTGCGGTATTTCATTGGAGACGTGCGCGACCCACAGCGACTGGAGCGTGCGTTCGCCGGCGTCACAATTGTGGTCCACGCAGCGGCGATGAAGCAAGTTCCCGCATGTGAGTACAATCCTTTCGAAGCCATTCAGACGAATGTGATAGGTGGCCGCAATGTGATCGACGCCGCGATCAATGCCGGTGTGCGGCGGATTTTGTTTCTCAGTACGGATAAAGCTGTGAATCCGATCAACCTGTATGGTGCGACCAAGCTTTGCGCCGAGAAGATGTTTGTCCAGGCGAATGCGTATTCGGGCGCGCAGGACACGCGCTTCTGCTGTGCGAGATATGGAAACGTCGTAGGCAGCAGCGGCAGTGTCATTCCAATTTTCCTGAAACAGCGCGAGAACGGGCGTCTTACCATCACCGACCCACGCATGACGCGATTCTGGATCACTCTGGATCAGGGAGTGCGGTTCGTAGTGCGCTGCGTTGAGCAAATGCATGGCGGAGAAATTTTCGTCCCGAAAATTCCGAGCATGAAAATGCTGGATCTGGCGCAAGCCCTGGCGCCCGGATGTGAAATTCAAGTTGTCGGAATTCGGCCCGGCGAAAAACTACACGAGGCACTTTTGTCGGAAGATGAGGCTCGCCAATCGGTTGAACTGGAGGATATGTACGTGGTCCAGCCGGCCTATTCGTGGTGGGCCAAAGAGAACTGGACAAACGCTCGGCCTTTACCCGATGGGTTCCGCTATACGAGCGACGGGAATTCGCGCCAGCTCTCTGCGGAGCAGCTTTGCGCATTGTTGGGCGAAACCTCTCCGCTGCTTGCCTCAGCGGACTCTGAACAACGCGTGCGCCCACACACGAAAACGCAATGAGCATCGCTCAGAGGATCACGCAAGAGCTGGCGATTCATGGTGGTCGACCAGTACGTTGCACCTTGCTTCCCTATGGCAGGCACGTAATTGATGAAGCCGATATCCAAACGGTGGTCGAAACGCTGCGATCGGATTGGCTCACGACGGGACCGAAGATCGGGGAGTTTGAAGAAGCCGTAGCCGCGTTTGTTGGAGCGAAGTACGCGGTCAGCTTCAGTTCTGGTACTGCCGCGCTGCACGCGGCGGCATTCGCAAGCGGCCTCCAGCCGGGAGATGAAGCGATCACGACGCCACTCACCTTCGCGGCGACCGCAAATTGCATCCTCTATCAAGGTGCGACGCCGGTGTTCGCCGATATCGAAGCTGAAACGCTGAACATCGATCCTGAGCAAGTATTTCGTCGCATCTCGACGCGAACGAAAGCAATCTTGCCGGTTGACTATGCGGGCAGTCCAGTCGCATTGGATGAGATATTGCAATTAGCGGAGGTGCACGGCCTGGTCGTTATCGAAGATGCTTGCCATGCGCTAGGAGCGACGTACCACGAGCGCCGTGTGGGTAGCGTCGCGGACATGACCGTTTTCAGTTTTCATCCGGTGAAGCACGTTACGTGTGGCGAAGGCGGGATGGTCACGACCGACAATCCACGTTTTGCACAAACACTTCGTCGGTTTCGAAATCACGGAATCGACAATGAGGCCCGTGAGCGGCAGGCTGCGAACCGCTGGTTCTACGAAATGATTTTATTGGGTTTCAATTACAGATTATCTGACATTGCCTGCGCTCTCGGCCTGAAGCAACTCACGAAATTGGAAGCGAACCTCGCACGCAGACGGCAAATTGCGGCACGCTATCGGAAAGCGCTCCAGGACATGATGGCCCTCCGTTTGCCCATCGAGCAGAGTGAGGCGACTTCCGCTTGGCATCTCTATCCGATTCGCTTAAACCTCAATGCACTCTCGGCGGATCGTGAGCAGGTTTTCCAGGCGCTGCGGGCTGAGAACATCGGTGTCAACGTACATTACATCCCAGTTCATTTGCATCCTTATTACCGTGATCGATTTGGGTATAGAGGCGGGGAGTTCCCAGTTGCGGAGAATGCCTATGAACGACTCATTAGTCTGCCGATGTTTCATGGAATGAGCGACCAGGACGTGCAGGATGTGATTGCAGCGGTTGGAAAAATTATGATGTACTTCTCTCGATAACGTCTACTTCCCCGGGAAGATGAACACCGCTCAGATATCTCATTGGAGGGGGCAGTTCGGCCGTGAATACACCGAACGCAACTCTTTAACCCTGGAGCAACTGGATGCGCTTTACCAGGGCAATTACGGCCTCACCAGACAAGACCTTAACCGGCGCTTTCTGGCTCAGGTGCCAAGAGATGCTCGCATTCTGGAAGTCGGATGCAATATCGGCATTCAGTTAAGCATGTTGCGGGGCCTCGGTTTTCATGATTTGTTCGGCATCGAAATCCAGCACGACGCATTGAAACAGGCCAAGTCTCGAGTGGCAAAAATTCTGCTGGTTGAAGGTTCTGCTCTCGAAATTCCATTTTGCGATCGGAGTTTTGATGTGGTGTTCACCTCCGGAGTGCTTATCCATATTGCTCCTGATGATCTGCCGCAAGTGATGTACGAGATTTACCGCTGCAGCAGGAGATTCATTTGGGGCTTTGAATACCACTCGCCACATCCGGTAGAGGTTGCTTATCGCGGCAACCGTGATCTGCTGTGGAAGATGAACTATGCGCAAGCCTTCCTGGATGAATTCGAGGATTTGCGGTTGTTACGGTGCGAGCACCTAAGCTATATCGATAGTCCAAACGTCGATTGCATGTTCCTGCTGGAAAAGAGCGTGGGGATCTCGAACTCGTGAGGACCTTAGCGATTGTGCAAGCCCGAATGGGAAGCAGTCGTTTGCCAGGCAAGGTTTTGATGGATCTTGCTGGTGAAACGGTGTTACAGCGGGTTGTTCGACGATTGGGCCGCGCTGCGCTCGTGAATCAGGTGGTTGTGGCGACTTCATTGTCTCCGATGGATGATGCGGTGGTTTCCGAATGCAATCGGCTTGGGGTCGACCACTTTCGCGGCTCAGAAGCTGATGTATTGGATCGCTACTATCATTGCGCCCAAGCCTTTGCCGCTAGCAGCGTGGTTCGCATCACGGCGGACTGTCCTGTGATCGATCCTGCGCTGGTGGATCTCACTATTCGTTCATTCGGTGAAAAATTCTGCGATTATGCCAGCAACGCGCTGGTTCCTGGTTATCCCAGAGGATTGGATGTCGAGGTTTTCACATTGGCGGCACTCACTCGTGCCTGGTCTGAGGCGCGGAAGCCTTACGAGCGAGAGCACGTCACGCCATATCTCTACGAACATCCTAAGCTGTTTCGTTCGGTGTCAGTGAATGCGAAGCGCGACTATGGTGATCTTCGCTGGACGCTCGATACGGTTGAAGATCTGGAATGTCTGCGTGCAATCTACGAGAGATTGGGGGGCCGCAATGATTTCTGCTGGGAAGATGTGCTGCAAATCGTGCAGCGTGAACCCCAGCTCGCTTCGATGAATTCTCATGTCCTTCAGAAAGCTGTGCACGGATGAGACAGGAGACGCTTGTCATTCGAACTGATGCGAGCGCTGCTATGGGGACCGGCCATGTGATGCGCTGCCTCGCCCTCGCCCAGGCCTGGCGGCGTGAGGGTGGTGATGTGGTCTTTGCGATGGCCGACTCAACTCCAAGTCTTGCACGGCGGCTGGAACACGAACATTTCTCTAGCAAACGATTGAATTGCGCTGCGGGCAGTTCTGAAGATGCCAAAGCACTGGCAATAGCAGCTGCTGAACTCCACGCAACCTGGGTCGCGGTTGATGGGTATCAGTTCAGTTCTGCCTATCAACACAGCATCGAGCAAAGTGGTTTCAAGATACTGTGGATCGATGATACCGGCCAGTGCATGCCGTATTGCGCGGATTTAATTCTCAATCAGAATGTATATGCAGAACCGGAGATGTACCTGGAGCGCAGTGAGGAAACAAGACTGTTGCTCGGGCCTGAGTACGTCTTGCTGCGAGAAGAATTTCTGGGTTGGAAGAACTGGCGCCGCGACTTCAGAGAAGCGGCGGCGCGGGTATTGGTGACGATGGGAGGCAGTGATGCACAAAATGCTACCGCTCAGATCCTGCGTGTCCTGGCACGTGCGGACCTGGACGCTGAGATCGACGTAGTCGTCGGCGGAAGCAATCCACACGGGGAAATCATTCGACAGCTGATACGTGAACTGCCCTGCAGGGTCAGCATCAGGAGCGATGTGGCGAACATGGCGGAATTGATGGCTGGAGCGGATCTGGCGATCTCGGCAGCCGGAGTAACTTGTTACGAACTCGCGCTCCTGCAGGTTCCCATGATCCTAGTTACGTTAGCGAAGAACCAGGTGCCAACCGCGAAGGCTTTCGGGAACTGTGGTGCAGCAGTCAATCTCGGAAATTTCGAGAACAGCGATTTTGGGCTTGTTATCGAAGCCGTTCGTGAGTTAGGTGTTGACCGTGAGTATCGACGATCTTTGGCTAACAAAGCACGATCACTAATTGACGGCAATGGCAGCAATCGCGTGTGTCAGGCGCTCCAGCACAAACCTGTAACTAAACATAGCGAGTTGATTCGCGCATGAGAATTGCAATCGCGCAATCAACGTATCTGCCGTGGCTGGGATACTTTGATTTGATCGATCAAGTGGACGCATTTGTCATCCTTGATCATGTGCAATTCGAAAAGCAATCGTGGCAACAACGAAACCGGATCAAAACTCCTGCCGGATTACAGTGGCTCACGGTACCAGTGATTTTCCGCGGCCGGTTTGGACAATCGATACGCGAGGTCGAGATTAGAGATTGCCAGTTTTGGCGCAAGCACCTGCGATCCATCGAAGTCAATTATCATCGTGCACGGTTCTTTGACGATTATTTTCAGGCATTGACTGAGAGGCTGACCTGTGATGAGCACGGCCATTTGCTGGACCTTAATATCCGGCTCATCGAATGGTTCATGGGCATACTGGAAATTCGAACGCCGTTGTTTTTTTCTTCGCGGTTGAATGTTCTTGGAAAGCGGACCGAGTTGCTTGCAAATATCTGCTCATCACTGGGAGCAACAACGTATGTTTCTCCGATCGGCTCGGCCGCATATCTGCTGCCTGAAATCGATCTGCTAGAGCTGCGTTCCATCGAAGTGCAGTTCCACAATTATCAACACCCCGAATATCGGCAGATGTTCCCGCCCTTTCGCTCGCATGCCTGCATTCTGGATCTGATCTTTAACGAAGGGTCAAGATCCGGCGCACTCGTTCGACAGGGAAGAGGTACTCCTTTCTTACCTCAGGAACTGGAGCTTGCACTCGAATCGGCATAATGAAGGAAATTACTACTGATTTTACTTCTCCGCGGTCACCAACCAGTCGGAATCGATGCGGGTGCGGTTTGCGGAGGTGGTCTCGGTTTTCTCGAAGCTTATTTGCGAGAAACTTGCAAAATATACGCCGATATCGTCGGGCCTAAGAAACTGCTGGATTGTGTCATATTCGTTGGTCTCTGTGATCCTCAGACGAAAAGTGGTGGGGCCAAGTTGGTCACCTTTCCCGAACCTGTAGTCTTCAGTTGTTCGCAGCACAGCAAACAGCTTGCCGCTGGGGATTAGCACGCGGTGTGCCTCGGAGATGGCTTTCTTCATCTGCTCTGAGCTGCCATAGTAAAAGACTCCAAAGCTCAGCGCGAATCCGAAGCTGTCGTCGGCGAAAGGCAAATCAAGCATAGATGCTTGTGTCAGCCTAGATTGCAAATCTGAGGCAGCGAGTCTCTGTCGAGTGTGCTCTAGTCCAATAATTGAAGTATCGATCCCGCAAGGTTCAAATCCCAGCTCCGATGCAAGCTGCATGTGCCTTCCACCACCGGCGCCAATATCGAGCAAGCGTCTGTTACGAAATACTTCAATCAGGGCCCTATTCGCCATTAAGAAGCGAACTACGTGATCGTTCGGATAACGGGGAAGAAATCGCGGATTGCGATGGAGTTGCTCCCAGTGATTGTCCAGCTCTCTCTTTGCACAATGCATGCTCGATGATGACACAACAGGGAAATCCAGGTTCGCCATTATGCACCAGATTCACTCAGCGCGCGTAATTGGCAGTCAGGTGCCGGATGACAAGTCTTTCGGGATCGCGGGCCGGCTGATCGGGCCAGATTATCCGGTTTACATCGTTGCCGAACTCTCAGCGAATCACAATCAGGAGTTTCAGCGAGCCATTGAGCTTGTCCATACCGCCAAAGAGCTCGGTGCGGACGCGGTCAAACTGCAGACTTACACGCCGGATACGATCACAATATCCAGTGATCACGAGTGTTTTCGTATCGGCGGAGGCACGTTGTGGGATGGGCGCACGCTTCACGAGCTCTATCAGGAAGCACACACGCCGTGGGAGTGGCAGCCTAAGCTGAAAGAAGTTGCGGATGAAATTGGAATCCATCTTTTTTCTTCGCCATTTGATGCCAGCGCTGTGGACTTTCTCGAAACCCTCCCGGTGCCCGCATACAAGCTCGCCTCTTGCGAGTTGGTGGATATCCCACTGATTCAGAAACTCGGTACCACGGGAAAACCCTTGATCATGTCCACCGGGATGGCGACGCTCGAGGAGGTCGAAGAGGCGATAGCGACCGCACGAGCCATGGGGGCAAAACAGATCGCGCTCCTTAAGTGCACCAGTGCCTATCCAGCACCTGCCGATGAAATGAACCTCCGAACCATACCAGAGTTGGCCCGGCGCTTTAGACTTCCTGTGGGAGTATCCGATCATACAAAAGGGATCGCGGTACCGATCGCGGCTGTGGCGCTGGGCGCCTGCATCATCGAAAAACATTTGACGCTTTCGCGCGCATCTGGCGGTCCCGATGCGGAATTTTCGCTCGAGCCGGAGGCATTTAGAGAGATGGTCGAAGCGGTACGTGTGGCGGAGAAGGCACTAGGATCGCCACAGTTCGGTCCTACCACCCACGAAGAGACCAGCCACCGGTTTCGGCGCTCGTTGTTTGTCGTGCGGGACATGAAGGAAGGCGAGCTGTTCAGCACAGAAAACGTGCGTTCGATTCGGCCGGCTGACGGTCTGCACACGCGCTACCTGCTGCAAATTCTCGGAAAACGCGCAGCGCGGCCGATTGCGCGTGGAACTCCTATGACGTGGGATCTCATCACTGAGACCCAGACGCAGGACAATTCAGTCAGCGGTTTCACTGAGCCTATGTGCGTAGATCGAGTACCAAGATGAAGGTTTTGCTCATCCATCCCGAAGATAATCTTCCATCCGGTGGCCGCTGGGATCTGATCGTTGATTTTGGCCGTTGTCCCGCCACAACTTACGAGCGTTGGTCGAAACAAACAGGGGCTGCCGTAACCAGCATTTACGATTTCGCGGAGGGCACGACTGACCTGCGCCTGTGCCGCACCTTGGTCGCCAGTGGAATGGGCTTCCTTGTGGACGAGCACGGAATCGATTGGTGGGATGTGCTCTCGTTGCGCTTGGTGCCCGATCTGCAGCAACTCATACTTTTAGATCGACTCTTGAGATCGATCGAGGTGCCAGCTCAAATCTCCGCCACCCGGCAACTTCGTTATTCGAGATTTCTTCAAGAACGATTAAAGGGAAAATTGCAAATTCTAGAGGAACCGTGGGTTCTTACCAGGCATGTTCGACACTATTGGCAGGCGTTCACGAGACTTGATC
>Ga0187777_10002223_pt1 | contig 12467 bp, 10 predicted proteins | sample 1015_Q2_SP5_10_M_FD_132416 | JGI IMG/M metagenome (GOLD analysis project Ga0187777, IMG submission 132416) | Tropical peat soil microbial communities from peatlands in Department of Meta, Colombia - 1015_Q2_SP5_10_MG | ecosystem: Environmental > Terrestrial > Soil > Wetlands > Peat | place...
GAAGAAATTTGGGCAGGGCTGGATTCGAACCAGCGAAGGCGTAAAGCCAGCAGATTTACAGTCTGCCCCGTTTGGCCACTTCGGTACCTACCCGTCAGCCGGAGCGTTCTGATATAGCTCACAGCTTGCCGGTCGCAAGTCGATCGATTTCAAGGAGCCCAGTCGCTCGGGCTACTTCTCAAGAAATTCGGCGATCGAGTCCACGACATATTTTTGCGCGTCGCGCGAAATCTCTGGAAAAATCGGCAGCGCCAACGTTTCGCGGGCGGCCCGTTCGGTTTCCGGAAAATCGCCGCGCTTGTTGCCGAGGTAATGAAAGCATTCCTGTTCGTGCAATCCGAGCGGATAATAAATCGCCGTTCCAACTTCTCGCTTGCTCAAATGCACTTGTAATTCGTCGCGTCTTTCGGTGCGAATTACATATTGGTGGTAAATGTGATGGTTCCTGAGGCCGGTTTCCCGGTAAGGTTCGGTCGGGAGGGTGACCATTTTGGTTAGGCCAGCTCTATCAAATTCCTTCGCGTAAAAATCGGCCGCCTCCCGCCGCGCCTCCGACCATTCATCAAGGTGCGGCAGTTTAACATTCAGAATCGCAGCCTGTAACTCGTCCAACCGAAAATTCCCGCCAATCACGTGATGATAATAACGGGGCTCCATCCCATGCTCGCGAACAATTCGCAGTCGCTTCGCAGTTGCTTCGTCACGACAAACAACCAGGCCCGCGTCGCCCGCCGCGCCCAGGTTCTTCGACGGGTAAAAACTGAAACAACCAATATCGCCCATTGTTCCAGCTCTGGCCGGTCCGGCTTCCAGCGGATACTCGGCGCCGATTGCCTGAGCGGCATCTTCGATAACCAGGAGGTCATGCTCGCGGGCGATCGTTAGAATCTCGTTCATTTCGGCGCACAACCCAAACAGATGAACCGGCATGATCGCGCGGATCTTTCGGCCGCGCGCATCGCGGAGTTCTCCATCCGCGTCGGGTTTGCAATGGTGATCGAGGTACGATCGAAGCGACGCCGCTGAAAGATTGTACGTGCCAGGATCGATATCGACGAAAAGTGGAGTCGCGCCGACTCGCGCGATCGACCCGGCCGTTCCGAAGAAACTGTAGGCGCTGGTAAGGACGGCGTCGCCTGGCCCGATCTCGAGCGCCATTAGAGCCACGAGCAGCGCATCGGTTCCGGAAGAAACGCCGATAGCGTAATCGACTCCGCAATAAGTAGCGATTGCTTTCTCGAATTGCTCCAGTTTCGGACCAAGAATGAATCTTTGCGTGGCCAAAACTTCTTTGATTTCCGTCAGGATTTCGCGTTCCAAGCTGCGATATTGTCCGGAAAGATCGAGAAGTGGTATTCGCATTTTCGAGTTAGCTTGGCAGTTTCGGTCGGTCGTTCAATCCGAAGTTTGGCTGCCGCCGGCGAATTGACCCGAGTCGAGAGCTACGTTAGCCTTCAGCCCATGACATTGCTGCGCGGACTCTTTTGGTTCGCACTTTTCGTCTTTTTTACTTTCTGCTTTGTCGTTCTTTTTGAGTACGGCACTGCCGATTTCGCGAATGGGTTCAAGACAGAGGCTGCCCACGTCAAAAGCTTCGTGGTCGAAAAGTTAGGCAAAGCGCCCGAGAAAAAGAAGAACTAATCGCGCGTCTAAGCGATTAGCTGACGAATTCGATCTCGAATTCTGTTTCAATATAACCGGCGCGTTTCCCATCGCTCAGAAACCTGCGAATCGCTTCCCGTCCGATTTCGCCGTAATCTCGCGTAAAATCGTTTACGTACATGCCAATGAATTTCCCGGCCAGGTCAGCATCCATTTCTCGCGCGTACGGCAATGCATGCAGCACCGCTTCGGACCGGTGTTCCAATCCGAAATCGATACTTTCGCGCACGATCTCCGCCAGGTCGCACCGCACGTCGGAGGGGATATCTTTGCGCAAAACATTCCCGCCAAGCGGCAGCGGCAATCTTGTCTTCTGTTTCCACCATTCTCCGAGATCAACAATTTTTGTGAAGCCAGATCGTTCATAAGTCAGCTGGCCTTCGTGAATGATCAAACCGGCGTCCGCGCGCCCACTTTTGACGGCGTCAAAAATTTGATCGAACGGCACAACGACGTATTTGAAGTCGCCGAGATAAAGTCGGAGCGCGAGAAACGCGCTCGTCATTTTCCCCGGGACAGCAATAACTGAATCACGAGGAAAGGGTTTGATTTCGTCAATTCCGTTCGGCGTTTCCTTGCGGACAAGCACCGGTCCATATCCATCGCCCATGCTCGCGCCGCAGGGCAGCAACGCGTATTTGTCTGCCACCTGCGGGTAAGCATGGATTGAAATCGCTGAGATGTGCAGCTCGCCGCGAAGCGCGCGCTCATTCAACGTTTGAATGTCTTCAAGCCGATGTTCGAAGCGATAACCGCGCAGGTCGATCTTGTTTTCCGCGATCGCATAAAACATAAACGCGTCATCAGGATCGGGCGAATGCCCGAGCGTGAACACCTCATTAAACCACATCGGATCATGCTATCGTAGTGGTCTGCGAGCGCAAACCCTCAAGCGCGTGTTGCCATTTGCTATGTCGAAACTGTTTCGCTAGCCTCAGACTTATGGCGAAGTCCGGTCTCGGCAAAGGTCTGAGCGCGCTGATCGCCGCCCGGCCGGCGCCGGCCCCGGTCGCGGATGGTGTGGGTGGTTCGCGCGAGAAGATTCTCGAGGTTGATCTAGCTAGCATTGTTCCAAGCCCGTTGCAGCCGCGAAAAGATTTCGCGCCGGACGCGTTGCAGGAGTTGGTCGAGTCGATCCGGCAGCACGGAATCATTCAACCGCTCATCGTGCGTCAGGCTGGGGCACGGCTGGAATTGATCGCGGGCGAACGGCGATGGCGCGCTGCGCAAGAAGCCGGGCTGACGCAGGTACCGGCGATTATCCGCGGCGCAAGCGATTTGGAAGTGCTGGAGTTATCGTTGATAGAAAACCTTCAGCGCAGCGATTTGAACCCAATCGAAGAAGCGCAAGGTTATGCACGCCTGGCCGGCGAATTCAACATGCGCCAGGAGGAGATCGCGGCGAAGGTTGGCCGGAGCCGGGCAGCGGTGGCGAATTCGATTCGATTACTCGATCTGCATCCCCAAATTCAAACCTGGCTGACGCAAAATCTGTTGTCGGTCGGCCACGCCAAAGTGTTGCTCTCATTGAAATCTACTACCGATCAGCTTCTAGTCGCGGAAACGGTTTTGCGTCGCAGCGCCACCGTGCGGGGAACCGAACGTCTGGTGGCGCGTCAGCTTGGGATCGGACGTGGCCGTCGCAAACGACGCGCGATTGAGGCGACTTCGACTGCAATTGAAGATTTGCAGAATCGATTGCAGGAAAAACTCGGAACGCACGTGGCGATTCATCACGGGGAAAAGCGCGGCCGGATCGAGATCGAATATTATGGCAATGACGATCTTCAACGGATTTTGACGGCGCTTGGATTGCCAGCCGTGGAATAGTGGAGCTTTGGAGTAATGGAGCGCCGAAGTCTTGTATGGCGTCTGTATCAGACGGCAATCCAATTGGCTTCCGTTGGTTTGCTGGCCGCGACAACCACTGCGTCCGCCGCGCCAAAAATCTGGGAGCAATTCTCTGGCGACCGCGCACTGGCGCACGTACAGCACCTGGTCGATCTCGGCCCGCGGCCACCGGAAAGCGAAGCGCTTGAGAAGGCGAGAGTTTACATCACGGAGCAACTGCGCGCCTTGCACTGGAAAGTTACCCGGCAGGATTTTAGCGACGACACGCCCCGCGGGAAAAAGCATTTCGCCAATCTGATCGCTCAGTTTGGCGATAACCCTTCATTTCTACTCTGCTCGCATTACGACACGAAAACGTTCGACACTTTTCGCTTTGTCGGCGCAAATGACGGCGGCTCGAGCGCGGGATTACTCATCGAAATGGCACGCGTGCTTGCGCAACAGCCGGATCTGGCCGCAAAAATCGAGCTGGTTTTTTTCGATGGAGAGGAGGCGTACGAAAATTTCTCGGAAACGGATGGCGACTATGGCAGCCGCTACTTTGCGCGGTCGCTGGCTAAAGGGAAAGGCTCTTTTCGCGCCGGAATTCTTTTTGACATGGTGGGCGATCGTTCCCTCAACATCACTCTGCCGCCGGATTCGCCCGCGCAACTTGCACACGGCATTTTCGCGTCGGCCGATGCGCTCAATCTTCGAAAATATTTCACTTACTTCGATGCTGACGTTACCGACGATCATACGCCATTGAACAATATCGGTATCCCTACGATCGATGTGATCGACTTCGATTATCCGCCATGGCACACGGCGGAAGATACAATCGACAAACTGAGCGCTGAAAGCCTTCGGATTGTCGGTTCGGTCGCGGCTTACTATTTATCTCAACTTGCGTTCAAATGAAGGGCGACTCTTAGCTTTGGCAGCCAGCCAGTCTCCTGATTAATTGCCGACCTTGCGGAAAGGTACAGCGATTGCCTCCTTGCCTCGACGATTTTACGCGTACTACAACTTCTGGGTTGCGCCTCCGGCAATTTAACCCCACTCTGGATATCCCGCTCCCAATGGGTAACTAGGTATGGCTCGCCGCGCGCAAAAGAATATTGGCCTGATTGGGCTCGGAATTATTGGTAGCCGGGTCGCCAACACTCTTCGTCTGAAAGGCTATCACGTTTTCGTTTGGAATCGGAGCCCGCGGCCCGTTCCTAATTTCGTCGGAGCACCCGCCGAAGTCGCCGAAATGTGCGATCACATCCAACTGTTTGTCTCGGACGATGACGCATTGCTGGAAATAACGAAACAAATCGCGCCGGCTCTCGCGCCGCGACACATCGTCATCGCGCACCCGACTGTTGCGCCGTATTCGATGCGGGCGGCCGCGGACATTGTCGAGCGGCGTGGCGCGCGTTTTGTCGAAGCGCCGTTCACTGGCAGTAAAATGGCAGCAGAAAAAGGAGAGCTTGTTTACTACGTCGCGGGCGACGAAATTGCGTTGCGCGAGACACGGCCGACCCTCGAAGCGAGCGGCAAAGAGGTCATCGAAATCGGACGAATTGGGCAGGCCACGGTGATTAAAATTGCGACCAACATCCTCACCGCGACTACCGTGCAAGCCGCCGCCGAAGCGCTTGCTTTGACGAAAAGCTCCGGTGTGCCGCTGGAGAAATTCCTTGCCGCGATGAAAAGCAACAGCAGCAACTCGGGGACGCTATCGATGAAGTTGCCGAAAATGATCGACGGCGATTTCGAGCCGCATTTTTCGATCAAACACATGTTGAAAGATATGCAGCTCGCCAGCCGCGCGGGCTTATCGAATCATCTGGAACTAAGCGTGACCACCGCCACGCGCGATCGTTTGCTCGAGCAGGCGCAGCGAGGTTTTGGCGATGAGGACTATGCCGCTCTGGCACGGAAGTATTTTCATGAAGCTCGGCCGGCTACTGGAGAAGAAGTGAATCTTGAATTGTTCGAACAGCCAGTCGAGAAAACGTTCGTCCCAATCTCAATTCCGGAGCCAATGGCTGCGCCCATGAATCTGGATGCTCCGGAAACTCAGCCAGAGGCGTTGGACACTTCGCTGTCGCCTGTACTGGCGCAGGACCAGCCGCCCGAAAATCAGGCGGAACCAGGGACCGAGAGTGCCTCATTCCCTGCGCCACTGCCTGACGAGGCTGCGCCGCCAAAGGAAAATTCCGAATCGCATCAACTGATTGATCTGGCTCCGGAAACTATCGAGGCCCCTGCCGACGAAACCGCGGTTCAGGCCCGTCGGGGGTTATTCGACCGTTTATTGCGGCGGAGTGACGAAACGTAGGTCGCGAGCGCGGCAAGGGAGGATCCGTCGCGTTCGATGAAGCTATTCTTCGACCTTTCGTCACGGATTAAGCTGCGCATCACGGGTGCCGATCGCGGACGCTTTCTAAACGGCCAGCTTACGAACGATGTGCGGAAAGTGGCGGAAGCAAATGCAATCGAGGCTTGCGCGTTAAATGCGAAAGGGAAACTGACCGCCCATCTATTTTTAACCGAGGACGAGGACGCATTTTTGATCGATGCCGACGCGGACCAGCGCGAATCGCTTTTGGCGCGGCTTGAACGCTACATCATCGCCGATGACGTGCAGATCGAGGATGTGAGCGAACGATTCTCGATCTTTCACGCGTTGGGCGAGGTACGGCCGATATTGCCGGACAAATTTAAGATTAGATTATCGAATCGTTTTGATGAATCCGGCCTCGATATCTGGTGCGCGGCGCAACGCCACGACGAAGTGTTTGAGAATTTAACGCGGCAATTTCGATTTTGCGATGGCGAGTGCGCGGAGGTTTTCCGGATCGAACGGGGAATTCCGCGCTGGGGCAGCGAACTGACCGGCCAAATAATCCCGACTGAGGCCAATCTCGAAGCACGGACAATCGATTACGAAAAAGGTTGCTACATCGGACAGGAAGTGATTTCGCGGATGAAAATGTCCGGTCAAACCAACAAACGATTGTGCGGATTGGTCGGCGCCGAATTAGAGCAAGGAATGAAATTGAGTAGCGGGACAATTGCAGGGCAACCGCATCGGTTGCTGGAGACCAGGGAAGCAGGATGGATTACCAGCGTGGCTGACAGCGAGCGGCTCGGAGAAAGAATTGCGCTAGGATTCGTTAAGAGAGGTTTCAACGTTCCCGGCACGAAATTGAGCGTTTTCGATCCAGCGGATCCCCAAAGCTCGGTTTTGGTCAAAGTCGTCGATCTCCCGTTCGCCCGCTAAGAAGCGATTTGCCCCCTTAATCCATTCCAAATCGGCAACTAGTGAAGATTTTCGGATTGCTTTTTGAAAGTATTCTCGTGTAAAGTCGCGGCCTCAATTTTTCAGCCATGAACCAGCGATTACTCGTAGAAATTGGCCGGACCCAGCGCCTGGAAATCCTCAATTCGCTCAAACGCACCCGCGGTATGTCAGTCAACGAGCTGGTCGACAAGATGAAGATGAGCTACATGGGGATCAAGCAGCATTGTCTGACTCTTCAGCGCGATGGTTACCTCGATACCTGGCGACGGCCGCAAAGAATGGGACGGCCGGAAATGGTTTATCGGCTGACTCGCCGCAGCCACGATCTTTTTCCAAGTGAAAGCAACGGATTCACTCTCGAGCTTTTGAAATCGGTGCGCGAGATCTATGGGCCGAATGCGCCGGAAAAGTTGCTCTATCATGTTTTCGAGCGAAAAACCGCAGCCCTCAAAGCGAGGGCGAAGGGCCAAACCGTGGCCGAGCGCGCAAAATGGTTAGCCAAAGTGCGCGACAGCGAAGGTCACATGGCGCAGTTCCTGGCCGACGAAAAGGAAGGCGGCTCGCAAATTCTCGAATGCCATTCGCCGATCATGAATTTGATCGAGCGCTTCCCGATTGTCGGGCGGCTCGAGCAAGACATGTTCGCCGCGGTCCTTGATGTTCCGGTCCGCCGCGAGGAGACCCACACCTCCGGGTTGTACGAGTGCGCGTTCTATTTTGCGGCGTAAGAGCTTATCGGACAATTCCGGACGCTCCCAAAGTTCCGAGCGCTTTGGAGATTAAGCTTTCGGCAAGAGAACGATTTCTCCTTTCGCGCAGGCGTAATTTCAGTTGATTCATGGCCCAATGGTTCGGGCCTTTCCCAGCGCGGTAATCGAAAATCTGCAGCCGTTGATCGATGGGGGACGGTTCCCGGTGAAACGGGTGGTGGGCGAGGATTTGGTGGTCGAAGCGGACGTTTTCAAGGATGGCCACGATGTGGTCGCCGCGGCTTTACGATGGCGTTTGGTTGGAGAAAATCGCTGGCACGAAACATCAATGCGCTTGATCGACAACGACCGCTGGCGCGGCGTTTGTTCGTTTTATGAAGCGGGCGTTTACGAATACACAGTCGAAGCCTGGACCGATACTTTTCGTGGCTGGCAGGATGAGTTCACCAAGAAATTTGAGGCCGGCGTCGCGCCCCTGACGTCTGAGGCGCTTGAAGGCGCCGCGTTGCTCGAGGCTGTGGCGAAACGCGCGCAAATCGCGAAGGATGCCAAGCGTTTGCGTGAACTTTCGGAACGGATTCGCGCCTCGGACGACGCGCAGATTAATGAAATTGCCCACTCAGGCGAGCTCGAAGTCTTGATGGCGACTTACCCTGATCGTTCGGGTGCGACTCAGTACGCGCCTGCTCCGCGCGTAATCGTTGATCGTATAGTGGCGCGCACGGCTGCATGGTATGAATTTTTTCCGCGTTCAGCCGAGGGACGAGGCGATGGTGGTTCAACCTTTCGCGATTGTTTGCCGCGGGTCGATGACGCGAAAACGATGGGATTCAACGTGATTTATTTTCCGCCGATCCATCCGATCGGTCACACCAACCGAAAAGGCGCCAACAATTCACTCACTTCGCGTCCGGGAGACCCAGGTGTTCCCTACGCGATCGGCAGCGAATTGGGCGGACATAAATCAGTCAATCCTGATCTCGGCACGCTGGACGATTTTGATTGGCTGATTGATCAAGTGCGCCGGCGCGGGATGGAGATCGCTCTTGATTTCGCGATTAACTGTTCGCCAGACCATCCTTACGTGAAGGAACATCCCGAATGGTTTTACAAGCGGCCGGATGGTTCGATCAAATACGCCGAGAATCCGCCAAAAAAATACGAAGATATTTACCCGCTCAATTTTCGTTGTGAAACGTGGCCGGAACTTTGGTCGGAAATGAAGAGCATCATTCTTTTTTGGGCCAAGCACGGCGTCCGGATTTTTCGCGTGGACAATCCGCATACCAAACCGGTGGCGTTCTGGGAATATCTGATCAGCGGTGTCCGCCAAACTTACCCTGATGTTTTGTTTCTTTCGGAGGCATTTACCCGACCGAAGATGATGAAGGTGCTGGCGAAAGGCGGATTCACGCAAAGCTACACCTATTTCACCTGGAGAAATTCCAAGCAGGAGCTGGCCGAATATTTCACCGAGCTGACGCAAACAAAGATGCGCGAATATTTTCGCGGCAATCTCTTTACCAATACGCCCGACATCCTGCCGTTTGTCTTACAGGACGGCGGCCGGCCGGCGTTTATGATACGAGTATTGCTGGCGGCGACACTATCGAGTCTCTACGGCATCTACAGCGGATACGAATTGTGTGAGAACGAAGCGTTGCCGGGGCGCGAAGAATATCTCGATTCGGAAAAGTATCAGTTCAAGGAGCGGGACTGGGATGCGCCAGGCAATATCAAAGAGTGGATTACCCGGCTGAATCAAATCCGCAAAGAAAACCGGGCTTTGCAATTTTACGACAACCTGCGGTTTCATCGCTCGGATAACGAAGCCATCCTCTTTTATTCAAAAATGACGCCGGCTCGCGACAACATTGTCCTGGTAGTGGTGAATCTCGATCCGCATCAGCGGCAAAATTGTTATGTTCATGTTCCGATCGATCAATTTGGCGCGATGGAAGGCGACGCTTATCAGGTTCATGATCTTTTAAGCGACGCGCGCTACATTTGGCATGGCCGGCAAAATTATGTTGAGCTCGATCCGGAGATTCAGCCCGCGCACATTTTTCGCGTCCGGCGCTGGATCGGTGGCGATCGTTTTGCCTGACGGCCGCCGGTTGGCCACTGGCCAATTTACCTCCGATTTGCATACCCAGATGTAACGCCTATCGTACGGGACTTTCGGCATGAAGATTTTGTTTCCGCTGATTGCCGCGGCGGCGGCAGCGCCGTTGTTCGCGCAAACCATTAATACGAGCGCGACGCCCGCGGCAGAGGCTACTCCAATTGCGCATTCGCAATCAGTGCTCGACGCCCTCAGCCATGCCGGACCAGTCATGTATGCGTTGGTCGCACTCTCGATTTTCTCCGTGATGCTGGTGATCACATATTTAATGACCATCCGACGCGGCGCGGTGGTCTCGAGCAATTTCATGGCGACGGCCGACGCGCTTCTGCGCAAGCGCGACTATCTCGGCCTGCTCGCGGTGTCGAATCGGCATGGCGAAGCGCTCGCGCGGGTTTTGCAGAAAGTCCTGGATTTTACGACCAAGAATCCGCACGCCGATTATCAGCAAGTGCGCGAGATCGCCGAGACGGAGGGAACCCGGGTCGCAGCCAGTTTGAATAATCGTGTCACTTATCTCGCCGATATCGGGATGATCGCACCGCTCTTGGGGCTGCTTGGTACGGTTTTCGGCATCATCAAGTCGTTCGGAGCTCTTGGTGCGGATTTAGGCACCGCTCGTTACGTTTTGCTTTCGCGTGGAATCAGTGAAGCGCTGGTGAATACCGCGACCGGTTTGGCGATCGGCATTCCGGCGATGTTCTTTTACGCGTATTTTCGCGGCAAATCCCAGAAACTCATTTCAGAATTGGAATCGGCGACGACTCACGTGCTGGCGTTGCTCTCCCTCCAATACGACAAACGAACGGAGCGCACGCCGGTTCTGATCGAAGACGAAATTTAAGACCGACACTTTTGGTTCATGAATCTGCGCGGCCGCGCTCCTTTGCATCACCCCGGTATTCAGCTGGCACCGCTGGTCGATGTCCTCCTGTTGTTGTTGATCTTTTTTCTGCTGACCTGGAATGCGGCCCGGAATGAAAACGAGCTCGATGTCAAAGTGCCGAAGGCATCGGCAGCAAAAGAAAATTCGCTGCCGCTCGGTCCGGTCGTGATCAACGTAAAGTCGGATGGGACCATGGTGGTTAATCATCGAATGATGTCGGTGCCGGAAGTGAGCGATTTGCTCAAAGGTTTGCTTCAGCTGGACAAGGAACAATCGGTTGTCATTCGCGGCGATGAAACCGGTGCTTACAAGAATATCATTGGGGTTCTGAACATTTGCACCGAGGCCGGAGTTACGAACGTCGCCTTCGCCACGGCAAAATGAAAACCGCGCAAAGCGCGGCTGGTTTTCTCGCAGCCTGTCTTTTACTCTTGACGCCCTCGGCGCGTTCGCAGCAGGAAGTTCGTCGGGCACAGCCGGTAGATGAAACGCCGCCGCCTGAGGCGGAGGCGAGCGCCTCGCCGATGGATACGCAGGCGCTCGAGCGCCGTCAGCTCGAATATGCCAACGCTCTTTTCACGCGGAAAATCTACGATCTCGCGATTCCGGAGTATCAAAAATATCTGGACGATTATCCGGGTGCTTCCGGCCGGGCGAACGCTTATTTTTCGCTGGGCGAATGTTATCGAAATCTGAGCAAACTCTCCAACGCACGCACAAGTTTCCAGCGCGTGTTGAACGACTATGGCGAGAGCGACTTTGCCGGCCCCGCCGCCTACGCGCTGGGCGAGATGGCGTTCACCCAAAAAGATTACAGAACGGCGCTTCCCCTGTTTCACCTTTCAGCGGCGAAATCAAAAGATGCGGGGGTCGCCCTTTCCGGCCGCTATTTCGAGGCTCGGTGCCTCGAAGCGCTCGGACAAAAAGATGAAGCATGTGACATTTACCAGCAGGTCGCAGAAGCGAAAAATCCGAACCCGTATCGTGAAGACGCGCGGATGACGGCGGGGTCGATCGCTCTGGCACGCGGCCGAAAGAGCGATGCTTTGCGGCAATACGAAGCGCTTTCCAATGAAACGCAAAAGCTAGCCTTAAAAGCGGAAGCGACGATTCGCGCCGGGCTGATCGCGGTTGATCTCGAACAAACCGACGCCGGCAAGATCGACAAGGCGATGAGTGACAAAGCAATGACGCTTTTGCAAAAGGGAAAGTCGTTGCCGGAGGCGGGACGCTGGCGGGCGCCGGCTCAGGTCGGGATATTGCGTTCGGAATTTCAAACCGGTCAGTACCAGCAAGTGGTGAGCGATTACAAAAAAATCCAGTTGCAGGTTCCGGAAGAAGCCCGCCCTGAAGTGATGTTGCTGGCGGCGAACAGCGAACGTCAACTGGGCCACACCGAACAGGCCGAAGCGATTTACCGCGACATCATCGAAAAGTATCCGAATCGCGAAGAAGCTCGGGACGCGGGTTATCAGCGGCTGATCAACATCTATAACTCGGATCCATCGGCTCTTCCGCCGGAGGTAGACAACTTTCTGGCGTCAAATCCGACCCCGGAACGCGCCGATCAGGCAAAGCTCTTGAAAGCGGAAGCACTTTACAAGCAACAGAATTATCCACGGGCGGCCCCAATTTATGCCGAACTGCGCGCCTCCCAACTTCCGACGAAGTTGCGGATTGAAGCATCGCTCAAGCTTGGACTTTGCAGCGTCCAGATGAAGGACAATGCCGGAATCATTGAGGCATTTAGCTATTTCGTGCAGGCATTTCCCGATAGTCCGCAAGCTCCGTTTGCCTATACCCAGCGGGCGTTGGCGTACGAGGAAAATAAAGATTACGAAGCGGAGCTCTCCGATTTGAACACAATTCTGACGAAGTATCCCGGTGCTCACGAGCGGGAGGCTGCGTTGCAGCAGAAAGCGTTGATTCTCGGTGAACAACAGAACCCGCGCGGAA
>Ga0187777_10002224_pt1 | contig 12462 bp, 11 predicted proteins | sample 1015_Q2_SP5_10_M_FD_132416 | JGI IMG/M metagenome (GOLD analysis project Ga0187777, IMG submission 132416) | Tropical peat soil microbial communities from peatlands in Department of Meta, Colombia - 1015_Q2_SP5_10_MG | ecosystem: Environmental > Terrestrial > Soil > Wetlands > Peat | place...
ATCGGCGCCCGCGCTGACGTTCAGCCATTCGACGACGACCGTACCGTTAAATCTACGGGGATCGGTTGGCCGCACGACGACGATGCGCGTAGCGTAGGACGCTATCTCTGTGGGCACCGCATCCCAACACCCATCCGGAGTCGGCGCACCGGAAAGCGCGTAGGACGATGCCTTCCCTGAAATGAAGAATTCGTCGGTCGTATAGCCCAAAGGCGCGAGATCGAAACTGCTGAGGAGCAACGCTGGCGGCCCCGGCACCGGGATGACCGTTGGGACCTCTGCGTGCTCGGGCAAATCGGCGCGCGTTGGTGCCGTTCTGCCAATCATTGGTTCTGTTCCTGTCTTTGCAAAGAAGATTCGGAGGAGCGTCCGTCGTTCTGAGTCACGGGTTCGACGATGACTTGACCGTAGACCCATGGGTGCTCTTTGCAAATGTAGACGTACGTCCCCGGCTTGTCGAAGGCAACAGCGCCGATGTCGAGCGGGTTCAGCGGACCCGTCGTCCACGATCCGTCTTGCGCGACAACAGTGTGAATCATCTGACCATTATTTCTCCAGCTGACTTGCGTGCCAGCCTTGACTCGGACGCGGTACGGATTGAACTCATATTCGTCGACAATGAAGTGCGAGCCGGTAAGGCCCATGTCGCGCGCAAGAGTGGTGGTCTCGATATTCGCGGTGTTTTCAATCGGTCCTGTGAAATCCTCCTGAGGAGGAATCGGGGGAGCGGGACGTTGCGGGAGCGATCCCCCTAGTTTGAAGGCCCAGAGTTCACCGCCAACGATCGTCGCAATGAACTGCTCGCCTCCGCTTTCAAACATGATCGGCGGGCTCCCGCCAAGATCGCCCGTCTGAAACTGCCACAAGAGCGATCCGTTCGCGGCATCGTACGCTTGCAGATTGCCGTCACCGGGCATCTGAAATACCAGGCCACCCGCGGTGGCAAGAGCACCGCTCGGTCGTTGCCCGCGAAATTCCTTCTTCCAGACAATCTTGTTCGTGCGGCTGTCGAGCGCAGCTAGTATGCCGAAGCCCAGTTCGTTCAACCCGGGAGCACGCCCGCTAATCGTGAGGCTGAAAAACCCGGGATTCTCAGCGCGTCGCAGCCACTGCAGACCAGCGTTGCCGGTCACATAGAAATACTGTGTCTGCGGGTCAAAAGCCATGGGCGTGGCGCGCATGCCGTAGACGGGAGCCAGAAGGTTTGGCTTCTCAGTCGATGCGGGCGTGAAGAAACAACCCAGTTCGAAACCGTGCGGAATCGGCTGTGTCTTCCAGTAGTCGCAGTCCGGTAGCACGTGATCCGCGCCTACGGGGTACGGTTGTGTCGCTGCGGTTTTTTGAAACGCGTCCTGCGGCACGCGCCGCTCCTCGATGCGGCCCAGAGGCTTTCCGGTGACGCGATCCAGCATGAAGAGGTACCCGTCGGTGCGCATGGCTGCGACCGCCTTGTGAGATTGTCCGTTCACTTGAGTGTCAAATAAAAGCGGCGCCTCGGCGATGTCGGCCTCCCAGATGTCGTGCCGAAGCACCTGATAGTACCAGCGAAGCTTTCCGGTCTTGCTGTCGAGCGCGACAACAGAGCACGTGTATAGATTGTCTCCCGGACGGTTTTCACCGGCGTACTGCGGCACGGCATTTCCGGTCGCATAGAACAGCAGCCCGAGATCCGGGTCGGTCGCTCCCACCAACCAGACCGCCCCCCCGCCATGCTGCCAGGCGTTGTTGGTCTTTGGCCATGTCTCGAATCCCGGCTCGCCCGGCGCAGGCACGACAGAAAAGCGCCATGCTTCACGTCCCGTCTTCGCTTCTACGGCTACAATCCGGCCTCGATACCCATAGTCCGCATTCAAGCCGATCGACACCAATCCGTCGGCATACAACGGCGCACCCGAAGCACCAGCAGCCGGTTCATGTACCGGATCGCCGAGATAGGTTTTCCAGACTAGGGCTCCCGTCTCTTCGCGAAGCGCGACCAGATTGGCATTGGACAGTCCCACGAAGACCAGGCCCTCGCCCACTGCCACACCTTCTCTCGCTGGCGTGCCGCCGGGCATGGCGCTGTAACGCCATGCGATCTTTCCCGAGCTGAGGTTCACCGCATAAACGTACGGCGGTGCGGTCAGAAACATGAGGCCGTTGTCGATGACAGGCATGGCCCGACTTGTAGGCGCTGGCAGAAGCTTCTCCGACACCCACGCGGCGCCCAGTTTCGAAACACTCTGCACATTGATTTGCGTGAGCGACGAATAACGTGTGTTTCCGGAATCGCCACCGACGGTGGACCACTGTCCAGCAGCGAAATGCACCGTGAGGGCGACTCCGGTAGCCAGAACAAAAAAGGACCGAAGGGCACGAGCGGCTGGCCCTTTCCCTTGATGAGTGTCTACTTGTTCCATCCCGAAGATCTCCATTTCGAAAGTTGTGCCTCCGATTTCTGGGTTGTGGCGACCTCTCCGCTCATGCCCAGTCGTCCACCTTCACGCCGCGACGCAGGCCAAAATCCGTGACGAACCAAGTTGTCTGTATCTTCCCGCCCGTTACGACGACACGGATTGCGCCCGGGTTCGTAAAGGGCCTGATGAGGGTGTCCTCAGGCAGCTTTTTCCAGCTTGCATAGGGCTCAAGCCCTTGCAGAGCGAACGGAACTGCCGTGCTTTGAACGACGCCGTTTCCCCAGAACGAACCGGCAGTCTTCTCGACGTTCTCTGAGAACCACTGGCTGAGCTCCATTTTGGTTTTGAAACCGTGGGTGTCTTTCAGCAGCGCTGCAACCGTGGGATCCATCAGAATTGTGGCAGAAGACCCAGATGCAGAGAGCGAACGCATGTAGTCTCGCATCAGGAAATGGGTTGGATACAGGCTCTGGCTGCCCCCCACACTGGAGATGCTGGTCCATCCGATGCCGACGGAAACAACATCGTCGGTGAGTTTGAAACCCATTTGAACGTGCAGAGGATCCCAGCCATCCGGCAGATTTTCTTCGTTCTCGGCAAAACAGAGATTGTTGTACTGAAAGTTGCTACCGAGGCTTTCCCAGGCATTCACGTTGTTGCGGAGGTCGCCCACGATTTTCGAAACGATCGTGAAGGCGCGACCGACGACGGCATTCGACCGATTGTAGGGACCCAGAGCGTTGGTCCCGGAATTGAAATGGAGCCGTTTCGCGATCGGGCCATTGATGACGATCATGTTCGCCATCGAGCTGGTCGAGTTGCCGAAGGGTGCTTGTGTCGCCAGCGCCAGAATCAAGGGCAAGTGTTCGGGAGCGGCTCCCGCCATGACCGCGGCGATAGCCACTTTCTCCACGGTCAGTTGCCGCTGGCCGCCAGTGATGTCAATCGTCTTGATCACTTCACTGGGCTTGTGGCTGGTGCCCGTGAGCATTTCCGTGACGAGCCCTTCGGTCGGAAGCTTGATCCAGTTGTAATCGGTCCAACCCTCGGCTTCGAACAGGCTCCGCAAATTCCCCTCTGTGTCGGGGGGCAGAAGCCTCGATTCGCCGGCATCGTCCCGCGGCGCGCCCGATATTTTCTCTTCGGCCGTCAGAGGATCGGTCAGGGCCTTGATGACCGCGGTCATCAAAGGCTGGCCGGTCAGCATGTCCTGGCCGGTTACATATCCCACGTCCACTGCGCGCGGCTGCCCGGTGAACGGAAATGGCACAGCGACGTAGCGGACGGGCATGCCATTGCTGTACTTGAAGTCGTAACCGGTGGCGTAATGCACGACGTTCGTCGAAGCGATTCCGATGGCAGGAATCTTAAGCTGCATCTGGATCTGCTTCGCCCAGCGGCTCACGGCCGCGGCGCAGGCGTTTCAACCCGCGACGCCGACGATCGCTCCATCGGCCTTACTGGCAGCCATTTCCTTCAGGATCGCGGGATCGAGACCAAACATGCCGTCGGCCGTCACCTTCACGACGGTCTTGATGTCGGTGTAGCGCTGGGCCAGCCACTCCTGCATCGTGCCGTAAAAGTAATTGCCTGCATCCGGGCCCTCCCAGGAAAGGTTGATCATGTAGATCGTCTTGTTATGAAGGTTATCGAGAGGCGGCGCGAGCCGATAGCGTGTCGCCAGTTTGTTTGGTATCCCTGGGTTCATAACGGTAAGGAGGCCGCCGGTCACGGATGACTCTGCCGGAGCAGTTTCCGAGATTGATCGCGCGTAAGAAGGCGAGCCAGCGACCAGCGCGGGACTCAGCCCTAACATCGCCAACATGTTTCGTCGATCCATGGGTCTTACCCCCTCACAACACTGCGTTTCGCATCCTCAAGACAAAGGAAGAATGACAGACACCAATCGTGTGCCTACCAATCCACCACGCAGATTTGGCCGCCTACCTTCACGATTTCGCCCTCACGGGCGTATACCTCGATCATCGTCCCATCGGAAGTCGCAGCGATCTCCTGATTTACCTTCTCGGTCTCGATCTCATACAACGGGTCCCCTGTCTTGAATGACTCTCCCGGCTGCTTGTACCACTTGACGATCGTGGCCTCCTCCATGTTCATGCCCACTCGGGAAAGCTTGAGCGTCGTCCTCATACGAACTGCTTGGTGCGAACTAGAGCCGTCGCGATTTCTACGATCTGGTCTTCGCTGGGCAGCACGCGGCTTTCCGCATTCGGCGCGTACGGCATCGAAACGTCAGGTACCGTGGCGCGCTTGACCGGAGCCTTGAGGCTTGAAAAGGCCTTGTCCGCGATAATGGCAGCGAGATGGCTGGCAGCGCTGCAGCGGTCGCGGGCCTCGTCAACGATAACGGCGCGCCCCGTCTTTCTGACGGACCGAAGAATCGACTCGTCGTCAAGCGGCACCAACGTACGTGGGTCAATAACCTCCGTGTCGATGCCAGCCAATTGCAGTTTTTCCGCAGCGGTCAGCACAGGCTTCAGCATCGACCCTATGGCGACAATGGTTACGTCCATACCGGTTCGCGCAATCGCGGCTTTACCAAATGGCACGACGAAGTCGCCATCCGGCACCTCGCCGCTATCGCCGCCGCGACCGCTGGCTTCCAAAAAGAAGCTTGGATTGCGCCCACGAATCGCTTGCTTCAGCAGGCCCTTTGCGTCAGCGGGCGTAGCCGGAACGAGCACGTTGACGCCGCCGAGATTCATGAGGAGGGGGTGGGGTGTGTCTGAGTGCTGCGCGGCGGTCGAACGCCCACCGCCATAGCCCGCAATGACGGTGATTGGCAATTCGACTTGCCCGCCGGTCATGAGGCGAAGTTTCGCCATCTGATTCGCAATCGCATCAAATCCGGTATAGATGAAGTTCGAGAACATCATGTGCAGCACAACGCGATAGCCCGTAACGGCGGCTCCGACTGCCATTCCCGCCAAAGTCGCTTCGCAGATTGGGGTATTGCGAATGCGGTCTCTTCCAAAGCGCTCCAACACCCCTCTGGTATCGCCGAAAATGGCGAGTTCGACGTCTTCTCCGAACACAATAACCTTCGGATCGCGCTCCATTTCCTCGAGTAGGGCCTCGTTGATCGCCTGGATGTAGCGTTTACGCGCCATAATCGATCCTCACGGCTTTTGCCCGGCAAACATCACATCAAAAGTCAGTTCTGGATCCGCTGGATCGCTTGCTTCTGCAAACCTAACAGCGTCTTCGACACCCCCTGCAATTCTTGTGGAAATGTCGTCCAATTGGCCGGCGGTAGACACCCCCTTGGAAAGCAGAAAGTCTCGTAAACGAACGATTGGGTCGCGCCCGCGCCACTGCTCGACTTCCTGCTTCTCGCGATACTTTCCTCCCGCAAGAAACAGATCTTCCGATTCCAAATGCCCCTGAATTCGATACGTCCGAGCCTCGATGAAAGCGGGACCCTTCCCGCTCCGGGCCCATTCGATAGCCTTCGCGGCAGCGGTCCAGACCGCTACCACGTCGTTGCCGTCTAGCATCTCACAGGGAATCTTGAAGGCTCTGGCGCGGTCGGCAATTTCGCCGGCCGTTACCGTCTCCGTCGGCGTAAATTCGCAGAAGTGGTTGTACTCGCAAACAAATACGAGCGGGAGCTGCCACAGAGTGCTCACGTTGAGGCACTCCATGAACACGCCCTGGTTGGCAGCACCGTCGCCGAAGAAGGCCACGGCCACGCGTCCATTGCCGCTGAGCTTTGCGGTGAGTGCAGCACCCGTCGCGATGGCAAAGCCGCCACCGACGATTCCATTCGCCCCAAGGATTCCCTTGGAGAGATCGGCCACGTGCATCGATCCGCCCATGCCTTTGCAGATGCCCGTCCGTTTTCCCCATATTTCAGCCATCATCGCCCCAGGGTCGCCGCCCTTGGCGAGAAAGTGTCCGTGACCGCGGTGCGTACTGGTGATCCAATCCGTGTCGCGCAAATTGGCACAGACGCCGACGGCTACTGCTTCCTGGCCAATGTAGAGATGTACGGCTCCGGGCAACTTGCCTGCTGCGGCGTCGGCTCTTAGGCGCTCTTCCATGAGCCGAATGAGAGTCATCCTCTCAAACAGCGAAAGCAGCTGTTCGTTACTCGGATTTCGCTGGTCTGTCATTCCCGTCCTTTCTTACGAAGTGTCATCGGGCGGCTTGGAAGTGAGACATTTCGCCAGCGCGCGCGACCGAAATCCGCGAGATCTTGCCGTCGCGCAGAGCATAATGAACGAAAACGCGTCCGCGAATACCTTCGCCCTTCCTAAGCGCGCCTACCACGAAATTGGGCGCGTCCTCGATCGCGGTGAACTGCGTAGTCATGTCGGCGGCAATACCATTCTCATCGGCCACAAATTGATGGATCGTGAGTTTTTCACGCACCGTCTTGAACATCTCGCGGTAGAAGTCGGCAATTCCGTTTTTGCCCTTGAGCGTCAGGCTTCCGAGTTCGCAAATGACGTCGTCGTTGTAATACTGGGTGAAGCGATCGAAGTCGGCGTCGCTGAAGGCCTTGGTGTATTCCGCGAATGCCTGGCGCTGCTCGAGACTGCCACCGAGCTTCGGCGTCGGCTTCGACACGCCCGCTTCGACGGGCCAAGTAGAGGCTTTTAGATGGCAGACCTTGTCGTCGCGGAGATAGTAGACGACGAAAAACTTAACCGTGGTCATCTCGCCCTTCTTCAGAGGCTTGAACTGAAAATCGGGTTTATCCACCAGCGCGTGAAAGTCGATATCGATCTCCGCCAGAATATGGTTGTCATTCTGCACGACCACCTGCGGCCGGAGGATTTCGCGAATCCCGTCGTGCGCCCAGTGCAAGAACTTCAAAAGCTCGCTCGCCCCGTGGAACGCTCGAGAGCCCCCAGTGAAAATCGTATCCTCGGTAAAATACGTTCGTACCAACGCCTCGTCGTTTCCCGAGTTAAATAAGTCGACGTAGTTTTGATAGTTCATCTATGCTCCGGGAAGCGCCGCGGATTTCGGCTGCGTGATCTGTGCGCCAGTGGCCCAGCTTCCGTGGTAGCCGGGGCGCAGCCGCAGCGGAAGTTTGATTGTCGCGAAGGGCCCGTCCTCAATCCTCAGTGCCTCGTAGAGATATACGTCGGTCCGCATCTCGTCGTGATGTGTGGCAACTTGAATGATGTAGCCGTCTCCTTCGCCGACCGATGCCGGTTTAGGGATGAAGCACGGTTCCTGAAGGCTGGTTCTTTCACCTGCCTCCCAGCTGGCTGCTTTTCCTGTTGCGTGGTCCACATGACCGAGGGTCGAACGAACACCCCAGAATCCCAACAGCCAGCCGTGTCGATAGGGAGCGGCGACGTAGCGGTCGTCCATTCGTGGAAATTCGCCGACGAAGCCGGTCAGCTGCTCCGCGGATTTGAAGGTATCGGACTTCGAACCCATGTCAACGGTCCACCGCGTGACGCGCGACATGGCCTTCTGTGGATGCCAGGGTGTTCCCGCGATGTCCGGGAAAAACGGAAACATCGTGCTCTCGGCCACGGGCATGTCCAGGTAGACCCTCGTGCCTTCGTTAAAGGCGTTCATAACATGCGAGGCAAACTGGTTTGGTGCATGGAACCAGCGCAGATCCCTAGATTCGCCATCCCGAGGGAGTACACCGAGATAGATTTCTTTGGTTGAGTCCCAGCCGTAATGCGGCAGGCCGGATTGAAGCCTCTCGATCGTCCCGATGACGGGAATGATCGGAAACACCACGTAGTCTCGGGTCACGCCGAAGTCGTGGAGCATGCAATAGTAAGGCATCTCAAACCAGACTTCGCGCGTGATTTTTCCGCCTCGACTGATCTCGTAGTAGACCGCATCTCGCGACATCAGCCCTTTGGCTCCAAATGCGAAGGCAAGCATCTGTCCGGTCTGCGGATCGATCTTCGGATGGGCAGTGAAGGTTTGACTGGTCAGGCCGCCATCAAAATTCCAGTTCCCCCTTGTTTCTAAGCTCAGCGGATCCATTGCAACCGGTGGGCTATCCTCCTTCATCGCAAACAGCATGCCGTCATGGACCAGCACGTTGGTATTCGCGAGTCCACGATTCTTGCCCTGGACGCACGGCTCGTCTGTGAAGGGATTGCGATACCGCCCGAACAGGGCGCGGCCCGCCTCTCGCTCGAGTTTGAACCGATCGGTCTGGACGTAGCGGTGCTTCAGATCGACGCGCCCATTCTGAAAGCGGAACATCGATACGGTGCCATCGGCATTGAACGGAACATCATCTTCAAATCGAGGCGGATACTGGAAATCGGGAGCGACGCGGTAAAAGGCTCCATCGAGATCGGCGGGGATGTTGCCATCCACTTCTAGATCGTGAATGTCGACTTCGATGCGGCTCGGTGCGTTGATGCCTTCAAACATCGGAAGCTTGGGGAATTTCGCCATCGTGCAGCCTCCCTTCCTCGCGCCTTGCTTGGACTTCCAGTGCTTCACGAGCCAATCTGCTATATACTCACGTGGTGCGATTGTTGTCAAGACATCATCTGAAGGTTCAAAAGCAATTCAGGTGTCGGATCGGAGCCGCTACCGCCGTCGTTCACTTCGGCACTTGGGCCAACGCAGGGACTCCTCTATACTCGCAACGAAGCAGTTCGGGAGACACACATCGATGAGTGTTGGCGAACCGCAATCCATGCCCCGCGCGAATATCCTAGAAGCCGGCCGAAACGAGCGTACCCAACTCGCGGGCGGGAGACGCCGCCAAGAGCACGCTCCTCATATCGACACGCTCAACCGGTTGGTTTCGGTCCGCATCGTACGGATCGCCGATTTGATTCTTCGCATCGGTACACTCGCATTCAAGGAACGGTTCGGCGTGAAGCCGACGGATTTGCGAATTCTGATCATGCTAGGCGCTTACCAACCGATCTCGGTGAACGAGGTGAGCCGAAAAACGCACATCGACAAGGCTTGGATTAGTCGCTCGTTAACGCCCCTTCTTCGGCGAAAGCTGATTACCAGGACACCGCATCCAGCCGACAGTCGCGCTTCGCTGCTCTGCTTGACCCATAAGGGCGAAACGCTCTTGCGCGAGATCGCGCCGGTTGCGGACGACTATCAGCGCCAGTTGTTACAGGGACAGCGAGCTCGCGACGTAGAGAGGGTACTCGACTTGCTCGCGGCTCGAGCGGAAGAAATGTTTCAGATCGCCATGCAGCAGAGAAATCGCACCGCCCGCCGCCGCTAGACAGTGGCACCTGTAACAACTGGTCGAGAGCGGCTGGGCTGCCGAGTTGGCAGAGCTGTGGCTTTCGAAAAGCTCGGTTCGGAATACACGCTCTGTTGCCCCAGTCTGCACTGAAGGTTGTTTTGACAACGACATGGTCGAAGACTAAAATCAGCACGTCTGATCTCGATGCGCTTTCGTGGATCGGTCTGGCTTCCGGAGATGGAACGGCTACAGGAGGACTCGCATGGAACCAAAAGACAAATTGACGGTCTTGGACCCACACGGGCAGCCTTCAGGAATCTTCGGCCGCCGCCTCGACGCACAATCGAATCCTCGTGACATTCTGGATCCCATCGCACAGCCCAGCGGCAGCCTGAAACCCATATCCATGGCGCCTCGCCTGGTTGCCCTCGATGGCAGGACTGTCTACCTGATAGAGACAGGATTCGCGGGCAGTTTTGAGTTCATGCAGGAACTCCAGGGCTGGTTTTCCCGAAACATGCCGCGCGTCAGGACCCTCGTCCGGCACAAGCGCGGCACGATGTTCACAGACGATCCCGAACTCTGGACGGAAATCAAATCCAACGGCGGCGACGCCGCCATCCTCGGCGTCGGCGGTTGAGAGGCCTGTTCGGCGAGTGTCGCCGATTACTCGAGAACTCTGGAAGACGAATATGGCGTTCCAACCGTGCCCCTGGTGACCGCCCGATTTGCGGATTTCGTGGAACGCGACGCGCGGGCGCGCGGAACGCCCCTACGCTTCGGTTTCCCTCCCTATCCGGTCGTGGGCATGTCGCGAGCTGCACTGCGCCAGTACATCGAAGGCAACGATCCCGTCACTTCGAAGCCCTTCATGCAGGAAGTGATCGACGCACTTACATCGCCGCTCACGGAGAGAGAAAAGCACCCCACGATCCAGCGGAAGCCGCGAAGTCCCCGCTTGCTGCCCGCCGACACAGCGGAAAATCTCTATCGCCAGTTTGTCGAAAACGGGTGGACGGATGGTTTGCCGATCGTGCTGCCGACCGAAGAGCGAGTCGCCGAGATGCTCACCGGCACCGACCACGACCCCCATGAACTCGTTGGCCGGATGCAGGTCACTACGCATCAGGAGAAGATGGAGTATACCGTCGAAAAGGTGGCTGCCATCGCCGTGATGGCAGGAGCGCGGCCCGAGCATCTCCCGGTAATCCTCGCGCTGGCCGCTTCGCAAGAACCGTCGATGCCAAGTTCGACTACTTCGTGGGGCCGCATGGTCATCGTGAACGGCCCGATCCGCAACGAGATCGGAATGAATTGCGGCACAGCTGCACTCAGCCCCTTCAATCTAGCGAATTCGGTGATTGGCCGGGCATGGACGCTGATGAGCATTAACTTCGGCGACGCGCGCGCGGGCGAGAACTTCATGGCCTCGTTCGGACATAATCTGAATTACAACAACATGTGCTGCGGCGAAAACGAGGAGCTGAGCATCTTCGAGCCGTTTCACGTGCAGAAGGGCTTCCGCTCGGACGAAAGCGTGGTGAGCTTATTCCGCGGATGGAACGTGCTTAGCTTCGGGATTGGCCCGGCGAAAGAGATGGCACATGTGATCTCCACGTTCGGGTCGATGGGGACGAGCATCACGTTCGTCGTCGATCCGCTCGTGGCCAAAAATCTGCGCGCCGAGGGGTTCAGAACCAAGCGCGACGCCTGCAAGTGGATCATCGAAAACTCGCACGTCCCTGCCGGGCATTATTGGGAAGGACAGATGCAATCGGGCTTTGCAGCGGGATTGGCAAAGCAAGGGGTCGAACCGTTTGCCGCCTGGGCCAAACTCCCCACGGACGCGCCGATCACTCCGCGCCACTCACCGGACGACATCAACATCCTGGTCGTCGGCGGCGAGACAAATCCAATGTGGATCACCACGGACTTCAGCTATACGCAAAGTGTTTCAATCGATGGGTGGAGGCCGAAAAGCGGACTTCACCGCGACGCACGCCCGCTTCGTTTGCCGGTGCCCTTACCCTGCAAGGATGGCACCTGCGGCATCTCGGAAGCCACGCCCACCGCCGAACCGGTCACGACAGGGGACTAAGGCGCACGTTTTCTCAATTGCCATTGCGAGCAAGAGCCCACGCTTTGCTGCCTGCGGGACAAGAACGAGAGGGTTTTTATCTCCACGCGTCAATCGAAACGCTCTTTTCAGGCATGAAATCCGTCGCAAACCAAACACTCGCGGTCTTCCCTCCGACGACAACGGCACGAATGTTTTTCGGGTTCGTGAACGGCTTGATCCGCGCATCGCCGGGAAGCTTTTTCCAGCTTGCGTAAGGCTCAAGCCCTTGCGCACCGAGAGGGCCGAGCATGCTCGATACGATCGAGTTTCCCCAATACGACTGGGCGGTCTTCTCAACATTCTGAGAGAGCCAGTCGGCGAGCATGGCCTTTGTCGTGAAGCCCTGCACGTTGTTAAGTAGCTCCGCCACCGAGGGATCCATGAGGAGCGTGGCGCTCATCCCGGACAGCGAAGACATGTAGTCCCGCATGAGCATTTGCGGTGCGTAGTGCTGCTCCACCCAGCCGGTGCTGTTGATGAAGTTCCAGCCGGTGAACATCGTGACAATGCTTTCCGTTGGCTTGTGTCCCATTTGTACGTGAAGGGGCTGCCATCGCTCGGGTAGGGCTTCCTCATTCTCGGCGATGCACAGATTGTCGTATCGCAGAGGGTTGCTCAGCGAAGCAAAGCCGGTCACGCCTTCGTCATAACCCTGGATGATTTTGTGAATGAGCGTCACGGATCGCCCGATGACGGAGTTTGCGTCGTTGTTCGGCCCCAGCGCGCCCAGGCCGGAATTCATGCCGATCTGATTGCGTATTGGCCCATTC
>Ga0187777_10002225_pt1 | contig 12462 bp, 11 predicted proteins | sample 1015_Q2_SP5_10_M_FD_132416 | JGI IMG/M metagenome (GOLD analysis project Ga0187777, IMG submission 132416) | Tropical peat soil microbial communities from peatlands in Department of Meta, Colombia - 1015_Q2_SP5_10_MG | ecosystem: Environmental > Terrestrial > Soil > Wetlands > Peat | place...
CACAGGCTTACGCGCAGGACGCGTGAGACGCACCTGCAATAGCCCTTCATTGGTTACTGGCAACCTTGCGCGGGCGGGCTAGAATGCCCGCCGGTATCGTCGCGCGTGGGGGACCATCGTGTTTCGGGTCTTTTCGTTTCTCGCCTTGATTTCACTGCTCGCGCCGGCAATAGCGCAGGCCGAGCATTATCCCGATCATCCGATCCGTATCATCGTAGGTTACGCGGCGGGTGGAGCCCCGGACCTGCAGGCCCGCACCCTTGCAGCGCAGCTTAGCCTGGATCTTGGTCAGCAGTTCTTTGTCGAAAACCGCACCGGCGCCAATGGAACGCTGGGCACGCGCGCGGTTGTACAATCGAAACCCGACGGCTACACGATGCTGTTCACCTCGAATGGCATCGCGCCAACACCCTTCATCTACAAAAATCTTGGCTACGACATTTTCACCGACCTGACGCCGGTCGCGACCATCGGTGTTCTCGACGGCCTGTTCATGCTCGTCGATGCAAAGTCACCCTACAAGACGCTCGCCGAGTTCATCGATCACGCAAAGAAAGACAGAGCTATCTATGGCTCGCCGGGTGTCGGCAACGGCCTGCATCTTGCCGGTGAAATCTTCAGCAAGAAGGCCGGCATTACGATGCAGCACATTCCCTACAAAGGTGCGTCCGAGGTCATGACCGGCATGCTCAGTGGCAGCATCGAGGTCATGTTCGTGACGCCGCCTTCGGTAATGGGACTGCTCAAGGAAGGCCGCGTTCGAGCTCTGGCGTTTACCGGCAGCAAGCCTTTTCCGGCATTCCCGGAGGTACCGCTGCTGAAAGATATGGTGCCGGGCTTCGAGCCGATGGGCTCTTGGGGCATGTTTTTCGTTCCCGCCAAGACACCGCCCGAGATCGTCGACAAGCTGAACGCGGCGGTACGCGCGGCTCTGCAAGCGCCTGCGGTCGCATCGGTCATGCAGCGTGATGGCTACATTCCGGACAATCGCACTCCCGCCGAAACCGCGGCCTACTTTCGCGACGAAGTGAAAATAATGGGCGAAGCGGTCAAAGCCGCCGGCATCGAGCCAAACTGAGGTGCTGCTATCCGACCGCGTGCAGCGGCTTGCCGGCGGCGGTTACCGGCCGCGCGCTGATCAGTACGAACGCGACGACACAATCTTCGCTGCCACGATTGACCCAGTTGTGAATGGTGCCGCGTTGCACCAGCACGTCGCCGGCCTTGAGTTTCACCACGACGCCGCCGTCAAGTTCCATGTCGATCGCGCCGGAGATGACCACCGCGTAGTCGATCGAATCCGTGCGATGATTGCGCGGCGCGACGCCCGGCTGATATCGCACGACGCGAAATACGGTGCCGTTTTCGACCGTCGTCTTGAACGAACCGGACGTCAGATCGTGAGAGCTGTCATTGTCGACCGGGAAGCCCTTGGTCGACCAGATCACGCTAGAAGATGCGCCGGGCCGGCTTGAGATCACATTCTCTACGGTCTCGTCGATCTCGATCTTAGCGCGGCCGTCGGCGGTATGCCCGGTCACGACACGGCGGATTTGCAGGCTCATGGCGGCTTCTCTCCCGTTACTGGTGTTCCGCGCGCTTGAGGAATTCCGCGAAGATCGCCGCCATGCGCGGCTCGGCATCGCGCCATTCCTTGCGGTCCCATTCCTTCAGCAGATCGGTGTCCGTGCGCTTTGCGACCACGTCGTCGTGCAATTCGCTGCCGGGGATGAGAGCTGCAGCCTTGCGGGCGGTCGCCGGCGTATGAATGACATCATTGCCGGCAATCAGGCAGGCTGGCGCTTTTATCGCGCGAAGGTCGGCTTCGGTGGCGCCGACGATCGGCAGGTTTGCCGACTGCAGAAAGCAGTCGCGCCAATGGCCCATGACGGCGATGAAGTGCTCAACGTCGGTCTGCAGGAGCCGCTCGCGGTTCGACGGCCGCGCCTTGATGCATTCGCTGAAATGCTCGCTCGCGCACACCGCCGGCATGCCGCCGGCCCGCGCTAGCATGATGAACAGCCCGTAATAGCTCTCGGCCAGCCGGTCGACAGCCTCCTGGCCACCGGTGACCCGCCAGAGCAGCAGCCCGCGCAGGCCGTCCGGGTGACGCAAGGCATAAAGGATCGCCAGCCGCGCGCCCGCGGATGAGCCACCGACATACATCGGCAACGCGCCGAGAACCTTGCCCAGTGCGTAGAGGTCATCGGCCCAAACCTCGTGCTCGGAGCCGGAGCCGTCGAAGGCGATATCGGAAGCGCCGCAATTGCGCCGGTCATGCAGAAGCACGCGATAGCCCGACGTGGCGATTTTCTTCGACAGATCGACGAGCTCGCCGTGGGGCCGCCGGCTGCCCGGCGTGAGCGCGATGAAAGGGCCGCGAGCGCCGATGATCTCGTAGTGAATGCAGACGCCGCGAACGATCGTTTCAGCCATGCCGGTCCCTTGCATCCTTCTGCAACAGCCCCGGGATGTGAGCAAGAGTCATGGAACTTCACGATTTGCGCGGCCTCGGGGAACCGCAAGGCCGCTCTGCAGTTACTTGTTGACTTTGCATAGGTCCAAGGAGAAGCAGAAATGCCGACAATCAACAAGAAGTCCCTTATGTGCGGTGCGATTGGCCTGGGCATGCTGGCCGTGTCCGGGGTGAGCGCCTCGGCGTTCATTGCCTGTTCGGGCAACACGTGCTGGCACGTCAAGGAAAGACATGAGTATCCGGCTCACGCTCGTATCGTGATTCATGACGACAACTGGCGTTATGGCCGCAACTACCATTTCCGCGAGCATGAAGGCCGCGGTTATTGGCGTGGTGGCCGCTGGACGGAATGGTGAACACTTCGCGGGAGAAGTGCAGCGGGGCCGCCCGGTAGGCGGCCCCATTTGCATAACCAGAATTTTTGATCAGCTGAATAACGGTTCAGCAAAACCAACATAACGATTCAGCAAAAACCAAAATATTTGACTGGCTGAATAATGGTTCAGCAAACGGGCGCAGTCCCGCCAAAAATCTTTCCTAGCTTTTCGTTCAAGGGCGCGTCTTCGGAGGAATGCCCATGAGCAAAGTCACATTGCTCGCTGCGGGCGTTGCGTTGTGTGGAGCGCTCGTAGCAACCACTGCATCTGCCATGCCCGTTGCGCCACTCTCGTCACCTGCTGCGAAAGTCGAGCAGGCACGTTGGGTCTGCGGCCCGTACGGGCGTTGCTGGTGGCGGCCGAATTATTATTACGGCGGCTATTACGGCTACGGCTATTACCCGCGGCCGTATTGGCGCCATCGCTACTGGCGTCATCGCCACTACTGGTGAGGTGTACGGGGCGGAGTGAAAACTCCGCCCCTTCAGCTCGTAAATACGGCCTTAAACGGGGACTACCCAAGTTCACGGCTGAGTAAGGTTCTCTGCCTAGCATGCCGGCTCGTTTCAGCGGGCAGGGCGCATGGCAAGCCTCGGACTGACGGCCGGCAGCCGATCGCGGCGCAGCGCATGGCTTGCGCAGCACACGCGCGTTCTGTGCGTGTTGTTCTTCTTTTCCGGCTTTCCCGCGCTGATCTACCAGCTCACCTGGCAACGCGCGCTGTTTCTGATCTTCGGCGTCAATATCGAGTCGGTGACCATTGTCGTCACCGCGTTCATGCTTGGCCTCGGTTTCGGAAGTCTGGCCGGCGGCTGGCTGTCGAAACGTCGCGCGATCCCGCTCTTGCCTCTGCTTGCCGGCATCGAGGTTCTCACCGGCGCGTTCGGACTGATATCGCTCACACTGTTCGACAGGATCGGCGGCTTCACGCTCGGCCTGAGCCTGCCGGCGACCGCCGCCGCGGCGCTCGCGCTGGTCATTGTGCCGACTTTGCTGATGGGCGCCACGCTGCCACTGCTGGTCGGTTATCTTGCCCGCCGCTCCGGCAACATGGGCAGCGCCGTCGGGCTGCTCTACTACGTCAATACGCTTGGCGCCGGCGCCGCCTGCATCGTCAGCGCGCTGCTGCTGTTTCCCTTCCTCGGCATGAGCGGATCGATCTACGTGGCGGTGACGATGAACTTTGCCGTTGCCGCAGGCGCATTGGCGGCGCAGCACTACGGCGGTTCGCTGGCCGTACCGCGTCGCGCAGCGGCGGTCACCCGCAACCGCAAGCCGGTGCTCGCGCTGGCGTCGGTCATGCTGCTTGCCGCCGCCGGCGGATTCGTCTCGTTGTCATACGAGATCTTTTTCTTCCGCACGATTTCCTACGCCAGCGGATCAAGCGCGCCCGCCTTCGCGGTGACGTTGAGCGCGTTCCTGGTCGGCATCGCATCCGGCTCGCGCCGGGCTGGCGAATTGTGCAAGACCGCGACACAGACGCAAACCATGCGGCGTCTCGCCGATGCTCTGCTGCTCGCCAGCCTGATCGGGCTCGTCTTTTTACCAGTCCTCGATCATCTCGGCTGGCTGGAGCGTGGCGTGGTCGGCGTCGGCATGCTGATGGTCTATATCGTGGCCCGTTTCTGGGGCGCCGTGTTGCCCAATCTCGCCGAGCTTTCGATCGAAGCCGACGACCGTGCCGGGATGCGCACCGCCTTTCTTTATCTCTCCAATATTCTCGGTTCCGCCGCCGGCTCGGTACTGACCGGCTTTGTGCTGATGGATTACTTCGGCCTCATCACCATCGCGTCGATGCTGGCGGTTGCCGGCGTTGCCTGCGCGCTGGTGCTGATGACGGCGCTCGCGGTCCCGCGCCGCGAGAAACTGCGGCATTTCGGCATCGTGGCGATCATCGCCATCGCCGCGGTCGGCGTCGTTCCGCAATTGTCAGGGGGAGTGCTGGAAAACCTGCAGTGGAAGGGCGCGTCGGCGCAGAAATTCGTCCACGTCATCGAAAACCGCAGCGGCATCATCACAGTCACCGAGGATGGCACGGTGTACGGCCACGGCATGTATGATGGCCGCTTCAACACCGACCTGAAGAACGACACCAACGGCATCGTGCGTCCCTATGCGCTGAGCCTGTTTCACCCGGCGTCGCGCGACGTGTTGATGATCGGGCTCTCCTCCGGATCGTGGGCGCAGGTCATCGCCAGCAACCCCGCGGTCGCGTCGCTGACAATTGTCGAGATCAATCCGGGCTACCAGTCATTGATCGAAAGGGAGCCCGAGGTCGCTTCCGTTTTGACCAATCCAAAGGTGACAATCGTCACCGACGACGGCCGCCGCTGGCTGCGTGCCCATCCGGAAAGGCGCTTCGACGCCGTCGTATCGAACACGACCTGGCATTTCCGCGCCAGCGTGACCAATCTTCTGTCGGTTGAATTCCTCGACCTTGTGCGGCGGCATCTCAGGACCGGCGGCGTTTTCTTCTACAACACGACCGATTCACCCCGCGTGCAGCGTACCGGCTGCCTCGTTTTCCCCTACGGCGCGCGCTTTACCAACCACATGGTGGTTTCCGACAAGCCGATCGCCTGGGACTTCCGCCGCTGGCGCCGCACGCTTGAAACCTATCGCATCGACGGCAAGCCGGTGTTCGATACTCGCCGCCCGGCCGACCGCGTGTTGCTCGACGAGCTTTCCGGCTTCGAGAAGAGCCTCGATCCAAAGGCCGCGCAGGCCGCGAAGCGGCCGATCGAACAATGCCCCGACCTGCTGGCGCGCACTGCCGGCAAGCAAGTCGTCACCGACGACAACATGGGCAGCGAATGGCTGCACTTCTTGGGCATTGACTGAGCGCGGCAGCGCGAGGGCGCGAACGCGATGTCCGCTCTGGCGGACATCGCGTTCGTACAGTTTTCTGTTACTGATCGACTGCTAGGGCCGCGGTCGCGTCTTTGTTGGCGTGACTGCGTATACGAATAACGTCGTCGCGTCGCCGGCGGGCAAGCGCGGCCTCTCCCCCGGCTGTCTCATGATAGAGTGAAAGGCGTTCAAATTCGTCATGCTGCGGTGGCGCAATGGCGATGTCACTATAGGTCCAGCGGTCGTCCGCTGTTAGCGCTTGATTTAGCATCACCTTGAGCTGCCGATAGACCCGCCAGTATCCCCATGCCTTCTTGACTGTCTCCCACCCGTAGCGTGAGTAGAAAACCGGCGCGGTTTCGATCTTCATCCCAAAGCGGCGGTCACGACGAAACTTCAGGCGCAATGCACCGCCCTCGAGCGGGTGCACGCCCTCAAATAAGATCATCAAGTAGAACCACAGTATTGTAGAAAGCGTTGTGTCGGGTCGCCCGAGCTTGCAGGCGGCGGAGCGTCGCATGATCGTGCGTACATGCTCGGGCGTATAGAACGCCGACCAGGCTGCTTGATACGCTTCCTCCCACTCTCCATCGCTCATTTTGGAATGGTGCGAAACGCGGTGGTTAAGGTCGTACTTATTCATGTCAGGATCCATCCAGATGCCCTTTTGCAAGAGCACCTTGTGGTCCTCGGACCCGGGCAGCGGCGTGAGAAAGAAAAACTCAAGAATATCGATTGGTAATTCCCTCTTGATGATTTCGATATCGCGGGCAATCGATTCCTTCGTGTCGGCAGGGAAGCCAAGAATATAGCCGGCATAGGTGATTGCGCCGTGGTCGCGCCACTTCTGCAGCATCTCTCTATATTCGGTGATCTTGTTTTGCCGCTTTTTGGCGGCGATCAGGTTGTCAGGGTTGATGTTTTCAAGGCCGATAAAGACGCGGCGCACGCCTGCCTGAGACGCTTTTTCGATGAAATTCGGAATTTTGTGGCAGAGCGTATCGACCTGGATGGTGAAACCAAGTCCAGGAAATTCGGTCTTTCGCAGATGAATGAGCCGATCGAATAACAATTCCCAATCACTATTGCGCGCGAAATTGTCATCAGTGATGAAGAAACGCTTGATGCCTTGCGCATGATTCTCCCGAACGATCTTTTCGAGATCGTCGGGTGTTCGAAAGCGGCTCTTGCGGCCTTGCACGTTGATGATGGTGCAGAACGAACATTGATAGGGACAGCCGCGCCCGAGATCGATGCTGGAGAGGGATCCTGACGTTCTTCGAACATGTTTCAGCGGCAGGAACGGCGGCGGTTCGCCGTTCAGCGCCGGCAGCTTGTCCATGTGATTGTAAAGCGGCTTGAGCCGTTCACCCCAAGCGTCCTGGAGAACTTCGTCGAGACGTCCTTCCTCGCACTCGCCGGCGAAGAAAGAGATTCCCATTGCCTGTGCATCGCGGATCTCAGGGGGCAGTTCTGGTAGCATCGCGATACAGCCGGACACATGAAAACCTCCGACACAAACCGGTAGGCCGGCGGCCAGGAATGGCCGGGCAAGATCGACGGAACGCGGAAATTGGTTCGATTGGACGCCAACGAGGCCGATCAGCGCGCGGCCACCTTGTTTGCGTATTGTGCGAATGATGAGATCGGGGCGCACGCGACGGTTGGTTTCATCGTAAGTATGCAGGCAGATTTTGACGTTCGGCCCAAGTACCTTGCGTCGACTAGCATCTTCGGCAAGGGCGTTGAGACATGCCAGGGTATTGGATGGGATGGCCGAGCGAAACCACTGGATTGGATAGCCGTCGTCATCGTAGTGCGACGGCTTGATCATCACAAAATGGAATAAACTTGCTTGCACGTCGCCCTTGGAAGCCGACATCTCGCCACCACTAAGCAATATACAGCTCAAAAGCTACCACACGAATTGTCTTCAGTCCTGCTTTTTTGGTTTCAGGGGCAAGGCTGGATTCAGACAAGACCGAGAAGATCCTATGGTGAGCCCGCTTTGGGGCGGTGCAACAAACGTTTGCCTATTCGATCACGTCGTCAGCGCGAGCAATCACCGAGGCTGGCACGGTTATTCCGAGCGCCTTAGCTGTCTTGAGATTGATGCTCATGTGGAACCGCGTCGGTTGCTCGAATGGCAGGTCCGCAGGCTTGTCTCCCCTCAGAATACGATCAATAAGAGAGGTCGCGCGATCGTAAATTTAATCAAGGTCTGGGCTGTAGGCCGACAAACCGCCATCGGCGACATAGTTCGCCAGCTCATAGGCGGCCGGCAGCCGATGTTCGGCAGCAAATTCGTAGACCCGTCGGCAATTGAGGACGGTGAAAATATCCGAGACCATGAGAATGGCGTCCGGTGGGTCGCGCACCATACTTGCGAAGGCTTCGTCAAAATCTTCCAGCTCACGCACGCCGAGTGCTTGCACCTGAACTCCCATTGTCCGTGCGGCGGCCGCAACTCCCTGGTATCGCAGCGTCATCCCCAGATCGCTTTTGTTGAAGAGCACCGCGGACATTCCGCAGCGCGATCGCAAAGTCCGCGAGTCCCCAATCTATCTGCGGTTGCAACCGCGCGCACTGCGTGCTTGAATTAACTTTGCGTTAACCTGTGTGGCTGTGTTCGCGGAGTGCCCAGTTATGGCCGTCGCCGCGTATCGCGACAGCGCCAATGTGGTGCGTGAAACGCGTCCAGATTTGCCGCGCGGCATTATCGTCGGCGGTCCGCAGGTTCGCGCCAAGCAGCTCGAGAGCGCAGTTCTCTTCGGTGTCTTTGTCACTGGGTCGGTTGCTGGCATCACCTGGGCGATCGCACAAGGCGTCGGCTGGATCGAGTGGTCGCTGTTCGCCCTGATGTATTCGGTGACGACGATTGGCATCGGGCTCACAGTGCACCGTTACCTCGTGCATCGCAGCTTCCGCTGCGGCCCGGTGGTCAAGTTCTTCCTGTGCGCGATCGGTCAGATGGCGTGCCAGGGCTCGCTGCTTAAATGGGTCGGCAATCATCGCAGGCATCATCTTTACACCGATGAAGTCGGCGACCCGCACAGCCCTTATCTTGACGGCCACGGCAACGCGTTTACCTCAAAGCTGCGCAGCTGGATGTACGCCAATAACGGCTGGCTGTTCGACGACACGATGACGGACAACAATGTCTACGCCAAAGACATGCTCGACGATCCAATGGTTATGTTTTTCACCCGCACACGGTGGTTCTGGTATTTCATGTCGATGGTCGCCATCCCGGGCGTATGGGGCTATGCCTTCGGCGGCCTGCACGCGATGTGGGGCACGATCCTGTTCGCCGGTTTCTTCCGCGCTTATCTCGTGGTGATGGCGACGGCGACCGTCAACTCGGTGTGTCATCGCGTCGGTTACCGGCGTTTCGACGATACCAACGACCAGTCCACCAATCAGCTGGTAATGACGCTCCTGACCTTCGGCGAGGGACTGCACAACAACCATCATCGTTACCCGCGCGATGCTTACCTGTCGCATGCCTGGTACGAGTTCGACGTCAACGGCCTGATCATTCTCGGCATGGAAAAGCTCGGGCTCGTCTACGACGTGGTGCATGCGGCAAAGCCGAGCACCGCACGGACGCACCATTAAACCCGTCAGACCTGGGCAAAACCTCACAAATTACGGCACGTTTTGCTTATTGACCTTGCGCGAGCAGGTCAGCAACCTCGCATGCAAACGCCCGATTAACGGGCCACGGCATCCACGGAGGGGGACACCCATGTTTCGCCCAGCGTTCTTTGCAGCCGCGATAGCAGGACTCGGCCTGAGCGGCCCGGCGCACGCGCAATCGACTGTCTACATTCCGGCTATTCTCGAATTGTCCGGCGCCGGCGCAGTGTCAGGCACCAATTTCCGCGACGGCATGCTCATGGCCATCGACGAAATCAACGCCAAGGGCGGCATTCTCGGCAAGAAGATCGAAACGCCAATGCTCGACACCCAGAGCGATGCCGGTACGTCGCGCGCGCAAGTGCAGAAGGTGCTCGACAACAAGCCTTACGTTATCCTCGGCCCGGTTTTCTCCGGCTCCGTGCTGGTCGACATGCTGCTCACGCAGCAGGCGGAGATCCCCGAGATCGTCGGCGGCGAGGCCGCGGCCATTACGCAGAAGGGCAATCCGTATGTCTTCCGTACGTCTTTCGGCCAGCAGTTCAGCATGCCAAAGATCGCCAACTACATGCGCGACGGCATCAAGGCAAAGACCGTCGCCGTGTTGTGGGTGAACAATGATTTCGGCAAAGGCGGCCGCGACACCTTCGTTAAGGAGATGAATTCCCGTGACATCAAGGTGGTCGCCGATATCTCAACGGAATCCGGCCAGGCCGATTTCTCCGCCGACGTGGTCAAGCTCAAGGGCGCAAACGCCGACGCGATCTTCGTTTATCTCAACGAAGAGGAAAGCGCGCGCTTTCTGCGCGAGGCTAGAAAACAAGGCATCAACAAGCCGCTGATCGGCGAGACGACCCTGCTCGGCCAGAAAGTGATCGATCTTGCCGCCGGCACGGCAAATGGCGTGCGCGGCCACGTCGGTCTTACCATCGATGCGCCGATCCCGGCGGTTCAGGAATTTGCCGCGCGGTTCAAGCAGCGGTTCAACTATGCCTGCGACCACAACGGCATCAAAGGCTACACAGCGGTCTATTTCATCAAGCACGTCACGGAAAAAATCGGCAAGTTCGACAGCAAGGCTTTTGCCGAGGTCGCGCACGGCATCACCATCACGCCGCAGCAGGAGCCGGGCATCCTGATGGAGGCGACCTGGGACAAAAACGGCGATATCGACCGGATCAGTTTCCTGGGCGAAGTCGTCGACGGCAAGCAGAAGATCGTCGAAACCTTGCCAAAGCTCGGCAAGTAGTTGCGCTGAGAACTTCCGCCCGGTGGTCACCGGGCGGAAGCCAAAGCCCCGCCAATGGCTTCGTTTATTCAGCTTCTCGTCTCCGGCCTTGCGACCGGTGCGATTTACGCGCTGATCGCGGTCGGATTCACGCTGCTGTGGCAGACGTCGCAAACGATCAATTTCGCCCAGGGCGAGTTCGTCATGTTGCCGGCGTTTTTCGTGCTTGCCGCGATGAATGCCGGCGCGCCGTTCTGGATGGCGGGGCTGATCGGAATTGCCTTGTCGATTCTGATCCTCGGCATCCTTTTCAAGGTCATCATCGTCGATCCGATGCTGAAATACGGCGTGCTGCCGCTGGTCATCTCGACGATCGCGCTGTCGCTGTTTCTGAAGGAAAGCGCCAAGGACCTCTACAGCTCGCAGGCGCAGCCATTCCCTGCGCTGGTGCCGGCCGTGGATATTCATGTGTTCGATGCGGTGGTCTCAACGCAGAGTCTTGCGGTGCTCGCGGTCGCTATCGTCACGGTGGTCGCGCTCAATCTGCTGCTGAATAGCACGCGGGTCGGCCGCCAGATGCAGGCCACTGCGCAAAATCCGACGCTTGCGCGGATTCTCGGCGTGCCGGTCAAGCGCATGGTGCTGTACACATTTTTGCTCAACGCGGTACTGGTGGCGATCGCCTCGATCCTGATCAGCCCGATCTACCTCGCGAAATTCACTAATGGTGAAACGCTCGGCATAGCCGCGTTCATCGCGGCCATCATCGGCGGTTTCAATCAGGTGCGCGGCGCCATCCTTGGCGGCGTCATCCTCGGCGTGCTCGACAATTTGTCGGCGGCCTATATTTCCTCGCAGTACCGTGGCGCGCTTCCGCTGATCATTCTCATCATCGTCATCTTGTTGCGTCCGCAAGGCCTGCTCGGGCGCGTCGAGGAGCGTTCGGTATGACGCGTTTCGGATGGCTTCTGGTCGCGCTCGCCGCGGTTGCCGCCGTCGCCGCGCCGTTTTTCCTCAAACCATTCGGCATTTTTCTGATTTCAACCTGGGTGGTGCAGACCATCGCGGCGATCGGTCTCAATCTGACGCTCGGCTATGCCGGGCAGATTTCGCTCGCGCAGGGGGCCTTTGTCGGTATCGGCGCCTATACCGTTGCGTTGCTCACACCGCTGGGCGTGCCGTTTCTCGTCGCATTCGCCGCGGCGGGATTGCTGTGCTTTGCCGTCGGCTGGGTGCTCGGCTATCCGGCGCTGCGCGTACAGCATCACTATCTGGCCTTTGTCACGCTTGCCTTCACCACGCTCGTTTTCCTGGTGCTGCGCAACGAGGAATGGCTGACCAACGGCATATACGGCATCACGGGAACACCACGCCCGAACCTTTTCGGCTGGAAAACCGGCGGCGCGCGCGACTTTTATTTCCTCTGTCTCGGTGTCCTAGCTCTTCTGTCGGTGGCAACCTGGTGGATGCTGCGTTCGCCCTGGGGCCGGGCTTTTGTCGCTCTGCGCGAAAATCCGATCCGCGCTCTTTCGCTCGGCCTTGATACGCGGCGCTATACGCTGATGGCCTTTGCTATCGGTTCGAGCCTCGGCGGTTTTGCCGGCGCACTCTATGCGCCGCTGGTGCAGTTCATCGAGCCGAACTCGTTTTCGCTCGGCCTGTCGTTCAACCTGCTCCTCATGGTGATCGTCGGCGGCAGCGGCAACTTTTTCGGGCCTTTCGTCGGCGCCTTGATCGCCGTGCTGCTGCCGGAATGGCTGCGGATCACACAAGGCTATTATCTGATCGTCTATGCGGCCGCCGTCATGGTGATGATGGCATTCTGTCCGGCCGGCGTGCTCGGACTTGCAGAACGCGCGGTCCTGCTCTTGCGCCGCGGGAGCAAAGTTGCC
>Ga0187777_10002226_pt1 | contig 12458 bp, 8 predicted proteins | sample 1015_Q2_SP5_10_M_FD_132416 | JGI IMG/M metagenome (GOLD analysis project Ga0187777, IMG submission 132416) | Tropical peat soil microbial communities from peatlands in Department of Meta, Colombia - 1015_Q2_SP5_10_MG | ecosystem: Environmental > Terrestrial > Soil > Wetlands > Peat | place...
CACATCCAATACGACCGCGATGCCTGCCTCATGAAACGCTTTCACCATGTTTTTGAATTCGAGGTGTTGGTGGTCAGGACCGGCGCTCGCGTATTGCGAATGTGGCGCAAAGAAGTTCAAAGGCATGTAGCCCCAGTAGTCGCCTTCTTGAGGATCGCGCTGAAACACCGGCATCAGCTCGACGACGGTAATTCCAAGCTCTTTTAGATATGGAATTTTGTCGACCAGTCCGGCATAGGTCCCGGCACGCTCTGGATCCACCCCTGAGTTGGGGTTTTTCGTGAAACCCTTTACATGAAGTTCGTAGATAACAGCGTCTGACTCGTGAAGCGAACACTGGCTCCCCTCCCAATCAAACGTCGGGCGTCGTTCGGGCAGCACGCCCAGCGGGCCTTTGCCTGCATTTGAGCCTTCTCTCATCGCCAGCTTGCGATCAAAGTCAGGTGGGAAAAACACGCATGTTGCGTACGGATCAAGTAGAACCTTCTGCGGATCGAAGCTATGAATGTTAGTAACCGCCTCGCCCGCAACTGAGTACGCATAATAACGAGCCTCGCCAATTTCGTTGAGCGGGATGCGGCAATGCCAGATCCGGCCTGACTTGTTTCGCAGAAAATTGAAACGGTAGGCCAGCACTGGATTGATCAGGTCGGTAGCCGCGTAAAGCAACAGGGTGACGCTCTCGGCATGCTCGGCATGTACAGCGAAATTGAACGCTTGTTCTTCTTCAATCCATGTAACGCCAAGCGGCAGTGGGCTGCCCTCGACCTGCTCCCATGTGGAGCGGCTTACGGCTTTCATGCTCGGCATAGTAGCGACTGAACGTGCTTGAAGCAAAGAGTTCACGGGACCCCGTTTTGTGTAGCGCGGGCATTCTTGCCCGAGACCGGCGCGGACACGAATGTCTGCCCTACATCTTCTGCAGTTGGCATTCCAACTAGAAGGCCGCCATCGATGTTAGTTCTACGGAAGTTATTCTCATGAACCGGACTAGCTGGAAACGGGGCTACGCGCGAGATGACAGGCATTCGTCACATGCCAATGTCCGCTGAAGGGGTCACCGCGCACCAGGACATCTAGTCCTGCGAATTCAGAGAGTTGGCCTGGTGGATGAAAGGCCATGCAGGTGCTGAAATTCCCGTGCAACGGCGCCGAGGAGCGCCTGAACACAAATGGCAACTTCTCCTGTACCGGCAACCACTCCGCCGCCCGCAGCCGCTCCCCACTTGGTTGAACGCCCGCCTTCACGCCTCAAGTCTGTCTCGCAGAAGTACGGGACGCCGTTGATCGTCCTGCTTTTGGCGATCGCCATCGTTGTGACGATAACGCGCAACTGGAATGGCTGGGAAGGCGCACACGTTGAGCAGGTAACTAACGACGCGTACGTTCGCGGCGACCTCACACCGCTCAGCACGAAAGTCCCGGGCCTGGTTCGCGAAGTGAAAGTCAACGATTACCAACAGGTTCACAAGGGCGACATCCTGGTCGCACTCGATGATGACGATTACAAGGCCCAGGTGGCGCAGGCCGCCGCCGGAGTCGAAGCTGCGAAGGCCGCCCTTGAAAACAACCGGCGTCAGCGAGACCTTCAGGATGCAAAGATTGAACGTGCACTTGCTGGAATCGACCAAGCCAATGCCCAGATTACGGCTGCACAAGCTGGGAAAGATGCCACACAGGCGGACGTCACGCGCACCCGCGAAGAGCGTGACCGCCAGGAGGCACTACTCAAGACCAATTCCACCACCCAACAGACAGTGGAAAAAGCAGTTGCCGATGAAGAACGGTTCTCCGCGCAATACGCCAGCCGCGATGCCGATTTGGTCCAGGCTCACACACTCCTGCGAAGCAACGAATTGGCGGCAGAAGCGGAGCGGCGAAGCAAAGCTGTACTGGAATCGCAGGCCATCCAGCTTGTTGCTGACCTTCATGCCAAAGAAGCTGCGCTCGAAGTGGCGAAGGTAAATCTCGGTTACACACAAATCCTTGCGCCTGCCGACGGCACAGTCGGGGAGCGGCAGGTTCGCGCTGGGCAACTCGTCTCTCCTGGAACCCAGGTCATGACCTTCGTCGAGAACATAAGGTGGGTCGCGGCAAATTTCCGCGAGACACAATTGACCAATATTAAAATCGGCGACCCAGCCGAGATTCGCGTGGATGTTTATCCGGGCAAGGTTTTTAAGGGAAGAGTGTTAGAACTCGCGCCTGCCAGCGGATCACAATTCGCCCTATTGCCGCCCGACAACGCGACCGGGAATTTCACCAAAGTCGTGCAACGGGTGCCGGTGAAAATCGCCCTCGATGACTCGACTCTTACGTCCGAGTTGCGTCCGGGGCTCTCCGCAGTAGTCACTGTCAGCACACGACACTGATGGAACTAACATGGCCTCGTCCTCCATTGTCATGCCGAGCAATGTCCCGGTCCGAATTGCGCAATCGGCCGCTGCGTCGATGCCGAGCGAGCTCTCGAAAAGCCCACTGCTCGGGATTCTGGGTGTAATCACGGGTGCCGGCGTAGTCACGCTCACCGGACGAATGATCTCGCTCGGTCTGGCCGATCTAAAGGGCGGTCTGGGATTTGGGTTCGATGACGGGTCATGGATTAGCAGCGCATACAACATTGCCCTGATGTTTATTGGACCGTTTACGGTCTATGTCGGAGCGTTATTGGGAGCGCGGCGAGTTCTGTTCTTTGCAGCGACCTCGTTCACTTTGATTTGTCTATTTGCTCCGTTCATCCACAGCTACAGACTGATGATCGTTGCCATGGTTCTGGCCGGGCTTACCTCCGGCACGTTCTATCCCCTGACGCTGACTTTTGCGCTGCGCAATATTCCGCTTCGATTCCTTCCGTACACCATCGCGCTGTATGCGACCTTTGTGGACGGCGCCGTCAATATTGCGCCATCGCTATACGGCTGGTACCGGGAGCACCTTTCATGGCACTGGATATTCTGGAACTCCGCGGTAATTACGGCGTTCATGATGCTTTGCGTTTACTTCGGAATTCCCAAACCGGCGCCGGCGGCAACGAAATCAGGCTCGCCTCCAAGCTTTGCAGGTTTTCTCTACTGGAGTGCGGGGCTGGCGATGCTTTACGCAGCTATCGATCAAGGCGAGCGGCTTGACTGGTGGCGTTCCGGCCTCTTTAACGCATTGTTCTACGGAGGCGCGTTCCTGGTTGTCTGCGCCATCGTGAGCCGCTTCCGAATGCCTAACCCTCTAGTCGCGGTGCCCTACCTTCGGCAGTGGAACACGATCCTGCTGGGCATCGCACTGTTTTTCTTCCGATTCTGTCTGGTGTCGACCATCATCTTGATTCCGCAGTCGTTGGCCATTCAGGGATTCGTTGCCGATGAGATTGGCCCGGCGATCATTTGGACTGCCCTCCCGTTGATCTTCCTCGCGTTCATTGCCGGGCTGCTCTTGGAGAAGAAAGCGGACTCCCGTCTGCTCATGGCGTCAGGTTTTGTGTGCATGGCGTTTGCCTGTTATCTGAATGCGGACCTGACCAGCGCCTGGTCGGCCTCGAACTACTACCGCACCGAACTGCTCATGGGAGTTGGGCAGGCATTCGCGTTTATCGGACTGGTCGGAACCATCATTTTGCAGGGAATTTTCTCAGGAGGGTTGTCGAAGCCACAGTGGATTTTGACCTTCTCCGCCTTCTTTCACATTGTGCGCCTTTTTGGCGGAAACCTTGGCGCTGTTTACATGGGGCACTTCGTCGCGCAACGGGAGAAGTTGCACTCGAATCTCCTCGGCTTGCACGTACAAAGCGGGAGCTGGGTCACGGATACCAACATCCACCAGCTGACAGCGGGACTGTTTTCAAAATCATCCGGACTTGCCGCAGCCACAGGGCGGGCAGTTGGCGTCATCAGCAGCCGAACTCGCCTTCAGGCTTACACGCTGAGCATCAATGATGGCTTTTATCTGGTGGCTTGGGCGTGCGTGGTCATGCTGCTGCTAATCGTCCTGATGCACAAGGCTCCGCTGAACTACGGTGACCTCACCGCAATTCAGGAACAACTGCACCCGCCTCAGGAGGCGAAATCGTGACCGCTCATCAAAATCCGTCAAATCGCGTGTTCCGACAGTGGGCGACGGCCGTCGTCTCTGTTTTAGGTTTGTTGACGTTTGGTTTGGCGCAGACAGAATCGAACGCCCCACGCCGCCTCAATCTCCACGAAGCCGTTGAGCTTGCTTTAAACCACAACCACGTTGTGCGTATCGCCGCCTTTCATGTCGAAGAAGAGCAACATGCCAAGGAAGTTGCGCGAAGCTCGTACTTGCCAACGCTTCGGAATGACACTGAGTTTGCGCACGCCACCGATACGGAATTCATCGGAATTCCCGCAGGTAGTCTGGGCGTCGTGGCGAATACCGCTATTCCGACGCGAGAACTGATCATCAACCAGGGCGAAAAGAACTTCGTCGCGAGTGGCACGCAACTGACCCAACCGCTCACCGAATTGTTCAAAATCAGGGCAGCAAATGACGTAGCACGCGCGGACCTGAACGCGAGCCGCGAAAAAGCCCGCGGAGTTGAGAATGACGTCGCCCTGAAAGTTCGTGAGATTTACTACGACATTCTGGTAGTGCAGTCCAAGTGCCAGGCCATCGAAGCGAACATTCGCGCGACCGAAGACCTGCAAAGTGAACGCGTCCAGCAGGTCAAGTATGGCAGCACGCTCGAAGTAGATCTGATTGAGAGCAAGGCCCAGTTACTGCAGGCGAAACAGGAACTGCTGACTACGGAGCTGCAACTCACGGACCTGCGATTGAAGTTCAACGATATCGTCGGACTCCCTCTCAAAACAGATGTCGCCCTGGATCCTGATGTTCCAGCCCCGGCAGAAAGCTGCAAGCGGGAGCAATGTATAAAACTTGCTCTGGACTCCCAACCGGAAATCACCGAGGCGCGGGCCGAGGTGGAGAAAGCTTCGGCCGGCGTGCGTGCGGCCAAACGCGAATACATCCCGGATCTCGAAGCATTCGCCCGCTACAGCTACCAGGACAATGTCCCCTTCCTCGCCCGTAACTTTGGGACCTTCGGTGTCCACTTTGGCTATGACCTGTTCGACGGAGGAAAAAAGCGGGCCACACTTCGGGAGCGTGACGCACAGTTGGCACAAGCCAAAGAGAATTTAGCTCGAATCAGTGACGAAGTCGAAGTACGAGTGCAAACTGCCTACAACAAAGTCGAGCGCACACAGCAGATGATCGCGGTTTCCCAGGAACTGCTTACCACCCGCCGGGAGGCGCGTCGAGTTTCCGTACAGCAATTACAACAGGGCACTTATCTGCGCTCGCAGGCCGATGCGGCTGCCGCGCAAGAGCTCGAGGCTCAGACGATTCTTCTACAGTCCCAACTCGAATACGCTCAGGCGCAGGACGAACTGACCGACGCCATCGGAGAAACGGCAAAGTGATTGCACTCCACAATGATTCTCACGCGAGAGTATCGCGTGGCTTTAGGAGACCGAAGAGTCAGCGCATGCGCGGCGCTTTCAATTCGAAAGGGGTGGCAGTGCTCGCAGTTATGGTTCTTCTGCATACACGCGCCTCCGCCCAGCATGACGGTGATCTGCAGCAGCAACTGCAGGAGCTGAAACAACAATACGAACAGACCACAAAAGACTTGCAGCAGCGAATCGCAGTTCTCGAGCAGCAAATCGAGAACGAGAAGCAAACGCAGAACAAAACAAAAGAAAGCACAATCTCTGCGGTGGAACTCGCGGGCCAGCAAGCCGCGCAAGCGGCAACCGGTGGAAACTCCAATCAGGTGGGAGCGAACTTTCAGGGCCAGGTTTCATTGCAGCCAACGTACGACGAATTGCAGGAGGCGGATAAGAAAATTGAGGGCTTGGAACGGCAGATGGGGTCTTTTGAGTTTCACGGATATCTCCGCTCGGGATACGGATTGAATAGCCAGGGCGGGCAACAGATTGCATTTCAGGCGCCTGGCACAGAGGCGAAATACCGGTTGGGAAATGAAGCGGAAACCTATGGGGAATTCATCTTCGTTAACAACTGGCTGAACCCGGCGGAGCACCCAGGCGAAGCCTGGGTCAAGACAGAGATCATGGTCGAAGCTAACACCACCGATTCCACGAACTACGCGGCTTTTCCCCAGACTGTGGTCAATGGCCAGGCTACTTCCGGCGGGAACGACCAGTTTCGCTTGCGCGAGGCCTTTGTTCGCGGAGGCCACTTCCTGGGCGACACCCAACCCGACGCGATCTTCTGGGCGGGCGAAAGGTATTACCGGCGCCAGCACGTGGAAATCGACGATTTCTATCCTCTCGATCTCAGTGGATATGGTGGCGGCTTCGAGGATCTGAGGATAGGCATAGGCAAATTAGCCGTAGCATTTCTGGCCGGCTCACGACCGGATATCACAACCCAAAATGGTAATTATTCAAAAAGCAACATTGATGTGCGCTTCTATGACCTGAAAGGGCCATTCGGCCTATATGGCGGTTGGTTTGACTTTGCCACCAGCAAAGGGGGAACAATCCCAGGCGGCACCGCCATTCCAACCAGCAGCGGTGAAGCCTTTGGATTCAAGTTTCAACATCTCGAGTGGCACGGTGGTTTCCACGCCTTCAGTATTCAGTACGGAACCGGCGCAGCCAGCAATTTCAGCTCGAACGGAAGCGGCACAGTCGTACAGAACCCCACACCGTTTATTAACAGCCAGGCTCAATTCTTGATTACCGAACAAGTTTTGATACAGCCAAACGATAAGTTTGCGATCATGCCGATCCTGGTTTATCAGAGAACGAAGGATGGCAGCCCTTTGCATCCTTGGCAACAATGGGTCTCATTTGGCGCCCGCCCGGAAATTTTCTTCACCAAGTATCTGTCACTTGCGTTTGAAGGCGGTTTTGATCACACCCACAGCACGGTCGCTCCGCTCTACGACGGCTGGCTGCGCAAGTTTACGATAGCGCCGCAAATCGGGGCTGGACGAAAGTTCTTTAGCCGGCCGGTGCTTCGAGCATTCTTGACATACGGAAACTGGTCGGATGGATTGCGTGGATTTGTAGGGGGAATTCCGTTCCAGACTCGAACCGATGGGTTTACGTACGGTGTACAGGCTGAAACGTGGTGGTAGGAGACTAGAGGATGGCAACCCAACCCGTAGCAAAAAACTCGACATCAACATCGAGCGTGGTGACGATCAGTGCAACGCCAAGCTACACGCGCCCTCTCGCCATCGTCACCACATTGTTCTTCATGTGGGGATTCCTCACTTGCTTGAACGACATTCTGGTTCCGCATCTCAAGTCGATCTTCGATCTCAGCTATGCACGGGTCATGCTGATTCAGTTCGCGTTCTTTTCTGCCTATTTTTTGTTTTCTGTTCCGTGGTCGAAGATTGTGAACTCGATCGGTTATCAGAGAAGCATGGTGGCGGGACTGCTCGGCATGGCTGTGGGGGCATTTCTGTTTTTGCCGGCGGCATCCTTCGCTTCGTTCCCGCTTTTTCTGGGAGCCCTGATCGTACTTGCAGCTGGAATTACCGGCTTGCAGGTAGCCGCCAACCCATATGTGGTGGTGCTCGGAAAGCCGGAAACCGCTTCGAGCCGCTTGGACCTGACGCAGGCATTCAATTCACTCGGCACCACGATCGCCCCCAAACTCGGGGGACTACTGATCCTGGCTGGTGCCCCATTGGCCGTCGAGGAAATGAAAGCCCTTTCGCCTGCGGCGTTGCATCTTTATCGGGTACAAGAAGCTGCCTCAGTCAAGTTGCCATATACGGTGATTGGCATTGCCTTACTCCTTTTGGCGGTGCTTATTGCCACGTCAAAGTTGCCGACGATCCCACACGCGGAATACCGTCCTGAGGCGAAGGGTGGCGATTCGGTGTGGAAACATCCCAACCTGGTTTTTGGCGCACTCGGGATTTTTGCCTATGTAGGCGCAGAGGTCTCTATCGGAAGTTTCCTGGTAAATTATTTCGGCCAGCCAGAGATTGCAGGATTGTCGGCAAAGAGTGCGGCGGGATATGTCTCGTTCTACTGGGGAGGCGCGATGATCGGGCGCTTTCTCGGCGCTGGGTTACTGCGGAAATTTAAAGCCGGTCACCTGCTCGGCGGGTTTGCGATCTGTACCTCATCGCTGGTCAGTCTCTCTATGCTCACGGACGGACATTTCGCCATGTGGAGCATCCTGGCCGTAGGCTTCTTCAATTCCATTATGTTTCCGACAATTTTCAGTCTGGGGGTGGCTGAACTCGGTCCGTTGACGGGAAATGGGTCTGGCATTCTGAACATGGCCATCGTGGGCGGCGCAATCGTTCCCTTGATCCAAGGCGCAATTGCTGACCACATCGGACTTCACCACGCGTTCTTCATTCCCGTCATCTGCTACCTGTATATCTTGTTTTATGCGCTGAGTGGATCAAAGCCGAACAGCGAACGTTACGCGACGGCTTAGATAGGCGACTGGGAGTTGACAATGCTCATTGCAGGCGACATCGGCGGTACGAAAACAGACCTGGGGATTTACTCGCTCGCGTCCGGGCCGCACACTCCCTTGGCTCAAACTGAGGTCCATAGCGCCGACTATCCCAGCCTGCAGGCCATGGTCACGGAATTTCTTTCTCAAGTGAAGATGTCGGTTGATGTCGCGTCATTCGACGTAGCAGGCCCTGTAATCAATGGTTATGTGAAGACAACAAACTTGCCCTGGGTCATGGATGAAAGAACGTTGGCAAACGATTTGCAACTGAAGGCCGCTCATCTGATGAACGATCTGGAAGCGGTGGCACGTGCAGTCCCCGCCTTACGCGCCGAGGACATGATCACGATAAATAAAGGAGAGCCGGTTGCGAATGGCCCGATCGCGGTCATTGCTCCCGGCACAGGTTTGGGTGAATCTTTTCTGACTTGGAATGGCTCGCAATATGTAGCCCACGGTTCTGAAGGCGGGCATTCAGATTTTGCGCCGACGGACGAACGTCAAATTCGTCTGCTGCATTATCTGCTTCCTCGTTTCGGACACGTGGGAGTGGAGCGTGTCTGCTCCGGAATCGGTGTTCCCAACATTTACGAATTCCTACGCGATGAGGAGAAGATTCCCGAGCGGCCCGAAATTGCGCAGTTGATCGTATCTGCGAAGGATCATACGAAGGCGATTGTGGAGGCCGCTTTCGATCCGCAGCATCCTAGCGACTTGTGCCTGGCGACGGTTGATTTGCTAGTCTCAATACTGGCAAGCGAGGCCGGCAATCTTGCCTTGAAAGTCCTGGCGACGGGCGGAGTGTACTTGGCCGGCGGTGTCGCTCTTCATCTGGTGAAATTGCTGCAAGAACCGCAGTTCGTGCGGGCTTTTACCCGAAAAGGCCGCTTCAAAGATTTAATGGAGCGAATGCCGATTCACATCATCACCACACGTGCGGCTCTTGTTGGAGCTGCCGCATTCGGACTACAGAGCCTGAGTAAGCTCACAGACCGCGAAGAGGCGAAAGTTTCCCTCACGTCTGTTTAGTTCGAATGACGAGATAATAGTTAGAGATGAAAAAGGAGATCAGAATGGCTGCAAACCCTCAACCGCAGGTAAAGAAACGAGCGATCAAACAATCTGCCTGGAAAGCTTTGACGGCCCACTATAAGGCAGTTTCAAAGCGCCATTTGCGGCAGTTGTTCGCAGACGACCCAAAGCGCGGGCAGCGCATGGCATTGGAGGCCGTGGGTCTATATCTCGACTACTCCAAGAACCGAGCCACGGATGAGACTCTCAAGCTGCTGCTGCAACTTGCCGCGGAGTCCGGTTTGCGCGAGCGAATCGACGCCATGTTCAGCGGGGAGAAGATCAATATCACCGAAAAGCGAGCGGTGCTGCACGTCGCTTTGCGGGCTCCGAAAGATCAATCGATCTTTGTGGATGGAAAGAACGTTGTGCCCGAAGTGCACGCGGTGCTGGACCGGATGGCCGACTTCTCCAATCGTGTGCGCAGCGGCGAGTGGAAGGGGCACACCGGGAAACGCATTCGGAATGTCATCAACATTGGGATAGGCGGCTCCGACCTTGGTCCGGTTATGGCGTACGAGGCGCTCAAGCACTACTCGGAGCGCTCGATGACCTTCCGCTTTGTCTCGAACGTGGATGGAACGGACTTTGCTGAGGCGGTTCAGGATCTCGATCCGGCGGAAACGCTATTCATTGTCTCGTCAAAAACCTTCACCACTCTCGAGACCATGACGAATGCTCAGAGCGCTCGCGCCTGGTCGCTGTCCGGACTGGGAGGCGACGAAAAGTCGGTCGCCAAACATTTTGTCGCGGTTTCGACAAATGCAGCTGAGGTTTCGAAGTTCGGTATCGACACCGCCAACATGTTCGGATTCTGGGATTGGGTTGGCGGACGCTATTCCATGGACTCGGCGATCGGCCTTTCGACCATGATTGCCGTCGGACCGGAAAACTTCCGCGCCATGTTGAGCGGCTTTCACGCAATAGATGAGCATTTCCGCACAGCTCCATTTGAGGCCAATCTGCCGGTTCTCATGGGTCTGCTGGCGGTGTGGAACAACGATTTCCTCGGTGCATCGACAGTCGCCGTGTTGCCTTACGAACAGTACCTGAAACGCTTTCCCGCATATCTGCAGCAGTTGACGATGGAAAGCAACGGAAAGCACGTCACACTAAAGGGGAAGCCTGTTTCACACGAGACCGGGCCGATCTACTGGGGTGAACCCGGAACCAACGGGCAACACTCGTTCTATCAGCTCATCCATCAAGGCACGCGCCTCATTCCCTGCGACTTCATCGGATTTGCGAAGACCTTGAATCCGCTGGGCCGCCATCATGACATGCTGCTCGCCAATGTATTTGCTCAAACGGAAGCGCTGGCATTTGGAAAGACACCTGAACAGGTGAAGGCGGAAGGGACGCCGGACTGGCTCGTGCCGCACCGGGTCTTCGAAGGCAATCGACCATCGAACACGATTCTCGCGGATCGGCTCGATCCTGAGACATTGGGCAAGCTGATCGCGCTTTACGAGCACTCGGTGTTTACACAGGGTGTCCTCTGGAACATTGATTCCTTCGATCAGTGGGGTGTCGAACTGGGCAAAGTTTTGGCCCAGCGTATTATTCCGGAACTGGAAAACAAGGCTGAACCGGTGCTTAACCATGACAGTTCAACCAATACTCTAATTCGGCGATACCGCAAAATGAAGGAGCAGCAATGACGGCAATTGGAACTTTTTCGAACACCAGCAAAGTTACGCTACGCGATGTCTTGACGCAGTTGGAAAAAGAAGGCGTAGCCCTCGGCCACTTTAACGTCTCGGATCAGGTCTTGTTGAAAGCGGTGGTCGCAGCTGCCTCTGAGACCAAACTTCCGGTATTTGTGGGCGCTTCCGAAGGTGAGCGCGAGTTTTTTGGCGTGCACCAGCTTGCCGCGTTAGTGAAAAGCCAGCGTGAAGAATCCGGACTGCCGATTTTTCTCAACGCAGACCACACACACTCGCTGGCGAAGGCAGTCGAGGCGGTGAAAGCAGGGTTTGATTCTGTCGTCGCGGATTTCTCCGCTTTGCCCTTTGCGGAAAACGTGTCGCGCACCAAAGAAGCTGTGGAAGCGCTCAAGGCGATCAATCCCTCCGTCATCGTGGAAGGGGAGATCGGCAACATAGGCACCGGCTCCGAAATCCACGACACCGTGGGCAACGAATTTCGAACCCTGAGTACACCCGAGGAGGCTCGACAATTCGTCGCCGCAACCGGAATCGACGTTCTCGCTCCAGCGGTCGGCAATATGCATGGCATGCTGAAAAGTATGGTGCAAGGGAAAGAAAAGAAGCGGCTGAACATCGAGAGAATTGGCGAGATCAAGAAGGCCGCTGGGATATTTCTTACCCTGCACGGCGGATCAGGAACCGATGATGCCGACTTCCGCAACGCGATCGCGGCCGGGATCAACGTCATTCACATTAATACGGAGCTTCGGGTCGCGTGGCGACGATCCCTGGAAGAGAGTCTGAAGCGGCAGCCCAACGAGGTCGTGCCATATAAGGTTCTGCCGCCCGTCATAGATTCTGTAAAGCAGGTTGTGAGTTCCCGCTTAAGACTGTTCCATGGCGAGCCGGCTGGCCAGGGCGCAGTCGGAAGCGTTGCCTGAGCAGGCAACATGCGAAACGGTGTCGTCAAACTCGCTCCGTCGATTCTTGCGGCTGACTTCGCACGTCTGGGTGAGCAAGTTGCAGAAGCCGAACGGGCAGCCGCTGACCGGATTCATGTGGATGTGATGGACGGACATTTCGTTCCCAACATTGCGATCGGAGCGCCCATTGTGCAGTCGCTCCGGCGGGTTACGCGCCTGCCCATCGAGACACACTTGATGATCTCGAACCCGGACTTTTTCCTCGACGAGTTTGCTGAGGCCGGGTCGACATCGTTTCTTGTTCATTGGGAAGGCAACAGCAATTTGCACCGAACAGTGC
>Ga0187777_10002228_pt1 | contig 12449 bp, 7 predicted proteins | sample 1015_Q2_SP5_10_M_FD_132416 | JGI IMG/M metagenome (GOLD analysis project Ga0187777, IMG submission 132416) | Tropical peat soil microbial communities from peatlands in Department of Meta, Colombia - 1015_Q2_SP5_10_MG | ecosystem: Environmental > Terrestrial > Soil > Wetlands > Peat | place...
AGGCGTGGAGTCACTATCTGGTCGCTCAGGATTTCAACGCACTCCTCGGATGTTGTGGACTGCAGGCACGGCTCGCGAGGGAGGCACTCGATCGCGTCGGGCACATCGACATCCCGTGGCAGGTCGCCGACCGGCAGTTCCGCGAGGAGATTCGACCCCGCTGCATCGGGGAGACGCAGAGCGTGCTGCCAAATTGCGACCTGCTCTCCCCCGACTCCCTCGGCGCGTTGGTCTCGCTGGTGTACAACCGCGGCGCTGCCGGGTTTCTCGTTCCCTCACCCAAGGATGCCGCGGGCCGCTTTACGGAGATGCGTAACATCAGGTCTTTGATGGACGCAAAGCAGTTCGATGGCATTCCCGCGCAACTCTTGTCGATGAGACGACTCTGGGAGGCCGCTCCCGATGGGCGCGGTTTAGTATTGCGTCGCGAACTCGAAGCGCAGCTCTTCAGCATCGGACTTGCAACCTGACCGGCCGTCGCGACGCTTGGGGGCGGATTGCTTCGATTTCATGTCGCCGCCACGGCTCGGAGCGCCCGCGCCCGTACCCAACTAGTCAGCGTCGAGTCGTATGGACTCGACTTCGGCGGCTGGCGTCTCAACGCGCGTCGAGATGTTCTTTGAGCCGCATCCGGAAGCGGCGCCAGTCGAACGCCGGTCCGGGGTCGCTCTTGCGGCCCGGGGCGATGTCACTGTGGCCAACGATGTGCTCGCCCGAGAGCGAGCGGTAAGTGGAGAGCAGCGCCGCCGCGAGCGCGGCGAGTTTTTCGTACTGAAGATCGGTATATGGGGTGTCGTCGGTACCTTCGAGCTCGATGCCGATCGAGAAGTCGTTGCACGAGTTGCGTCCCCGGTACTCCGAGACGCCCGCATGCCAGGCGCGTTCGCCGAAGGGCACGTACTGCACGGTCTCGCCATCGCGGCGGATGAGCGCGTGAGAGGAGACGCGCTGTCCTGCGATTTCCCTGAAATAGGGATGCGCATCCGCCGAGAGCGTCCCGGTGAAGAGGTGATCGATCCAGGGGCCACCGAACTCCCCCGGGGGCAGGCTGATGCCGTGGATCACGATGAGCTCGATGGCAGCATTCGCAGGCCGCGCATCGAGATGGGGCGAGAGCACCTGACGCGCATCAAGGAGCAGGCCTGTGGCGCCATCGATCTTGAGCGGGGTTGTCGGGGTCGGGGGCATCGGGTGCTCGGCGCGGTGCGATTCTGCCACAATCCCTCGGCCCCCACTTCGCTGCTACCGACGCCAAACGTGCAAGTCATGAAGCCGTTCTCATCCCCCGGACTCCCGAGCACCCCGAATTCACCTAACACTCCCTACATCGAGCGCGATCTCGCGCATCTTTGGCATCCCTGCACCCAGATGAAGGACCACGAGATGCTGCCGCCGATTCCGATCCGGCGCGGCGAGGGCGTATGGCTCGAAGACTTCGCGGGCAAGCGCTATCTCGATGCGATCAGCTCCTGGTGGGTGAATCTTTTCGGGCATGCGAATGCGCGCATCAACGCCGCCGTGGCCGAGCAGCTCACGCGGCTCGAACACGTGATCCTCGCGGGCTTCACTCACGAGCCCGTCATCGCCCTCTCCGAGGCCCTCACCGCGATCGCGCCGGCGGGCTTGAACCGCTGCTTCTACGCCGATAACGGATCGTCTGCGGTCGAGATCGCCATCAAGATGAGCTTCCACTACTGGCGCAACGTCGGCCGTAGCGAGAAGCGGCGCTTCATCACGCTCTCGAACAGCTACCACGGGGAAACACTCGGCGCGCTCGCGGTCGGCAACGTCGAGCTTTACAAGGAGGTCTACCGGCCGCTCCTCATGGACGTGATCACGGTGCCGTCCCCGGATTGTTTCGCGCGCGCCCCCGGTGAGAGCTGCGCGGACTACAGCCGGCGCCAGTTCGCGCAAATGGAAGCGGCACTGAGCGCACACGCGCGCGAGACGTGCGCGGTGATCGTCGAACCGCTCGTGCAGTGCGCGGGCAACATGCGCATGTACGATCCCATCTATCTTTCACTGCTGCGCCGCGCCTGCAATGCGCACGAAGTGCATCTCATCGCCGATGAAATCGCCGTCGGGTTTGGCCGCACCGGCACCATGTTCGCCTGCGAGCAGGCCGGGATCAGCCCCGACTTCATGTGTCTTTCGAAGGGACTGACCGGGGGCTACCTGCCGCTTTCGACCGTGATGACGACGGACGCCGTGTACGCGGCCTTCTACGATGAGTACGTGAAGCTGAATGCGTTCCTACACTCGCACAGCTTCACGGGCAACCCGCTCGGGTGCGCTGCGGCGTGCGCGAGCCTTGCGATCTTCGCCGAAGACGGGACGCTCGAACGCAATCGCCTGCTCGCGGCGCGTATGGCTGAGCGCGTACGGCCGCTCGAGGAGCACCCGCACGTCGCCGAGGTGCGCCAGCGCGGCATGATCGTCGCGATCGAACTCGCGGCCGACAAGGCGGCCCGCATCCCCTACCCCTGGCAGGAGCGGCGCGGACTCACCATCTACCGGCACGCGCTTGCGCGCGGCGTCCTGCTTCGCCCGCTTGGGAACGTGGTCTATTTCATGCCCCCTTACGTGATCACGCCCGAGGAAATCGATTTCATGGTGGAGGTCGCACGAGAAGGGATCGAGCAGGCAACATGCGACTGACGCGCGTCTACGTGGATGCACCCCTCAAGGAAGCTACGCGCATCAGGCTCGACGGGAGCGCTGCGAGCCACATAACGCGCGTGCTGCGCCTTCGGGTCGGCGAGGCGCTCACGCTCTTCAATGGTGTTGGTGGCGAGTACGCGGGCGCCATCGATAAAGCGCACGGGGGGGAGGTCACGGTCGCCATCGGCGAGCGGCGCGAAATAGAGCGCGAGTCGCCCCTTGCGCTCACTCTCGCGCAGGGCATCTCGAGAGGCGAGCGCATGGACCTCGTGGTGCAGAAGGCGACCGAGCTCGGAGTGACGAGTCTCGTGCCCCTTCTCACGGAGCGCAGCGTGGTCCGTCTTACCGCGCAGCAGGCGGACCGGAAAGTCAATCACTGGCGCGCCATCACGATCGCCGCCTGCGAACAATGTGGGCGCAACCACCTGCCGGCACTCGCGCACCCGAAATCCTTCGCGGACTTTTTGCGTGCTCTCAAGGACGGCGGCACACGTCTCCTCCTCTCCCCCACGGCCGCGCTCAAAATCGCGGACATACCGCGCCCTGTGGAGGCGGCCACGGTGCTGATCGGCCCCGAAGGGGGACTTGCGGATTCCGAAGTGGACGCGGCCGTGCGCGCCGGTTTCAGCGCGGTGCGCATGGGTCCGCGCGTGCTCAGAACCGAAACCGCGGCGATCGCGGCTCTCACGCTGCTGCAGCGCGAATTCGGAGATTTGTAGCCCGAGTCCATGCAGAAGGATCGCCCCAGCCTCACCGCATATCGCGTGGGCGTAAGTCGTGCGGCACACCAGATCCTCGATGCCCCCAAACTGCTCGACGATCCGATCGCGGTGCCGATTATCGGCGCACGCGGTGCCGAGGAGCTGCGTGCCCGCGCACGACGCTTCCAGGCTCACTTTGCGCGCTATCTGCGCGCCTTTCTTATCGCGCGCAGCCGCGTCGCCGAGGATGCACTCGCCGAGGCGGTCGGGCGCGGCGTGCGGCAGTACGTGGTGCTCGGCGCCGGACTCGACACCTTCGCCTACCGCAATCCGTACCCGGCGCTGAAGGTCTTCGAGGTGGATCACCCGGCGACGCAGGAGTGGAAGCGCGCCCAGCTCGCCGCAGCCGCAATCCCGTTGCCCCAATCGTTGACCTTCGTGCCTGTCGACTTCGAAACTCAGACGCTCGGTGCGCGCTTGCGCGAGGCGGGGTTCGCCGACAGCGAGAAGGCGTTCTTCTCCTGGCTCGGCGTGAGCATGTACCTGAGGCGCGATTCGGTGACGAGCACCTTGAGTTACGTCGCCACTCAAGTTCCGTGCGGGAGCGGGGTCGTGTTTGATTACACCGTCTCGCCAGCGACGCTCGGTTTCACGCGGCGCATGATTTTCCTGGCGCTGATGCGCCGGGTCGCGCGCGCAGGCGAACCCTGGAGGACTTTCTTCGAACCCACCGCACTCGCTGCGGAACTCGGAAAGTTGGGATTCGCGCACATCGATGACCTCGGAGTAGAGGAGCTGAACGCCCGGTACTTCCAGGGCCGGAGCGATGGCCTTAGGGTCGGTGGTTTTGCACGCGTAATGAGCGCCCGCACCTGAGGGGAACCGGGAGTGGGCACGAACTGCGTACGCGCGCCCACGCTCACGCTCACGCAAGCGCGTAAAGAGTTTCGTAACGGCGTTATGTCTTGTGGTGCGCGAGCTGTGGAAGGCGGGAGGCGCGCGGCTTCATACTCTCCCTCAGCCCGAGAGCGCAGCACCCCGACACGACTGCCTCCGGTAGGGGATTTGATGCAGTTACGTCCCGTCCGAAGCGGTGCTCTCGTGGTAGCGCTCGTCGCGTGCGTTTCCGCGTACGCGGCCGCTCCCGCCCTGCCGATCTACAGCATCACCGCGATTGCGCCGCCGCCGCATTCGACCGCGGTCGTGCCGAGCGCAATCAACACGAGCGGCGAGATCACAGGTTCGATCGTCTTTTCGCCGGGCTTGCCGGCGCACGCATTTGTGTACCGCAGCGGCACTCTCACCGATATCGGTACGCTCAACTATCCCGGAACCGCGACACCCGGCGATGCCGCCGGACTCTCTATCAACGATGCGGGAGAGGTGGCCGGGACGATCCTCCAACCCGTCTACCAGGCGTGGGCGTTCGGCTTCCAGTACACGAACGGCACGATGACGGGGCTCTTCCTGCGGACCGGCTTTCCGCTCTGCACCGCAAACGGCATCAACGCCTCAGGCCTGATCGTCGGCGGCTGCTCGAATATCTCGGTTTCCGACACGGTGATCTATCAGAGCGGAACGCCGATGGCGATCGGCCCTCAGGGCGGCTCGGCGAGCGCCGTCAACGTCTATGGGCAGGTGGCCGCGTATTCGACGACCTCGGGATTCATCTTTTACAACAACGTCGTGACGAACATCCCGGCGCTCGCCACTGCCTCATCGATGCCCGTCGCACGGCCGACGGCCATCAATAATGCCGGCCAGGTCGTGGGATGGCAGGCCGAAGGCGCCACCTACTCCACCTTTTTATATAGCACCGGCACCACGACGGCGCTCCCCGGAGTGCCCGTGAGCGCCATTCAACCGGCGCCCGCCATCAACAACGCAGGCCAAATCGTCGGCTACACGGCCGCCAGCACGAGCGCAGCGGCGACACCGTACTTTGTCGCCAACGGGAGCCTGAGCAACGTCAACGCGCTGATCAGCCTGAGCGATCCCAACCAGAAGTTCGTGACCTTCACGCGCGCCTTCGCGATCAACGACAACGCCTGGATCGTCGCCGCGGGCGTCGACAGCCGCACCGGGTTGACGGGTGCGTATCTTCTGATGCCAACGACGCCGTTTCCGCTTGCCGTCACTGTACTCGCCGACCCCATCCTTGGGACCGGCGAGGTCGGCACGGCCTTCACGGTCGCCTGGATCGATCAGAGCGCAGACATGTGCAACGCGACGGGAGGCAGCGGAAACGACGGTTGGGGCGGACCCGTGGCCACGAATGGCGGGCAGATGCAGCTGACTGAATCCGTGGCGGGTACCTACAACTACACCGTGACCTGCTTGAGCGGAGCAAACTCGGTGAGCTCGACGGCAAGTGTCGAGGTCAAACCGAGCTCGAGCGGTGGTCTGGGCGGTGGCAGCGGAGCGCTCGACCTGCGCACGCTCGCTGCGCTCGTCCTGCTCCTAGCGCTGCGCGTACTCGCTGCCCGCAGGGCTTAACAGATGACCCGCGATCCTCAGCTCCGTTTGAGCAGCCGCGCGTCGCAGACGTCGACTTGATCCCATCGTCCTCGATCCGTGCGCTGAGCTTCGCGCGCAGCGTTCCGTACGTGGCCCGATCGTGCGCGCGACACGCGAAGCTCGCGAACCCATGAGCGGAGAGGCTGGTTTGCATTCTCCTGCTCAACAGCGCATGCACCCCTCTCTGCGACGGTAGTTTGCCCAGAAGTAGTTGCTGGCGGCCGTAGCGCAACGCAGCGATCGGACGGGCAAGCCGACTAATGAGTGCGGTCTGATTGTGTTTCGTCGGGCGCGCTGCTCCCTGACGCGGCGAGCTTGGCGGCTGCCTGCGCCGCGCGTGCAGCCGAGGTGGCCGCGGCGCGCTGAGCGATCGGATCAGGCGGGCCCGGTTTTTGCGCAGCGGGATTCCGCAGCTCGGACATTCGTGAATTGTCCTGCCGGTGTATGGCGTTTGAAGACGCTGCACCCGTAGCTGAAGCGGTGCGGTTCTGCGAGCGGTGGATTATGACAAATGCCGCAAGCACCGCACTGAGAGCGAGCAAGCCAAGGAGCATGGCCCAGAGCCGCAATCCTTTCGCTAACGTTGCTGGCATAATTCAATCATGTGAGTGCCGCGCGGCCGCTGTAAAGCGGGAAAATAAACATAGCGCGGCTAGTCAGCGATGCCGATGGGATGCGCGTGATGGCCTGGACGCGGGTTTTCTCTGAAACGCCTCGCCAGAGTGGATGCGCTTTGAGGTTTCTCGTCGCTGGTTTGCGCCCAGTTCAGGGGATGCGATAACCCACCGAGCTCAGCCAGGGCCAGACGGCCGCTCTCGGCCGAAGAACGAAGGGGAGTTCCAGATGCGCGGCTTAGTATCCAAGAGGATGCGTGCACTGTCTGCCGCGTATCGATGTTTTGAGCGTGTATGCGCCGTCTTGAGCGCGCCGCGCCCCGTACTCCCAACCCACACATCCGCAAACCGCAGGTACGCGCCGCGGACCTGCACACTCGTCGTCGGGCTAGCCGGAGCGGCGGTGCTCGGCTTTGCGGTTCGCGTACACGCCGCACCCAATGTAGCGGTCGAACCCGCATTCACCTTCTCGAGCGCCTGGACGCCAGGGTGGTACACAAGTGTCGGTGCGGCGTGGACGCAAGTGCAGTCAGGCTTCAACCAGTGCAGCACGAGCGCTATCGGCACGACCTGCGGGCAGGCGCTCAACCTGCACCGAGAGGACTCCTATCCGATTTCGATAGTTCAGGATGGCGTGCCGTACATCCTCTTCTTCGATGAATACTCCTGCACCACTTACACGCCCGAGTATGGGGGCAACACGGTCTGCGGCACATCATCCGACGTCGGCACCATCATCTCGAAGTACCACTGCCCCGACCCATTGACTCCAAACATCAGCGATGTGCCCGGAACGAGCCAGCCCACGATTGAGAACATCGCCTGCGTCACGACCCAGATCGACCCCCTCCCAGCCCCTCTCTGCTACAGCTGCCTCGACAAATCGTTCTACCCGGGAACCGGCCAAAGTCTCCAGGTCGAACTCGATTTCGAGGGGGGCAGCGGATTGAGCTTCTCGCGCACCTATCGCAGCAACAACGGCTTCTTTGCCTCGAGCGCATCCGCTTTCTTCGCCGACAATACCCAGCCCACCGGCACCGCGTCTGCGCGCTGCTACTCCTCGCACTACAGCATGGGGCAGGGGCAAGAGGTCCCTTACTGCTTCCCTTACATCAGCGCCCCCCTCAGCGTCAGCTATGCGTATCAGCTCGCCACCGAGGATGGCCGGTTCATTCCCTTCATGGGTTCGAGCAACGCGGTGACTCAGAACGCCGATATCAACGAGCGCGTAATGCAGGTCACGACCTCCGGAGGCAATCAGTGGCAGGTGACGCGCGAGAACGACAGCCAGGAACTGTACGGCGCCGACGGCTCGCTGCTGCAGAGGACGCTGCGCGGCGGCGCGGTCATTACCTTCACGTACTCGAGTCCGGATTCACCCTCCAGTGCGCCGGGGCCGGGATACCTCGTCAGCGAAAGCGATCCTTTCGGGCATACACTGTCGTTTGCATATAGCGGTGCGGGTCAGATGACACAGATGACCGATCCGGCGGGCGGCATCTATCAGTATGCTTACGATTCAAACAACAATCTGACGAGCGTCACTTATCCCGATGGCACGAGCAGGACGTATCTGTACAACGAGCTCGACTACACCGAGGGGACAAATCTGCCGAATGCGTTGACGGGAATCATCGACGAGAACGGCATACGCTTCGCAACCTTCAGCTACAACTCGCAAGGCCAGGCACTCGGGACTCAGCACGCCGGTGCCGACAACTACTCGATGAACTACGTCGGCAATCCGACGTTCGTGACGGATCCGCTGGGAACGCTGAGGGCGTATGCGTTCCAGAACGTCCTGAGCTACGTGAGGGACACCGTTCAGTACCAGCTCACGGCCTCAGGCGGCTATTGGGCCACGCAGATAGAAAATCTCGATGCCAACGGCAACACCTCGACACTCACCGACTTCAACGGCAACGTTACTACCTACGCTTATGATCTCACGCGCAATCTTGAAACCTCGCGCACCGAAGCGAGCGGGACACCGGCCGCGCGCACCATCAACACGCAATGGCACCCCAGCTTCCGCCTTCCCGTGCTGATTACGGAGCCGACCCGCACGACTAGCTTCTCGTACGACGCGAATGGCAATCTCCTCAACAGGACCGTCACCGACACCACCGTGACGCCGAATGTCCCGCGCAACTGGACCTACTCGTACGATAGCTACGGGCGGATGCTTACGGCGACGGGTCCGCGGACCGACGTCAACAGCACCACGACGTACACGTACTACACCTGCACCACGGGCGGCCAGTGCGGCGAGCTCCAGAGCGTCACCGACCCGGTTGGGAACGTGACCACATTCAACGCCTACAACCCGTACGGCCAACCCCTCACGATCACCGATCCCAATGGCGTTGTGACGACCATGACCTATGACGCACGAGAGCGCCTCACCTCGCGCACCGTGGGCGGGGAGAGGACGAGCTTCAGCTACTACCCGACAGGGCTCCTGGAGCAGGTGACACTGCCCGATGGCAGCAGCCTCGCTTACACCTACGACGGGGCACACCGGCTCACCCAGATCAGCGACGGACTAGGGAACAGCGTGCTGTACACGCTCGATGCCATGGGGAATCGCACCAGCGAGGCCACTTATGACCCCTCGGGCGCGCTTCACCGCACCCACAGCCGCATCATCAACGCGCTCAATCGGCTCTACCAGGACGTGAACGCAGCCGGAACCCCCGCTGTCACGACGACCTATGGATACGACAATAACGGCAACCAGACCCAGGTCAACGCACCGCTCGCACGCAATACGACTAACACCTTCGATGCGCTCAATCGTCTGGTGCAGATCAGCGATCCCGCGGGCGGAACGACGAGCTTCACCTACGACGCCGCGAATGATCTGACCTCGGTCACCGACCCGCTCGGCCTCATCACCTCCTACGCGTATGACGGCTTTGGCGATCTCGTCGCCAAGTTGAGCCCGGATACTGCCAGTACGATGAACACCTATGACTCAGGCGGAAATCTCGCCACCTCGACGGATGCGCGCGGAGCAGTCGCTTCCTACACCTATGATCCATTGAATCGAGTGACTTCCATCACCTACCAGTACGGGGGAGTCGCCGATCAGACGCTCGTCTTCGGCTACGACGCAGGCCCCAATGGCGCGCGCAGGCTGACGAGCGCCGCCGACGCCAACCACTCCCTCGCCTGGAACTACGATGGGCTCGGGCGCGTGATCGGCAAGGGACTGACCGTGGGTCCCGTGAACCTCTCCGTCGGCTACGCCTATGCAAACGGGGACCTCGTCGGGATCGTCACCCCCTCGGGCCAGGCCGTGGTCTACGGCTATGACGGCAATCATCAGATCGCCAGCATCGCCGTGAATAGCACGGTCGTGCTCTCGGGGGTGACTTATGAGCCCTTTGGGGCTGTGAACGGCTGGAACTGGGGCAACGGCACGAGCACGAGCCGCAGTTTCAACACCGATGGGCTCGTCGGTCAGATCGTGACCGCCGGGGTTACGCTCGGCTACACGTACGATAACGCCAACCGCATCAGCAGCATCACCGACTCTTCGGACGGCACCCTGTCATGGAGCTACGGTTACGACGCACTCGATCGGCTCATGAGTGCCACCAGCACGAACATCACCGATGGATGGACGTACGACGGCAATGGCAACGTTCTCAGCCAGACCGGGTCCACTCCGATTACGTTCGCAATCAGTCCCGGCAGCAACCAGCTGGGCGCAACCACGGGAAACATCATAAGGAATTACAGCTACGACGCCTCGGGCAACACTATCGCTTACGGCACGACCGCGTTCAGCTACAACAACCGCGGACGCATGATGGCCACGAGCGCGAGCGCAACAGACTATCTCTACAACGCCCTCGGTCAGATGATCGAGAAATCAGGCGCGCTCGGAACGACGATCTTCATGTACGACGAATCGGAGCATCTCATCGGAGAGTATGACGGGGGCGGAAACCTGATCGAGGAGACGGTCTGGCTGGGCGATATCCCGGTCGCGACGCTTGAGGCCAACGGCTCGGGTGGGGTCAACATCTCTTATGTACACACGGATCACTTGAATTCTCCAAGAAAGATCGCTCGGTCCAGCGACAACCAGCTGGTCTGGCGCTGGGATGCAGATCCATTCGGCACCGCGATGCCGAACCAAAACCCGGTGGGACTTGGGGTTTTCAGCTACAACCTGCGTTTCCCAGGCCAGTACTACATGGCCGAAACGGGGCTGAATCAGAACTGGAACCGCGACTACGACCCGTTAACTGGTAAATACCTCGAGAGCGATCCCATAGGGCTAAGCGGCGGAGTCGACACGTATGCTTACGTGGCTTCAGATCCGGTCAACAATGTAGACCCATCTGGGCTGATTTTACTGGCCCCCACATTTCTGTCCGGAACCGTGAATGGGATATTCCACAAGAATTGCCCGGCTTGCCAACATCCGGTGACCGACTGGCGCATATCGCGATCGCAAATAGAGTGGCGTCACCTTTTCTCGCCATCCCGGCTTTCGGTACCTATGCGGGCGGGAAGATAGCGCTCGGCGGCGGTCCCCGAGCAGGTCTTGGGACCGGACATGGCACCCCTTTACTGCTGGAGCCGACAGGGTCTCAGGCGGCGATGCTGGTCTCTTCCGCGATCATCTCCTCGAGTCGCTCGAGGTCAGGCACGAGAGGGGTTTCGTTCACCATCCGGATCTGACAGATGACGGGCGAGCGCTCAGGAAAGACGCGCGAGTTGTCCGGGCGTATGACATCCGAGCTCACCCGCACGAGCTGCGGGAAGCCCTGTGAGACGAGCGCGAAATTGCCGCCTTCGACACGAGTACCGAGAGCGTGCAGCACGACGATGCGTGTGCGGCCACTCGCGGGCGGAATCATCTGACCGCAGGTGCCTTCGAAGGACACGAGCGGTACCGCGCGCCCGTTCCAGGGCACGGTGCCGATGTACCAGGGGGGCGCGCCAGTCATCTCGGACGGCGTCTGAAAGCCGATCACTTCCGCAACGCAGGCGCGCGGAATGATGAGTCTTCCGTCCGTGAGGGGCACCAGCAGGCTATAGATTTCCTTCACGCGCTCCGCCACCTTTCGTTCTCGGCCCCGCGCGCGCTCAGCCGCCAGAGCCCCGCGCCATCGCCTGCCCTCGTGCGGCGGCGCGGCGCCGCTCGACGAGCGGTGCGATGGCATCAAGGAGCTGCGCCTCCTGGTACGGCTTGCCGAGGTAGTCGTCGACGCCGAGCTCGATCGCGCGCGCACGATGCTTCTCGCCGACGCGCGAGGTGACCATGATGATCGGCACGTCCTTCAGGCGCGGATCGTTTCTCACGTGGGCGGCGACTTCATAGCCGTCCATGCGCGGCATCTCGATGTCGAGGAGGATAACGTCCGGCACGTTGTCCTGAAGGAGCGCCACCGCATCCATGCCATCGCGCGCGGTGATGACGCGCATGCCGTTGCGCTCGAGGAGGCGCTGCGTGACGCGGCGCACCGTGATGGAATCGTCGACAACCATGGCGAAGGTACGCCGGTCGGTGCGCTCCTTGGGCTGCGCCTGCGGCGGCTGGCTGCGGGCACGCCACTCGGCGCGCACGAGCGCCCCGATGTCGAGAATGATGACGATGCGCCCATCGCCAAGGATCGTGGCGCCCGAGATGCCGCGGATGCTCGAGATCTGGGGACCCACGGACTTCACGACGATTTCCCGGCTGCCGACGAGCTCATCCGCGACGAGTCCCGTCGAGTGCTCGCCCGCGCGCACCAGCACGACGGGAATCGTCACATCGTTCCCCGGGAGCTCGGAGGGCGCAACTCCCACAAATGCCGCGAGATGCTGGAAGCGGTACTTCTGGCCGCCGTAGTCGAAGGCCGGTGCATCGCGGCCGAGGTGCGCCGTGACCACCGCCTTCGAAAGCCGCAGCACGCCCTCGACGGTCGGCAGCGGCAGCGCGTAGTACTCCTCG
>Ga0187777_10002229_pt1 | contig 12448 bp, 14 predicted proteins | sample 1015_Q2_SP5_10_M_FD_132416 | JGI IMG/M metagenome (GOLD analysis project Ga0187777, IMG submission 132416) | Tropical peat soil microbial communities from peatlands in Department of Meta, Colombia - 1015_Q2_SP5_10_MG | ecosystem: Environmental > Terrestrial > Soil > Wetlands > Peat | place...
ATGGCCGAGAACCAGAGAGCCATCACCGGGCCGAACAACCGGCCGACGGCGCCGGTGCCGAAACGCTGGACGAGGAAGAGGCCGACGATGATCGCTGCCGTGATCGGCACGACGAGGTCGCTGACGGATGGCGCCGCGACCTTGACCCCCTCGACGGCCGAGAGCACGGAGATCGCCGGCGTGATCATGCTGTCGCCGAAGAAGAGTGAGGCGCCGAAGACGCCGAGCGCAGCGAGCGCCAGCTTCGTCCGGCGGCCGCCGCGAACACCGCGTCGCCGGATCAGCGTGATCAGGGCCAGGATCCCTCCCTCGCCGTCGTTGTCGGCACGCATGACGAGGAGGACGTAGGTGACGGTGACGATCACCGTGACCGACCAGAAGATCAGCGAGATCACGCCGAAGATCGCCTCCGTCGTCGCGGGGACCGGGTGCGGATCGTTGGGGTTGAACGCCGTCTGAACCGTGTAGAGCGGGCTCGTCCCGATGTCGCCGAAGACGACGCCGAGCGCGCCGACGGCCAAGGCCGCCTGGGCGGTGTCGCGACGACTCACGGGTCGATTGTCATCCACCCGGCGGCCGCAATGGCGTGAGCTGAGCGGCGCTAGCTCGGTTGGACGACGATCAGCGAGTTGCCGTCGGGGTCGCGCAGCCAGAACATCGGCGGCACCGGCCCACCGTGGCGGCTGATCTCCTCGTCGACGTCGACGTGCGACGCCTTCAGCGCGGTGTGATCGGCGTCGACGTCGGTGGTGTCGAGGCAGATCCCGGTCTGGCCGCCTCCGGCGGACTGGCCGGGCGGCGGCGGTGCGAGCGCGATCGTCGTCTCGGTACCGGGCAGCGCGACCTCGACCCAGCGCATTCCCTCACCCATCGGCGTGTCGACGGTCTTCTCGAAGCCGAGCGTGTCGACGTAGAAGTCGATCGCGCGGTCGGTATCGGCGACGGTCACGCAGACGCGACCGACTCGCGTCAGGCTGAGCTTGGACTGCACCTTCGACATCGTAGGCCTCCTTTGGCCGTCGGTTTCCTTGCTTTCGACATCCACCGGACCGAAAACTCATCGGTGCCCCGATGATCTGGGCGCTTTCGAAGGGTCGAAATCGAAGTGCGCTCCACAATCACCATCGTCGGCGCGCTGGCACGATCGGCGCTTGAGGCACGCCGGGCCGGAGTCGAGCTCGCGTTCGGAGGCGTCTCGCGCGATCTCGAGCTGCTGATCGCCTTCGTCGGGCTCGAGGATGCCCTACGCGCCGAGGTCGAGCGGCAGCCCAAAGATTGGGAAGAGGCGCTCCGTGTCGAGGAAGAACGTGATCTCCGCAACCTTGCCGCCGGCGAGCTCGACCACCTGTAGCGCCCACGGCTCGTGGCCGCCGTCGGGTCCTGGTTTGTACTGCCCGTACGCGGGGAAACCGTTCGCGCGACCCGCGGGAAGAACGCGTGAGTCACGACACCCGATTCCCGGTCCCACCCACCACGCGAACATGTCGTCGCGGCCTTCGAGCCACATGTCGTAGGGCGGCATCGACTGGCTCGCGTCCTCTCGGATGACCGATGCGAGCGCGTCGAGGTCGTACGCCTCGAAGGCGGCGACATAGCGCGCGAGCAGCTCCTCGTCGTACGTCGTGTCACGCGCGGGGAGCTCGGACGACGAGAGGGTCGACCGCGCGCGCTGGAGCGCGCTGTTGACCGACGCGACCGAGCTTTCGAGCAGCTCGGCGACTTCCGAGGCCCGCCACTGAAGCACCTCGCACAGGATGAGCGCCGCACGCTGTTTTGGCGGCAGCTGCTGAAGTGCGGCGACGAACGCGAGCCTGATCGTGTCGCGCGAGACTGCGACGTCCGCGGGGTCGGGCGCCGGCAGGATCCACGTCGCCTCGGCACGCTCGTGCAGATTCTCGAAGACGGGCTCCTGCGCCGGACCGAGGTCGACGGGTCGCACTCGCCGTTCGCGGCTTCCGAGCATGTCGAGGCAGACGTTCGTCGCGATCCTGTAGAGCCACGAGCGCAGCGCGGCGCGCCCCTCGAAGCGATGGACGCCGCGCCAGGCCCGGACGAGCGCCTCCTGCACCGCATCCTCGGCCTCGAACGGCGAGCCCAGCATCCGGTAGCAGTAGCCGACGAGCTCGCTGCGGTACTGCTCGACTGCGCCTTCGAGCTCGGCGGTCGACGCTTCCACGACGGTCATCCTAGGGTCTGACCGGGGAGCCTCCGCAAATTCATCGATGAGTTCGCGACACTTCCAGCGTCTATACGACACCGACCGGCGAGACGCGGGGTGGCCAGATGGGCGAGATACACGTTCACGAGTTCATGACGCTCGACGGCGTGATCGACGCGCCGACGTGGACGGTCGACCACGAATCCGACCCGAGGATGGGCGAGGCGATCGGCGCGGTCACCGAACGCTCCCGAGGCATCCTGCTCGGGCGCGCGACGTACCAGATGTTCGAGCCCGCGTGGTCCGTCCGTTCCGCGGACGACGATCCGGGCGCGACGTCCGAGAATCAGCTCGCGGCCCCGGACGAGAACAGCGCGTACATCCCCCACACGAAGAGACCGGAGGCCACCGTGGCCGCTGCGAGCGGGAGCGCGCCTCGCCGGAAGCGCGGGAACACGACGAACACGACGAGCTGCGAGACGTAGAGCGCCGCAAGCGACGGCTTGATCAGGTCGTCGTAGAAGCGGTCCGGGTCGATGAGCGAGACGACGTCTGCGAGCACGAACGGGATCGCGATCCACTTGATCAGCGCGCGGACGGGTGGGCCGTGAAGCCAGTGGAGCAGCCGTGCGAGCGCGAGGTACTCCGCGACGATCAGGACGAGCGAGCTCACGGCCGTCAGGATGCCGACAGCGACGCCGAGACCGCGGCTTCCGTAGGCCTCCGCGATCGCGACCGCGGGGACCGGGGCGTCACGAAGGGAGTCCGGGACCGACCCGAGCGGGATCGCCGCAAACAGGAAGGCCGCGCCGACGACGCCGACCGCGACGAGCAGGCCGCGGCGGATCGTCGGCGATCCGCCTCTGACCTCGGCGCCGAGGTAGAGCGGCAGGCTCGCGCACACGAACAGCAGCGCCGTCGCGGCTGCGGCGCGCCCGGTTCCCCCCACACCGGAAGCGGAGACGGTGGTGCTCGCGTGGCCGTACTCGAGTGCGCCGACGACGAGCAGCAGTGCAAGCTGCGCGACTGCGAGCGCTCCGATCCCGATCAGGACGAGGCGGACCGGCGAAAGCGCAACGAGCACGATCGCGATCGGGAGGATCAGCTCCAGTGCACCGCGGTAGGGCTTGACGCCCGGAAAGACGGGTGCGAGCACGTCGTAGACGACGAAGGTGACCGTGTACGGCAGATAGAGGAAGTACGCGAACGCCCAGATCCAGCCCTGCGCGAGTGCGATTCGGCGCCCGGCGGCCTCGTCGACGAATGCCGTGAGGCCGCCCGCGGTTGCGATCCGGCCCGAGTAGACGAGCCAGATGCCGAGTGGCGCGGCGAACAGGGCGAGCCCGACCACGACCACCAGGCCGGCCGAGTCGACGGCGTCGCCGGCTGCGTCGGGAAGGAGCGACAGCAGCGCGAGTGGCCCGCCGATCGACGCGGCGGCGAACCCGACGAACAACAACGGCGAGAGCGAGCGTCCCGACAAATCGTTCGCCGCCGCCGGCCCGTGCGTGGCAGGGCCGGGCGTGGCGTCGACGGGCACGTTAACGTCTAGGCCGAACGGAACGCATCGGATTCCGAATCCGATTCCGGGCTCGCCGCGTAGACGTCGGCATGAGACCTCGAATGAAAGGAGACCGCATGCGAGGTCGGTTGATCCGGTGGGGATTGCCGCTCGTGCTGATCGCGGTCGCAGGTGTTGGTGCCGCGATGGCGGCGACCGGATCGATGCGCTCGACCGGCGGCACCGTGAAGACCGCCAACAGCAAGACGTTCGGGACGATCCTCGTCAGTTCCAGTGGCAGGACGTTGTACCGCTACACGGTCGACAGCAAGCACGTCAACCGCTGCAGCAGCAACGCGACCTGCAACAAGTTCTGGCCGCCGTACCTGGTGAAGGCGGGGGCGAAGCCCACCGCCGGCTCAGGCGCGAATGCTGCGATGCTCGGCACGATCAAGGCCAAGCACAACATGCGTCAGGTCACCTACGCCGGCTATCCGCTGTACTTCTTCGTCAGCGACAAGGCGGCTGGGCAGACAAAGGGTCAGGGCTTCGAGTCCAAGTGGTACGTCGTGAACAGCAAGGGTGCGCTCGTCAAGCACGCGGTCGCGAGTCCTCCGCCGAAGGCGACGACCACGACGTCCAAGAGCGAGTGGGGCTAGCTCTCCGCTGAGCGACGACGGCGGCAGCGATTTGCGGCCGCCGTCGCTGCACCCGATGCTCATAATCGGGGCCGTGAGCCCTGAAGCGATCGTCTCCGAGCTCTGGAGTCGGATTCAGGCCAGGGACTGGAGCGGCGTCGGCGAGCTCATCGCCGAGGACTTCGTGCTCGAATGGCCGCACGATGGAGTCCGCTTGCGAGGCCGGGAGAACTTCGTCGAGTTCAACCGCGAGTATCCCGAGGGCTGGTCGATCGAGGTACTCCAGATCCTCGCGGACGGAAACACGGTGGTCTCGGAGATTCGCGTGCCCCACCCGACCATCGGGCCGTTCTATGCGCTGTCGTTCTACGAGGTGGAAGCAGGCCTGATATCGCGCGCGCGCGAGTACTGGGTCGAGGAGCGCCACGAGGAACCGACTCCCGAGCGGGCGCGGTGGTTCGAGCGCATCTGAGCCGCTGAATCGTGCGCGGCCCTAGTGCGGAAGTGGCCCACCCGAGAGCGCGACGACCGCGCCTGCCGCAGCCGCGAGGAGCAGTGTGAGGACCACGCCACGCCGGAGGGCGAAGAGCACGACCGCGGCCCCTGCGAGGACTCCGTACTGCCACGGCTCAGAGAGCGCGCGTGCGAGGGGAACCGCGGTTCCGAGTATCGCGCCGATCGCCGCAGGACCGGCGCCGTTGAGAAAAGCTCTCGCGTCTTCGTTTGCGCGCAGTCGGTCGAAGTGCGTGGCTCCCAGGAGGATGAATGCGAACGAGGGAGAGAACGCGATCAGAGCAGCGAGGATGCCGCCGCCGACGCCCGCGGCCGCATAGCCGACGACGGCGACGGTCTGGACGACCGGGCCGGGCGTCACCTGGCCGAGCGCCACCGCATTGAGGAACTGGCTCGCTGTCATCCAGTGGTAATGGTCGACGGCGTCCGCTTGCATGAGCGGGATGATCACGAAACCTCCCCCGTAGGAGAGGGCGCCGACCTTGAATGCGACCCAGCACAGCGCGAGCAGGCCGCCGCCGGACCCCATCGCGACGGCGAGCAGCGGCAGGGGCGTGATCGCGGCGAGCTGGCTTCTCGCGCGACGCAGGCGCTGGACCACGAGCTCGCACAAGCCGCAACCGAGCAGGACGAGCACGAGCCAGGGCCCGACAGTGGCAGCCGACGCTGCGCCCGCGGCGAGGTAGGCGAGCCAGCGGGCGCGGGTCGCGGTGCGGCGCCAGCTGTCGGGCACGAGGTTCGAGCCGGCCTGGACGGCGACTGCCGCGACCGCGGCTCCGGCTCCGGCTCCCGCCCCTTTCAGCCAGGTCGGTGGCGAGCCGGCGAGGAAGAGCGACGCGAGCGCGAGGATGAGGATCAGCCCCGGGACGATGAAACAGACGCCTCCCAGGAGGGCTCCAACGCGGCCGCGCAGACGCCAGGCGCAGAAGATCGCGAGCTGCGTCGAGGCCGGGCCCGGGAGCAGGTTGCACGCCGCGATCGCCTCCTCGAACTGGCGAGCGTCCAGCCATCTGCGGCGCTCGACGCAGAGCTGCCGCAGGAGCGCGATGTGGGCGGGCGGGCCGCCGAACCCGATACACCCGATCCGGGCCCACTCCCGAGCCACCGTCATGAGGCCGGGCTGCACGCCGGCCGCAGCCCTCATGCGGTCCGATCCCGTCACCGCTCCGCGTCGACCGTCGCGTTGTCCTCGATCCGGTCGAGTAGGAAGCGGATCCGCGTCTCGAGCTCGACGGCGGTGCGGGCGAACGCCGGGAAGGTGTCGCGGTCGCTGCCCGGCTCGGATGCAGGGTCGGGGATGCTCCAGTGCATCGTCGTCGCCGTTTCGCCGAAGTCGGGGCAGACTTCGCGCACGCGATCGCAGAGGGTGACCACGTAGTCGAAACGCCGACCGCGAAACACGTCCATGTGCTTCGACCGTTGACGGGAGATGTCGAGGGAACGTTCGCGCATCGCGCGCACGGCGTTCGGGTGGCGAGGCTTCGGCCGACTGCCGGCGCTCGCGACGTCGATGCGCCCGTCGGAGAGCTCCCGGAGCAGCGCTTCGGCCATCTGCGAGCGAGCGCTGTTGCCCGTACAGAGAAAGAGCACGCGCGGCCGCCTCGACCGCGATCGAGTCGTGTCGCTCGGCAGGGGACTCAGGCGAAGGGCGGGATGGAGTTCCGCTCCTGCTGCAGCGAGCAGCTCCCCGTAGCGCTCGACGTCGAGGCTGTAGTAGCTGTCGCGTCCGTCGAACGAGCTTCGCCGGGCAAAGACGATTCCCGCCGTCCGCAGCTTGCCGAGGTGGTACGAGACGAGGGGTTGGGGCTCGCCGACCGCGTGTGTCAGCTCGCGAACCCGGCGATCGCTCCTGGACAGCTCGCACAGGAGACGCCAGCGCAACCGATGCCCCGCGAGCTCGAAGACGGCGGGCGGGGCATCACGTGCCTCGGCTGGCGATCGCCGCATGGCCGCCGGACAATACATCAATGAGGATTGATCTTTCCTGTCGGGGGCTGGGGCGAGTCAGGCGGCGAACCAGCGTGCGCGGCGGATCGACCCGAAGTTGGCCTTGTCGGCGACGAGGTCGGCCGAAGGGGCGTGGTAGACGCCGGTGTGCGTCGGGCCTGACAGGAAGTCGATGTCGACGCTCCCGACGCGGCCTCCTCCGAACTCGATGTAACACGTCCCCTGACCGAGATGACGACCGGCTCGCTCGCCGCCTTGGATCTCGGCGATCACATTCTGCGCGACGACGCGGGCGGCACCCTCGGCGAAGACGCCGGCCTTCGGAACGCCGGCAGTGGCCACGTCGCCGACCGCATACACGCCTGGATAGCGCGTCTGCAGCGTCGCCGAGTCGACAGGCACGTAGCCGTTCTCGGTCATGCCGCTGGCGATCACCACGTCCGGCGCACGGTGCTTTGGCACCCCGAGGAAGAGATCGAACGGCAGTTCCTGGCCGTCGTCGAGCGCCGCGTGACTGCGACCCGGGTCGAGCTCCTGGACGCGACGGCTCGGGACGAAGGTGATTCCCCGCTCCTCGAACGCCTCCAGCAGCGCGGCCGAGGTCTCAGGCGAAGGCGGCACCGGCGTGCCGAGTGGAAGCACGTACGTGATCTGACAGGCGTCGCGTACACCGCGTGCGCTCAAGTAGTCGTGCATGAGCAGCGCGCATTCGCTCGGTGCCGGTGGGCACTTGTACGGCGCGTCGACCACGCCGATCACAATCTGTCCTTCGGAGAACGTCGGGATGATCTCGGACAATCGTCGGGCACCTTCTTCCGAGTAGAACTCGTTCCCGCCTTCGATCAGGCCGGGAGTCCCCTCGAAGTCGTAGTCCGCGCCAAGCGCGATCACGAGGTGGTCGGCCTCATAGGCGCCGCCGCTCGTCGTGACTCGTCGTGCTTCCGGATCGATCTCCACGATCGTCTCCTGCACGAAGCGCACGCCGGGCTTGGAGATCTCGCGATATCGGAGCCTGGCCGCGTCGAGTGTCATGCGGCCGAACATCACGTCGAGCTTCGAGTACCCGAAGACGAACGCGTCGCTCCTGTCGATCAGCAACGCGTCGGCATCGTCTCCGAGCGCGTCCGACAGGATCGTGGCCAGCTCGAGACCGCCGAAGCCTGCACCGAGAATCAGGACGCGCGCTCTCACGCGTCAAGCATGACCGGTTCAGCGCGTCGGCGTGTCGGTCCGCATCTTGGCCCAGTCGGCAAACGTCTCGATCCCGTCGACGACTCGCTCGAAACGCGGCGAGCGGAAGAGGTCGAAGGTGTGCTGCGCTCCGGGCAGCTCCGCGTAGACGACCGGACTCGTGGATGTGCCCCGCAGCTCGTCGACGAAGGCCCGCGCGTCTTCGACGATCACCAATGTGTCCCGGTCGCCGTGCACCACGAAGAACGGAGGCGCTTCCGTATGGATGTAGGCACTCGGTGCCGAGGAAATCGCGTCTGCGCCGGAGTGGTAGCTGCCGTAGTAGCCGTAGAGCGAGACCGCGGCGGTGACCGACGTGTCCGCCTGCTCGAAGCCGGGCTGGAAGCGGGCGTCGTTCGGAGTGAGCGCGGCCGTCGCAGCGAGGTTGCCGCCGGCGGAGCTGCCAGCGACGAGCACGACGGACGGATCGGCGCCGTACTCGGCGCCGTGGGCTCGCACCCATGCAATCACCCGCTTGGCGTCGATGAGGTGGTCCGGAAACCGTGCGACCGGGCTCAGCCGATAGTTCGCGCTGACGCACAACCAGCCTCTGCTCGCGAGCCGGTAGAGGAGCAGACGAGCCTCCTTGCTCTTCCGTCCTCTGCGGAATGCACCGCCGTGCAGGTGGACGAGCGTCGGACAACCCGTGGGCCGTGAGCGATGCCGGTAGACGTCGAGCATGTTCCACCTTCCGGCCTCGCCGTAGCTGATGTTCGACACCCGCTCGACGTCGCGGCGACGAACTGAGAACGGTGCGAACAGGATCGGCGGAAGCGAAAGCCGTCGCGGTGGAGGGGGCTGGAGCCCCGCGTCTTCGAGGGCGTGCTCGATCACGGGCCGCGCTTGCAGTGCTCGCCACACGACCAGCCCAAGGCCGAGGGTCGCGACGTCGGCGACTGCGAGCGCGATCCGTCCGACCGGTGAGCCGAGGTCGCCTTCGCTCGCGGCCAGCAATGTGGAGGCGAGCAGCCAATAGAAGGCGATGAACGGCAGCTCGTCGACGAGGAAGGACGACCAGTACCGAAGGTTCGACCGGCTCGACTGCTTCGGCATCGGTGCGGCCAGTGCGGTCAATGCGCACCAGGCGACGACTGTCGTCGTCACCAGATAGCCGACCGGCACGTCAGCGCCCTGCCCGGTGGCTCGCGCAGTGTCGCGTCGAATCGGACTGAGTATGCGGAGTCGAGCACGCGATCGCCATGCTTCGAGCGTATCCCCGCCGCGCTCGCGTAGGGTGCGCTCCTCACGACAGGAGGCATTGGATGGCACTCGACCAGAGCCGCATACACGACCTTGCGTGCAGCTACACCGAGGCGTGGTGCAGCCGCGATCCTGCGAGAGTCGCCGAGCATTACGTTCCGGGCGGCACGATCGCGATCAACGGCGGGGAGCCGACAGAGGTCACGGAGGTCGCGCGTTCGTTCGTGTCCGCGTTCCCGGACATCGAGGTGTTCATGGACGACCTCGTCTTCAAGGACGCCACGGTCGAGTACCACTGGACCTTCGCGGGGACGAACACAGGACCCGGCGGCACGGGAAAGGCAGTCCGCATCTCTGGGTTCGAAGAGTGGAAGCTCTGCGATGACGGTCTCGTCGTCGAGTCGAACGGTCATTACGACCAGGCCGAGTACGACCGCCAGCTCGAGCACGGCGTGACCGACCCGTAGCGGCGTCAAGCCAAGGGTTGCGGCTGCGGTTGCCTTTCGCTTCGCGCGTGGCCGGTGAGGAGCCGCTCGCGGTCGAAGAGTCGCGAAACGATGCGCCAGGCGACGATGTCGACGATCAGGAGCGCGAGCGCCAGCCCGAGCGCGAGTGGCACCGACGGCGTGAGCACCTGGAAAGAGAAGAGCGCGGTGAGCGCGAGCAACGGCAGGCCCGCGAGCGTCGCGAGCTGCTGCGCGACGCGAACGTCGCTCGCCCGCGTCGAGATGCCGATCCCGATCCAGATCGACCACAGCGCGAGTAGTGGTGTGAACAGGATCTGTGCGAGAAGTTGGGGCGGCCGGAACACGACGTCTTGGACAACCGGTGCAGCGCCGAACTCCACGCTGAGCGCGACGACGAAGAAGATGGCATAGGCGACCCCGACGGAAGGGATGAACGCGGCCAGCGCCTTACCGAGCAGCAGCTCCGAACCGCGGACCGGTGTGGTCAGGACCGGCTCGAGCGTTCCCTGGTCGCGCTCGCCCACCACCGAGTAGGCGGCGATCACTGGCGGAATTACGATCGGGACGATCAGCAGCAGCAGCGAGATCACCCCGACTGCGGCCTTGACCTGCGGACCGGAGGCGGAGTCGGGGATCTTGAACAACGTGAGCATCGGCGTGATCAGGAAGACGACCGGGAGCGCCGCCATCGTCACGATCACGAAGCGGTTGCGGCGGAAGTCCCGAACTTCCCTCCGCACGACCGGGCCGACGCGCTGAAGGTTCACCGCCTGGCCTCGACGTCGTCGTCGATCAGCTCGAGATAGACGTCCTCCAGCGAACGCCTCGCCTCTGCAAGGGAGAGAACGTCCGCGCCTGCCGCGACGAGTGCGCGGGTAACCGCCGGCGCCGCAGTGCGTTGGTCCTCGACGGTCAGCACGTACACCGATGTGTCCTCGCTGCGCCAGCTCTCGACGCCGGCGACCGAGAAGACCTGCTTTGGTGAGTCGAGTGGCGACACCGTCCGCACGACGAGCGTTCGGGTGAACAGGCGGTCACGCAGCTCGTCGGGGCGGCCGATCGTGCGCAGGCGCGTGTTCAGGATCGCGACCCGGTCACACAGGCGCTCAGCCTCCTCGAGGCGGTGTGTCGTCAGGAACACGGTCACACCGCGGCCGCGCAGACCGTCGATCAGCTCGTGCACCTCGCGTGAAGCGACCGGGTCGAGTCCGGAGGTGGGCTCGTCGAGGAAGACGATCGCCGGATCGCTCAGGAGCGAGCGTGCCACTCCGACCCGTTGCCGCAGACCCTTCGAGAGACTGCCGCAGAGGTCGTTCGCGCGGCCGGCGAGGTTGACGGCCTCGAGCGCCTGCCCGATCCGTTCCCGTGGAGCGCCGAGTCCATAGAGTCCTGCGAAGAACTCGAGGTTCTCGGCCACCGTAAGTCGTAAATAGAGGCCGGGATTCTCCGGCATCACCGCGATCCGCTGGCGGATCTCGACGCCGTTGTCCGGTTCGAGCGGGATCCCGGCGACGATCGCCGATCCCGACGTCTGCGAGATGAGCGTTGCGAGCATGCGCACGGTCGTCGTCTTGCCTGCTCCGTTTGGCCCGAGAAACCCGAAGACCTCGCCGGCGGCGACGCTGAACGAGACATCGTCGACCGCGAGCCGATCGCCGAAGCGCTTCGTCAGGTGCTCGACCACGAGCGCGGGCTCACCAGACGTGGGCGGAGTCTGCGGCAGTCGGGGGACGGCCGACGGTCGCGGCCGCTGCAGTGGCTCGCGCATGGCTTCTCCCTCGGCAGGGTGGGCTTCGTCCGCTGCGGGCGCAGGCGTCGCCCGCGCACCGCCCGTTGCGAGCGCCACGACTGCGTAGACGACGAGGATCGCGATCAGGATCGGGATCCGCGCCGACGATCCGTGCAGGAGCGTGAACACTCCGATCACGAGGGCAGCGGCGACGACCGTGATCGCCCAGCCCTGCCAACTCACAGGTCGCCAGCCGACGCCGACGCTGCGCCGGCGGAACCACGGCCTGCCCATCAGGCGCTGAATCTCACTCGACGATCTCGAGCGACTCTAGCTGGGCGAACCGAAGAGCCGCTTCTCCGTTCGGAGGTGCGTCGGCCAGTCGAGGCGACTCGAGCCCGCGAAGCGCAGGTACGCGCCGAGCGCGTCGCGCATCGCGTCGACGAAGCCTTCCGCGCGACGCGGCGCGAAGCCGTCCTCCCACCAGACGTCGATGATCCGCACACCCGCCTCGGCGCGCTCGATCCGCGGCTCGATCCGGCCGACGAGGCGGTCGCCGAACAGGATCGGGAGCACGTAGTAGCCCCAACGACGCTTCTCTGGCTTGAAGAACCCCTCCCACACGTAGTCGTAGTCGAAGAGGCTCGCGAGCAGGGCGGTGTCCCACAGCAGCGAGTCGAACGGGGCGATGAACGCGACGGAAGGGGTCGGCTCCGGCGGGGACTCCAGGAGCGTGAGCTCCTCGGCGACGACGAAGCGCTTCCCGCGCATGCCTTCCACGGCGACGGGCGCGAGTGCGCCGTCGGCGACGAGCTGCTTGTGCAGTTCCCTGCGCTCCGGCGGGTTGGCAATCCGGGCGAACGTGCCGCCGGCGCCGCCGGCCCCGAGCAGCCCGTGGGCACGGTAGCGGGAGAGGAGCTTGTGCCGAAGCTGTTCCCGCTCCGGTACCTCGTTCGCGATTACGTCGGCCGGCAGCAACCGTTCGAGGACGTCGTAGTACCGGATGTTGCCGTCGCGCCGCGCGAGGCCGATCACGCCGTTGACGGTGTAGGCCTCGAGCACCGA
>Ga0187777_10002230_pt1 | contig 12447 bp, 11 predicted proteins | sample 1015_Q2_SP5_10_M_FD_132416 | JGI IMG/M metagenome (GOLD analysis project Ga0187777, IMG submission 132416) | Tropical peat soil microbial communities from peatlands in Department of Meta, Colombia - 1015_Q2_SP5_10_MG | ecosystem: Environmental > Terrestrial > Soil > Wetlands > Peat | place...
GCCTAACGCTCATCGAGACAGATCTGGTCTCCACGCGACTCCAAAACTCAGCAAATCTCCACTCAAGCAAAACCCGCTTGAGTGGGCCACCCGCCCACATTCTATTCCCATCCTGTCTCGCGCAGAACGCGAGACAAGGATGGGGCAACCCGATTCTGATCTAACGTGAAAGGCTGGGCCAGCCCCCCTTTGGCGGCGAGAGCACCTGAGGTGAAAGTTCCTGCCGATTGGGTCATCCCCAAAATAAAAGCGTCCACATCAACAAGCCCGATAAGGCCCCCAAGACCATATATTCCCGTATTGCCGTAATGGATGAGCACGAGGCGAGAGATAACCAGAACGGCAAGGAACAGTACGGCTGCAGTAAATTGCAGGATCTCGAGCCCTGGTTTTGACACTTTCGACCACGCAGATGTGATATACGCTACTGGCGTTGAAGTTTGGACAGGGTTTGTTCGCTCAGGCTTTGGAACTAGCGTTGCTATCGGGTTTCATGAGGGCAGAGGAATGCCGATCATCAAGGATTGCAAGCGGATGAGCCGTGTGCAACTTAGTGCACAAGTCATTGCGTGCACCCTGCTGCTGTTTAGCTCAGGTAAAGGCCTGGCACAAAACCCACGGGACCATTCTACGCGTAAGTCAACCCGGACTCTTGTGATTGGTTTTGTGGGTGGGTTTGTTCATAGCGATGATCTGCGTCACTCCGAAGTTCAGCTCGCTCGGCACCTTGAGGCAACATACCCCGACAGCGCGCAAGTCGAGGTATTCAGGAATCGACAACGAGTCAACGCGCATCATGCCGTGGTCGCCTGGTTTAATGCGGCGGCGAATGAATCGGGACCAGAACCTCGCATCATTTTATTCGGCCATAGTTGGGGTGCATCAGCAGTTATCTATCTCGCCCGTGAGTTAGAGCGGGACGGTATCCCTGTCGCACTAACGATTCAAGTCGATAGCGTCCGAAAACACCGCCAGGACGATTCCGTCATTCCCACCAACGTTGCCGAAGCGATTAACTTATATCAGAGTAAAGGTATCATCCACGGCCGCGCGCAAATCACCGCCGCCGACCCGCTTCGTACTGCCGTGCTCGGAAATTTTGAGTTCCGATATCAAAAGGAACCCGCCGAGTGCCGCGCCTATCCTTGGTATAACCGCTTACTTTTTAAAGGACACACCTCGATCGAGTGTGATCCGCGCGTCTGGTCTCAAGTTGACAGTCTCATCGAGACCCGACTTGCTCCCGCAGCCCAGGCTGCACACCCCGAAGTCGCCGCACAGCTCATAAAGTGAGCCCACATGCGGGCGAACCAGGCCCAAATACGGGCGTGTTGTTTGACAGGTGACAACCTTTCGGCGCTAAGTCCGGCCCGGGCATAGCCTGTCGCGGGAAACATTCCACGCGCAGCCACAACGTAAGCCACAGCGAACCCGCGAAGCGCGGGGCGAATGAGTGGCTCCCCAATCAGCAGTGGACAGACGTCGTTTTCAGGTCGATAGAGACTTATCGTCAAGCGAGAACAGTGCCCGAGCATAGATGCATACTTGGCCTTCGGCACGTTATAATGGCACGCACGAATGCCGCTCGGCTTGGGGGCCAAACTTGGGCCATTTGAAATTCTTTCACCGCTCGGCGCGGGCGGCATGGGGGAAGTGTACCGTGCACGAGATACGCGTCTCGATCGCGAGGTCGCGATTAAGGTTCTCCCAGCTAGTATTGCGTCCGATCCTTCGTTAAGACAACGCCTAGAACGCGAAGCGAAAGCCCTCTCCAAACTTTCTCATCCCCATATATGCACACTGTACGACATCGGCCATCAGGACGGCGTGGACTATCTCGTGATGGAGCTGGTCGATGGCGAGACATTGGAGCAGCGCTTGATAAGAGGACCGTTACCCTCGGAGCAGACGATCCGCTATGGCGCGCAGATCGCCGACGCTCTTTCCAAGGCGCACAGACTGGGGTTCATGCACCGGGATCTTAAACCCGCCAACATCATGCTAACGAAGGGCGGGGCCAAGCTTATGGACTTCGGTCTGGCCAAGGAATCCGGTTCAAGTTCACTGGTCTCTGAGCCAATTGAGTTGACAGCTGAGCAGTCGAAACTGACGGGGAACGGCATGCTGGTCGGGACGTTTCAGTACATGTCGCCAGAGCAGTTGGAAGGCAAAGATGCGGATACGCGGACGGATATTTTTGCTCTTGGTGAAGTGATATATGAGATGGCGACAGGCAAAGCTGCGTTCTGCGGCAAGAGCAGGGCCAGTCTGATTGCGGCGATTCTTTCCTCGGAGCCACCGCCGATTACACAACTGCAGCCACTTACACCTCCGGCTTTGGAAAGAATTGTCAGGAAATGCTTGGCGAAAGATCCAGACGAGCGCTGGCAGAGCGCAAGCGACTTAGCTAGCGAGTTGCGGTGGCTGCTAGAAGGCGGATCACAGGCGGGAATACCGGCTCCAATCGTGACCAGAGGAGGCCGAAGCGAAATTGCTGCCTGGACACTAGCGGCGGTGGCGCTTGCAGTCGCAATCATCCTCGCAGCACTCCACTTTCGGGAGAGCAGCAAGCCACCGCGAGTTATAAGAGCACAGATTGCAGCAGAGGACGCGACGTTCCCAATTTTCACCGGGGACTTTGCTGGGCCGCCTGTGCTCTCACCAGACGGAAATAGGATTGCCTACGTGGCCACGCGAGAGGGAACGGCGATGCTATGGGTAAGATCCCTCAGCGGCGACCACGCGCATCCGATTCCAGGTACTGACGGTGCCATTTTCCCGTTCTGGGCTCCCGATGGACGCGCCATCGGCTTCTTCGCCGGAAGCAAGTTAAAAACGGTTTCGCTTGACGGAGGTCTGCCAATCGATGTCGCAAATGCTCCGTTTGGCCGCGGCGGAAGTTGGAGCAACGAGGGAACCATACTCTTTGCGTCAGATTTTCAGACCACGTTATCCCAGGTCCCCGCTGCGGGCGGCGCGGTTAAGCCAGCGACGGTGATGGACAAAGCACAGCACGATAGCCACCGATGGCCGCTATTCTTACCTGACGGCAAGCACTTCCTCTACTTGGCTGTTACGCATACAAATAATCGCGATCCAAAGGATGCGATCTACTATGCGTCATTGGATGGCAAAGAAAACCATGTGGTCGTCCAGGCGCTGACGAATGTGACCTACGCGGCGGGTCGGCTGCTCTTTGTTCGCGACCGCTCGTTGATGGCTCAGCTGTTTGACGTAAAAACAGGCACCTTGCATGGAGAAGCAGAGCGGGTCGCGGAAGATGTATTGCTGGATGGAACCGTATGGAGAGCGCAGTTCGACGCGTCCAATAGCGGCATGCTCGTGTACGCGATGGGTGGGCTCACGTCCTGGCAGGCGATGTGGTATGACCGTTCGGGCAAGCGGCTCGGTGCAGAAGGAGAAAAGGCGCTCAACCTGGTCGCCGTCCGGCTGTCGCCCGATGGCTCGCGGCTTGCCACCGAGGCGGGCGAAGCGTCCGACGACATCTGGGTTTACGATCGCAAGCGCCAAGTCAATACCCGCCTCACGTTTGGTCCCGGAACAAGTTCGTCTCCAGTCTGGTCCCCGGACGGAAAGTGGATTGCGTACAACGGCGTGCGCGGCAATGACATCGACCTGTTACGAAAACCAGTGAACGGGCTCGGCACCGAAGAGTTGTTGCTCAAGGGGAACGCGAACAGCAGAAACCCTCTCGACTGGTCACCCGACAACCAGTTTCTGCTTTTTGCTGAGGGCGATCTACAATCCACCGGGCAAGTCTGGTTGCTGCCAATGGTTGGCGATCGAAAACCCATACCCCTCATACAGAACCAGTTTGTGGTATCCGGAGCCAAATTTTCTCCGGATGGCCGTTGGCTGGCCTACAGCTCAAACGATTCGGGGCGACAGGAAGTCTACGTAACCTCATTTCGCGGCGCGTCGGGCAAGTGGCAGATTTCCACCACAGGCGGAGTGCAGCCGATGTGGAGACGTGATGGTAAAGAACTGTTCTACTGGTCAGCAGACAACGGATTAACGGCGGTTCCAATCACGCTGAAAAATGACGGAATTGAAACAGGAAGCCCTCATCAACTTTTCCGCTTCAACAACCCCGTGGGCATTGTTGGGGTCATTAGCCCATACGACTTCACCCCTGATGGGCAGCGCTTCGTACTCCTCACCACGCCAGAGGACAAACCGAGAGCAGTTGCCCTGGTAAGCAACTGGGCAGCAGAACTGAAGCAGAAATAGTTCTTTCAGCTACTTGTCACGCAAGCTGGAGTTCCCCTTCATCAGGCCTATTTCGCAGCCGTTACCATGATTTCGATCCGAACGTCTAGCTGCGAGACCGGCAACAAGATAAGGAAGGACAGTTTTCGAAATCAGGCGTTATCGCTTATTGAGCAGCCACGCACTAGGATGATGAGTGCTACCGAGATTTTTCACCAGATATACTGCTGAGCGGAAACCGAAGGTCAAGGCGGCGAGAGGCTCGCGGTGCGGGCGGCGATCAAGCTGTTGCACACGCTGATCTGGGCATTTCTGGCGGCGAGCATTCTGGCTTTGCCGTCGTCGGTGTGTTGCGTCGATTTCGCTGGGCTGCGATTCTCACCGTCATTGTTTGTTCGCCATGCCCGGCTTGGAGTTTTTTTGTTCACCGCCGGATGAGCCACTGCGATTCTGGTTGATCCAAGAAAGAAGATGAGGCCTTAGCGTCCTGAAGCTCATAGCTTAACCTCGCCGATCTGAACCAGCGGCTCGGAATTCGTGTACTTCGGGATGTCCTCCATGATCTCCTGCGCATGGGTGCCGAAGCTTTGTTGAAATGCTTCAACAGAGTCGAACAGAAGATGAGCAGTCGTGACATACGGTGGGGTCGATCCCAGCTCCCACCCAGAGATTCCGTGCTCGACCGACACTCCCCTTAACGCTGATCCCACGAGGCGTCGAACCATAGGGATGTGGTGAGCGAGGTAATACGTCATGTCAAATTTAGTGTCAGATGCATTCGGATACAGCACGCTCACCTTGATCATATGTCCTCCTTCATCTCGTCAGGAAGCATACCACTCCGAATGTGGCGACCATCGGCTGCAAGAGAGGCACTGGGTTTCAGTCCACTGGTGCACGTAAATTACTGACGCTTTCCTGATTTGCGTGTGAAATTTTACTGAGCAGGCACCGTTTGTGATGCACGTCACCTCACAAGGTGAGCCAATTCACAGCGAGACGGTCATCGCTGCCGCCAGAATGGCCCCCAAGTTTTAGCAACCAAAGCTGGTCGGGGATACCCAAAATTCATTGCCAAATAGAAGCTGGTGACAAAAGGAGCTCCAAGATGACGAGAGTGGTGTTTTCCTTGCTAAGGCCGATGGCGATCCTAATCTTAGTCCTGTTCACGCTCAATCCGTGGCAAGCGTTGGCAGTCCCAAGTTACGCACGACAAACCGGGCTAGCGTGCAGCGGTTGCCACTACACGCCGCCAGAACTTAATCCTGCGGGGCGGCGTTTCAAGCTGCTGGGTTATGTAGACAGAGGGGATCAGACGCAGGTCGTGAAATCAGCTAAAGGCAAAGAGCACGCCTCGCTTGATCTGCTCGCCTCGCTTCCGTTTTCCGTGATGCTGGAAACTTCATTCACTAATACCAAAGCACCTGTAACAGGGACCCAGAATGGCAACTTCGAATTTCCGCAAGACATTTCGCTGTTTCTTTCCGGGGCGTGGACAACTCACGTCGGTAGCTTCGTTCAGGTCACTTATGATACCCAGGACGACCACTTCACCAGTGACAACACAGATATTCGCTATGCCAATACCACCAAACTGAGCGGGAAAGAACTGGTCTACGGTTTTGATCTCAACAACAACCCAACCGTAGAGGATCTGTGGAACTCCACTCCTGCGTGGGGCTTCCCATGGAATGCCAGCGATTTTGCACCTACTCCAAGCGCATCTCCGATCATCAACGGTGGCTTAGCGCAGGATGTAGCCGGACTAGGCGCGTACATGATGTGGAACAACCATCTTTATATTGATTTTGCCGGGTATCGGTCAGAACACGTCGGCGGTCCGCAACCGAACCCGGGCTCGAATGCGGGCAACAGCTTTCCCGTTAACATCCGCGGTCTTGCTCCATATTGGCGTGCCGCTTGGCAAACCGCGACCGCAACGACGCAGTGGGAGATCGGGACGTATGGAATTCACCTGCAATCTACGCCTGGTGCGATTACTGGGCTCGAAGACGCATATACGGATTGGGCCATCGATTCGCAGTACGACCGCACGTTCTTTAGGCACGACGTGCTTTCACTGCGAGGCACATATATTCACGAAAAGTCAGATTTGCTGGCTAGCTTCGCTTCGGGTGCGGCAACCCTACGAAACAACCACCTGGATACGGTTCTGGTGAATGGCGAGTGGCACTTTGGCAACCGCTATTCGGCGACGTTCGGTTGGTTCGATACCAGGGGCACCATTGATCCCTTGCTATTCGCGCCCGGTGCGGTAAGCGGCAGCGCCAATGGCAATCCGAAAAGCAACGGTTACATCGCAAACTTCTCGTTTTGGCCGTGGCAGAACCTTCAGCTCACGGCGCAATACACCGGCTATACGACTTTCAACGGCGGCACGACGAACTACGACGGGTCAGGCCGCAATGCAAATGGCAACAACACTGTGTATCTGAATGCACGATTTCTGTTCTAGACACATTTCATCCTTATTGGTACGACCCAAAGGAGAGAAGCAATGAAGCGTAACGAGTTGATTTTAGCTGTGCTGATTAGCGGATTATTGAGCTCGGCCTGGGCCGGCGACATTGAGGGGAAAGTCGGCGGAATGAAAGGCAAGTCGGTGGTGTATGTCGATACGATCGCCGGTAAAACCTTTCCCGCGCCTAAAGAGCATCCTGTCATGGACCAAAAGGGACTGTTGTTCGAGCCGCACATTATGGCTGTGCAGCAAGGCACTACGGTCGACTTCCTGAACAGCGACAACGTGCAACACAACGTTTTCTGGCAATCCGTCGGCAGCGACAAAAAAGCAGGACACAATCTCGGCACCTGGCCGAAAGGGGAGAAGCGCTCTTTTACTTTCGATAAGGCCGGGGTGGTGCCGCTACTGTGCAATGTGCATCCAGAAATGGCGGGGTATCTCGTCGTTAGCCCGACACCTTACTTTGCCGAAAGCGATGAGAGCGGTAACTACAAAATCAAAGATATTCCGGATGGCAGCTATACAGTCGTGGTCTGGCATGAAGGGGCCAAGGCTCAATCTAAACCGATAACTGTCAGCGGAAATACTAAAGCCGATTTCACGGTAAGCAAGTAATCCCTGGGGAGTGGAACGCGCACCCACTCCTTTGTTTTCCACAAGTGAACTGGAAATCACACTACAGATGCTAAGGCGCTATAAAGAAAAGAAAGTTGACGCCGACTGGCTGAATACCAATTTCCCCTGCATGATGGCGTGTCCCGCGCATACCAATGCCGGACGTTATGTGGCGCTAATTGCAGAGGGACGATTCGAAGAAGCATATCGTTTCGCCCGCCAGCCGAATCCACTCGCTTCGATTTGTGGCCGTGTTTGTGCGCATCCATGTGAGTCCGCGTGCCGGCGTGGTGAAATTGACCGCCCGATTTCCATTCGCGCGCTGAAACGCTTCTTGACCGAACGTTATGGTCCGGAGTCGAAGCGCGCAATCAATGTGAACGAAGGTAGGATTCCTGCGAAGCTACCGTATAAGGTGGCCGTGGTTGGCGGCGGACCGGTTGGTCTGTCGGCAGCGCACGATCTCGCGCTGATGGGCTATTCCGTCACGATATTCGAGGCCGCTGCTGTGGCGGGTGGAATGCTGTATCTCGGGATTCCAGAATATCGACTTCCTCGGGACGTGGTCGAGGCGCAAGTACGGGAGATCCTCGAAACCGGCGATATCACTCTCAAGCTGAATCACGCGGCAGGACGCGATTTTGCAATTTCCGATCTGCACCATCAAGGATTTGACGCTGTTCTGATTTCGGTTGGCGCGCACCGCAGCCGCGATCTGACCATTCCTGGAGTTGATCTGGACGGGGTCCACAAAGGGATCGATTTTTTGCTGAATGTAAATCTTGGTTACAAGTTCACGATCGGAAAGAAAGTCATCGTGATCGGGGGTGGAAACGTTGCCATGGACGTGGCGCGATCTGCAGCCCGAGAAGTGGTTCGCCAGCATGTTCCAGGCGTAGAGGAAGCAGTTCCGTCGGAGGAGAACGTTTCCGCCGTTGCCACCCGTGAAATGGTCGACATTTCGCTGTCTGCTCTCCGATTGGGCGCACGCGAGGTCAATATTGTTTGTCTCGAGCGCCGGGATGAAATGCCGGCGGCCCTGGAAGAAATTGAGGAAGCTGAAGCTGAAGGTATCAAACTCCACCCCGGGCGCGGCCCAAAGCGAATCGTCGGCCAGGATGGCAAAGTTACGGCTCTTGAGACGTTGAACACAAAGTGGGTCTTCGATCAGAACCGCCGGTTCAACCCGGCGTTCTATGAAGGCACAGAGAGCCAGTTGGAATGCGACACCATCATTATGGCGATCGGGCAGGCACCGCGGCTGGATTTCCTAAAGCCCGAAGACAAGGTGGAAATTTCCCCACGAGGGTTGATTGCAGTCAATCCGCAGACGCTCATGACTTCGGCTGCGGGAGTGTTCGCTGGGGGCGATTGCGTGTTCGGACCACGGCTGATCATCGACAGTGTTGCCGATGGCAAGCGTGCCGCCGTCGGAATTGACGAATACCTGCGTGGCAAGAAACATCCCGAGCCGATTGTTGAAGTCGAAATTCTGCGGCGTCATGCCATGCCGCTCGATTTTCTGGATATCAATCGCCAAACCGTCCCAATGCTGCCGCTGGAGCGCCGCACCGGCGTGACCGAAGTTGAGGTCGGTTACGACGCACAGAGCGCCATACAAGAAGCACAGCGCTGTTTGCACTGTTGGGTGAACACGGTTTTCGAAGGATACGAAGAGGATGGCACCTTGTGCATTCTCTGCGGCGGCTGCGTCGATGTATGCCCGGAGAACTGCTTGGAGCTCGTTTCTCTCGATCGCATTCAGTTCACCGATGAAACCGTTCAGCACATCCGTGACAACCAGGAATGTTTTGGAGTGGAACTGAATGAGGTGGCAGCCGACGAGTTAGGGATTGTTACAGGCTCGGCGATGCTAAAGGACGAAACCCGGTGCATCCGTTGTGGCCTGTGCGCCATGCGTTGTCCTGTAGGCACGATCACCATGGAGTCGTACAACTTTGTTCCAGCTGAGACCACCGGGCTGATTTCGATCGCCGCGATAGATGCGTCGGCCCGACCAAAATCCGAAGCCGGGGTGAAGTAGGGCAGAAATTATGGCCGAAGAGAAAAACGAGCAGCACTTGAACGTCAAAGAATTCGACAGACGTAGTTTCTTTGTGAAGCTTGGCCTCGGGTCGCTGAGCATTGCAACGGCGGGCACGGCGGTGTTTGCGTACCAGTTTCTCTCGCCGAATGTTTTGTACGAACCGTCTCCCGTTGTTAACGCAGGTAAGCCGGAAGGCTATCCGTTGGATTCAGTCACATTGGATGTGAACTCCGGCATTTACGTCATTCACGCCAAAGAAGGTTTCTTTTCGCTGTCGGCCGTCTGTACACACCTCGGCTGTCTGACCGCATGGAAGCCGGAACTCGGAATCGTTGCCTGCCCATGCCACGGAAGCAAGTTCAAACGAGATGGAGAAAAGATTGAAGGGCCTGCGCCCAGGCCGCTGCCATGGTATCGCGTATGGCTGAGCGATGACGGCGATCTGATGGTCGATCGCTCTACGACCGTTCGTTCACAACAGTTCTTGAGAGTGTAGCGATGGCAACTAGCGCAAATTATTTCGATCAGCTTCGCAAAACAAGGGTGTGGAGATCCATTTTCCGCAGCGGCACCGGGACCAGCACACTGCATCGTTCCCTGGTAATCCAACAAGATGTATTCCTGCATCTGTTTCCTACCAAGGTCCGCCGCCGCATGTTGAGCTTCAGCGTGAGTTGGTATTTGGGGACGCTGACTTTCGGCACATTTCTGATCCTTGTTGCAACCGGAATCCTGCTGATGCTGTACTACCACCCTTCGGTTCCGCAGGCTTATGCCGACACCAAGGACCTCCAATTCGTGGTGTCGTCGGGATTGTTTCTGCGCAACCTACATCGCTGGTCGGCACATGCCATGGTCTTTCTTGTCTTTGCGCACATGTTCAAGGTGTTTTATCGCGGAGCGTATCGTCCGCCGAGAGAGTTTAACTGGGTCATCGGTGTAATCCTGCTGCTGATCACGTTATTGCTCAGTTACACCGGATACCTCTTGCCTTGGGACCAGCTTGCTTACTGGGCCATCACCGTGGGATCCAATATCGCATCCGCCGTTCCAGTATTCGGCAACAAGATTCATTTTCTATTGTTGGGCGGAAACCTCGTAAACGCCAACGCTCTCCTCCGGTTTTACGTCCTCCACTGCATGATTCTTCCGCTAACGGCGATTTTCTTTATCGCAATCCACTTCTGGCGCATTCGCAAAGACGGAGGCCTGTACGTGCATGGAAGTGAGTCGGCCCAGTCCGCCGCGAAGGAGGGCCAATGAGCGATTCGAAGGACTTCGTCACCGGCGTCAGTTCGAATGCCAAAAAAGAACCTCGCCGTGTGGTTTTCGTAACTCGGCGCACCTCACCGCAAGTAAGAGTCGCGGATGATGAAGTTGTACAGACATTTCCGGAAGCCCTCTTCCGCATTGCGGTTGCGATTGAGGTGTTGGCAATTCTGCTGGTCGGAATTGCGCTGCTGTTCAATGCACCGCTGGAGGGAATTGCAGATCCCTCGCACACTCCCAATCCGGCCAAAGCGCCCTGGTATTTCCTCGGGCTTCAGGAGATGCTGCATTATTTTCCGCCGGTTGTGGCCGGAGTGCTGGTCCCGACTCTGGTCGTCCTCGCATTGATTGTCATTCCGTATTTCAACATCAACATTGAAGCGGAAGGCTTGTTTACCAAAAACCGGGCTCAGCGATTTCTCTTGTTTTGTGCCATTGCCGCCGCTCTCTCAATTTTTCTGATCATCTTTGATGTTTATGTTGCGCTGGTGCCCACGCTCATCGTAATCGCTTTCATGTTGCTTGCAGCGCGGAGTTCGACGAATTCGAAATCCGCATTTCAGCGATATCTGGCGGCGAGACCGCTTTCCTTCTGGATCATGAGTTGGTTTTTATTTGAACTGATTGTCCTGACCACGGTTGGCACGTTCTTTCGTGGCCCTGGTTGGTCATGGGTCTGGCCCTGGAGAACTTAAGTGCCGAGTCCGAGCAAAAATCGATCTAGGTGGTTTGGAGATCCCGGGCGGACGTTCGGGATTGTCAGTATCATCCTGCTAATTTCCCTCGCTATTGCGCCGGCAAAGAATCATTTCAGCGAATGGCGTCGCTACCAGAACTCTTATCTCGCGATGGTCCGCGGCCGCGGCGATGCCGTGACCCTTCAGCGCCACTTCCAGGGTGGAATCCAACAGATCTGGCGTCCGGAACTAGGCGCAGTTGATCGCTGCACCAGTTGCCACGTGGGGCTGAAAGAAGCCAGTTTGACAGATGTGTCCGCGCAGCCATTTCGGCGACATCCAGTCGTACCACATAACATCGAACAGTTTGGTTGCGTGATGTGCCATCGCGGACAGGGAATCGCGACCACGGTTGAGGAAGCGCACAGCAGCACCTTGGCGTGGGAACAACCATTGCTGCCTGCGCGTTACATCGAATCGTCATGTGGACAATGCCATCACGCCCCGCTCGCCGGAACTCCGCAGTTGAACGAAGGCCGCAAGCTGCTGGCATCCTCCGGATGTGTGCACTGCCACACCATCAAGCTACCCGAGGGTGGCACCTTGCAGGCAAGCGACGATCCTCCATCTCTTGTCCACATCGCTGACAAGACCACCCGGGAATGGATCTTCACCTGGCTGAAAGACCCACAGGCTTACGCGGCATCGGCACGAATGCCGAATTTCAAGTTGAGTGACGATGACGCCCGCGACATCTCCGCATTTTTGATTTTCAACAGTGTTTCTCTGCCGGGTGACACTCTTGCCTTGTCACAAAAAGCTGCTGCTGACCCCAGTGCGGGGCCGAGTCTCTATGGGGAATCCTTCTGCGCCACGTGCCATGCGGTACAGAACGCAGCCGGAAATCTGGTGGGAGGCAACATCGGCCCCGAACTTACGCGTATCGGCAATAAAGCGAAGCCAGAATGGTTGGCCGCTTGGGTCAACAACCCGCGCGGTTATGACCCCGGCACTGCCATGCCGCATTACCGGTTCACGGAACAGCAAGTCGCGACCTTGGCAACCTTCTTGCAAGCGAAAAGCGACTCAGACTTCATGAGCAATGTTCATCTCGATCCAGCAAC
>Ga0187777_10002231_pt1 | contig 12446 bp, 11 predicted proteins | sample 1015_Q2_SP5_10_M_FD_132416 | JGI IMG/M metagenome (GOLD analysis project Ga0187777, IMG submission 132416) | Tropical peat soil microbial communities from peatlands in Department of Meta, Colombia - 1015_Q2_SP5_10_MG | ecosystem: Environmental > Terrestrial > Soil > Wetlands > Peat | place...
CGTGGCGCGGCGGTCGCAGATGGGGCCGCTCGCGGTTCAGAAGGCGCTTTACCCCGAGACCGGAGCCATTTGCCAGAGCGTTGTTCTCCATCCGCCTGCGGGTATCGCGGGCGGCGACCAGCTCGACCTTAGTGTCAGCGTGGACGTCGATGCCCACGCGCAGCTGGTCACGCCCGGCGCGGCCCGCTGGTACAGATCCGCTGGTGCACGGGCGCGGCAGCGAGTCGTCTTCGCGCTTGGGGCCGGCGCAAAGGCGGAATGGCTTCCCCAGGAGAACATCGTCTTCGACGGAGCGATCGCAGAAACCGAGCTTTGCGTCGAGCTTGCCGCGGGAGCGGCTTGGATTGGTTGGGAAATCTTTTGTCTCGGCAGGACGAGCGCGGGCGAGCGCTTCGAGAGAGGTGTCTTGCGTCAGCGCACCCAGATCACCCGCGACTCAGTCCCGCAGTGGCTGGAGCGCGGCGTGGTCCATTCCGCGTCGCGTCTGCGCACTGCTGCGCCGTGCCTCCACGGCCGATCAGTATTTGGCACGCTACTTGCTGCCGCTGAGCATGTACCGGAAGCGTTGCTGAGGAGTTGCCGCGAGATTCGGTGTGTCGATGGCGAGCTCGGCATAACCAAAGTGCCGGGCGTGCTCGCGGTACGCTATCTCGGCAACTCGACGGAGGAAGCTCGCCAGTGCTTCGCAGGGGTCTGGTCAAAGCTGCGGCCGCCACTCCTGGGTCGGGACGCGGTCGCGCCACGCATCTGGAGCACTTGATGTCGGGGGATGAGTCGCAATGGAGTTGACGCCGCGCGAGCGCGACAAGCTGCTGCTTTTCACGGCAGCGCTGCTCGCTGAGCGGCGCCTCGCACGCGGGCTCCGGCTCAACTATCCCGAGACGGTCGCCTACATCAGCGCAGCCATCATCGAAGGCGCGCGCGACGGGCGCTCGGTCGCGGAGCTGATGAGCGAGGGAACGACTCTGCTCACGCGCGCGCAAGTCATGGACGGCGTGCCAGAGATGATCCCGGAGATCCAGGTTGAAGCGACCTTTCCGGACGGCACCAAGCTCGTCACCGTGCATCAGCCGATCGCATGATCCCGGGCGAAGTGATCACCCGCACCGGCGAGATCGAGCTCAATGCCGGGCGCCGCACCATCAAGCTGGAGGTTGCCAACACCGGCGATCGGCCGATCCAGGTCGGCTCGCACTACCACTTCGCGGAGACGAACGACGCACTCGCCTTCGACCGCGCTGCTGCGCGCGGTTTCCGCCTGAACATCGCTGCCGGCACCGCGGTGCGCTTCGAACCGGGTCAGAAGCGCACGGTCGAGCTGGTGGTGCTGGCTGGCGCGCGCGTCGTGTACGGCTTCACCGGCACGATCATGGGACCGCTCGCCAAAAAGGCGCTCGCGAAGGTCGAAGCGAAGCGAACAAAGAAGGCGAGCACCCGCAAGCGCGGCGGAAGCAAGCGATGAAAATCGGCCGCCGCGCCTATGCAGAGATGTTCGGGCCAACCGTCGGCGACCGGGTGCGACTCGCCGACACCGATCTCGTCGTCGAAGTCGAGAAGGATCTCACCGTTTACGGCGAAGAGGTGAAGTTCGGCGGCGGGAAGGTGATTCGCGACGGTATGGGGCAGAGCCAGCGCGTGTCGAAGGAGAGCGCCGACACGGTGATCACCAACGCGCTGGTCATTGATTGGTCGGGAATCGTCAAATGCGACATCGCGATCAAGGAAGGGAAGATCGCGCGACTCGGCAAGGCGGGCAATCCCGACGTTCAGCCGGGAGTGAACATCATTATTGGTGCGGCCACCGAGATCATCGCTGGCGAAGGCATGATCGTAACCGCGGGCGCAATCGACTCGCACATCCATTTCATTTGCCCGCAACAGATCGACGACGCGATGATGTCCGGCGTGACGACGATGATTGGTGGCGGGACAGGACCTGCGACGGGCACGTTTGCGACGACGTGCACGCCCGGCCCTTGGCACATTCACCGCATGCTCGAGGCCGCCGAAGCCTTCCCGATGAACCTCGGTTTCCTCGGCAAGGGGAACGCAAGCCTCACTCCGCCGCTCGTCGAGCAGATCGAAGCCGGCGCGATCGGCCTCAAGCTGCACGAAGACTGGGGCACCACGCCAGCAGCGATCGACGCGGCGCTCAAGGTCGCCGACAAAATGGACGTGCAGATCGCGATCCACACCGATACGCTCAACGAGTCCGGCTTCGTGGAAACGACGCTTCGCGCGATCGGCGGGCGCACCATCCACACCTATCATACCGAAGGCGCCGGCGGCGGACACGCGCCGGACATCATCAAGGCCTGCGGTGAGCCGAACGTTCTGCCATCGTCTACGAATCCGACACGACCCTACACTGTCAACACGATCGACGAACATCTGGACATGCTGATGGTGTGCCATCATCTGGACCCGGCGATCGCCGAGGACATCGCCTTCGCTGAATCGCGCATCCGGCGCGAGACGATCGCGGCCGAGGACGTCCTGCACGATCTCGGCGCGTTCTCGATGCTTTCCTCGGACTCTCAGGCGATGGGCCGCGTGGGCGAGGTGATCATCCGTACCTGGCAGACGGCGCACAAGATGAAAGCGCAACGCGGGAAGCTTCCCGGCGACCCGACTGCCCACGACAACGGTCGCGTGAAGCGCTACGTCGCGAAATACACGATCAATCCTGCAATCGCGCACGGCATCAGCCATGTCGTGGGCTCGGTCGAGGAGGGCAAGCTCGCCGATCTCGTGCTCTGGAAGCCTGCTTTCTTCGGCGTCAAGCCGGCTTTGATCCTAAAGGGTGGAATGATCGCAGCCGCCGCAATGGGCGATCCGAATGCGTCCATTCCTACGCCGCAACCCGTGCACTACCGGCCGATGTTCGGATCGTTCGGCAAGGCATTGGGAACATCAGTGACGTTTGTGTCCAAAGCAGCCCTCGAGAATCCGGCCGTCGCAAGACTCAAGCTTGCCAAGCCGCTCATCCCGATCGTCAATACGCGCACCATCGGCAAGCGTCACATGAAGCTCAACGACTCGCTGCCCAGGATCGACGTCGATCCCGAAACGTACATCGTGCGTGCGGACGGCGAACTGCTAACCTGCGAGCCGGCGAGCGAACTGCCGCTCGCACAACGTTACTTTCTGTTTTAGCGATGCTGGTCGTCCAACGCAGAACCGAGCCACGGCTGCACGCCGATGCGGAATTGCCGCTTCCGTTTGAACTCCGCCAGAAGAGCCGGCTGCGCACCAGGCTCGCGAGCGGAGAGGAGGTCGGCTTGTTCCTCGATCGCGGCGCGATCCTGCGTGACGGCGACTGTCTCGAAGCGCAGGACGGCCGCACCGTTCGCGTGGTCGCCGCGCCGGAAGCGCTGATGGAGGTGGCGAGCACCGATGCTCGCGCGCTCGCCCGTGGTGCGTACCACCTAGGCAACCGCCACACCCCGGTCGAGGTCGGGGACGCATGGCTCCGCTTCGCGGCCGACCACGTGCTCGCCGAAATGCTGCGCGGGCTCGGGCTCGCGGTGACAGCGCTGTTTGCACCGTTCGAGCCGGAGGCCGGAGCCTATGCGGCTGGACACCTTCATCACTCGGGCGAGGCACGGCACGCTGGCATCATCCACGATTTTGCAGGGCGGAAGACTTCGTGAGCGAATCGCTCGGGCTCGATTCGAATCTCGCGCTCCTGCGGTTGCTGCAGCTTGCGAGCCCGGCGCTTCCCATCGGCGCCTACAGCTATTCGCAAGGGCTGGAAGCGGTCGTTGCGGAAGGCTTCGTGCACGACGAGGAAAGCGCTGGACGATGGATCGGTGAGCTGCTTGATTGCGTCGTCCCAACGGGCGAAGCTGCATTTCTCTGGCGTCTCCTTAACGCTGTCGAGCGCGGCGACTGTAGCGCATGTGCGTTGTGGAACGCACGCTTTCGCGCCTCGCGCGAGACAGCGGAACTGCGCGCCGAAACGGAGCAAATGGGTGGCTCGCTCGCAAAGCTTGCGCTCGAACTCGAGTTGCTCGACGGCGCCGCCCGCGAAATGCTGCCGCGTCTTCAGCCCGTTAGCCTGCCGGCCGCGTTCGCACTGGCCGCCCATGGCTTCGCGTTGCCCTCGGGCCCAGCGCTTATCGCCTACCTATGGTCGTGGCTGGAGAATCAGGTGATCGCAGCGATCAAGACTGTTCCGCTCGGGCAGGTCTCGGGACAACGGCTGCTCAAGCGGCTGGGGGTACGAGTTCAGACGGCCGCTGCGATCGCCATGACGATCGACGACGACGACGTGACTGCATTCGCTCCAGGCCTCGCGCTTGCCTCGTCGCGACATGAAACACAATACACCCGTCTGTTTCGTTCATGAGTACGGCGAAAGAAGTCACGCAGCCTTTGCGCGTCGGCATCGGCGGACCAGTCGGATCCGGCAAGACCGCGCTCACGCTTGTGCTGTGTCGTGCGCTGCGCGATCGCTATCAACTCGCGGTCGTGACCAACGACATCTACACGGAGGAGGACGCGCAGTTTCTGGTGCGCAACAAAGCGTTGGCGGCAGACCGGATCATCGGCGTGGAAACGGGAGGCTGCCCGCACACAGCGATCCGCGAGGACGCCTCGATCAATCTCGAAGCCGTTGATCGGCTGACACACCGTTTCGGGAATCTCGACCTCGTGTTCGTCGAGAGCGGCGGCGATAATCTGGCGGCCACGTTCTCGCCCGAGCTATCGGACCTCACGCTCTACGTCATCGACGTCGCGGCCGGCGACAAGATCCCGCGCAAGGGCGGGCCGGGCATCACCCGGTCGGATCTCCTCATCATCAACAAGATCGACCTCGCGCCGCTGGTCGGCGCATCGCTCGAAGTGATGGCCCGCGACGCGAAAAGGATGCGCGGCGAGCGGCCGTTCGTATTCACCAATCTAAAAACCGGCGAAGGAGTCGACACGGTCGTGCGCTTCGTCGAGGAGTGCGGGATGCTCGTTGCCGCCGGCGACCGCGCGGCAATCGATCGCCCGGCCCGCGCTCGCTAGAGCGCCTGACAGATCGTCCACGCTTGCGGCAGTCGCCGCCTGCCGCCGTGCCAAATTAGTGCGACAGCCAGTCGCGCCGCACCGCTATGGAACGTCGCGAATCTCCCGGTTCTTCAGTAGCGGCCGGACTCCTGCGAGATTCCAAGCCCTCAGGCCAAGAAAACAGAACGTTAGAACGCGCTCTCGATCGTGGCACGGATCATGCGTTGCAACAACAGGGGGGTTCTCATTTGGGCACCGCACGCGTCCCCTTTGATCCTCTTCAGGGAAGCGTCCTCAATTACTCGACACGGAGTCATCCCATGCAACGACGAATTTTTCTCAAGCGCATCGTGCTCACCACGGCGCTTGCGAGCGCTGGGCTGTGGACAGCGTCTGGGGCGCTTGCCGCAGACACGATCAAGGTCGGCGTCTTGCACTCGCTGTCGGGAACGATGGCGATCAGCGAAACGGTGCTCAAAGACGTCACCCTGATGGCGATCGAAGAAATCAATGCCAAGGGCGGCGTCATGGGCAAGCAGCTCGAGGCAGTTGTCGTCGATCCTGCCTCGAACTGGCCGCTCTTCGCCGAGAAGGCGCGTCAGCTCCTGACACAGGACAAGGTGGCTGTAGTGTTCGGATGCTGGACCAGCGTGTCGCGCAAGTCCGTGCTCCCGGTCTTCGAGGAGCTGAATGGTCTGCTCTTCTACCCGGTGCAGTACGAGGGTGAAGAGCTTTCGAAGAACGTGTTTTACACCGGTGCCGCGCCGAATCAGCAGGCGATTCCGGCGGTCGAGTATCTGATGAGTAAGGAGGGCGGCGGTGCGAAGCGCTGGGTGCTTCTCGGCACCGACTACGTGTATCCGCGCACGACCAACAAGATCCTGCGTGCGTTCCTGCACTCCAAGGGTGTGGACGACAAGGACATCATGGAGACGTACACACCGTTCGGGCACAGCGACTATCAGACCATCGTCGCCGACATCAAGAAATTCTCGGCCGGCGGCAAAACCGCGGTCGTGTCGACGATCAACGGCGATTCGAACGTGCCGTTCTACAAAGAGCTGGGGAACGCAGGCCTCAAAGCGACTGATGTGCCGGTCGTAGCGTTCTCAGTCGGTGAAGAGGAGTTGCGCGGCGTGGATACCAAGCCGCTCGTCGGCCACCTCGCGGCATGGAATTACTTCATGTCGCTCAAGAACCCGGCGAACGACGAATTCAAGAAGAAGTGGGCGGACTACGCCAAAGCAAAGAAGCTTCCGAACGCAGACAAACCGCTGACCAACGACCCGATGGAAGCGGCCTACATCGGCATCAACATGTGGAAGCAAGCGGTTGAGAAAGCGAAGTCGACCGATGTGGACAAGGTAATTGCTGCGATGGCCGGACAGACCTTCAAGGCGCCCGATGGCTTCACGATCAAGATGGACGAGAAGAACCACCACTTGTGGAAGCCGGTGTTCATCGGCGAGGTACAGGCGAACGGCCAGTTCAACGTCGTATGGAAGACCCCGGGCCCGATCAAGGCCACACCCTGGAGTCCGTACATCCCCGAGGACAAGGGCAAAAAGGATTGGCCCGAGAAGGTCATCGGCTTGTCTCGGTAGGCAAGAGGTGCAGCGGTGGCGGCGGCTCGTGATCACTCGCCGCTGCCGCTGTGCCGCGTCGGTCTTCCCCAAGGGGCCGTGAGAGGGCCATGAATTTCTTCGTGGCGGCTGTGCGCGCGTTGACTGGGGCGGCCGCTTTTCTATTTGCGATTTCCGTATCGGCAGCAATCGATCCGCAGACGATCCGCGATATCGCTTTTGGCGAGAGCGATGCGAAGCTCAAGGCGATAGGAACGCTCGCGTCGAGTAGCGATCCCGACGCCTTACCGCTGCTGCAGTCGTTCATCGACGGCGAGGTGCAGACCATCGGTGAAGATCGTGTGCTCCTCGTCAAGGGCGGAGCGACCAGCGCGACCGACCTGCTGACTGGCAAGACCGTCAGCCCCCTGCCCGAAGGCCGCGACGACATCGTGATCAACAATCGTGTGCGGAAGGGGCTTGGCACCGCAATAGCCGCATTGAAGCTCTCGGCGCCGGATCGGACCATCCGCCTGGGCGCGGCGAAGGAGTTGCAGAGCGGCGCCGACGAAGACACTTTGCCCGCGATCACCAGCGCGCTCGCGAAGGAGACGGATCCCGAAGTCAAGGAACTTCTGACGCTGACACGCGCATCGATTCAGCTCGCGAGCAGCGACAAAGCCACGCGGCTCGCGGCGATCCGCGCGCTTGCCGAGAGCAGCAGCCCAAGCACGAAGACGCTGCTCCTCGGCGTGCTCGAGCGGAAAGGAGACAGCTTCGCCGAGCCCGACGCCGAGCTGCGAGCCGAGGCAGACAAATCGCTGCGCGCGGTAGAAGGCAGGCTTGCCACCGGCGAGATGATCGGACGCGTCTTCAGCGGTGTGAGTCTCGGCAGCATTTTGCTTCTCGCGGCGCTGGGCCTCGCGATTACCTACGGGCTCATGGGCGTCATCAACATGGCGCATGGCGAGCTGATCATGGTCGGGGCGTACGCGACCTACGTCGTGCAGAACTTGTTCCGGAAGTACGCGCCCGGCGCTTTCGATCTCTATCTGCTCTGCGCCGTGCCGGTCGCCTTCGTCGCGGCGGGGTTGGTCGGCATGGCGCTCGAGCGCAGCGTGATTCGCTTCCTCTACGGGCGACCGCTTGAAACGCTGCTCGCCACCTGGGGCATCAGCCTCATCCTAATCCAGAGCGTGCGCACAATCTTCGGCGCTGCCAACGTGCAGGTCGAGAACCCGTCGTGGATGTCAGGCGGCATCGAAGCTATAAACGGTATGGTGCTGCCCTGGAACCGCATCGTCATCATCGCCTTCGCTGCGCTCGTGTTGCTCGCGATGTGGCTGCTGCTGACTCGCACGCGACTGGGCCTCTTCGTGCGCGCGGTGACGCAGAACCGTGCCATGGCAAGCTGCACAGGTGTGCCGACACGGCGCGTAGACACGCTCGCCTTCGGGCTGGGTTCGGGAATTGCCGGGCTCGCCGGGTGCGCGCTCTCGCAGTTCGATAACGTTGGGCCCAACCTGGGACAGAACTACATCGTGGACTCGTTCATGGTCGTCGTGCTAGGCGGCGTGGGGCAGCTCGCAGGAACGGTGTATGCCGCGCTGGGGCTCGGCATCGTGAACAAGTTCCTTGAGGGGTTGTCCGGTGCGGTGCTCGCCAAGATCGCAGTGCTGGTATTCATCATTTTCTTCATTCAGAAGCGTCCGCAGGGTCTGTTCGCCATGAAAGGCCGCATGGCGGAAACATGATGAGTGCGGCCTTCGTCCCGGTGCAGGCGTTGAGCGGGCCGCGCTCGCTGCGGCTGCTCTCCGCCGGAGGCTGGTCGTTCTGCGGTCTCGCACTGATCGTACTGGTGGTCGTTCTGCCAGTGCTGCATCTCGCCGTTCCACCGGAAAGCGCGTTGCATCTGTCGGACTACTGGGTCACGCTCATCGGCAAGATCATGTGCTACGCGATCGTGGCGCTGGCGATGGATCTGATCTGGGGCTACACCGGCATTCTTTCGCTCGGGCACGGTCTGTTTTTTGCGCTCGGTGGCTATGCGATGGGCATGTACCTCATGCGATCGATCGGACGCGACGGGGTGTACCAGAGCGATCTGCCGGACTTCATGGTGTTTCTCGACTGGAAGAAGTATCCGTGGTACTGGAGCTTCACCGATCACTTCTGGTACGCCGCGCTGCTCGTCGTGCTCGTACCGGGGCTCATCGCGCTTGTGTTCGGATTCTTCGCTTTTCGCTCGCGCATCAAGGGCGTGTATTTCTCGATCATTACGCAAGCCCTCACCTACGCAGCGATGCTGCTCTTCTTCCGCAACAACACTGGGTTCGGCGGCAACAACGGCTTCACGGATTTCAAACGGATACTGGGGTTTCCGATCACGGCTCCGACGACGCGCATGGGTCTGGTGGTGATCACCGGCATGACCCTGCTCGGTTTCCTGCTGCTGGCGCGCTGGATCGTCACCTCGAAGCTGGGTCGCGTGCTCACCGCGATCCGCGATGCGGAGAGCCGGGTGATGTTTTCAGGCTACAACCCGGTGTACTTCAAGCTGTTCATCTGGACGTTGTCGGCCGTGATCTGCGGGATCGCGGGCGCGCTCTACGTCCCGCAGGTCGGCATCATCAACCCAAGCGAGATGTCGCCCGCCAACTCGATCGAGATCGCGATCTGGACTGCCGTCGGCGGGCGCGGCACTCTGATCGGTCCGGTGTTGGGGGCAGCTGCGGTCAATCTCGGCAAGAGCTGGTTCACCAAGGCGTTTCCCGAGTACTGGCTGTTCGCGCTGGGACTGCTGTTTATCCTCGTGACGCTCTTCCTGCCACGCGGAATCGCAGGGCTTTGGATACGGCGTCGCGAGCCGACATGAGCGCAGCCGCGGCGCGAGAACATTGGGATGATCCGGTCGCCACTGGCGCCCGGATGCGCACCGAGGGAGTCGATACCACTCACCGGAGCATTCTCTATCTCGATGGCATTACGGTCAGCTTCGACGGGTTCAGGGCGCTCAACGACCTTTCGCTAACCATCGATGCGGGCGAGCTTCGCTGCGTCATCGGGCCGAACGGCGCTGGCAAAACGACCATGATGGACGTCGTCACCGGAAAGACGCGGCCGGATGCAGGAACTGCCTTCTTCGGCCAAACCATCGATCTGACGCGTCTGACCGAACCCGAGATCGCAGGCGCGGGAATCGGCCGCAAGTTCCAGAAGCCGACCGTGTTCGAGCAGCACACGGTGTACGAAAACCTGGAGCTCGCGCTTAAGGCCGACAAGCGCGTGTTGCCGACGCTGCGCTCGCGCCTCGGCGCAGCGGAACGCGAGCGCATCGCGGCCACGCTAGACACGATCAAGCTTCTTGGCGAAGCGCAACGGCCAGCCGGCATGTTATCGCACGGCCAGAAACAATGGCTCGAGATTGGCATGCTGCTCATGCAGGAGCCGCAGCTCCTTCTCCTCGATGAACCTGTCGCTGGCATGACCGACGAGGAGACGATACGGAGCGCAGAACTTTTCGTCTCGCTCGCGGGCAAGTACACGCTCATTGTCGTCGAGCACGACATGGACTTCGTCAGTCGCATCGCGCAGCGGGTCACTGTGCTGCACGAGGGCAGCGTGCTCGCCGAGGGTTCGATGGACCAGATTCAGCAGAACGAGCAGGTGATCGAAGTTTTTCTCGGCCGGTAAGCGGAAGAAACGTATGCTCGTCGTCAAGGCCCTCAACCAGTACTACGGCGGCAGCCATATCTTGCGCGACGTCGAATTCGACGTTCCGTCGCGCGCGTGCACGGCTATGCTCGGCCGCAATGGCGTGGGCAAGACGACTTTGCTTAAATGCCTAATGGGCTTGCTGGCGATTCGCTCGGGTGAAATGAGCTTCGACGGCAGGAACATCACAGTCTTGCCGCCATACGAGCGTGCCGCGCTCGGGATCGGCTACGTGCCGCAGGGGCGCGACATCTTCCCGCGTCTCACCGTCGCCGAGAACCTGCAGATGGGACTGGCGACGAAGAAACGCGGCACGCGGATTCCCGACCTTGTGTTCGAGATGTTTCCCGTATTGAAGGAGATGCTCCACCGGCGGGGCGGCGACCTTTCGGGAGGGCAGCAGCAGCAGCTCGCCATCGGGCGGGCATTGGCAGGTGAACCGCGGCTGCTGATCCTCGACGAGCCGACCGAGGGCATCCAGCCGTCGATCATCAAGGACATTGAGCGCGCGATCCGCAAACTTGTCGCCGGCGGCCAGATGGCGATCCTACTGGTTGAGCAATACTACGACTTCGCGAAGTCCCTCGCCGACCACTACGTCGTGCTGTCGCGCGGTGAGATCGTTGCCCGCGGCGCCGGCGCGACGATGGACAAGGAAGCGCTGCGCGCACACCTGGCGGTGTAGCAGAACTGCCGCGCGGCTGCGGCGTCTGTCGCGTTTGTGACGAACTCAGATTGACTGTGCCCAAACTGTGCCTTAACTGCACTGATTTCGAGGTCACCATGCGCTGCGTCAGGAACCGCTCAGGCCGTGCGCAATCGGCGCGACGAAAGTCTGCTTTCTGCGGATCAATCGCTGGCGGCACCTGGTTCACCGAGCAAACGCTCGTGCTAGGTTTGGGCTTCGGCTGACGCAAGGTCGACCCCGATCAACCGCGATACACGTATCGGCACGCCCGGCCGCTGAAGTTTTTCAACCCGCTCTTGCAGGCGACTGTCTGCTATGGTCATCCGCGAGCGCAGGCGTACGTACTCCGCCCACGACGCGATGACATAGCGCTCAACGTAGCGATCTTCCTCCCCAAGATCGCGGTACACTCGCCAGCTTGTCGCCCCATTGCGCCTCCGTGTCGGACCTATGAGGCGCATGGCGCGAACAAAGGCGTCGCGGTCCGATGCGTCGATCCGATACTCGATCTGGATCAGCACCGGCCCGTCGTCGGGCAGCGGTTCGCCGGTGATCGTGAGCTCGGGCAATTGAGCGCGAGGCAGGACATCGGCCTCCTTCCCCATGTGGACGACAGTGCGCCGGTGGATGAGGTGGAGAAGGACGAGCGCACCGGCAGATACGACGAGGGAGGTCCGCACGTTTGCTGCCGACGCGAGCGCGCCCCATAGCGCACTTCCGATGGCCAGGCTCGCTTGCACCGAAACCAGATTCATCGATACGGCTCGAGCGCGCACCCATGCAGGAGCCGTGCTTTGCGTCCCGGCGGATAAACTGGCGAACACAAAGACCCACGCCATTCCGCAACCAAACACGCCAACGAGCGCGAGCGCGGTGTAGCGCGCCGCGGCGACAAGAAGCAGCGCCACCGTCCATAGTGCAACGCCTGAAAGCGTGACAGCGTTCAGTGTCTGGCGTTGCAGATGTCTGGGCAGCCACAATGCGCCAGCGACGGCGCCTGTGCCGAATCCGGCGGACAGCAGGCCGTACCCTCCCGCACCCAGACCCAGCTCATCGCGCGCGATTACGGGCAGCAGCGCCCACAGCGCACTCGCACAAGCGGCGAAGCTGAAGTTACGCACGATGAAGGCGCGCATCGCTGGTGAATGTCGAGCGTATCGCACGCCGCTCATCACGCCCGACAGGAGCCTCTCCGGTACGCCCGGGAGAGCGATGGTGCGTACTCGGTTCTTTCGGATTGCGAGAATCATTATGACGAAGAACATGGCGCTTCCGACCAAAGCGCTGCCGGAGCCCAACCACGCGGTAGCCACGCCCGCCAGCGCTGGACCGACAGCGCGCGCGACGTTGAATGCGACGGCGCTCAACGCAACGGCGCGCGGAAGATCGGCGCGCGACACCAAGTCGTTGATGCTCGCCTGCTGAGCCGGGAGATAGAACGTGAAGCCTGCACCGACAACGAACGTCAGCAGGAGCAACAATGC
>Ga0187777_10002234_pt1 | contig 12436 bp, 7 predicted proteins | sample 1015_Q2_SP5_10_M_FD_132416 | JGI IMG/M metagenome (GOLD analysis project Ga0187777, IMG submission 132416) | Tropical peat soil microbial communities from peatlands in Department of Meta, Colombia - 1015_Q2_SP5_10_MG | ecosystem: Environmental > Terrestrial > Soil > Wetlands > Peat | place...
ACCGAGCGGGTTTTCAGGATTCGCATCGTCATAAACGTACTGAGCCAGGTTCACGAAGATATCGAGCTTGACCAGCGGCTCTGATTTTACCGCTACGATGTTCTTGCCGTCTTTGCTGTACGGTGGCGCACCGTCGCCCGTTTCGCCGAAACTGAATGTATGCTTCCACTGCTCGACTAGGCCTTCCGGATTGATGTCTGGATCCCACACCATCGGCGTAGTGACCAACAGGTTCGGTACTTTGCCGCCAGTGATGGTGAAGTCCTTGAAACCCTTATATCCGATGTATGCCTGCCCGACGTTGATACCGTCACTGCCTTTGGCGAACGGACCGCCGCCCCCTGGAGACGAAGTCGATGTGTCGTCACCGAAGGTTACGTTTGTCGAGCGTGGGCTCTGATTGGTCTCCAGTCTGATCCCGAAAAACCAGTCATCCAGGACAGTTCCCCTCAATCCGAGCCGAATCCGGTAACGCTCACGTTCGCGCTCCTGCCAATCGTCGTGCCCGGCGACGCCATTGGCCGGCTTAGCGAGCGGCGAGTTATCGTCGGTCTGCCCGCCTTGGTATGCGTAACGCAGGCGAACGTCTCCGAAGAGCTCGAGCTCGGTGATCGGAGTCGACAGCTTCCATTTGTCGGCTGCTGTTTTCTCAACCGGAACTTCTTTCTCCACGTAGGTTTTCCCGTCGTAGATGACTTGCTTTTTTGTCGGTCCTTCGGCGGGCGGGGCAGGCGCCGTCGAAACCTTCTTCAAGGTCGCGACCTCCTTTTCGAGTTCCGCATTCCGTGCCTGCAACTGCTGAACGGCCTGTTCGAGCTTCGATAGCCGGTCGGCATCAGGCGACGTCTGTGCCCGAAGAGATTCGACTGGTAAAAGGATTAATGCAGCCAGGCAAATGCCGGCTGTTTGTGAAACGAGTTTGTGGTTAGGCATAGTTTTTTGGAGTTGCGGCATTGCCGCGATTTGGATCGCGAGTTGAGCGCCGTTTCGCCTCCGCTCTTCTCGCGACGTGCCGAAGCTAGAAAGCGATTGTTACAGACTGATGACAGCGAAGTGACAATTGCGTAAACTCATCGCCCGGAGATTTACGCGAGAGCGACGGATCAGCATCCCCGCAGAAAGCGCGAAGCGGCTAGAATTTCATGTTCAAGTCTGCTCGAAGGAGTTGAAAATTCCTGAGCAGGTTGACGTCCCGGTTGGCCCAGACGTCACGACGAGAGTCGCGGATTTTGATTGGATCGCCGGAACAGGGGACTATTCGACCAAATCCGCGTCAACTACGATTAGCGTTTCGGTTTGGAGGGCGCCGGAGTTGGAGACGGGACGATTGACGCCGTAGGCGCTACTGACGCGTTCGCTTGTGGCAAAACCGGCGCGCCCGGCGCGGGAACTGCAGGCGCATTTGGATTTACGGGTGGCAGCGAGGCGGACGGTTGTGCCGTCGTCTGCTGCTTTAGCAATTCGGCTCGCAAGCCGGTATCGCGGCTCGTCTTGTGCGAGTACAAGATAGACAGGACAAAGGTCAGGATGAAGAACATCCCGGTTAGCCACGAGGTAAACTTGACCAAAACGTTAGTGGTCTGGGCACCGAAAATATTCTCGGTCACGCCGCCACCAAACGCCGCGCCAAGTCCTTCACTCTTGGGGCGTTGCATTAAGATCACGAGGACCATCAGCAGCGCGACCAGAACGTAGATCGCAAGCAGGAAGTTAATCAGGATCTGCATGAAGAGCGGCCAATATGCCGAGATCGAGAGCGGAAGCAAACGGGCTTGTGCAAGACCCTGGATACTTGACTCTCGATGCTCGATAGCGAGAAGAGCTCATCCAGGGACCGGCATCTAGGATCGAGTTTCTTTCTTTACTTCGTTCCAGATCGAGTCCAGCTCGGCCAGGCCGACGTCGCCAAGTTTTTTCCCGCGGGCCTTCAGCTCCTCTTCCAAAAGGTTAAAGCGGCGGACAAATTTGTCGGTGGCGGCCTGGAGGGTGGATTCGGCGTCGAGTTTGCATTTGCGGGTGAGGTTCACCATAGCGAACAGCAGATCGCCGGTTTCGTCTTCAATCGCTTGTCGATCTTCGCTGTTGATCGCCCGTTTCAGCTCATCCAATTCCTCTTCCACTTTCGCGATCACGTCACCGAGTTCGGTCCAGTCAAAATTCACCCGCGCGACTTTGTTCTGTGCCTTCTGGGCACGCTGAAGCGCTGGCAGCGCTTTCGGCAAACTGGCGAGATAGTGGGTGTCTGTCTTTTTCTCTTCGCGCTTGATCGCTTCCCATTGCTTCAATACCGCGCCGCTGTCACGCGCATCGCTGCTTCCGAAAACGTGTGGATGTCGCCGAACCAGTTTCTCGGTAACTTCGCTGGTCACCTTGTCGATGTTGAATCGTCCGCCTTCGTTTGCGATCTCGGCGTGCATTACCACCAACAACAGGAGATCGCCGAGTTCTTCGCGAAAATGCGCGTCGTCCTTTGCCCGAGCAGCTTCGGCTACCTCGTAGGCCTCTTCGATGGTCGCCGGCAGGAGTGATTCATTCGTTTGTTCTCGGTCCCACGGACAACCGTCAGGCGCGCGCAATTTGGCGACGATTTCGCAAAGCTTTCGGAAGTGATCAGTGACCGGTGGCCAGGGATCAGGGTGTGGAGATTCTTTGCTTATCACTGGTCACTGAACACTGGTCACTTCTTTAGATCCGCCAGAGCGAACGGTGGGTTCCAAACTCAGAAATCTCCCCGGACGACTTCTTGCCAACGTAAATCGTGATTGCAATGACGCTGACGAATGTCCCGACGAAAACGAACGCGACCAGCCAGGAAGGAATATGGCCTACCCGGAGCGCCTTGTAGAACGCGGGCAGGCTGTCCATTGCCATCGGCGCATGAAGAAAGATTTTTGTGACCCATGCCACCAGAATGAGAATGAAGATGAAAACGTAATTTCGTTTCAATCGGCGACCGATCGCTTCCAGCTTGCTGATCTTGAAGCAGGGCAGAATCAAGTCTTCACAGACTAGTTTCTTCCATTCGCCCTGCAGGAGATCGCGGTTTTCCATCACCATCGGCACGAGGAAATGCGCTTCCAGCATCCGGATACGGGCGCGGAAAGCGTCGTAAAAACGATATCGGCGCGCTTCAATCCAGAGCATCACCCAGACGATGGCGAGATTGAAAAAGAAAATGATGTGCGGTACCCCCGCGTTCGAAAACGCGATGGTGATGATCGCCGTGCTGCTGGTGATTGCCCAGTTCGTCGTAATGTCGAGACGTTGCCGCCAAATCATGATTCGGCCCATCTCGCCCCGGTAAAAATGCGACATCGCATTGACGTAGCCGGGATCGTAAATGCTGCGCTGGAGCGAGACAGTGGTCTCCTCGGTAGCGGCTGGGACGCTATTTTCGGTTGCCACGACCGATTAATTAACTGGATAACTGGCTTGGAATCCAACATTTCCTGCTGACCATCCCTTAACCCTTCATGCCTATTGCCCTGGTTGATCTCATCGATCCGAAGCAAATCACACTCGATCTTCGTGCCCGCACCCGGTCAGATGCGCTGCGGGAGCTTGTCGATTTGCTCGTAGCCGCCGGAAAGATCAGTAATGCGGGAAGGTTTTTGGCGGAACTGGATGCGCGAGAAGGCGTGACTTCAACTTATGCCGCCGACGGAGTCGCGTTTCCGCACGCGCGGACTAAACTCGTCGGCGAGATTGGCCTCGCGATTGGCCGAAGCGAGGCAGGAATTTCCTGGAGTGGCAAAGGTGAAGTTGCGCACCTGATCTTCCTGATCGCAGTGCCGGAACGATTAATCAGCGATTATCTTGTCGTCGTGGGCGCGATTGCGCGCATCACCAGGGACCGGCCGTTGCGAACGCTTCTGCTTCATTCGGAGAGTGCGGAGGAATTTGTGGCGACGCTTGTCGGCGCGCCTTCCATCTAAGAATTGCAGGCCTGGCCGCCTGACTTTGGAGCAACAAGGTCGACCAACGACGCGACAAACGTCTTCCTAATCTTTCTTGAGCAAGCGGTTTCGCTCGCGCTCGAGAATTCTGCGCTCCGTCTCACTCAAACTGCCCATGCCAGACTTCGAAATCTTGTCCAGAATTGGATCGATCGAACCATGGACATCGTCGGGTTCGACGACGCGACGCGGGGCCGCTTTCTGAACGACGTACAGTTTAGGCTTCGGCTGTAGCCGCGATTTAAGATTTCCCACCCATGCCAACTCCGGGCCGGCTCCGCGGAGTTCAATGAAGATGAAGGCAAGTGCGCAGCTTGCGCACAGTGCCAGGAGATCTTGCCAGTCGTGCGCTGCCAGCGCGCTCAGAGTAGCGATCGCCGCCAAAATGACAAAAACCCACTTGGCTGCGATCCGGAGAAAGAATTGAACGTTGGGATACAGCGTTACAAAAGCCGCGAATACCGCGAAGTGCAGTGCTCCCGAACCCGCAAGGGCGGTTCGCATTTTCAGGCCCCAGATTGTCAGGACGAGCGCCGGCACGATTAGCAAGAGCAGATAGAGTAAGATGTAGGCGCGGCGGCCAATAAACCGCTCCACCTCGCGACCGAAGAAAAACAGAATATACATTTCGATCGCAAACCAGAGGAGCGCGGATCCGGCCGGCTGATGAATAAAGGCGTAAGTAGCGAGACGCCAGATTTCTCCGCGCAAAACCTGCGCGCTATCGAACATTGCGTAATTGAGAACGCCAGCGTGGCCGATCGCAAACAAGAATGCCGTCAGGATTGCGCAGCCCACGTGGACGCCGACCAAAATCGTCGTCACGTCAACCGGGTAACGTCCCATCCACGTTACCGGCCGGTAGTCATCCGACGTAGTGACCCCGAACATGTTTTCAATAAACAACCGCAGCATCTCCTGTGCAAGGTTCATTGAGTCTCTTAAATCGTCGGTCCCGCTCCGGTGTGGCTCGGGTTTTGACGAAAAATTTCTTGGAGAACGGCGCGAACCGGAGGAAATTCGTCACTCGCTCGATCCGGCGGGACTACACCCTGCAGGTTCGAGTCCGATAGCATGAAAAATCTCGCACCCGCTATTTCGCCGCCGAAGGGAATCGGCGACCGCCAGCCGCAAAATGAGGCCGTGCTTGATTGGGTGCGGAAAGCCGAAGCCCTGGCTAAGCCCGAAAATGTTTTTTGGTGCGATGGCTCGGAGCGCGAACACGAATTCCTCCTGGAGCAGGCGACGAAACAGGGTGTTTTGATCAAGCTCAACGAACAAACAGTTCCGCGTTCGTATCTGCATCGCTCGAACCCAAATGACGTCGCCCGAGTCGAGCAATTCACTTTCATTTGTACGCCGACCAAAGAAGAAGCCGGTCCCACGAACAATTGGAGCGAACCGGGCGAGATGTATTCAAAGCTTCATGGGCTGCTGGACGGGGCGATGCGCGGGCGCACCATGTTCGTCATTCCCTACATCATGGGCCCGCCGGACTCGCCGCTAACCAAGGTCGGGTTTGAGATTACTGATTCGATTTACGTGGTTCTCAACATGCGAATCATGACGCGCATGGGCGAAATTGCAGTTAAGCGGCTGGGAAAAGATTCCAAGGCGGAATGGAACCGCGGATTACACTCTTTATTAGACGTCGATCCCACCCGGCGTTTCATCTGCCACTTTCCGCAGGACAACACGATCATTTCCGTCGGCTCCGGCTACGGCGGCAATGTCTTGCTCTCGAAAAAATGTCTCGCTTTGCGAATCGGTTCCTATCTTGCCCGCAAACAAGGCTGGCTCGCTGAACACATGTTGATCCTCGGCGTCGATTCGCCTGAGGGTAAAAAACACTATGTGGCCGCGGCGTTTCCCAGTGCGTGCGGCAAGACCAATTTTGCAATGCTTGTTCCGCCAAAACATTTCGCGGGCTGGAAAGTCACCACCGTCGGCGACGATATTGCCTGGATGCAGATTCGTGACGGTCGCCTGTTCGCCGTCAATCCCGAGAATGGTTACTTCGGCGTCGTGCCGGGCACGAACTACAAATCGAACCCAAACGCGATGACATCGATCGAGCACGACACGCTTTACACCAATGTCGCGTTGATTCCTGATGGCGACGTGTGGTGGGAAGGTAAAGATGGTCCTCCGCCCGATCACGCAATCGATTGGCGCGGTCATGATTGGACACCGTCTTCGACCGAAAAAGCGGCGCATCCCAATTCGCGATTCACCGCACCGTGCCGTAACAACCCGGTTCTGGATCCAGATTTCGAGAAAGGCGAAGGCGTTCCAATCAGCGCGATCATTTTCGGCGGACGCCGCAGTGACACTATGCCCCTCGTTTTTCAGGCGCGCGATTGGGAGAACGGAACCTATGTGGGCGCGACCATGGGTTCGGAAACCACTGCCGCCGCAGCGGGCGCGGTGGGGCAGGTGCGCCGCGACCCGATGGCGATGTTGCCGTTCTGCGGCTACAACATGGGCCAATACTTTCAGCATTGGCTCGAGATCGGCCGCCGCTTGACAAATCCTCCGCTCATCTTTCACGTGAACTGGTTTCGTAAAGATTCGCATGGAAAATTCTTGTGGCCCGGCTTTGGCGAAAATATGCGGGTATTGAAATGGGTCCTGGATCGTTGCGAAGGTCACGGCGGCGGCGCCGAAACAGAAGTTGGCACTATCCCGCGTCCGGAGGATTTCGACCTTGAGGACCTCGATATCACTCGCGAGACCATGCGGGCACTGTTCACGATCAAGCCCGACGAGTGGAGGAGGGAACTCGAAACGCAGCAGAAGTTCTTCGACTCTTTGGGCAAAGACATGCCTCGCGCGCTACTCGCACAACACGACAGGCTTGCCGAAAGGTTCGCAAAATAGCGCGCTCAATTTGCGACCCGATTCCACGTCCAGGGAGTTCCAGCTGTCTCACCAGCTGTGGAAATCGATGCGGCTGAACCTCAAAAAGCTCTTCGTTACTGCCTCGGCAGGATCGTGTCCGACGAATTGTTGCGGCATTCGCAATAATTCGGCAAAGAGTTCGTAGATTGACTTTACTTTTTGCCCGAGACAATGGGAGTCTTATGCGCAACCGGAAGGCGCCATGACAGTCTGGTTGCTTAAGTCTTAACCGGCACGATTTGGGACATGAAAGGTTAAATCGATGAAAGAATTCTTTTCGCGATCGGGTCGATTCCGTCCTCGATTTTTGGGAGTCTTCACTTTCTTTCTGGCTGCCCTTGGTCTGGCAATACTAAGCTTCGCTACGAATCCGACCGCCAGTCGGGTTGCTGTCGCGTCCTGTGCGACTGGCGAGCAACTCCAGGGCTATTACCGCGGAATGCCTGTCACCTACACAGTTAGGGACGGCAAAGCGATTTTTCAGGGCGATATTATTCTAGACAGGGTAGACGCCGTTGGCCCCCCGCATGGGATCTCGCCCGTCGGCCCGGACTCTTTCGGTCTCGCTTACAGCCAATTCCTCTGGCCAAAGGTTGGCAGCCAATATCAGGTCCCGTACGTGATACAATCCGGCACCGGCGACACGGCGAATCTGAATACCGCCATTTCCCAGTTCAACAACGACTTTACCAACGTTATCCAATTCGTTCCCCATACCAGTGAGACCGACTACGTTAATTTTTACTTCGATCCCAACAATAACAGCGGTGTGGGCGAAGCCGCCGTCGGGCGCGACGGCGGAGAGCAGCAGGTTAATGGCGCTGGCGGATCATTCGGTCCCTGCACCGTCGCCACGATTCTGCACGAAATGGGACACACGGTCGGTCTTTGGCACGAACAATCCCGGCCCGATCGCAACACTTTTGTATCCGTCAATTACAGCAATCTGATCAAGGGTTCGATCTCCAACTTCAATCAGGTCTTCGATAACGCCCAGCAATCCACCTTGTTCGATTACGGGTCGATCATGGAGTACCCGGCTTTCTCGTTTTCCCGCAATGGCGGCCCGGCCATTGAATCGATTCCCGCCGGGATACCGCTCTCAAATCAGAACGATTATACCGCGGCCGATATTGACGGAATCCAACGTCTTTATGGAAATGCTCCTACGGCAGTTACCGTCACCAGTAATCCACCCGGATTACAGGTCATTGTTGATGGAACGACGGTCACTACGCCTCAGGTTTTTAACTGGGCCCTCAACTCCAGTCACACCCTTAACGTTCCCACCAATATACAAAGTCTGGCTGGCAACATCGTAAATAGCAACGACTCAACGACGTTCTATTACACTTATGGGCGATGGAACGATTCCACGAGCGCTTCTCACTCCATTACTGTTTCGCCCGGCAACGGCGCGCCCACTACTCCCGCTACGTCTCCTGCGGTAACGACATATACTGCAAACTTCATTCAACTGGTTCCTTACTCGTCGACTGTTTCTCCAGTGGGAACGGGAACCATCACACCATCGCCGTCGCCTCAAACCTATTCAGGATCTTCGCTGGTTTTTTATACCGCCCGCCAGCAAGTCACACTGACGGCTACTCCGATGTCGGGCGAAAATTTCTACGAGTTCAACAACTCGCCTTTCTGGCTTCCCGGTGCATTGGGCGCCAATCCCAAGACCTTCTACGTTCCGGATACCGGTCTTACCGTTAATCCAACCGTCTACTTCACCACCGCGCCGGTCTACACAATCAACGCCGCGCCCAATTCCTTTAGCTCGAACCTCTACGTGATTGTGGACGGTAGTTACTGGGCTGTGCCCAAAAACTTTTCCACCGGTGGCTTCGACCCGAACTGGACGCCAGGGAGTTCCCACACTCTTAGCGTTGATAACCCTCAATACCCATACAGCTCCAACAGCCGTTACGCGTTTAACAATTGGAGCGACGGCACGACCGCGCTCCCCGATACGATCATTCTTCCTTCCACGTCCTCTACTTACGCCGCGAACCTTACGCCACAGTTTTTCGTTACGGATTATCTCAACGAACCTTGCGCCGGCGCAATCAATGTAACTCCCAGTTCACCGACTGGTGATGGTTTCTATCCCAGCGGTGATGTTCTTACCTTCTCTGAAACTCCTAACTCCGGCTGGCTCTTTACCGGCTGGCAATATGATCTGACCGGGACATCCGCCTCCCAACAGTTGACCATTACCGACGAAGTTCTTGTTGTTGGTGACTACAACACCGTTGCGACGCCAATGACGCTTTCGAGTTTAAGCCCGGCATTGGCTGCTGCCGGGGGTTCTGGTTTTACGCTGACCCTGAACGGCACCGGCTTCACCACACACTCAGCCGTCAACGTGAACGGCACACTTCCGACTGTCACATTCGTTAATAGCACCCAACTAAAGGTACCGGTGACCGCATCGCAAATTACAACTCCTGGCGCTTTTCAAGTTGCGGTGTCGAACGCCCCGAATGGGGCACCCTGTACTGCCTTCGCAGCTCTCCCATTTACTGTTACAACGGGCGCTACACCAACACCTACACCTACTGCGACCCCTACAGCTACGCCGACTCCAACGGCCACACCAACACCAACACCAACACCAACTCCTACGCCCACGTCGACACCGACGCCAACCTCTACACCTACTCCGACGCCGACCGCGACACCCACTCCCACGCCAACACCGGGGCTTCAAATAACGGTTCAAACCAGCCTCGCGGGACCTACCTTCACCGTTGACGGTACAATCTACTCGACGACGCAGACCTTTTCCTGGGTCTCGGGCTCAACTCACACCATCGCCACGACTTCGCCTCAAAGCGGCGGTACCGGCATTCAATACGTGTGGAACAATTGGAGCGATAGCGGCGCGATCTCCCACACGGTTCATCCAACGGTCAACACGACTTACACGGCTACGTTTACCACTCAATACTTTCTGACCATGGTTGCCGGGACTGGTGGAACGGTGACTCCCGCCAGCGGTTGGAAAAACAGTGGAAGCAGCGGCCAAATCAAGGCAACCGCCAATAGTGGATTCACCTTCACTAATTGGACCGGCAGCGGCTCCGGGTCGTTTTCGGGGACCACGAATCCAGCGCCCATCACCGTTAACGGTCCGATTACCGAGACCGCAAGTTTCACTGCGAGTCCATAGGCTGGCGAGTTTGGCCCAAGTCATTGACGCGAAGCGTTGCCAGGGTGGACGCGGCCGACTGGTCTAATTACGCTGGCAACCGAAGTTGCGCCGTGCTTGACGCGCCTCGATAATCTCCAGTGGGTTCGAAGATCGCTACAAAGAATCGCGCCGAGGTCGACGCAGTAGGCTGTATCGAGGTCCGAGGGGCGCGCCAGAATAATCTCAAAGGCATCGACGTCGATCTTCCGCTCGGCAAATTGACCGTCGTAACCGGACCGAGCGGTTCCGGGAAATCCTCCCTGGCGTTCGAGACCATTTACGCTGAAGGCCAGCGCCGTTACGTCGAGACATTCAGCCCTTACATGCGGCAATTCCTTGACCGCATGGACAAGCCGCGGGTGGACGACATATTCGGAATTCCGCCGGCAATCGCGATTGAACAATCGAACCCGGTGAAGACATCGCGCTCAACCGTTGGGACCACGACGGAGATCAATGACTATTTGAAATTGCTCTGGCCGCGAATCAGCAAAGCATTTTGTCCGAGCTGCCGCCGCGAGATCCGGTCCGAAACCGCAAAATCGATTGCCGATCAAATTTTCAAACTGTTCTTCGCCTGTCATTCTGAGCGCAGCGAAGAATCTCTGACTATTTCAGAAAAATCCAGAGATCCTTCGACTCCGCTCCGCTTCGCTCGGGATGACAAGAAACAACAACCGGCAACGGTTCTCGTTACGTTTTGGATTGCTGTTCCAGCCAAAACCGATCCCAAAGAGTTTTTCGAATTTCTCCAGCAACAGGGTTATCTCCGAGTCTGGATCGACAATGAAGTTGTGCGGGTCGATGCCGATCCAAAAAGAATCAAACGGCTTGGGGCGCGGGTTCAGGTCATTCAGGATCGAATCGCGATCGCTCCCGAGAATCGCGCGCGCCTGATTGAAGCGCTCGAGACGGCTCTGCGATTTGGAAAAGGAAAAGTTAATATCATCCCGATTGATTCCGCGGTTCATCCTTCATCCCTCCTTCCTCATCCTTTTTCGGTGGGTTGGCACTGCGCGCATTGCGACATCGACATTCGTCCGCCGTCGCCCGGACTCTTCAGTTTCAATAATCCGCTCGGCGCCTGTCCGGAGTGCCGCGGCTTTGGGCGGACGATCACTATTGACCTGAACAAGGCAATTCCCGATCGCTCGCTATCGATCAAACAGGGCGTTGTTCGTGTGTTTCGTGGCCAGGAATTTGGCGAATCGCAAAAAGACCTGCTTCGGGCCTGCGCCCGGGAGGAGATTGATATTCATACGCCGTTCGAAGAGTTGCCAAAAGCCGATCAGGATTTCGTTATCAATGGCGAGAGATCCGTCGTTAGTGCGCGGGAACGAGGAGAAAGTTACAGCGACAACGATTACGAAAATGATCGTTGGTACGGCGTGCGTGGATTTTTCCGATGGGCGGAATCGCAGGTTTATAAAATGCACATGCGGGTTCTCCTCAGCCGCTACCGTTCTTACACGACTTGGCCGCGCTGCAACGGTGGCCGGTTCCAACCTGAAGCGCTCAATTATCAATTGGAGGGACCCGCGCCGGCGCGTCCCAAAAATGGCGCCGATAGCGCGGCGGCCTCCAGGGCGGGACTAACTCTTCCGGATTTCACGGCGCTTTCTATCTCCAACGCGCGCGATTTACTTGCGAAGATTGATCTCCCACAAAACGATTCGACTGCGCAGATGTTGCACGACGAGATTTGCGCTCGCCTGAGTTATCTTTGCCAGGTTGGTCTCGGTTATCTGACACTTGATCGTTCCACACGGACTTTGAGTGGCGGCGAAGTTCAAAGGGTAAATCTCACCACCTGCCTCGGCGCGTCGCTGGTGAACACGCTGTTCGTCATGGACGAGCCCAGCATAGGGCTTCATCCCCGGGACATTGGTCGCCTCGTCCGCGTCATGCACAATTTGCGAGATCGCGGTAATACATTGCTCGTGGTCGAGCACGAAGAGCAAATCATTCGGTCGGCCGACAATTTGATCGACATAGGCCCCGGCCGGGGCGAGCGCGGCGGGGAGCTCGTATTCAACGGAGCCCTCGAGAAATTTCTCACGGGTGAAACGCGTTCTCCGAACACGCTGAGAACGCGCTCGGACAGCACGATCCACCCGTCCCTGACGCGTGATTACCTGAGCGGCAAGAAATCAATTTCAGTTCCGAAGTCGCGACGGAAATCCGATGCGTCAATTAGAATTACCGGCGCGCGCGAGCACAATCTCAAGAAGATCGACGTCGATCTTCCTCTCGCGGTTTTCACCTGTGTGACCGGCGTCTCCGGTTCAGGTAAATCGACTCTGATCCACGATGTCCTCTATCGAAACCTGCTCGTCGCCAAAGGCCAGTCATCCGATCAAGAAGCGGGCGCCTGTAA
>Ga0187777_10002235_pt1 | contig 12433 bp, 4 predicted proteins | sample 1015_Q2_SP5_10_M_FD_132416 | JGI IMG/M metagenome (GOLD analysis project Ga0187777, IMG submission 132416) | Tropical peat soil microbial communities from peatlands in Department of Meta, Colombia - 1015_Q2_SP5_10_MG | ecosystem: Environmental > Terrestrial > Soil > Wetlands > Peat | place...
ATTCTCGGTTCGCTCACCGCCGACGGTTGGGTGGTCATCTGCGTCTTGGTTGTGATGTCGGCGATCAGCTGGGTCGTGATGGTGAACAAAGCCCGCTATCTCAATGCCACCGCAAAAGGAAATGCGACTTTCTTCCGCGACTGGCATCATGTTGCGGGCGATCTGAGTTTCCTGGACGACCCGGACGCGCGAAAAGTTGTGACTCTGGGCGGACGGATCGACGCGCGCGAACGCGCCATCGTCAAGGACTCTTCCGTTTATCACATCTACAAATTGGCGGCGGAGGAAATTCGACTGCGATTAGCGGCAGAAGGAGATGGAGACTCCCGCGTTTTGTCCGGCCGTTCGATTCAGGCCATCCGGGCCGTGCTCGACGGCGGCCTGGTTCGTGAATCGCAAAAACTCAATCGCCTGATGGTCTTGTTAACCATCGCGATTTCCGGCGGGCCGTTTCTCGGTTTGTTAGGCACTGTCGTTGGCGTGATGATCACGTTCGCTGCGATCGCCGCCCAAGGCGACGTGAACGTGAATGCAATCGCTCCGGGCATTGCGGCAGCGCTCGCCGCCACGGTCGCGGGCCTGGCCGTCGCGATCCCGGCGCTCTTTGGCTACAACTATCTCCTCTCGCGAGTGAAGGACGCCATGAGCGATATGCAGGTCTTCATCGACGAATTCGTAACCAAGATTGCCGAATATTACGGCGGTGGCCGCAGCGGCGGTCGCTCCGCGCCGGATGAGCATGGCGCGATCGAGATGATCGCCTAACAAATAATTATAAACCGAAAGCTAACCGATCATGCAAGTTCAAGGCGACAAACCCTACGACGACATCAACATCACGCCGATGTTGGACCTGGCCTACGTTCTCCTGGTCATTTTCATTTTAATGACCACTGCCACCGTGCAGGGACTAAAAGTGAATCTCCCTAGAGCGAGCAACACTCCCAGTCTGGCTAAGCCGCAAACGAAAGCCATTACCATCAACAACGAAGGTAAGATCTTTCTCGATACCGTTCCGGTCACGATTCCGGAGCTGGAGCAACGCTTGAGCGCGCAAAAAGCGCAGACGCCCGATTTTCCGGTCGTCGTGCGCGGGGACAGTCTTACCCAATATCAGGCGGTAATGGACGTGCTCGATGTGATTGGAAGAATCGGAGTCACCCAAGTCGGATTAGCGACCAAACCACAAGGCAAATAATGCCGGAGCCTAACGAATGGATTTTGAATACGAAGCCGAGAGACCGAAGAGCGCTTTCGCACGATATCGCGCGCCGATCGTTATCGGCGCAATTGTCGTAATTGGAGGCGTTCTTGTGATCAAGCTCGCGTCGAGTGGCGCCGGCGCCTCGTTTCGTCGCGACTCGATCACCATGGTCAGCCTTCCTCCACCACCTCCGCCGCCAGTAATGACTCCCCCGCCACCGCCGCCTCCAGAAGAGCAGAAGATGGAGGAGCCGATGATCAAGGAAGAGGCGCCGAAAGATGAGCCGCCGAAAGATGAGCCGCCGCTCGGCACTGGAATCAAAGGCGATGGGGCGGGCGATAGCTACGGTTTGGGAAGCGGCACCGGAAACGGCCGAATCGGTGGTGGAGGCGATGGTAGCAAATGGGGCTGGTATGCCAGCCAGGTGCAATCGCGAATCCAACAAGCGCTTCAACAAAATCGCAAGACGCGAAGCGCGAGCATGACGGTGAATGTTCGCGTCTGGCCGGACGTCAATGGCCGGATCGGTCGCGCACAACTCGCCAGCTCCACTGGCGATCCATCGCTCGACAACGCGCTGCGTGATGAAGTCCTGACTGGGTTGCAATTGCAAGAACCACCACCGCCGGGAATGCCTTCACCCATTACTCTGCGCGTCACGGCGCGCCGTCCTCATTAGGTCCTGCTCTATGTCTTTGCCTAACAAGAAGCTCGTTTACTCGATTCTCGGGCCGCTCGCGCCCGCACTCATCCCAATTCTACTGGCTTCAATTTGGACAACTGCGTCTCTCGTGGCCGAAAGCAGTTCCGGAGATAACGATGCACAGGTCAAGCAGCAGGAGATCTCACTCGCGCAAGCCAAAACACCCAAGCTTCCGACCGACGCCCCGACCTCCCCGGCGCCGAACAGTTCACCGTCGGGAAAACAGTTGTCGATGGGATCTGTTGCGGCCGTGCCAAAGGCAACGCCATCCCAAAACGTGACAATTAATTTGATCAATCGCCTGGTTCAACGCGGCGTGCTGACTCAGGCCGACGCAGACGAACTAATCAAACAGGCAGAGAACGACGCCGCAACCGCTCGCGCCACCGCTGCCAGGGAGCAGTCGCGAGCAACTCGTGAAGAAGAAGTGGCTCCGCCGTTATCTCCGTTCGCCGAACCGTCGCCACTGCCTAATACAACGGCCAGCGATGTCGCGCTCGAGCCTCCGCCTCCGGCAGCGAGTAAATCCGACGATGATGAAGATGCGGTCAGCGTTTCGTACGTCCCCGATGTCGTGAAGGAGCAGTTGCGCGAAGAAATCAAAGAGGAAGTCATCGAAAAGGCGCGCGAGGAAAATTGGGCGAACCCGCGAATATTTCCAACCTGGGTCCTGGCTTTCAAACCTTTCGCTGATATTCGTGCCCGTTACGAGGGCGATTTCTACCCATCGGGTAACGACAACACCGGCGCGTTCCCGAATTTCAATGCGATCAATACTGGCCCTCCATTTGACGCGAGCAAAACTTCGCCGGTCCGGCCGCCAGAATTAGACGTGGATCAAGATCGGGAACGTCCGCGTATCCGCGTGCGTTTCGGCGCACTAATGGATTTGGACGAAGGCTTCACAATTGGAGTGAGGATCGCGACCGGCGAAACTGACACGCCAGTTTCACCAAACCAGTCGTTAGGCGTAGCAAACAACGTCCAGGGTAGCGACTTCAGTAAATACGCCATCTGGCTCGATCGAGCGTTTATCCGGTACGAGCTGGGCGGAAAGCCAGGTGAAGATTTTGTCGCTCAGGTCGGGCGCTTCGATAATCCATTTTTTACGAACAGTGGCATCATGTGGTATGACGACCTGGGCTTCGACGGGCTGGCTCTTTCCGGCAAATATAAGGTAGCTAATGGCGTAACTCCCTTTGCCATCGCCGGCATTTTCCCCGTCTTCAATACCGATTACAATTTCTCGACCACGCGACCCGACAAGTTCCCGAGCGAGGACAAATGGCTCTACGGCGGACAGGCGGGAGTCAGTTTGCGGTTCAATGATGATTTTAGCGCGAAAATCGCGGGCGCGTTTTTTGATTTCTATAATATCGAAGGAAAATTGTCAGACCCGTTTGTTCCTCTGACGAGCTCGGACCAGGGAGACACCGACGATAGCCGTCCCGCCTTCGCTCAAAATGGAAACACCTATTTTCCGATCCGACACATTCTTGCGACGATCGACAACGGCTTTGGAACCAAAGACCAGTTTCAGTACTATGGTCTGGCGACACCATTTCGGGTTGCTAACTTTTCCGGAAATCTGGATTACGCGCATTTCGATCCAGTCCATCTGACGTTGTTTGGCGAGTGGATCGACAACGTGGCGTTCGATTGGAACGATATCAACGCAATCGCCGTCAACAATCGAGTCACTAATAGTCCCAATCCAAAACCAACCAACACCGGACACTTCGTCGGCGGAAATATCGGCTGGATCGCTGGCTTAAGAGTCGGTCACGCTGCGCTCGAGAAGCGCTGGGACTGGAATGTCGGGATCAATTATCGTTTCGTCGAATCGGACGCCACAGTTGATGGTTTTGTCGATTCGGATTTCGCCGCCAACATGGCCGGCACCAATCTCAAGGGCTACACGATTTTTGGTTCGCTCGCGCTGACCAAGAACACGGCGCTTTTTCTGCGGTTCATGAGCGCGGATGCCGTCGCGGGTCCAACCTTTCGTAACGATATTCTGCAGTTCGACTTCAACGCCAGATTCTGATGAAATCAAAAACGATACTGTTCGCGCTACCTACGATTACCGTTTTGCTTACGGCAAACGCCCAGGCAGACGACGCCCGGCTAAAAGAGACTTTGCGGACGCTGACCCTGCGCCTGCGATCGGCCGAAACCGAACGTAATAATTTGCTCAGCGAAAAGGCGGAATTCGAGCAGGAGAAGAAGACGCTCGCGGCCAAAGTGGATGCATTAACCAAGCAAGCGGCGGCCGACAAACAGCAACTCGACGAGCTGGTCAAGAAATCCGATGAGCAGGAGAAAGAGCTGGCCGACACCAAAGATTCGTTAGGCAAATGGAAAGCGGCTTACGATCAGCTCAATACCGCGGCAAAAAAGGTTGAATCGGAGCGGGCCAAGTTCGCCAGTGACTCGGTTATTCTTAAGCGCAAACTGGACGATCGAGAGCGAAAGAACCTCGAGCTGTTCAAGCTTGGCAATGAGATTTTAACCCGATACGAAAAATTTGGGCTCGGCGACGCCCTGGCTGCGCGCGAACCATTCACAGGCATTGCGCGCGCAAAGCTCGAGACACTGGTCCAGGATTATCAGGATAAACTGGCCGACAATTTTGTTAAGCCAGAGAAACAATCGAGCACTTCGCCCTCAAATGCCGGAAACGAGTCGAGCGGCAAACCGGCGAAACCCGCCGGTTCTCCGGCTGGACAGCCGGCGAAACAACCGCCGCAGTGATTTGTTACAGGATCACGACAAAAATGTCACACAGTGTTGCTCGACCAATTCGGGTTTCGCGCTTCACTGGCGACGACACGTTGTCGCGGCCAGAGGGAATTCGATATGATTTTGCGCTTCTTTGTCCCCCAATTTCTCGCGTAAGCAGATGAACAATTCCAACCGACCAGCCATTCGACGCATCGGCCCTGGACTGAGCACGTTGAGTTTGTTCCTCGCCTTTTTTCTCGCTGTTCCGCCGCGTTTCGTTGTGCTGGCGGGTGACATTTTGCGAGGCGGAACCCCAGCCGGTCTGCCGCATGGCTCGGGTACGGGCAATCCTACGGCCGCAGCCGTGCAAGCCGGAGCACCCAGTGCAACCAGTACGCTCGCCCGCACGACTCAGGCGTTGAGCGCCTTGAGATCAATGCAAGCGGCCGCCCGCGCCGCCGCTATTAATGGACCAAACAATCTTGGCGCCGATCCAAATCACCCCGGCCAGATATTGCCGAACGTACCCAATGGGCTGGCGACCGGGGGGTTGGTGCCTGATTCCGGGTTGGCTAGCCAGGGCGTCGCCAACGCCGTCACTACCTGGACGAACGCCCAGACACCCACCCAAACTACTGGTGGCAACAACACCGCCGTTACCGTCGTGCAGACCGCGCAACAGGCGTTGCTGAACTGGACGACATTCAACATCGGCAAACAAACCACGCTGACCTTCGATCAAACTGCCGGGGGCGCTAACGCGAGCGAGTGGATCGCGTTCAATAAGGTGAACGATCCTTCCGGCGTACCGTCGCAAATTCTCGGATCGATGAGCGGCATCGGCCAGGTCTACGTTATTAATCCAAATGGAATTATCTTCGGCGGGTCATCACAGATCAGTTTACATTCCCTGGTCGCCTCATCGGTGCCGATTAACGATAACCTGATTGCCCGGGGATTGTTGAACAACCCGGATGCTCAATTTCTTTTTTCCGCCTTGCCGATTCCCGCCGGCACGAACGGGACTCCAGCTTTCAACCCGCCACCCTCGAACATTCCCGGCGGGAATTACGGCGATGTGACAGTTCAGGCGGGTGCGCAAATTACGAGTCCTGCAAACGCAGACAATGTTGGTGGTCGCATTGCGCTCGTTGGCGCGAATGTCGAGAACGATGGAACGATTACAACGCCAGATGGCCAAACGATTCTCGCGGCCGGCCTGCAAGTCGGAATGGCCGCTCATTCGACCAACGATCCGAGTCTGCGCGGCCTGGACGTTTATGTCGGCCAGGTCGGAAGCTACGCCGGCACCGCAACAAACGACGGATTGATTGAGGCACCTGAAGCCGATGTGACGATTGCTGGCAAAACGGTCAACCAACTCGGCTTCATCGACAGCTCAACATCTGTTGCTCTTAATGGCCGGATCGACTTGTTGGCGAGCTATAACGCCATCAGCAGCGGCGGAAATGCGCAAGCGACTTTCCCGTTCCTGTCCCAAGCCACTGGTACGGTCGATTTCGGCCAAAATAGCGTCACCCAAGTTGTTCCCGAATATTCAAGCACTGAGCGAATTATTGGAACTCAGTTGGCGCTCCGTTCCCAAATCAACGTCACCGGGCAGACGGAGAGTCTTGATCCGAACGCAATCGTGTTCGCACCAAATGCCATCGCGACGTTTAACGCGGGGTCCTGGGATTACTTTAGCTCGGGGGGCACTCCTACGGATCTGTTTGTCTTCTCGACAGGCAATATAACTATTGCTCCTGGGTCGACCATCGACGTGTCGGGTTCTCAGGACGTAGCTGCATCGGTCAGCGAAAATATCGTTGCAGCGCAACTACTCGGTTCTGAGCTGGCGAACTCTCCATTGCAGCGCGACGGCCCCCTGCGCGGTCAAACCATCTATGTCGACATTACCCAAACAGGTACCTACAATGGTCAGAGCTGGGTTGGCACGCCGCTGGCAGACGTTTCGGGTTATGTCAATCTGGTTCAGCGCACTGTTGGAGAGCTAACTACGGCTGGAGGAACTGTCGCTCTTAATGCGGGTAGTGGTGTAGATCTTCAAACCGGAGCGACCGTCAACGTCTCTGGCGGATCGATCGACTACCAGGGTGGGTTGGTTCAGACCACCAAAGTGATAGATACGAGTGGAAACGTTTTCGATATTTCTCAGGCCACGCCGGACCGGGTCTATGCCGGTATTGTGAACGGCTTTTCGGACATCCATTCAAAATGGGGTGTTGTCACTAACTTTTCAAATGTCCTTGGCGGGAGCGGTCAGTTTGAGGCCGGCTACGTCCAAGGCGGAAGCGGAGGTACTCTCAACGTCACAGCCCCAACCATGGAGTTGAGCGGGACTCTCGTTGGCAATACGACAACGGGCTCACTACAAAGGTCTTCCCCGCCAGCTCCGAGTTCGCTTTCGCTGATATTCCAAACCCAAACCTTTCAAGGAAGCACTGTCACCACTTACGAGCCTTCGCCACCGGACATCTTCTTTGAATCGAATCCCGCAGTCGCGCCGCCCGGCTCGCTCGCGCTTTCAACTGATATCGTTAACTCGGACGGTTTCAGCGCACTGAAGATCGATAATTCTGATGGCAATGTAACTCTACCAGCCGGTGTGGCTTTGAACGCTGGGGTAAATGGATCGATAACAATTGGCGCTGCAAACATCGAGATTGACGGAGATATTCAAGCCCCAGGTGGAAGTCTTAACTTTACCGCCTATGACTTCTCGCCTCACAGTAGCTTTGTTGGGACACCGCCACCAGATCCTACTCGAGGGCTCTTTACTCTCGGATCTACGGCTACACTCACTACTGCCGGACTCTTGGTAGATGATCGCCCGAAAGTAGTGACCGCGAACACCTTGCCTCTCGTAACCACTGGAGGTTCGGTTTCAATTCACGGCTTCAACACCGATATTGCGGCTGGAAGTACGATTGATGTCTCAGGGGGAGCGGCAATTAATGCCAGTGGCGGAATTTCCTACGGAAATGCTGGAACCGTAACCATAACCGGCGGTCAAGATCCTAGTATTGCTTCGCTAGTCGGAGGTAGTCTGATTCTTGGCGGCGGCTTCAAAGGACTAAGCGGGTCCGTAGGTGGAACTCTCAGTATTGTTGCACCACTTGTCCAGATTGGCGGCAGCAGCACGGATCCAGATGTTTTGCTCCTCTCACCCGATTTCTTTAGTCAGGGCGGATTTACTAATTTCTCTATTAAAGGCATTGGCGAAGCGGTCGCTGGAGAACCGGGGACTTTCCTTCCGGGACTTGTAGTCGCATCAGGGACACTGATTGCTCCTATCGCGCAAAATTGGCTGGTCAACTTTGATGCGAATGGAACCTCATCCCTCCAACCGACCGTCCTGGACCAAGGATTAAGAGCACCCGTTAGCATCACACTTGCCGCGACCGGTACGACCGATCCGTTGACTGGGCTGCCGTCGATCCGTGGCGATGTATTGATGTCGGAGGGCTCTTCCATCGTCACCGACCCGAAAGCAAACGTTTCACTAACAGGTGACACCGTCGCGGTATTCGGTTCGATTACCGATCCGGGCGGAAATATTACGATCAAAGGAGGGACAAACTCTCTTAACCTATTTACAGCGGCTGGAACCGCCGTTCCAACTGTAGAGATTGGCCCGGATGCGGTACTTTCGGCAGCGGGGACAACGTTACTGACACCTAACTCGCTCGGCTTTCGCACCGGCTCAGTCCTAAGTGGAGGTACGATAGCTATTTCAGGTAACATCGTAGCGCAGGCCGGAGCCCGATTGGACGTATCCGGGGCAACTGATGTTCTCGATCTAGCGCCAGGTTATTCGAATCAGACACAAAGCTCAAATCCGACTGGCATCGTTCTTATTCCGACGCGAATAGATAGTAATGGAGGTACAATTACGCTGTCGGGCGGTCAGGAACTCTTCACCGATGCTACTCTCCTTGGCGCTGCGGGAGGGCCCTCGGCGATTGGCGGCAATCTCGTTATCTCATCAGGCCGTTTTGGCAGTATTTTTCCCACCGACATTACTCTTCAGGTTACTCAAACCGGACCGACTATCCCCAATCCGAGTTCGATAAGCGTGGGTCAGCCGGTGCTAAATGCAATGGGACAACCGGTCACTCCTTATGGCTATTTCGCGGCCGATTCATTTAATAACGGCGGTTTTGATTCGTTGACCCTCAAAGGTACCGTCGATTTTCTTGGCCCTGTAACGATTACGGCAAAGCGCAGCATCACGGCTGGCACAGCTGGAATTATCTTCGCCGATTCCAACGTTACCTTGAACGCGCCGTATGTTGATCTCGGTCAAACGTTCCTGCCCCCTACAGCGTTGGCCCAGCAAACCGCGCCGTTCACGGCTGGAGGCGCCCCATTCTATCCAGCGCCTGTTCATGGCACTGGGAGTTTAAACGTTAATGCGCAACTGATCGACATCGGCAACCTCTCCCTACAAAATATCGGGGCGGCGAATCTGGTCGCAACTAACGGCGATATTCGCGGAGACGGAGGATTCGATGTCGCCGGAGACATCAATCTAACAGCCGGCCAAATTTATCCTCCCACGCAGGTCAGTTTCACTATTGCCGCCTACGATTATTTGCTCAATGGGGTTAATCAGCAAGGCAGTGTCACAATCACAGGCTCTGGCACTCGACAGCTACCTCTCTCGGCCGGCGGCGTTCTCAACATTTATGCATCGAACATCTCCCAGAATGGGACGCTCCGTGCACCGATCGGAACCATTCAACTTGGTGCAGGCGGTGCGAGCTCGGTTCCTGTCGATCCGATCACAAATCAGCAATTTGCTATCACTCAGCAACTGACCCTGGGACCAAATAGCGTTACTTCGGTGTCGGCTGTCGATCCCACTACCGGCAAATCAATTACCGTCCCATATGGGATTAACCTGAATGGAACAGCCTGGATCGACCCAGAGGGAAACGACATTACTACCGGTGGCCTTCCGGCTAAGTCCATCACGGTCGCTGCAGCCAACATCGCAGACCTAACCGGATCGAGTCTCGATGTCAGCGGAGGCGGCGACCTCTATGCTTATCGGTTCGTTCCCGGAACGGGTGGGACCATTGATGTGCTAAACACATCCTCCAGTTTCGCCATCATCCCGGGCTATGGAGCCGTCTATGCACCGTTCGCACCTTACAACCCAAATCCACTTACTAACAACCTTGGCGGAGACCTGGGCTACATCAGCTCGGCTCTGGCCGTGGGAGATCAAGTCTATCTTCAGGCAAGCAATGGCCTCGCTGCCGGAATCTATACATTGCTGCCTGCCAGGTATGCGCTCCTGCCCGGTGCGCTTCTGGTTACACCTAAAACCGGGATTCCTAACGGCAGCTCTACTCAACCTGATGGTTCTTCAATCGTATCAGGTTATCGGGTAAGCGGTTTTGACTCGCCGTCTGCGACGCCTTTATTCTCCACTTTCAACGTCGCACCCGAGTCGGTGGTGCGTGCTCAAGCTGAATACGACGACTTCTTTGCCAATTCGTTTCTGCGGACAGCTGCTATTTCCAACAACGCAGCGATTCCAAGACTGCCGATCGACGCGGGACAAATATTGTTAGCAGCTACCACCACCATGTCGATCCAGGGTAGCGTTCTCTCAGCGACGCCTACCGGCGGCCTGGGAAGCCTCGTGGATATCAGCAGCCCGGGAGATATCTTGATCGCCAGCTCTGGAGTTACTGGGACGCCCGGAGAACTTGTTCTTGATTCGTCATCACTCAGTGCGTTTGGCGCTGATAGCTTGTTGATCGGCGGATTTCGGAAAACAACTGCCACCGGCACCTCGATCAGTGTCACGACGAATAACATTACCGTCGACAATTCCGGATCACCGCTGGAAGGACCGGACGTCATTCTGGCTGCCAACAATAGTCTGACTCTGAGCTCTAATGCAGACATAGAAGCTTCAGGTAGTATCTCAAATGCCGGCACGTTACTGGTGAACGGAAATGGAACGTTGTTGCGTGTCAGCAGCGACTCGACCGCTCAAGTTTCGCGTACGGGTGCCGACCCTTCGCAGTTTGCCTCGATGACGATCGGCTCCGGCGCAAGAGTCTCAGGAGCAAGCCTGATTCTTGATTCAAGTTCGGCTACTTCCCTCGATCCGACAGCGGTCATCAACGGCAAATCCATCTATCTGGATAGTGGTCAGATTAGTCTTCAGCTAGCCGATGTAGGCAATCCATCTGGCCTGGTTCTTTCGAGTCAGGCTCTCCAAAATCTTCAAAGTGGCGCGCAATCCCTCTCGCTCCTGAGTTACTCGACTATCGACATCTACGGGACTGGCAACATCGGTGCGTTAGATCCAACCGGCCAACCTATTCTGGCTAACCTCGCTCTACATACCGGTGAGGTTCGCGGGTTTGATTTGAGTGGCGGTATTGTGAGCTTCAACGCCCAAAATATTTCGATCGACAACAGCGCCAACGGAATCGGTCCGGGGCCGGATCCAAATCTGATGGGCAATTTGGACGGTACGCTCGTTTTTAACGCCAACCAGCTCCAGCTAGGCGCTAACCAGACGAGCGTCGACCAGTTTGCTGGCATGACCATCAATGCGATGAACGGACTGTTGTTCCAAGGTAACGGCACTCTTAGTACAACGGGCGCGTTGGTTATCAATACACCGATCATTACTGGTGCAACCGCCGCAATCAGCATGATTAATGCAGACCTGGGAGTTGACGTCGAATCGGCCGGCACGGCAAAGGTCACTGGCGGTCTAGGTGCGGCCGTGACGATCTCCGGTGCTACTGTCGCAGAAAATAGTAACATAACAGTTAACAGTGGCTCGATTAGCTTGCACGCTACAGGCAGCGATCCGAGCGTCCGCGACGTTACTGTCGGAGGCGCGCTCGATGCCGGTGGAACGGCGCAGACATTTTTCGACCTGACAAAATACACTGACGCCGGCCAGATCAATCTTATCTCTGACTACGGTGCGGTTAGTCTCACTGGCAGTGCTTCGGTGGCTGCTCAGGCAGGTGGCGGCAACGGCGGCAACCTGTCCGTGAGTGCAGCGAACGGTGATTTCGTGGTATCGGGTGCCTTGAGTGGACAAGGCGGAATAGGTGGAACCAACGGAAGTTTCTCGCTCGACGTTTCCGCGCTGCCGAATCTTGCTCCACTAGGTGCCGTGTTGACCGCAGGTGGATTCTCGCAATCCCAAACGATCCGGGTGCGATCAGGCGATGTAACGGTGGATGGCATATCGAAGAGTAACATTTTTAGTCTCTCGGCCGATCAAGGTTCAATCAACGTAATCGGAACCGTTGATGCATCTGGCGCGACAGGGGGCGCGATTGATCTCGCCGCCGGCGGCAGCGTAACTTTGCAATCCGGCTCGCTCTTGACCGTTGCAGCCCAGAATTTCAACGACGCGGGAAAGGGCGGCGCGGTTTCTCTTGCAGCTGGATCGGAGATCAACGGCGCGTTTGATGCGAATGCCGTTCTCGATATCCAAGCCGGATCGACGATCGATCTCTCGGTTGCTGCGAATACGCCTAACTCGGCATCGTTAGGGAACTTTACGGGAACGCTTCACCTGCGTGCTCCGCAAAATCCGACTGCGACCGATTTACAGGTGAGTCCGATCAACGGCACGATCGTCGGGGCTTCAAGTATTGTGGTGGAGGGCTACAAGGTCTTTAACGCGACGGACGGCTCGATCGACAATCAGGAAGCAAATGTATTCAGCAATGGAACAACTTTTGGCGGAAGCAGCGCGGCGATTACTAACCGATTACTTGCTAACA
>Ga0187777_10002237_pt1 | contig 12429 bp, 10 predicted proteins | sample 1015_Q2_SP5_10_M_FD_132416 | JGI IMG/M metagenome (GOLD analysis project Ga0187777, IMG submission 132416) | Tropical peat soil microbial communities from peatlands in Department of Meta, Colombia - 1015_Q2_SP5_10_MG | ecosystem: Environmental > Terrestrial > Soil > Wetlands > Peat | place...
CCGTGGAGCAAGCGGACTCGATGTCTACGGCTGGATGGGGTCGCTGGCGACGTATGGCTTTATTGTTACCTACGCCATGGTCTGTGTTGCGCTCCCGCGGTATTTGCGCGGCCATGGCCACGCGCGGCCTAGGGCGCGGATCCTTTCCGTTCTAGCGTTCACGGCCATGCTGCTGGCCCTGGTCGGGAATCTGTACCCGGTGCCCGAGGGGCCCTACGGCAAGCTGCCCTACATTTACCTGGTCTATCTGGCAGGGGGTTTACTTTGGTTTTTCACCGTCGGCCGCAACAAGGGCGCCACATCCGTCGAACGCTAGGACTGCTCGGCCGGCTCGGGCCGAGCAACGAGCAGCAGTACAATTCCGACAACCGTGAACATCCGAAATGCGGTCTCTTGCCCATTCCAGGTCTTCGACTGCCACATCAGGAACCACTCGCCGCCGATGCTGAGGAACGCGACCAGCCACATCAGCAAACCGAGCGTCAACGCTGCGATGGCCACACCTTTCGACCTTTGAAAATCTCCCGCGCTGGCGCTTAGCATCGTGGCCAGGCGCACTCCTCCCCACCAACACAGCAGCATCGTCGCGAACTCCCAGGCGATGATCGCAAGATAGAACGTGGTGTGAATTCCAGGCGAGTTGATGGCGCGCCACATGCCCTGATTCGCCGGAAACGTCGAGTCCATCATCAGCACATGTCTCACGAATGCGTAGTTCGAGCCGTAGTCGGTGATGTTGTTGAAGACAACGAGGGTGTAGTACACCGCCACGCCGAATACCAGTAGCACCTTCGCCACGCGCAGCATCATGGGCTCTGAGCCTTTGAGAAGGATCGGAAATAGGCGCTCAACGCGTCCAAGGCCAGGTCGTCATACTGCGGGTTGGCTGGCATCTGGGATCGGGGACTTTTCAACTTCGGATTGCGGACGTAGGCTGCGAAAAAATCCGGTGAGGCAGTCGCAATCGCCGAAAGCGCTGCCCAGCTCACCCCTGATTTCTTCCCACCTTCGTCGCCCGCGTCGTGGCAATGAAAGCAATTCTGCCGCGCGATCTGGTAGCCGGCCTCAACGGAACGGCTATTCGCAAGGGACCCAGAAGGTCGAATCGCAGCGAAAACAAGCCTCTCATCCCGAAATTCGAGCCCCACGACTCCCCATGGAATCTGTGCCTCATCGACGGGCGCTCGAACGTCGGCCGCTGGTGCGAATCTCGGGTGCGAGATCATGTACGGCCCCATGTCGAATCCTGAATCCTTCGGCCATCCGGAAGGCGGCAGGCCGCCAATTTCGAGCACCAGCAGCGGATGATGTTCGGCGAGATAGTCACGCGGATAATTCGCGCGGTATTGGTCCTTGGAAATCGCGACCACCATATCGCCGGCCGGCGCGCCGACATCGCGCACCAAGTTCTCGAGGGGCACACCGCTCAACCGCGTTGGCCCTGGAAGATTCGGATCGTCGCTCACCATAAAACCCACTTGCGGCAGGGTGAGCAGATCCTCGCGCGTCAGGTACCAGGTGGCGCCAAGCGGCACGCCTTCTAGATCGCCGCTGACTTCCAGGTCGAACCGCGAGGTCCGTTCCGCGCGCAGTTTTTTGGCAAGCGGCGCAGTCGATCCGGGCGGCGCCTCGCTCCCGACCAGCTTGCTCACAAAAAACGTTCCTAGAGCAGCCAATGCCAAGGCGCGAATTTGGGCTCGTCGCATCGCGCCCATCGTATCGCACCACCCCGGCGCCGCAAGCCCAATCTCGCGAAGGCTTCGGTATGCTAGAGTGGCAGCTTGCTTTTACGCTGGGAGGCCCTGACAACCCGTGCCAGCAGGAACGGAAGCGCGGCTCGCGAAGCTTTCCATCGCCCTCCCGGCTCCACCAGAAGCCGGCGGGAATTACATCCCCGCAAAAACGCTGGGTCGCATTGTCTATCTGGCAGGTGTCATTTCGAGCGGCCCAGAAGGGGTCATCGCGGGCACGGTCGGCCTGAATCGCTCGACCGAAGAGGGCTACCTAGCCGCCCAGCGCTGCGCCCTCACCCAGCTCGCCGTACTGAAGCGCCACGTCGGTTCGCTTGACGTCATCAAGCAGATTCTCACCGTAAACGGCTACGTCAATGCTGTTTCCGGCTTTCCGGATTCGCCCAAAGTCATTAACGGTGCGTCCGATCTTCTGGTCGAGCTCTTCGGCGAAGCGGGCCGGCACGTCCGTGCCGCCATCGGAGTCTCGGCGTTGCCGCACAACGCGCTGGTCGAGTTGCAAATGACCGTCGAACTCGAACCCTAAGGCACCATGGCCGAACACTCCCTCTCCGCAGATCCCACACACTCCCGCTGGAACCGTCGCCTCGCCCCCCGCCTAAGCATCGCGCCAGGCGACACCGTGCATCTGGCGTGTCACGACGCAAGCGGAGCCCAGGTCCGGCCTGGCATGACGCTGCCTGAATACCTCGCCATTGATCGCGATCGGATCCACGCGCTCACCGGCCCGATTTTCGTCGAAGGCGCCGAGCCGGGCGACACCCTCGAGATCGAAGTCCTCGAAGTTGCACACCGGGGCTGGGGTTGGTCGAGCGTGATCTCGGGTTTGGGCTTTCTGAAAGAACGCTTCCGAGAACCCTACCTTTTTCACTGGGAGCTCGACGACGCCTTCAGCCGTTCCCTTACGCCCGCCATCGTCCCCCTGCGCCCGTTTTGTGGGGTCATGGGTGTCGCGCCGGCCGAGGACGGTGAGTTCCGCACGCGCCCCCCAGGGATCTTCGGAGGCAACATGGACGTGCGCGATCTATGCGACGGCGCCCGTTTGTATCTGCCCGTCTTCAATCGCGGCGCGCTGTTTTCGGCCGGCGATGCCCACGCTGCGCAGGGCGACGGCGAGGTATGCATCAATGGCATCGAATGTCCGGCGGACGTCACGCTGCGCTTTCGCGTCCACAAACGGCAACCGTTGCCCGCACCGTTCATTGAATCGGCTACTCCGCGGGAACCCTTCTGGCAGGATGGCGCGTGGATCGTCGTGGAGTCCGCATCAGACGCGGTCCGAGCCGCGCGCGCGGCCACTTCCCGGATGGTCGACCTGCTGGTCCGACGCTGGGGCTTCAGCGATGTTCACGCCTACATCTTATGCAGCGTCGCGATGCACCTCCGCCTGAGTCAGGTCGTGAACGAACCCATGTTCACCGTGAGCGCCCTGGTGCCCAAACGCATTCTTCCCACGCGAGCTGTTTTCCAAAGCTAAGGGCCGTTTTTCTGGATCGAAACCATCTTTCTTTGCGCCACCCTTCTGGGCCAGACTTCGCTCACCGCTCGACAACTCGCCCCGCTCACACGCTGTTTATAAAGCCTTTATGCCATCCGGACCCAAGAAGCGGTGTTTTGAACAGCTTTTCCACAGCTTTCAATCCAAAAACCTGATCGGCTTCACAAAAAGATTTGATTTTTCTCCTCCTCCAAGATGGAATACCTTCCCTTCGAGCAGTTCCGGGGTTTGGCAGCAACTAGAAGTTCGGCGATCCAATCGCCGGGAAAAATGAATTCGGTTATGGCTTCAACGCTTACGCTCGTTGAAGTGTTTCTGACCCATTTCAGGAGGTGTTTGCGCCGATGAAATACCGGGTTAGTTTTTCCATTTTGGCTCTCGTTGCCATGGCCTGCGCTTCACTCGCCCTTTCCACTCCAACCTCCGCCCAGCAGACTCTCGGAGGCATCACCGGCACGGTCACCGACAGCTCCGGTGGCGTGGTCGTCGATGCAACTGTGTCGTTGGTCAGCGATGAGACCAGGCTCAGCCGCACACAGAAAACCAATTCCAACGGCTCCTACCTTTTTGTGGATCTGCCCATCGGCTCTTACACCCTCACCTTTACGCAGCCGGGCTTCCAGACCCAGGCGATCCCGTCCATCCTGGTGCAGGCCAACCGCACCATGACGGTGAACGCAGAATTGAAGTTGGGCAACGTCAGCGAAACGATCACGGTCCAAGAAACACCTCTGCTGAACGCGGTGGATACCACCAACGGATACGTGATGGATAAGGTGCAGATCGACTCGGTGCCCCTGCCCACCGGTTCCTTCACTGGACTGGCCATTCTCTCTCCCGGTGTCAACGCGGAGCTTCCTGGTGGAACGGGTGCCAACGCCGGCTTGGGCAACGCTCCGGTGTGGGCCAATGGCGAGCGCGACACCAGCAACAGCTATCTGCTGAATGGCGTGGATGCCAGAAACCTGTTCAACGGCAAGAGCACGAGCCAGGTCTTGTCGGCCCGCATCGTGAACAACACCGGCGTGAGCAACCCGTTGGCGCTCAGTGCCCTTCCCGAACAGAGCAGCGCGTCGGTATACCTTGCCATCGGCGAGTCCATCCCCTCGCCAGCCCCGGAAACAATCACAGAACTTCGTGTGAACACCTCGATGTACGATGCCCAGCAAGGCTCGACCAGCGGGGCACACATCGACATGAGCACCGCGTCGGGCACCAACGACATTCATGGGAGCTTGTACGTGCATCGCGGGACGAACTGGATCAATGCCGACCCTTACTTCTTTAAACAAGACCCGAATATTCCCACCGATGAAAAGAACCCCGGCCTGCACCGTGTAGTGGCCGGCGGGACCGTCGGCGCGCCGATTATCAAGAATAAGCTCTTTATCTTTGCCGGCTACCAGTACACCTACTCCTCGGACGCCGAGATCGGCATCTCGCGACCGACCGTGCCACAACAACTGACCAATGATCGATCGCCTTTGGGGTTGGCAACTGCGGCCAACACCCTCCAGCAGTTCGGCGATCCGATACTGAATCCCGTGATTGGTCTGGCACCGGGCGACATCAATCCCATCGCCTATACCATGTTCAACTATAAGTTTCCGAACGGCCAATACTTGATTCCGTCAGCCAATCCGAACTCTCTACAGGCCAGTGTCATCGCCAATCCAAACCTGCCCAACGCGTACTCCCTGTTAACAGCCTTTCCCGAGAATGCCGAAGTCCCAGGAACAGCCGTTTTCCACGCCTATCAGGGTGTTGCCAATCTCGACTGGAACCCGACGCCCTCGCGATCGTTTTACGCGAAGTACTACTACCAGCACGACCCCACCACCGCCCCCTACGCGTATTCCAACGTCGCGGGCTTCCCTCAGAAGCTGGACGCGGGCAGTCAGGTGATCTCCCTCAGCGCCACGCAGATTGCCAAGCCCAATCTGAGCTTTACCGAGACCTTTGGCTTTATCCGGGAAAAGGCCTATAGCACCATCGGCCAGCCCTTCACCCCGGCCCAGTTTGCCTCGGCCTGCGAGAATCTGACGGCGCAGGCGGGTCAACCGGCTTCGGCGGCCGACTGCACCATCAACACCTTCGGCTCCACCCTATTCCCCGGGATGAGCATCGTGTACGCCAACGCCCTTCCCTTCCCTCTCTCCTATACGAACAGCCTGGAGATCGGGGCCACGGGGCAGTATCAGGGTGCGTTCACTGGCGTTTTTCAGAACCGCTACAATCCTTCCGCCAACGGGATCTGGACCCATGGCAAACACACGATTACCTTCGGCGGGGCCTTCTCCTATACACAGCTCAACACGCGCGACCGAAGAAACGAGATCGGGATGATCGGGTCCTATGACTTTGCTCAGTTTATGGCCGGGGAGCTGGTAGACAACTACTTTTATAATGTGACCTCGCTGCTGGTGGGAAATCCCAACCGCTACTGGCGCGCCAACGAGTTCGGCACCTATGTCCAAGATAAGTTCCAGTTAAGGTCCAATCTGAACATCACCTTGGGTCTGCGCTGGGATGACGACCGAGGCTTGACGGAGAAGAACGGAAACTTCGTCAATTTCGATCCGGCCCGATACTCCTATAACCCCACGACCGACACCATCGTTTCGAACGGTTTGATCACTGCTGGAAATAATCCGAAAGCCGCCACGCCGGGAGTGAGTGCCTCGACTCTGACCGGACCCCAATGGGGTCTCGCGCCGCGCATTGGCGTGGCCTGGAGCCCCAAGAAGTTCAACAGCAAAATCGTCGTCCGTGCAGGTTGGGGCATGTACTACGACCGCGGTGAGCTGTACGCCTACCTCTCCCCGGCCTTTACCCAGAACATCGTGACGGGCGGGCCGTTTGGAATCAATCAGCAGGAACCCTTTGTGGCCAACCTGTCCTGTGGAATCACGGCCGTCTGCGCAGGTAATCCTCCTAGTGGTCTTTTCGGCGCGCCCATCACGCTTGAGAATCCATGGGGGAGCGCGGCCGACCTCGCCTCTGTGCAGCCTTCCGGGAATCCGGCCACCATCATTCTGCCAAATGCAGGCGCTCTGGCACCTTCCTCGGGCTTTCCAGCCACACCGTTTTACTTGGGTGCCTACGCGCGAAACAATAAGCTTCCTTATTCCATGAACAGCACGCTCGATATTCAGTGGCAGCCTCGCAACGACCTGGCCCTTGATATTGGGTATGTCAATGGCCTCGGCCGTCATCAGATCATTCCCATCCCCTTCAATCAGCCGCACATTGCCTCTCCTTCGAATCCCTTGTGTGGCCCGGCGGCCGTTTGCGCTAACCCGGCCGGTTCCCCGTTCGCGCAAACCTATACGTACGGCTATACCGTGCAAAGCGCGACATGCCCGCCGGGTTACAATCCCTATGGGAACGCCTGCCCAATCTCTTTGCCGAACGGACAACCGATGATCGTGACTACCGAGGGCGGCAACGTCGACCTACGTGTTCCCTACATCGGTTATGCAGCGGAGTCAGAGCTCTTCACCGCTCTGGGGGTTTCCTCCTACAACGCTCTGCAGGTGCACGTGGAGAAGAAACTCAGCCACGGGCTGCAGGGCAGCTTTTCCTACACCTACTCCCACTCGCTGGACGAGCAGAGCGCCATGGGATTGTTCTACACCGGCAACAACCCACGGGATCCTCGGGACGGCTACGGCAATTCGGACTTTGACCGCACGCACGTGTTCAACATCGCCTATCATTACGAATTTCCGAAGCCCTTCTCCGCCTCCTCTTGGGAAGGGAAAGCAGGCAATGGCTGGGCCGTGCAGGGCATCATCGTCCTGCAAAGCGGCCAGCCCTACAGCATCGTGGACTTCTCCGGAGCGGTGGGCAGCATTTACTACAGCATTTACGATGGGGTGACGAATCCCATCGTGCCGCTGGACCGTGCCGCCGGTTGCACGCCGAAGAACGCTTTGACAGGCTACATCGGCGAGGTTCCCGGGTTTCCCGCTCTGAAGCCATCCTGCTTCACGGTGCCGTTGCTCGCGCCGGGGGCATTCAATGGGGCCATTCCACCGGGTGATACGTTCGAAACCGATTTTACAACCGGGCAACGCAACATCTTCCGGCAGTCGTGGCAGAAGCGCGCCGACATTTCTTTGGTGAAGATGACTCAACTCTCGGATCGCTTTGCGCTGCGTTTCAGCTTCGATGTCTTCAACATGACCAATCATCCCAGTTTCGACATGCCGATCATCAGCCTGGCCCAAAACCTGGCCTTCATCCAGTACCCCCAGCAGTCCGCGACCCCTCCCGTGCCTGGCCCGGCGGTCTGTACGGCCACCAACAACGGGGCCGGTCCGTTCACGACGGGGAACTTCTATAACTGTCCAGGAGGTTTAGGGCAGGTCACCAAGACGATCGGCAGCGCGCGGCAGATCCAGTTTTCGATGGGTCTGACGTTCTAGCGAAACTTCCGACGGCGGTATCGGCTGGCGATGCCGCCATTTCCTCCTTCTGAGTTGCGGCCACTGGGAGCGGCTCTAGGCGACGCTAACGGTTACCCAGAGCGTCTGGACGGGCGCCGCCGCGAACTGCTCCTGCAGCTTCTCCGAGGAGGAGAACAGCTTGCCTGGAACCTGTCGCGCGGGAAATTGGAAGGTTAGCGACGGCTCGGCGAACGGATAGGGATCGAGAACGAAATGGCGCGATCCGGCCGACCGCACCTGGACCCTGCTGTGAGTGCCATCCCGCAGAGGCAAGGCATGCAATAGGTTTGCGGGGTGTCGGAAATCGACGCAGGTGAGAAGGGATAGATTATCGGCCGCTTGCAGCAAGCGGAAATGATCGAGAATCACCGCCTCGGTCTTCTGCGCAGCTGGCACAGTTCGATCGGCAGAAATCCGCTCGAAAAGCCGCCGCTGAAAAGCCTTTTGTTGCGCGAGGAATTGATCGAGAAGAGGCAGCTCGGTCGGAGCAATCGTCGAGCGATCGGCGTGCTCGCTCAGCAGATTGTAGGTATGCATCGAGATCAGGATGGCAGCGTAGGGATCTTCCTCCGCGATCAGATGCAGGGCGCGATCGCGCACGGCGAGGTAGTCCGCAAGATCAATTTCCTCAAAAGCTGAGTACTTGCCTACGAGCTCGACGGAGAACGCACTGGGCTTCCCTTGCCGGGTAATTTGCGGCTTGCCATCTCGCGCGGCCCACCCGTCGTCGTGTCGCGCAACGGCCTTAAGAACCTGGGCGCGCGGCTCAGGAGCCAGGAAACGCTCGTTACCCCAGCGCTCGGCGAACGCTCCGGCGAGGCGCGCATGATCGGGATGGGTGATGAGCCACCATCCAGTTTCCGTTTCCAAACGAAGCATCGTTGTTCCTAGGAACCAGCATCATTCTAAAAGAAATAGGGACAACACGAAAGCGGCCGCTCGTCTCGCCGTCGTCCGCCCTTTCGCTTCCGCCATGTCTCGCTTGCTATAATGAGCTATGAGAATTCTCCTGTTTAGCGGCAAAGGCGGCGTGGGAAAGACGAGTTTGGCGGCCGCCACCGGCATCCGTTTAGCAGAACTGAATCAGCGGACGCTGGTGATGAGCATCGATCCCGCGCACAGCCTTGCCGACTCCTTTGATCTGGGGACCGATCTCTTCCACACCCAAACATCCGATCCCTTGCCGATCAGCGATCGGCTTTCCATTTTCGAGCTGAACATCCAAAAAGAGATCCGGCGGCACTGGCAGGAAATCTCCTCCTACGTTATCTCCGTACTGCGCACAACCGGCATCAGCGGCGTGGAAGCGGAGGAACTCGCGATTCTTCCCGGTATGGAAGAACTCAGCGCGATGATGTACATCAATGAATACCGCCGCGAACAACGGTATGACGTGATTGTGCTCGACGCCGCGCCCACCGCCGAGTCGCTTCGGTTCATCAGCATGCCGACGACGCTGGACTGGTACATGAAACACATCTTCCCGTTCCAGCGGAACCTCTTGAAGGCGGTGCGGCCGATCGCCAATCGCGTGGCACCGTTCGAGTTGCCGACCGACAGCTACTTCGCCAACATACGCAGCCTGTTCGAGAAACTGGAGGGCGTCGACGACTTGATGGAGGATCCCTACATCACCAGCGTCCGACTGGTTACCAATCCCGAGAAGATGGTTTTGCGCGAGACACAGCGGGCCTTTGTCTACTTCTCACTGCACGGCCTGACCGTCGACTCCGTTGTGGTCAATCGCCTTCTTCCAGCGGAGGTGACCGACGCCTGGTTTAGCGAATGGCACATGTCCCAGGAAAGGGTGCTGAAGGAGATCGAAGAATATTTCGCGCCGGTCCCGGTCCGCCGGGTGCCCCTGTTCGCGCGGGAAGTTCTCGGCAAACATCGGCTCGAGGAATTGGCGCGTGTGCTGTATGATGACCAAGACCCGGCCGCCGTGACTCGAACCGAGAAACCGTATACATTCGGGAAAACGGATGGGGTCTACGAAATTCGCCTGCTGCTGCCCTTCGCAGCCAAGGGCGAGGTGGCCCTGTTTAAGAAGGGCGACGAGCTAGTGGTCGAAATCGGCACCCTCCGGCGCCACATTGGCCTGCCGCGGTCGATGGCGACACTGGTTCCCTCGCGAGCGAAACTGGATAACCAGGTTCTAAGGGTCGAGATGAAGGAGACACAAACACCATGAGCAACGAACAAACCACAGCCAGTCCGGGAGGCGAGCCCGTCACGAGCGAGCGCTGCGCTTGCCATGAGGTGCTCGATCACCTGGGAAAGGTTCTTGATATTTCGCCCGCCGTGCGCCAGCACCTTACCAATTCACGCGTGGAGTTCCTGAAGGCGATTCGGGCGGTGATCGATCATCGCATCGAGCGGCTTTCGGCCACCGCGCAGCGTGGGTCGAGAATCGCCGTGGAATAGGCGGCAGGACTTCGGTCCTCTCATTCTGTTTCCGGTGTGCGGGCCGATTCGTGCCATTGGTGTAGGAAGTACCACTCCAGAAACATCACCACAAAGAAAAAACTGAAGCCCAGCACAGTCGCCGCGAGAACCAGCGCGAACAGGTAATCGGTCTCTAGCTGCGACGACGCGTAGAGGATCGAATAACCCAGGCCGCCCACACCGACTTGGCTCGATCCCGCGTACAACTCCCCGGTGATGGCGCCGATCACGGAGATACCGCTCGCGATGCGAATCCCAACGAAGAGTGAGGGAACCGCATGCGGCAACCGAAGCTTGAACAGCTTCTGGGCGGCAGAGGCCTTATGCATCAAAAACAGGTGGACGAGATTTTCGTCGACGCTGATCAGGCCCTGCGTGGTGTTGGCGATGATCGGCGCCAGAGAGATGATGAATGCGATCAGGGCTACAGCCCCGATGCCAGGTCCGACCCACATCAGGATGAGCGGCGCAATCGCCACAATCGGCACGGTCTGAAGAAGAATCGTGTACGGGTAGAGCATCTTTCGTACCCAGCGTGACTGAGCGAAGATCAGTGCAACGATAACGCCAACGACAATGCTGGCCAGCAGGCCTCCGAGAGACTCTTCGGCGGTAATGGCCGTCGAGGTCAAAAGCGAAGAGAAGCGCGCACGGACGGCACGCGCCACGGCCCAGGGCGAAGGCAGCATGTAGTGCGGAACGTGAAAAACCCACAGGATGAGCTGCCAAGTGATCAGCAGGGCCAAAAAAACGGCGACGGCATTCGCAACAGTGATGAGTCGCTGCCTCACGGCGCGAGCACCTGGCGTAGAACGTGGGACGCCTGAGCCACCAGCGCCTCGAACTCCGGGCACTCGCGAAGCTGGGCCGTGCGCGGGAATGGAAGATCGACCGGAATCATGTCGTGGACGCGCCCCGGATTCGGCGCCAGAACGACGATGCGCGTCGAAAGAAACACGGCCTCGGCGACCGAGTGCGTGACGAAAACAGCCGTCCAACCCTGCTCGGAGCGCAGACGGAGCAGCTCTTCATTCAGACGATCCCGCGTCATTTCATCCAGAGCGGCGAACGGCTCGTCCATCAAGAGCAGGCGCGGATTCGTGGCCAGCGCGCGGGCGATGGAAGCGCGCATCTTCATACCGCCAGAAAGCTCGCGCGGATATGCTCCAGCGACTTCGGCGAGACCGACGAGCGCAAGCAAGGAGGCGACTTTTTCGGCGCGGCGTTTGCGAAGCAGGTGCTCGAGTTCCAGGCCGAGGCCCACATTTTCTGTCACCGTGCGCCAGGGCAGCAACGTCGCATCCTGGAAAATGAAGGACATCGTCTCGCGCGCGTTTTCCGGCGTCATGCCGTCCACTTCGATCCCTCCGGCACTGGGCGGCGTGAGGCCAGAAATTAATTTCAGAACTGTGGATTTGCCGCAACCAGACGGTCCAATCAGGCTGACGAATTCGCCTTTGAGGATTTTCAGATCGACCGATTCGAGAACGAGACGGCCGGTGCCGTAGCTCTTCGTAACACCGGAGAACTGAATCTGCGGCACATTCGAGCGAGAGGTCATCCGCGGTCCTCGCGAGCGGGCAAATAGAGCGCGGACGGGTGAGCGCTGGTGTGATGAAGGATTTGCGTCGAGCGGCGCCAATCCCAGGACGTGGCGCGGCAGGGAGCGACCGCCGTGCCTGGATTGCGATCATAGAGCGAAAACGCGCTGCTGGCGATCTCCAGGCGGATCTGATCACCGACCTCAAACAGGCATGAGGTGGGCTCTAAATCAAACTGCCAATGATGGATTTTGTCCGCCGCGTATCCGGTCCGCGCGTACAGCCGACTCGAACGCGCGATGCCGATCGAGAGGAAGTCGGCTACGCCGCTGGGGCGGACACGTACGAGCTTGGACACGAAGTCGGTGTGCGCGGCAGATGTCGAGGCATAGAGCGAGACACGGGGAATCCCGAAAATCAGCAGAGGCTCAGAGAGCGGGGCGGTGGTGTAGACGAGCACGTGGTTGCCGAGTTCCAGAGTGGACTGATCGAACGAACCGGGGGGAGCCGCTACACCGCCGGGAGCAAGAACAGGCACTTCCGGATCGTAGATAAAGATATCGGACGGCTCCTCCGGCGAGGGCTCGGTTTGAGAGAGGACGCCGTTGCCTTTGCGCGAGTTGGCTCGGCCTGCACTGTGCAGATACAAAACGTGGTCTGCGTCCAGCGGAAATGAGTCCCTGCTGCGCCAACGGTTCTCTCCGAGGACGAAATAACGAACACGAGGTTCGCTGGAAAGTTCG
>Ga0187777_10002239_pt1 | contig 12427 bp, 13 predicted proteins | sample 1015_Q2_SP5_10_M_FD_132416 | JGI IMG/M metagenome (GOLD analysis project Ga0187777, IMG submission 132416) | Tropical peat soil microbial communities from peatlands in Department of Meta, Colombia - 1015_Q2_SP5_10_MG | ecosystem: Environmental > Terrestrial > Soil > Wetlands > Peat | place...
CCGTAGCGGGCGAGGATGGCCACCGCCAGGAGCGCGAGCGAGAGGATGCCCACCACGTGGGAGGGGAGCAGCCCCTGAACGGGGAAGAAGAACCCGGTCACGCTGGTGAGGACGGTGGTGGCCAGGAAGAAGGCCGTCCAGCCGTCGAGCCTCTTTCCGCCGAACATCCCGAAGAGGACGACGAATCCCGAGACGATGCCCAGGAGGCTGAGGGCGGTGTGGAGGATGGTCAACGTCACCACGGCAGAGCTCATGGGGGCACCCCCTCGAGCCCGGGCATAGCACCGAGCGCTCCGGCGCGCCCGGGGGAGCGCGCTCCGGCCCGGACGGGCGGGGCCGTCATGTCACCTGGAAGTCATAGACGGAGCCCAGCCGGAGGATCCGCGTCAGCTCGTCCAGGGCCGTCATCCCCTCCCGGGCCAGCGCCGGATCACGGAGGTCCCCGGGGGCGAGGCGGTCCCGGTAGTGGCGGCCGACCCAGGCGGCCAGCTCGCGGTGGAGCGCCTCGTCGTAGAACACGCGCGCCTTGACCGCCGCGCGCTCGGCGTCGGTGAGCCGGATGCGCTGGCGCAGGCAGGCCGGTCCCCCGCCGTTGTTCATCGACTGGCGGACGTCCAGGTAGTGGATGGCCTCCACCGGATTGTCCTCGGACACCACGCGCTCGAGGAAGGCGCGCGCCCGCGGCCGCTCCCGCGACTCGACCGGGGCGATGATGGCCATCCTTCCCGACGGCAGGGTGACCACCTGGCTGTTGAACGGGTAGGCGGTCACCGCGTCGGCGACCGGGAGCTCGGCCTCGGTGGCCAGCGCCCAGGTCAGCCCCCCGCCCAGCCGGGCCCGGAGCGCGCCGAGGAGCTCCTCCGGCCCGGCGAAGGCGAGCGCGTGGAGCATGAAGAAGCCGTCGTTGCCCACCGCCAGGACGTCGGTGTGGAAGGCGCCGGCATCGATGCCGGCGGCCGACTGCCTGGGAAAGAAGCACTGCTCGGGGGACAGGCGGTGCAGGCGGGCCAGCGCCTCGGAGGCCTCGAGCGTCTGGCGCGCCGGGAAGCGCACCGGCTCGGGCCCCGGGCGGTAGGTGCTCCGCCCCCAGGCGAAGAGGTGGACCGCCGGGCGCCCGGGGACGGCGAGGCGGGTGTGGTTGGCCGCTCCCTCGTCGGCGAACTGGCCTCCGCCCGGGAGCGGGCCGTGGACCTGGAAGCGGCCCGGGTCGGCGAAGATGCTCGCCAGCACCGCCCGGGTGGTGTCCGCCTCGATGGCGCGGTGGAACATCGCCTGGAGGTTGGCCGGAGTGAGGTGCAGCCGGGCGTCCGCCGTGTCCTCCGAGGGGGCGGCGGTGGCGGCGTTGGCCGTCCACATCGCGGCTGCGCTCGAGCACAGCCGGAGGAGCTGCTCCGAGTCACGGGCTGCCCGGACGATGACCTCCTCGTCCGAGCCGGTGAAGCCCAGGGCCCGGAGCGTCCTCAGCGACGGGCGGGGCTGGGGGGGGAGCAGCGCCTGCCCCACGCCCAGCGCGGCGACGGCGCGCATCTTCTCCAGGCCCTGGAGCGCCGCCTGCCGGGGGTTGGAGACCTGGCCCTCGTGCGCCGCCGAGGCCAGGTTCCCGCGGGCCAGGCCGGCGTAGTTGTGCGTCGGCCCGACGAGCCCGTCGAAGTTGTACTCGCGCTGTGCCATAGACGGCCCGCTCCGCTCGCCGGAGACGTTTCCCACGTGACGCCCCCCCTGGCCAAGCGCTTCAAGCGGACCCTCCGCTACGGGCTCCTCGTGGCCGCGCTCGCCGTGGTCTCGCGCCTCCCGCTCTCCTGGTCCCAGCGCGCCGGGGAGGTCCTCGGGGAGCTGGTCTTCCGCCTCGCCCGGGGCGAGCGAAGAAAGGCGCTGGAATCGCTGGGGCGGGCCTTTCCGGAGAAGAGCGACGAGGAGCGGGCGGCCCTGGCCCGCGCCTCGTTCCGGCACCTGGGCCGGTGCGCGCTCGAGGCGGCGGTGGCTCGCCGGGTGGGCCCGGCGGGCATCGGGCCGCTCCTGGAGCTCGGCGAGCCGGCCCTCTCGGTCGTGCGCCGGGCCCGGGAGGCGGGCCGGGGCATCGTCGCCGTCACCGGCCACGTCGGTCACTGGGAGCTGCTCGGCTGGGCGATGGTCCGGGGCGGAATCCCGCTGTCCGTCATCGCCCGGGAAAACGTCGACCCGAGGCTCACCTGGCTGGTGGACGACTTCCGCGCCCGCGGCGGAGTGCGCACGCTCTGGCGGGCGAACCCGGGGTCGGCGGTGGGGATGCTGCGCGCCCTGCGCCGGGGGGAGATGCTCGGCCTGCTCATCGACCAGGACACCCGCGTGCAGTCGGTGTTCGTCCCCTTCTTCGGGACCCTGGCCGCCACACCCCGGGCGGCGGCGGACCTCGCGCTCCGGACCGGGGCCGCGGCGCTGGTCACCTTCGCGCCGCGCGGCGCGGACGGGCGCTACCACGTCAGCGCCGAGGAGCTGAGGGTGCCCTCGAGCGGCGACGCCGAGGCCGATGCGCTCGAGCTGACCCGGGCATTCTCGGCGGCCATCGAGTCCGCCATCCGCCGGACGCCCGAGCAATGGGTGTGGATGCACCAGCGCTGGAAGACCCGGCCGTGATAGGGGAGAGAGCGTGCCCCGCCTCGCCGTCCTTGCCGCCGCGCTCGTCGCCGGCTGCTCCGTGCGCGCGCCGCCGGAGGAGCCGATGCCCCCGGAGGTGACGCTGAACGACGTCCGGCTGCGCAACTTCCGGGGCTCGACCCTGAGCGCGGTGGGCAGGGCGAAGCAGATGAGCTACCACCGGGCCACCGCCGACGTCCGGGCGACCGACGTCGAGCTGGACGTCTTCCGCATCGATCCGCCGCCGCCCCCGGGGACTCCTCCGCCGACGAGCCGCATCCTGGCCCGGGAGGCGCTGGGAAACCTCCTCACCCGCGGCATCGATGCCTCCGGAGGGGTGACCGTCCGCACGCCGGCCGGGCTCTTCGGACGGACCGAGCGCGGCTACTTCGACACCCCGAGCATGCGGGCCCGGGGCTCCGGCGCGGTGGCGGTGGACGGCCCGGACGGCTTCTGGCTCCGGGGCGACGGCTTCGAGCTCGACCTGCGCAACGAGGTCTACGACTTCGAGAACCCGGTCACCCACACGAGGGGACCGTGATCGCCCTGTTCCTGGTCCTCAGCGTGGCCGACGCCGGGACGCCGCCGGGCGAGTTCAAGAACCCGGTGGACATCCAGTGCGACCACGGCCGCATGGAGGGTCCCAAGCAGCAGCTCTTCTGCGTCGGGCACGTCCGGGTGAAGCGCAACACCACCGACATCACCTGCGACCGGCTCATCGCCTATTACGCCAACCGGAACGTCAACGAGGTGAAGCGCTTCGAGTGCCTGGGCAACGTCGAGGCGGTGGACGGAGACCGATGGGCGAAGGGGGACTACGCCGACTTCAACAACGAGAAGGAGATCCTGGTCCTCACCGGGTCTCCGCAGGCGCGGCAGGGCAACAACGTGATGCACGGCACCAGGGTCATCTTCTACGTGACCACCGACCTCATCGAGGTGGACAACGTCACCGGCACCCTGGAGAGCAAGGGCCAGGAGGAGAAGCGCAAGGAGAAGAAGCGGAAGGCCCCCCCGCCGTGAGCGACCACCTCGTCGCCGAGGGGCTCCAGAAGAGCTATCGCGGCCGCCGGGTGGTGGACGACGTGCATCTGGAGGTGGCGCCCGGCGAGGTGGTGGGGCTGCTCGGGCCCAACGGCGCCGGCAAGACCACCACCTTCAACATGGTCGTCGGGCTGGTCCGGGCGGAGCGGGGCCGGGTGCGATTGGGGGAGCTGGACCTGACCCGGCTGCCCATCCACCGCCGGGCCCGGGCCGGGCTCGGCTACCTGCCCCAGGAAGCGTCCATCTTTCGCCGGCTCACCGTGCGGCAGAACTTCCTCGCCGTCCTGGAGCTCGACCGGGAGAAGGACCGGGCGGCGCGCGAGGCCCAGGCCCAGGCCTTGCTCGAGGAGTTCCACCTCACCGAGGTCTCCGAGCAGTCCGGCGACCAGCTCAGCGGCGGGGAGCGGCGGCGGGCGGAGATCGCCCGATCGCTCATCCGCCGGCCCCGGTTCATGCTCTTCGACGAGCCCTTCGCCGGCGTCGATCCGATCAACGTGAGTGACATCCAGAGGCAGGTCACCGCCCTGCGCGCCCGGGGCCTGGGCGTTCTCATCACCGACCACAACGTGCGGGACACCCTGCGCATCTGCGACCGCGCCTACCTCCTCGCCCAGGGCAAGGTGATGCTCGAGGGGACCCCGAGGGAGATCGCCGAGTCGACCTCCGCCCGCACCGTGTACCTGGGCGAGCGGTTCAGGCTGGACGAGCTGGCCTGAGCACCGTCCACGTCCATCTCGGAGCCGGGATGCCGGCCGCGCCTGTCCTCTGGCTCGTGAGGGGCGGCCTCGACCCAGGTCGGAGCATCAGCGTAATTCTCTGATATTGCTCAGATTTGACCACCCGGAGCCCCCTGAAAATGCCCCTGAAGCCTGGACGCCCCGGAGGATGGCTGCTAGCTTGGCATGGTCTTTGATTAGGGGCCACCGGCGCCCCCCCTGCAAGCGACAGGCTGCTCATGGCGATGGAACTCAAGCAGAACCTGAAGCTGATGCAGACGCTGGTGATGACGCCCCAGCTGCAGCAGGCGATCAAGCTTCTGCAGCTGTCTCACATGGAGCTCCTGGAGCAGGTGAGCCAGGAGATGGAGCAGAACCCGCTCCTCGAGCAGCCCGACGAGACGGTCGAGGGCGACCTGGCGGAGAAGGCCCCGGGCGAGGCCTCGCTCGAAGCGGCCACCGCCGAGGTCTCCACCGAGCAGCTGGCCAAGACGCCGGAGCGGCTCGAGGAGGTCAAGGGCGAGGACGGGCCCAACGAGATCGACTGGGACGCCTACCTCAACAGCTACCAGTTCAACGAGCCGAGCACGGCCAGCAACAAGGGCAACGTGGCCACCGACGACCTCCCGTCGTTCGAGGCCAACCTGGTGGAGAAGGAGGACCTCCCCGCCCACCTCACCGCCCAGCTCAGCCTGCTCAAGCTCAACGATGCCGAGCGCCGGGTGGCCCTGCTCATCCTCGGCAACCTGGACGACGACGGCTACCTCAAGCTCCCCGGCGTGGAGGGCGACCCGCTCATCCGGCTGGCCAGCGAGGCGGACGTCGACGTCTGCCTGGCCGAGAGGACCCTGAGGAAGATCCAGCACCTCGAGCCCAAGGGATGCGGGGCGCGCGACCTCCAGGAGTGCCTGCTCATCCAGGTGGCGTCGCTCAAGAACCCGCGCGCGCCCCTGCTCGGGACGATGATCAAGCGCCACCTCAAGGCGCTGGAGAGCAAGAACCTCCCGGCCATCGCCCGGGACCTCAAGCTCTCGCTCGAGGAGGTGGTGGAGGCCGAGCGGCTGCTGAGCAAGCTCGACCCGAAGCCGGGGCGGAACTACTCCGCCGACGACGCGCAGTACATCACCCCGGACGTCTTCGTCTACAAGATGGCGGACGGCTACACGGTGGTGCTCAACGACGACGGGCTCTCCAAGCTGCGCATCAGCGGGGCCTACCGGAACGCGCTGCGGCGGGGGGGCATGGAGCCGGGGAAGGCCAAGGAGTTCATCCAGGAAAAGCTGCGGAGCGCCCAGTGGCTGATCCGCAGCATCCACCAGCGCCAGCGGACCATCTACAAGGTCACCGAGAGCATCGTGAAGTTCCAGCGCGAGTTCCTGGACAAGGGAATCGCCCACCTCCGCCCTCTCATCCTCAGGGACGTGGCCGAGGACATCGGGATGCACGAGTCGACGGTGAGCCGGGTGACGACGGCCAAGTACGTGCACACCCCGCAGGGCATCTACGAGCTGAAGTACTTCTTCAACTCCTCCATCGCCCGGGTGGCCGGGGAGGACATCGCCTCCGAGGCGGTGAAGAGCCACATCAAGCAGATCGTGTCCCAGGAGGACGCCAAGAACCCGCACTCCGACCAGCGCATCGTCGAGCTCCTGCGCGCGCAGGGCATCGACATCGCCCGGCGCACGGTGGCCAAGTACCGCGAGGTGCTCGGGGTCCTGCCCTCCGGCAAGCGCAAGCGGTACTACTGACCGCCGGGGCCGTGCTACGAGGCACGGGCCATGGCCAGGGACTTCCCGCCGCCCCGCATCAGCGCCGAGGACGCGCGCCGCATCCTGGCCGCCAACCCGTTCGGGAAGTGGTGGGGCTTCGAGGTGGAGTCGGTGGGCCCCGGCCGGGCCGCGCTCCGGCTCCCGGCGCGGCCGGAGATGCTCCGTCCCGGCGAGCTCCTCCAGGGCGGGTGCGTGATGGCGCTCTCCGACACCGCCTTCTGGTTCGCCGCCATGACCGTCATCGGCGAGGAGCCGATGTGCGTGACTCTCGAGATGAAGACGGAGTTCCTCCGCGGGGCCCAGGGCGACCTCCGCTGCGAGGCGCGGGTCATCCAGGCCGGCCGGCGCGTCGTCTACGGCGAGGCCTCGTGCTTCGATCCCGGAGCGAAGCTCGTCTCGCACCACACGCTGACCTATCTCCGTCCCTGAACGGAAGGGCAGGCCCGGCCGGGTCGCCTCCACGTGCCGCCCCCCCGGCGCCGAGCGGTGTGCTAAGGGGCCGCCCGTGCGACCCCACCGCCTTCTCCCCGTCCTCGCGGCGGCGCTGGCCAGTCCCTCGCCCGCGCTCGCCCAAACGCAGGTCGTCACCGTCCTCGCCACCTCCGACGAGAACGGTCAGGTGCTTCCCACCACCGAGGGCGACGTCCAGAAGGGCGGCGCCGCGCAGATGCTCGGGCGGTGGGTGGCCGAGGACAAGCACTGTCCCGGTCCGGCGGGGAAGGACGGCGCCGCCTCCTGTCCGGGCGGCCTGACCATCGCCCTCTCCACCGGGGACCACTGGAACGGCTCCTCCCTCTCCACCTTCTTCCAGGGCGAGCCGGTGGCCCAGGCCATGGCCCGCATGGGCTACGCCGCCTCCGGCTTCGGAAACCACGAGCTCGACTTCGGCAAGGACCAGTTCCTGGTCCTGCGGGACGCGGGCGGGTTCCCCTTCCTCGCCGCCAACGTCAAGGTGGTGAAGCCGGTGGCCAAGGCCCTGGAGATGCCCCCCTGGCGCATCTTCACCCGGGGGGATGCCCGGGTGGGGGTGGTGGCGCTGTCCTACGTGCAGGCGGCCAAGGTCACCATGGCCGACCGCTTCTACGGGCTCCAGGTCCTGCCCTACGAGTCGAGCCTCGGCTCGTCGGTGAAGGAGCTGCGCAAGTCCGGCGCCGACGCGGTGGTGGTGCTCGTCGACGACTGCCCGAGCGCGCTCGAGCCGGTGGTGAAGAAGCATCCGGAATGGGGCCTGGCCCTGGTCGTCGGCAGCCACTGCCCCAAGCCGATGGAGACGACGGTGGGGACCACCCCGCTCATCAATCCCGGTCGCCGCCTCGAGGCCTACGTCCGTGCCCGGCTCACCTTCGACACGTCCAAGCCGACCGGCCAGCGCCTCACCGGGGTGGAGGCCAAGACGGTGCAGGTCCTGAGCGGCCCCTCGGCGCCGCCGCCCGACGCCGTGCTCCTCGAACAGCTCAAGCCCTGGCTGGTGAAGCACGACGCCGCGCTCGGCGAGCGCATCGGCTTCACCCGCTCCGGCCTCGACGCCGGGTCGGCCGCCCTCCACACCTGGGTCGCCCGCTCCATCCGCGACATCCTCAAGACCGACGTCTCCATCGTGAACAAGGGAGGCTTCCGCGCCGGTCTCCCGGCCGGGCCCATCACCCGCGGCTCGGTCTACTCGGTCCTGCCCTTCGACAACTCGCTCCTCACCTTCAAGCTCAAGGGCGACGCCCTGGTGCGGGCGCTGAACAACCCGGCGGCTGTCCCTGCCGGGGTGTCCCGCGCCGGGGACGGGTGGAAGGACTCCCAGAACCGGCCCATCGTTCCGAGCGGGATCTACTCGGTGGCCTCGGTGGAGTACCTCTACTTCGGGGGGGACGGCTTCGACTTCGAGAAGCAGGACCCGCTCGCCGGGGAGACGGGCATGGTGTGGCAGACGGCGGTGGTGGACTGGACCCGCCGGCTGTCCACCAGCGAGGCCCGGCCGCTGGAGAGCTTCCTCCAGCACTAGCCGGGCGGTCCTCCCACCCATCAGCCGGGCTGCTGGGGGGCCGGGCGGACCCCCGTTGCACGCCGACCCTCGCCCGGGGTGTCATGGGAAGGCGATGTGACACCCCCCGGCACACGACGAGGTTCGGCCCATGCAGCTGACCATCACCTTTCGCAACCTGGAGGCATCGGAGACCCTCAAGGACCACGCGAAGGACCGGGTGGAGCGCGTGACCAGGCACCTCGACGTGGCCGGGATGGCCCACGTGGTCTTCTCGCTCGAGCGCCACCTGCACTGCGCCGACGTCACCATCCAGGCCGGTCCTCTGCTGCTGCGGGCCAGCCGCGCCTCTCCGGACATGACCATCTCGCTCGACCTGGCCTGCGACCGGCTCGAGGAGCAGCTCCGGCGCGAGAAGGACCGGCACAAGCACCACCACGGGCGGGAGTGGGTCCACCACCAGCACGACAGCCACGAGTCGGCGGGCTGAATCCGGCGGCCGCTCCTCGCGTCTTGCACCCCGGAGCGGAGTCCGAGTATCTGCCTTCCCCGGGGTCCGTACGGAATGAAGGTCACCGAGTTCCTCAGCCCGAACGCCGTGGTGGCCGAGCTCCGGGGCAGCTCGAAGCACGACGTGCTGCGCGAGCTGGCCGAGCGACTGGCCCAGGCCTACGGCGGGACGCTGCGCGCGGACCGGGTCCTGGAGGTCCTCGGGGAGCGCGAGAAGCTGGCCTCCACCGGCATCGGGGAGGGGGTGGCCATCCCGCACGGGAAGATGCCCGGGCTGGACCGCCTCTACGCCGCCTTCGGCGTCTCCCACGCCGGAGTCGACTTCGCCTCCATCGACAAGCGGCCCACCCAGCTCTTCTTCGCCCTGGTCGCTCCCGAGAACTCGGCCGGGATTCACCTCAAGGCGCTGGCCCGCATCTCCCGGCTCTTCCGGGGGGCGCCGCTGCGCGACTCCATCCTCGCCGCCCACGGCGCGGAGGACATCTACCGGCTCATCGCCGAGGAAGACGCCCGGGCGTGAGACCGCCGGACCCGCGCCGGCTCCCCACGTGAACGTCATCATCCGGCCGGTCAACGACCGCTTCCTGGAAGAGGTCGCCTTTCCCGCCTTCAGCCTCGGGGTGGTCGACGCCGGGGCCGGGCTGGCGCGGCTGCTCCAGGGCGTCGCCGACCTGCGGACCCGCTGGCTGGTGGAGCGCGTGCTCGAGCGGACGGTGGGAGGGAGCTTCTTCGGGCTCGACGACGACGACTGGCTCGAGGCGCTCCACCGGGTGCTCTTCGCCGAGTGGCAGCTGGTGGACGAGGGCTGGACCCTGGTGGCCGAGCATCCCGGCTACGCCGGCAACTACGGGCATGCGCTGCACGCGGCGCTCATGCTCCAGGAGCCCGCCTACCCCTACTGGGACCGGGCCGCCGCCGAGACCTTCCAGAACGACTGGCTGGGGCGGGTCATCCGGAGCGGGCTGGTGGCGCTGGTGGCCGGCATCTGGGACCCCTTCCCGGCCTTCCCGCCGGACCAGGTGCTGGTGACGGTGGGCCAGTCGACCTACCGCCCGGTGGACAACGCGGCCGTGGCCGACTGGAGCTTTCGCAGCTCGCACGCGGTGAGCGCCTGGGGGCGGCGCCTCCCCGAGCAGGTGCAGGCGCTGGCGGCGCGCGAGCAGCGCCGGCTGGGCAAGGTGGAGATTCCCGAGGCGCACGAGCTGGTCGGCCACTGGCTGGGGCGCATCCACGACCCGCCGGCGCTGACCGTGGCCTTCAGCGGGCTCGGCGCCGACGCCCAGGCCTGGGTGCGCGAGGTGGGCCAGCTGGCGCGGCAGATCCGCGAGGCGTCCCAGAAGGGCTTCGGGCTGACGACGCTGCTCACCCGCGAGGGCGGGACCATGGCGCCGCTCGAGTAGGGGCCCGTCCCTGTGCTCACCGCGCCCGCTCGGCGGAGTCGAGGAGCAGCGTCACCGGCCCGTCGTTGACCAGCGCCACCTGCATCTGGGCGGCGAAGACGCCGCGCTGGACGTGGACGCCGAGCCGCTCCAGCTCCGCCGAGAAGCGCTCGTAGAGCCTCCTCGCCTCCTCCGGCGGCGCGGCGCCGATGAAGCTCGGCCGCCGCCCCTTGCGCGTGTCGGCGTGCAGGGTGAACTGGCTCACCACCAGCGCCGCGCGGTGGGTGTCGAGGAGCGAGCGGTTCATCTTCCCGGCGTCGTCCTCGAAGATGCGGAGGCCCGCCACCCGGTCCGCCAGCCAGGCGGCATCGGCATCGGTGTCTCCCTGGCCGACGCCGAGGAGCACGAGCAGTCCGGGGCCAACCGCACCCACCACCTCGCCATCCACCGTCACCCGTGCCTCGGTCACCCGCTGGAGCAGCGCGCGCATGTCTCCCCCGGGAGACAAGCCCACGCCGACGCGCGGTGTCACGCAAGAAGAGAGCCTCCCGCCGGGTGCTCGCTGGCACGCCGGCGCGCCGGAAGAACGGGCCCTCTCCTGGCGTTGCCGGGGAAGTTCAACAAAGAGCACCCCAGGAGGCCTTGCCCATGTCCAGACACGCTCCCTCGCTTCCTCTCCTCGCCGCCCCGCTCGCGCTCCTCGCCGCCGCCTGCGCCCACGAGGAGAAGCAGGTCCAGGCGCCGGCGCCTCCGCCTCCCATCGTCGCCCAGGCCCAGCCGGCCCCGGCCGAGGCCAGCCCGGGGGAGGTCGCCGACACGGCCGCGCTGAAGCAGCTCCTCAGCGGCCCCATCGCCTACTTCGACTTCGACAGGACCGACCTCACCCCGGATGACCGGGCGAAGCTCCAGGCCCTGGCGCAGGCGCTCCGTGCCCACCCCGGCGCCCGCATCCGCATCGCCGGGAACACCGACGAGATTGGCACCGAGGAGTACAACATGGCGCTCGGCCAGCGCCGGGCCGACGTCGCCCGCACCTACCTCATCACCCTCGGCATCACTCCGGGCCGCATCGACACGGTGAGCTACGGCGAGAACCGCCCGGCCGTCCCGGGCGGCGACGCCGCTGCCCGGGCGAAGAATCGCCGGGACGAGGCCGAGCCCATCTCGTCGCGCTGAAGTCGCTGGACCACGGGTCGCCGGCGCGGCTAGACCTCGCGCTCCGACAGGGTCTCGCCGATGCCGGACGCCCGCCCGCAGCCCAGGCTCTTCCGGGCGCTCGTCGCCCCCTTCCAGGCCTTCCTGCGCACCGAGGCCAAGGGGGGCATCCTGCTCCTGCTCGCCGCGCTGGTGGCCCTGGCCCTGGCCAATTCGCCCTGGCACGAGCTCTGGCACGACCTGTGGGAGCTTCCGCTGCGCGTCGGACCCTCCGGCCTCGCCGTGGAGGGCACGCTGCACTTCGTCATCAACGACGTGGCGATGGCCATCTTCTTCTTCGTCGTCGGCCTGGAGATCAAGCGCGAGCTCGTCCGCGGGGAGCTCCGGACCCCTTCCCAGGCGCTGCTCCCGGCCATCGCCGCCGTGGGCGGGACGGCCGTCCCGGCCCTGCTCTACCTGGCCATCCAGCGCGGCGGTGACGGGGCCCGGGGCTGGGCCATCCCCATGGCCACCGACATCGCCTTCTCCATCGGCTGCCTGGCCTTGCTCGGCCCGCGCGTGCCGCACGGTCTCAGGGTCTTTCTCACCGCCCTGGCCATCTTCGACGACATCGCCGGGATCCTCGTCATCGCCCTCTTCTACGGCTCGGGCATCCAGCCGCTGGGCCTGGTCCTTGTCGTCCTGGCCGCGGCCTTCGGGCTCGTCCTCAACCGCCTCCGGGTCCAGTCGGCCGGCCCGTACCTGGCCGCCGGCGCCGCCCTGTGGTTCGCCTTCCACTCCGCCGGGCTCCACGCCACGCTGGCCGGGGTGGTCCTCGGGCTCCTCGTCCCGGCGCACAGCCGGCGCACCCCGGACGAGGTCTTCGCCGACCTCAAGACCGCGCTCGACGATGCCATGGCCCGCGGGGTGCGCCCGACCGCCGACCAGATCGCCTCGGTGGGCCGAGCCCTGGCGGACGTCTCGACGCCGCTCGACCGGTTCGAGTACGCGGTCCACCCCTTCGTCGCCTACGGGGTGATGCCCCTCTTCGCCCTGGCCAACTCGGGCGTTCACCTGGGTTCGCTCTCGCTCGACGTCCTCCTCACCCCGGTCTTCCTGGGGACGGCGGCCGGCCTCTTCCTCGGCAAGACGGTGGGCATCTTCGCCTTCACCCGAGCGGCGGTGGCCTCCGGCCTGGCCAGGGTCCCCTCGGACGCCCCCTGGTCCCAGGTGCTGGGCGTCTCGGCGGTGGCGGGCATCGGCTTCACCGTCGCCCTGTTCATCGCCAAC
>Ga0187777_10002240_pt1 | contig 12424 bp, 6 predicted proteins | sample 1015_Q2_SP5_10_M_FD_132416 | JGI IMG/M metagenome (GOLD analysis project Ga0187777, IMG submission 132416) | Tropical peat soil microbial communities from peatlands in Department of Meta, Colombia - 1015_Q2_SP5_10_MG | ecosystem: Environmental > Terrestrial > Soil > Wetlands > Peat | place...
AGCTTGGTGATCGGCGCGGGTTTCACATATTTGACCAGATCACGCATTGCAATCACGGTGCACTTCTGATCCCGCAAGTAATCCATGTATCTAGCAAAATCCTCTGGTTCGACACTCACCCAAGGTGCCCGGGGATAAGGAACTCCATGGAAGTTAAGGACGGCGATCTTCCCATTCTTGGCCTGGCTTACAGCCCAGACAAGATCTTGCATTCCCCACTTAGGCCCGGCATAGCCGGTGATGGGAATCAACAGAGGATAGTGGCGTTGAGGGTCATATGCAGGGCCACGCGCTCCTTCATCACTATCGGGAAACTCTGGCGTAACGCCCCTTCGAGCAAACCAATACCCATCTTTAAGGAGCACCTGAGCAACAGCTACGCTGTCTCGAAACATTGGATAGGAAAATGTCTTTGGTGCTGGAATTCCATATTGTTCAAACCGTTGTTCAATGCCTTTTATTTCGGCTTGAACCTGTTCGACCGTTAGCTTGGTAAGGTCTGGGTGGGTTTCCGTGTGATTGCCGACCTCGAAGCCAAGATTATTAAGTTGGCGAATATCATCCCAAGATAATGTGTCATCATCGCGTTTGATTTCGCGTAACCCTTCTGTCACATAAAAGGAACCTCCAAAACCATAACGTTTTAGCAGAGGTGCGACATAAGCAATGTCGGATTTGGTGCCGTCATCGAAAGTCAAGACCACTAAGCCATCGGGAATCGGCAGCAATTCATCCGTCCCCCAAGCCTTCCAACTTCCCAGCAACAGAAAAATCAAAGACAGGATAACTCTAGCTAACCGAAGCATCGGGCTCTCCGCTTTTGCCGTTGCCGAAAAGCTTCATAACTTTGCCGTCGGGTTATGCCACCGTCCTCGCAATTCAACTAATTTGCCCAACTGGCGTGTGCATTCCGGGAAATCAGGAAAGACGATGTTCCCTTGATATTCCAACTCCTGATGAATTCCGATCTCGGAGGAGTAGTATCCAACTACCGTCATCTGCTTGAGAGTCACGAAGAAGCGCTCAAGATCGGTTTGGGGAGCGGCTTCCGCAGTGGCCGCTCGTTTAACCGCATCCACAAGCGAAGATCTCGCAGCCTCTTGTTTTAGTAATTGCAATCCACTTCGCCATTCAAATTTTTGCAAATCGCCGGAAATAGCTCCGTTTGCGAACAAATCAACATTTCGTACATTGTTGCCTGCGGAGATGACCCAGTCGGCAAACAGACTAACTTTGGCGGCATGGGCACCACCGGAATGGGCATCACTGGGAATAATTATTTCCATCGCTTGGTCGACTACTTCGTTTTCGGCAACGGTGAAGAACTGGAGTTTGTAGTCCCCAGCAGTCCAGGCGGAACGCTCCTCGGATTGCGGAGGAAACATCGCTCCCCAGCCATTTAAATCGTGTGATAACGCGCTCAACGCAATAATTTTTAGGACAGTTCTTCGTTGCATAATACAAGTCTGAAATCCGCACTAAGAAGCCAATGAAACCTACGCGTGACCCATGACCTAGATGGCCCCTAACCTTCGCTGTTTAATCAAGTATTCCGCTGACCGCATTGAAAGCGCCATGATTGTGAGGGTCGGATTTTTCTCGCTTGATGTCGTGAAGCCGCTTCCATCCGTGACGAAAAGATTCTTCACATCGTGAGACTGACAAAAACTGTTTAAAGCGGAAGTCTTCGGGTCCTTTCCCATGCGGACTGTTCCTACTTCATGGCTCGCAAGTCCTGACGGGGAGTTACTTTCATCAAAAAAGACATCCCCGGAAAGCTTCGAAATAATCTGCTGGAGTCCATTCCTCATCCCCTTCCAGAGCAGTATGTCGTTGTCGGTGAATTGAAAATGCACGACCGGAATCGGAATGCCATGTGCATCTACTTGGCTCTTGTCGACGGAAACATAATTCTGCTTCACGGCCATCGATTTACCGACGCCGCCTAAGATCATGTAGCCAGGTTGCATAGTCCGCACTTTGCGTTTGAAGTCTAGTCCATAACCTTTTAACAGCCTTGCGTGACGAGGAAACATATAGGAATCGTAGTTCACCTGAAATGCATAGCCGCCCGAGTAGCCGCGTTTGGGGTCGCGATAATCGAATCGCGGAATATAGACATGATCGGTAGCTCCATCCTGGTTAATAGGCTTCGTACCTTGGAGCTCCTTCAGATATATCTGCACGGGTGCGTTGCTATGGCCATGGAGATACTGCCCGATCACACCACTCGAGTTTCCTAACCCCCCGGGATGTTGGGGAGAAACCGAATTTAGCAACAAGCGTGCAGACTCAACTGTGCCGCAGCACACTACGACAATGCGCGCCTTGATTTCCTCTGTTGACTTGGTGATCGTATCGACAAAAGAAACAGCCCGTGCTCGACCTTCACGGTCCACCAGAATTTCGCGAGCTAGAGCGTTCTGTCGTAACGTAAAGTTTCCGGTGGCAGCCGCCTTTGGAAGCGTGCATCCCGGTGACGTGAAAATTGCAGACGCATCACAACCGTCCATGCAATGTCCGCAGTGATGGCATGCTGGCCGGTCGTCATAAGGCTTTGTCAGCACAGCCTTCCGGACCGAAATGAGAGGAATATTCAACGCATCTGTGGCACGCTTTAGGATGTGCTCACTGCAACGCCATGGAAGCGGTGGCAGGTAATGATTTCCGCCAGGCAAGATTTCCAGTCCGTCATTATTCCCACAAACACCAATAATCTGCTCGACGCGTTCATAATAAGGTGCGAGTTCCTCGTAGCTTAGCGGCCAATCATCCTCAATGCCAGCAAGCGTCCACTCACGGAAATCTTGCGGTGCGTAACGAAGCGAAACGGCATTCCAGTGCATGGTCCTGCCGCCAAGTACCCGCGCCCGATCGACGTGAACATTGGGTTGCGATTCATAGCGGATAGATGTGGCCACATCACCTTGATAAAAGTAAGCCTGTTTTTCGCGTCGCAGACCAGAGTAGGGAAGTTCATAGGGCCATTTGTGCGAGAGAAGGTCAGAGGGATCTACTTCTTTTCCACCCTCCAACATAACGACCTTTGCGCCACCCTCACACAGTTCTTTGGCCATAAAGCCGCCGGCTGCGCCTGACCCAACAATGCAGACATCGAATTCCTGCGGTTGATTTCCCATCTTCTAAGCACTCGATCAGTCTTGCGAACCGACTTCACTTGCAGAATCATACCGTCAATATTTACAGAGGCCAGACCCCGCCTCGGCACTTCGTCCTACCGATTATTAGCAAGGCCTGGCCATCCCCCTCACAGCCCGGGGCCATACATTCCCATTAGAAACCTGCCCCGATTCCCGAAAAAATCATGTTCTCCCTATTTGGTGGATGAAACGTCACGATTATCTAGATCCGAGCGTGAAAGTGCCGTCTCCACTGGGTCGGCTTCCTCTTGCTGTTCACGTGTCTTGGCGAGCTCAAAGTTCTTATACGCGGCCTGCGACAACTCGGATAACCTGAGACGATAGTAGACTCGTCCTAGCCAGTAATATGCGGCAGAGAGATTAGGGTCAAGTTGAACCGCAGTTTCAAGCTGGCTTCTCGCCACCGAATAGTTGTGCAATTGGCTTTCCAGACGACCTAGATTGAAATAAGCGAAAGGATTGGAATGATCGAGGGTCTCGGCAAGTCTCATTTCACGTAACGCTCCATCATTGTCCCCCATCCGATTTAAGATGATTCCGAATTGGAGATGGTAATAAGCATTTTGAGGGCTCATTTTCAAGGCTCGCTGAACATGTTCTTTGCCTTCTTCCAGGTGATCCTCAAGCGCCTCAACCAGACCAAGCATGAACTCAGCTTTGTGACAACCAGGGTCTATTTCAAGGGCTGTCTTGAAGTGTCGCGCCCCACGGTCATAGTACTGGTTGTCTTTCTCCTCGTTTCCTAAGATAAAAAAACTCATTCCTATTGAATAGATAGGCTCAACCCATTCTGGCTGCAACTGGGCGGCCTGGAGAAAGTATTGAATGGCGCTAACCTGATCATGAGATCGCTGAAAGATTTTCCCTTTCGTGACGAGATAGGAGGCGTGAGTCGGCTCCATCTTAATCGCCCGATCAATGGCGCCTAACGCCTCCGATTCTTTATGTTCCAGGTTCATCACCTGCGCAGAAAGGTCGAGATATTGCGGGTCGTCGTTGAGCTTAGGATCGCGCAAATTAGAGAAAGCTTCCATCGCGCATTTACTGTCAGATCGTGCGAGACATTCCCGCAATGGATCGAGCTCGGTTGATTTTGGATTTTTAAAATTATCTACGGGAGAGGGCTGAGCTGCGGCGAGAGGAATTATAAGGAACAAGAATCCTGCGCAAGCGAACAAGCTTGCGGAAAAGCAGAAATGAGCCGACCCCCAAAGTAGCACGGTGCCACGCTTCCGAACCCGACCTGCAGTACATAAACGTGTGGGGTGAATGTACTGCAGGTTGTAGGGTTTGGTACACATCGTACGTACGCTAAAATTCGAACCTGAGAGCGAATTCGATAATTCGAGGGTCGCGGGCACTGGTAACCTGTCCAAAGTCTCCAGCTCCGAGAGTCGTTGCAACATTGGCAAAGTTCGTGTGATTAAAGATGTTGTAAAAATTGGACCTAAATTGGAACTTCGCCCGCTCGGTTACTTTGAAGTCTTTATACAAAGATATGTCAAAGCTCACCGTACCGGGGCCAATGATCGAGCCAGTGCCTGCAGTCCCAAAGAATCCGGGAGGAGGGGCAACAAACGCGTTCGTGTTGAACCACTCGTTCTTTGTCTTTGGACCCGAGATGGAGGCTCCAGAAACACGGTCGGGACGGGTCGCCAACCCCGGATTCGTAGTGCCCAGCTTAGGATCCATCGGAAAGCCACTTTGGATCGTGGTAACGTTCCCGAGCTGCCATCCTCCAAGAACGGCGTGCTCGAACCCATGCGCCGAAGCAAACCACGGCAAACTCCAAATGGCACTGAACGCAAACACATTGAATGGAGTTGTCAGAGAGGGCCCCCGGTCATTGTTCGGGTGAAAGAAATCTTGTACGCCACCGTAACTAGAAGTAGTCTCAGTGTCTCGGGTAACAGCATAACCTTTCTGCCAGGTGTACGCCCCGGAGATAAAAAGACCGTGGCTAAAGGGATGCTGAACACTGAGTTCAAGCGCATTCCAGTCGATCGTTGTTGGGCTTACAACGTCCTGTAATTGACCGTAACCTGGAAAACGTTCGCCAAAGGCGTACTCAGATACTGTCCCTGTGTTGATGATGGGATTGAAGTTGAAACCGCCTTCAGGGAGCGGTTGGTTCGCATCGGCGTTGACCGTACCATGCATAAAAACATCGCCTGCGCCCGCGATCGATGCGAGCCATCTTCCCCGAAATTCGTGCTGCAAGGACAGGCTGTAGGTAGTGATCTGGGCTTCCTTAAAGTTCTGATCCTGGATGTGGAGTGGTAGGACAGTAGCGGGGGCCACGGCACCTCCAATCGGATTGGGGAACGACGGCGTAATGATTGTCGTTGAGACCGTGGCAGGGTAATTGTTCGGGCATTGGCTCGAGCAAGACGCGTAAAAGTAAAAGTAATGGTTCAATGCAACACCGCCACGGAGACTAGTTTTCCCGTCTCCCGTGACGTCGTATGCAAACCCGAAGGTGGGATTCCAGTGACTATTGTACTTGTTGCTGTAGTTCGAAGGAAATCCCGGGGTTACTCCGCCAAAGACGAGGCCGTTAAGCGGATCGTAGGTGGGCGTCTTAGTAAAGGTTCCATCTGGATTAACGATGGGAGCATTAGCTGGGTTAAAGCGACTAGGGATCAAATTGCTGACGACATTGTCAAAGGTCGGTATAGGTGACCAAGCGTATCGAAGTCCGAGGGTTATCGTAAGGCGTCGGTTAGCCTTCCACTGATCCTGAAAGTATGGGGAAACAATCGGATAGTGCTGAACTGAGCGTATCTCAGTATTTGTCTGGTTAAAGGATGCGGCATCCCCGAGCAGGAAATCGGCCATGGGATTTCCAGTAAATTGGCCGGAGAACATCCACTCCCCCGCCGTTGTAGCAAAACCATTTTGTCGCTTAGTCCCTCGAACGTATTGCATCCCAAATTGCAGCAAGTGGTTGCCCCGCAACCAACTGGCATCATCTGAAAGAGTATTCTCCAAGTCAGAGGCGTGGTGTAGAGGCAAGATAAAACTGACGCCTAGACTGGGCCAACCTCCCGAGAAATTGAGCTGGGGAAGCCGCTCTGACAGAAGCCCGTTATAAGGTAGGTTTGAATTGAAACCCGGAATGTCGGTCCTATTCACGAGACCCGCCACGTCCAGATTCACAATGTAACGGTTCATGCTCACGCTGGTGGTGTTGACAAAGTTGTTGGTCCAGGTTTGGGTTAGTCTTAGCTGAGCTAACGAATTGGGTGTTGTAATGGGCTGGCGAGTCGTACTAAAGAGAGTACTTATACCGAAGGTTTGAGTAGCCTGGTTGTTGGTTTGGTGTGAATCGAGGTATTCAGCCATAAGTCTTAGTTTTGGATTGATATTGTAGTCCACCTTGATTTCATCATCGCGTGTGTTGTTGATGGTGGGGATATCGTTGATGTAATTCAAGAATCCACCAGAAGGGTTGTTGGGCAGCGGAGCCACCGCATTGTAAAAAACAAGTGATTGCTGGCTGAGCCTATTTGCAGGTATTACAAAATCGCCGGCGGAGTTCTGCGGGAAGGGCTTGCCTGTTAAAGGATCCGTAATTGAAGTCGAGAATATCCCGTTTCTCTCTGCCGCGGTCAGATCCGGTCCCCGAACAATGTTACCGATATGTTGGTTCGTCCATTGCTCGCTCCAGAAGAAGAATAGCTTGTCACGTTTCGTGTTCAGGCGGTCCGGAATCGTGATTGGACCTCCCAAGGTATAGCCGAAAATATCTTGCTTGAGAGGTGTTTTGGTTGGACTGAAATAGTTATGGGCGTCAAACGCGTCGTTTCGAAGATACTCAAACGCAGTCCCGTGAAAAGTATTGGTCCCCGATTTGGTTTGCAGGAGCAGGACATTTGGGCCATTCAGGCTGTATTGAGAACCAAAGTTGTTCTGCAGGACCCTGACCTCCTCAATTGTGTCCGGGTTGGGTGTGATCGTAGTTTGGTTCATGCTCCCGGTGTTCATGTTCCAGATGCCATCCAGGTAATACTGCGTGCCGTTTATCCCCATCCCATTCACTGATATCGTGTTCGAAGTGAGGAACCCGCCCTGGTTGAGCGCTGTATCTGGAGCCTGATTTGTAACTCCGGGCATCAGAAAACTCAGGGCTTGGTAGTTACGCCCGTTCAACGGAAGCGTCGACGCTTGTGTTGCAGTCACTTGACTGGACACTTCCGCTGTCGTTGTCTGAACCTGGGCAATAGCCGCCTCTACGTTGATTGACTGCGCGACCTGACCCACTTGTAGAACAGCGTTAACACTAGCGACTTGGGCGGGGCTGAGCAGGATGTGCGTTTCCTGGTAAGTTTGAAAACCCTGTTGCGTTATGGTTACCGTGTAGTTCCCGGGGTTTAATCCAGGAACTACAAAGCCGCCACTGTCGTTAGTTGCAGTGCGGATTTGTACATTTGTCTGCTCATTAGTGACGGTGACTGGAGCGTTGGTTACCGCGCCACCGCTAGCATCCGTAACGCTGCCCCTGATCGAACCGGCTGTGGACACTTGTCCCACTAGAAAACAACTGGACACAGCCAAGGCCAGCAAAGCTAAGCCAAATGTACAGAAGAGGCGGATCAAACTCTTGGAAGTCATGTCTTGTTCCCCCACGTTTACTTCAGGATTGAACGTCCTGACTCAAGACATCAAACTGTCCTACTCGAAACCGGATCTTGACCCTAGACTCCGGCACACGATTTTCCGGTGCGTGCCGTTGCCTAAACTTTCGCGGCACTCTATCGACGCCCATGATCCTTGTCAAGAAAAAAAAGGATTTATTTCTCTATTGAAATAAAGAAGCCACTGATTACATAATGATTGGTTGGGTACGCTGGCGTGAAAGCTCATCGGCTGTGCTCGTACCGGGTAGAAAAAGGTACAGAGTGAAAAGTCGTAGTGTGGGGGTATTCAACTTGTGAGAAATCTTCGAAAAATATGACGCGCTCGACTTCCAAGCCGCTCTATCTGATCCCGGTGTTGTCCAAGGCACTCGACATACTTGATATCCTGCAAGGCGAGAGTAGCCCGTTAACGCTAGAAACAATTCATCAACGCACCGGGATTTCTAAGACGACTGCTTACCGGATTCTTAAGACGTTTCTTCATCGTGGATATTTGGCGCAGACGCAAGATGGCCATTACAGATTGCTTTCGCGCCCGAAGAAAGCAAAATTCGGATTTGGCGGTCAGTCAGCACAAATGCCTTTCTCTGAAGCGGTAACTGACAGTTTGAAAGTAGCCGCTTCTAAGGCTGGAGTCGACCTGTTTGTACTAGACAATTGCTACGATGGCGCTACTGCTTTACGCAATGCAGATGAATTCGTGCGCAACCGAGTGGATTTGGTTATTGAATTCCAAATCGATCAGCATGTTGCCCCGGTTATCGCAGACAAGATCGATGCTGCAGGTATCCCACTGATAGCAGTGGATATACCCCATCCAAACGCAGTTTTTTTTGGAGTAAATAATTACCGGGTTGGCTTCGAGGCAGGGGAATGCCTGGCCCGGTATGCTCATCAGGCTTGGGGTGGTAAGGTACGCTGGGCATTGGGACTGGATCTTGATGAGGCTGGTCCACTAGTGCACAGCCGCGTCACAGGAGCATTTGAAGCAATTCATTCACGATTGCCGAGAATCCCGACTGAATTTATGGTTCGTATGGACGGCCGTGGCCTGCGCGACAAAAGTTTTCAGCTTGTGCTTGAATTTCTACGGCGGCACCCGAAAGATTGGGGAATCCTAGTCGCTGCAGCAACTGACACCAGTGCCCTCGGTGCCGTACAAGCGGTTCGCGAGCTAAAGCGAGAAAAGCATGTGGCCATCGTTGGACAGGATTGCATTCCCGAAGCTCTTGACGAAATCTCCAGCGGAACTAGTCCATTAATTGGCTCTGTCTCCCATGAGGCTCAAAGTTACGGACCAAACTTGATCCATCTGGGCCTGTCTTTACTGAGCGGCCAGCGGATTGCTCCTTACAATTATGTCGAGCACAAACTTGTAGCGGGACCATGGGTGGCACAAAAAGGGCCAACTTCCCTCACGTCGTAGCACCGTATTCCTGCCTGGTCGCCTGATTCTCTTATAGAAACTGTTGCCCTATTGCAACAACGCCGGTATGATGGCTGCGACTCTCTGAGCTTCACCCATAGCTTTATTTCGCCCTTGTGAGTCGCAAACCAGTGGTTCAAGGGATTTCAATGTATGTGAAAGCAAATTTGCGTTATTTGGAGGACCGATGGGATGAACAGCTCGTGCGAGAGCTTGAGGAACCGGAGCTGTTGCGATATCGATCTAACCTGCTCGGTTCCGATCTTCGGATAACTAATTTTGGCGGGGGGAACACCAGTTCGAAAATCCAACAGACTGATCCTCTAACCGGCCAATTAGAAGAAGTATTGTGGATTAAGGGAAGTGGTGGTGATCTGGGGAGTATCAAGCTCGGCGGATTCGCGACGTTGTACCTACAAAAACTGAGGGATTTAGAAAGACTTTATCGTGGTCCAGAATCTGAAGATGAAATGGTGGAGATGTACCCACTCTGCAGGTTTGGCCAAAACACAGTAGCAACCTCCATCGATACGCCTCTACACGGCTTCCTCCCCTTTCGCCACATCGATCACTTGCATCCCGATTGGGGCATCGCCCTAGCCGCGGCGGCGAATGGCGATGACAAGATGAAGGAGTTTAATCATTGTTTCGGTCGCCATCTAGTTTGGGTACCTTGGCAGCGTCCAGGTTTCGAATTGGCAATGATGATTCGCCAAGCGCTACAGGAAAATGCAGGCTGTGAAGGTATTGTGCTAGGTGGTCATGGGCTCTTCACATGGGGAGACACCCAACAGCAGTGTTATGAAAACACCCTTACGGTGATCGATCAGCTGGGGCAGTTCGTTGTAGATCACGTGCAGAGGAAAGGTGCGACGCTGTTCGGTGGTCCTCGATGCGAGTCAGCGCAAAATCCGCGCGACCTGGCACTTGACCTGTTTCCGTTTCTGCGAGGCAGGCTCTCGAGTGCTCAGCATCTGATTGGGAGTTTTAGCGACAGTCCAGAAGTGCTGCGATTTGTAAACTCCCACCAAGCTGAGTTGCTGGCAAATCTTGGAACAAGTTGCCCAGACCATTTCATACGCACCAAGGTACGCCCATTGTTTGTTCCCTGGCAGATCAGTGGCGGAACACACGTCCTCCGAGAGCAGATCGATCTTGCCCTTCAAGAATATCGCAAGGATTACGAGGAATATTACAAATCATTTGCACGGCCGGATTCACCCGCGATGCGCGACGCTAATCCTACTATCGTATTGATTCCCGGCATGGGTATGTTTAGCTTCGGAAAAAGTAAGACGGAAGCCAGGCTCACCGGCGAGTTCTACGTGAATGCCATTCATGTGATGGAAGGCGCGACTTCGCTCGGACAAAAAGACTCCTCATCAACGTTGCCACAGGCCAGTCCTCAGGTACCGACAAGCAAGTTCACAAGCCGCTCAAATTATGTAGGCCTGCCACTATCAGAGGCCTTCAGGATTGAATATTGGAGGCTAGAAGAAGCCAAAATCCGACGTCAGCCTCCGGAAAAGGAATTGAGCCGAAAGGTGGCGCTAGTCGTTGGCGGAGGCAGCGGCATAGGACGTGAGGTTGCGTTGCTAGCAGCGGAACGTGGTGCGCACGTGGTTGTCGCCGATCGTGACTGTGAAGCGGCAAAGAAAGTGACAGAAGAGGTAAAAGCGCTGGCAGGGTCCGAAGCCAGTATCTTCGTCACGATGGACATTCGACTGCGCGACGCCATTCGGCAAAGTCTGCGTGATGTGGTCGAGAACTACGGTGGGTTGGACATTCTGATAAACACAGCTGCACTCTTTCCCTCATCATCCACAGGAGAAATCACCGATAAGCAATGGCGGGACACCCTTGATGTCAATGTCACTAGCAACTATCTGCTGGTAGATGAAGCTGCGCGGATAATGCGAGATCAGAACTTTGACGCGTCCATTGTGTTGATTAGTTCGGCAAATGCTGTGGTTCCGAAGCGCGGAAGCGAAGCTTATGACGTGAGCAAGGCAGCGGTGAGCCACTTGATACGTGAACTGGCAATATCATTGGCGCCGAAGATTCGCGTAAACGGAATTAGCCCAGCCTCCGTCTTGAAGGGGTCAACAATGTTTTCTCGCGAGCGGGTGGTGGCCTCGCTTACGAAGTACCAGATTCCTTATGACCTCGAAAGCACTGACGAGCAACTGCAAGCTTTACTGGCGGACTTTTACGCGCAACGCACTCTGACCCACCGTTCGATCGACCCAAGAGACTGCGCTCAGGCAATTCTTTTCCTGACGGGACCACAATCACGTTGTACAACCGGCCATATTATTCCGGTCGACGGCGGACTGACTGAGGCCTTCCTCAGATGACTGGCATTTCGGACAATTCGAGTAGATCTGAGAGAAAGAATGCCGCGCAGATCTACGGTAATTCAGAACGAGAGAAGCCGAATTTAATCGCTATCGATTTGGGTGCGGAAAGTTGTCGCATTTCACTCTTACGTTGGGTCGACAGGACACCAGAAATTCAGTTGGTACATCGTTTCGCCACCTCCACCAACGCTGATGGAAATGGACTCCATTGGAATCTCGAGACGCTCCTCCATGGCATCGAGAAAGGCCTACGTGCATGCGCACAACTTGCGCCGGAGGGTGTTGCTGCCATTGGTGTAGACGGCTGGGCCGTCGACTATGTGAGACTCGGGGTGGGAGGTAAACCCATCGGCGATCCCTTCTGTTATCGAGATGAACGCACAGTTGAGTCGAAAAAGGCGGTTCACACGAAAATCTCACCAGAGCGTCTTTATGAGCTCACTGGGGTTCAGATTCTTGCGCTAAATACAGTTTATCAATTGCATGCTGACCCTCTTCGAGAACAGAGCTTGCCCTGGCTCAATATGCCCGAGTACGTGATGCACTGGTTGGGAGCCCGACGAGTTTCCGAATACACGAACGCCACCCACACTCAACTGCTCGCACGTATGCCCGTAGGGCATGGTAGGGTGTGGAGCGCAGAGATTTTCGCGGCTGCTGGACTCGATATCAACCTAGCTCCCCCGCTCGTTATGCCCGGGACATGCGTGGGCCGGCTGCGCGGTTCACTCGCTTCTTTGCCCGCGTTTCGCGAAACACAGCTGATTGCACCTGCTTGCCACGATACGGCTTCGGCCATTGCTGGGATCCCGGCAAACACAGCGGACTGGGGCTTTA
>Ga0187777_10002241_pt1 | contig 12421 bp, 14 predicted proteins | sample 1015_Q2_SP5_10_M_FD_132416 | JGI IMG/M metagenome (GOLD analysis project Ga0187777, IMG submission 132416) | Tropical peat soil microbial communities from peatlands in Department of Meta, Colombia - 1015_Q2_SP5_10_MG | ecosystem: Environmental > Terrestrial > Soil > Wetlands > Peat | place...
CGTAGTTTGTACGCATTGCGCTCGGAAGATCCGGGTGAGACGTGCTCGTCGGGACTGCCGCTGCTGAATGTTCAGCCATCGGCTACGGCGGCGGCTCCTGGCCCTGCATGTAGCCTCGCCGCGACTAACGCCGGGCCTTTCGCCGCCGGTGACGCCCTGACGCCGGCGGCCAGCGGATCGCGCTTAGCACAAGCCTGCTGGCTGCCGGTAGTGCGAGCCGCGGGAGCATCTATTCCCAAAGAGCGCGCGTCGACAGGCGTGATACTCGTAGGCTCAGGGCGTGTCTCGTGAGGCCGTGCTGTGGTCTCTCGCGGAGCGCCAACAGCCCGAACGTGCCGCCCGGCTGCGCGGCGCCGTGGCCGAGTTCCTCCGGCACACTGGCACTGCGATGCGGCGGAGCGAGACGGCCGCCAAGCCTGAGCAGCCCGTCTGATCTGTGTGCCATGTCACGAGTTCGCGCGCGGCGGGCACTCGGTCGAGCCACTTCATCGTCCGTCGCATCCTCGGCGGCGGCGATGTTTCGGTGAGCCCGCGCGTCATTACCTACAACGGCGTGCCAGCATACTCGCTTAGCGTCAGGGCGATCACCGACGGTCTCGTGACACACGAAACCCAGTACTTCGCCGACCCTCTCCAGGCGTCTCCCGAGCGCGCTGCGCTGGCTGAGCCGCTTCCGCCGCCCCACGAATAAGCCGATCCGGTTGTCGCGTCGATGGACGACATCGACGGGGCATCCGCGCCTTATCCCCAAGCTCGGCGTGCGCGAGCGGGAAGTGAAAGCGATGGTGCGACTCAGCACGTCCGAAGACTCCACGCCATTGAATTAGGCCAGTAGAGCTACGAGGGATAGCGCGCCGGAAAGCGCACGAACCACGTCGACTCCAGCCTCGTTGAGTGTCTCGATCACACGCCGCAGGGCGTGAGCGATCCGGTTCGATCGAGGTACCGGTGCGGTCGCTTCGGCCTCGGCTTCGGCGAGTGCCGCGCTCGCGATGGTGCGAGTCTCGGCCGGGAGCGCGAGCCGATCGATCTCGTCCCTTAGCTGAGCCAGTTGGGCACGAAGTTCGATGAGTTGCACGTTCGCCGTCCCGCGGATCCCGCCGTGAACCACCATGTTGCCGCCAACGTTCTGGATCGACGCCGCGTTCTGGCTGCCGATGTTGAACGAGGTCATCGCCCGACCAGGATCCGCGCGACACGGTTCACAACGAAGCCGCTCACGATCAACCCGAGCGCCGCGGGCCATGCCGACGGGGGATACTGAGTGTATGGCTTCTCGACCCCGCCGGTTTTCATGGCATGCAGCACGCTGTGCGCTGTCATCGCGCCGAACACCGCTAGCAGAACGAGGCCGACCAGTGACAGCAACAGCCCGACCGCCGCGAGGCCCTTGCCCCAGCGGCTCGATCGGCTGCGGTCTCCGTAGTAGAACGTCTGGTCGCCGCCGATATTGCTGATGTTCTGACCCGACTGGCGATCGATCTCGAAGGCCGTGGCATCGCACGACCTAACGGCTTCCCCCGGTGACTCACGATCATGTTCGACGATGGTGCGACTGGCGTTCATTTGTTTACCCCTTTGGGCGCGTTGCGCTGTCCACGCATGATCAGTCCCCCGGTTAGCTGCGCCTAGCCCCCCTAGGGGTGATCCTTGCCACCCAGCGGGCCTACGGTCAAAGTGACCCAGCCAGGCCGGCGGTGACCGACTCGCACAACCCAGCTCGTTTTGTCGCCACTGCGGTCGCACGCCGTGAGCCAGCACGAGCATCGAAGCGATCGCCACCGTGGCTCGGGCGGCGCGATCGTGTTCGTGGCCCCATGCGTATAGCAGTCGTCCAGGGTCGCGGGCGCGTGGACCCCCGGTGTTTCGAATGCAATCACGCGACGTGTAGCTGGGCTCGGTCGAAGGTAATCGCGCGCAGCTGGCGACAACGGGCGCTCCGCACCCCGCAAACGCAGATCTCGGAGATGGCGGTCACGGACGCCGCCTATGCGTGCTAGGCGGTCCGTGAGACTCAATGACGGCGGCAACGCCGGAAGCGCGGCGGGCCGATGGACGTCTGGTCGGATCCGTTTCTTTCGCGACCCTCATCGTTACGGCCTGAGCGTCGGTTGCGTGGCGCGAGCGTTGATCGCTGGGTAGCTACGCGGCTCTCGGGCGCTGATGGGGCGGGAGGGCCCCGCTGATTCGGGGGCCCTCCTTGATCCGTCCACCCGCTACCGGAGGCAGCGTTGCGGGGCTCCTAGGCATGCGTAGTGCGCACCGGGGTTGCCCGTGGCGGCGCCGACCGCGCCCTCAGAGCTGGTTGGGGCCTGCTGCTGTCGCGGCCCGAGGTATTGGGTGTGCGGGGTGGCGCGGGCGGCGGCTTGGGAGGTCGTCGCGGGACGGGCGACGGTGGTGTGGTGGTTTATTCCGGTCAGCGTGAGGAACGTGATCGTCACGGCGATCGCGACGAGGACGCCGAGCGCCGTAAGTAGCGCTCCGGGTTTGATCCGGAGTCGGGCCGTGAGGGGCTCGATGGGTTGCGGTCGGTACATGGTCTGCTCCGTGTTGCTGTGGGCCGGGGCGCGGCCCCGGGGCTTGTTGGTCGCCTGATTGTCGGTGGGGAAACGCGACCGGGCTACTCACCCTAGGAGTGAACTCGCCTATACCCGGACTCAGCTAAATCCGCGGTCTCACCTCGATGGTGACCGCACTTCACCCCGCGGACTGCTCACCGTGACATGAAGAACGTCGCTGTTGGTTGAAGCGGTCTGTCGGGAAACGCCCGTGGCTCGGCTCCGGCGGTGGCGGACTGCTACCGGCAAAACCGATCGCGGGGCCCGCTCGATCGTCGTCGCGAGGGGACCTTTCCAATGCAGCGAGAACCGGATCTCTGGTGCGACCGCCCGACCCTGCTCGTCGCCCGCAAGACGAAGACACGGCGTCCGCTTCCTGCGGAGGCAGCGACGGCCTCGCTCAGATGCTCGGACAGGACGACCAGCGGCCAGCCGACACGCGAGACATGGTATCCGCTCGGAGTTCGACCGGCGTGGTGGCGCAACTACTGAGCTCTAACGGCGTCCGGAACCTGCGCAGTGCCTTCTTCTGCAGCGCAACGGCATAGGAGCTGCATCACTCCGCTCGTCACGTCCCGCGTCCCGGCATCTCCCCGGACCTTCGGGGTCTCAAGACCAACGTGCTTTACGTCTGGGCGGAGCATGCCCATCCCCTATCAGGGTCAGTTAGGTCTAGCCCTAGGGTGGCTGTTCGCCGGGGAATCCATAGCGAAAGATGGATGGCGTCACTCACGACCAGACAAGGGGCACATGATGAACCCGAACTTGACTTACCAGATGGCCCAGGCCCGCCAGGCCGACCTGCTGCGCGAGGCCGAAGAGTATCAGCGTGCCGGACTGACACCACGGCTAACGGTCCTGAGCCGCGTCACCGCTCGGAGGGCGCGGTATACCGCCGGGACCCGCCCCAGCCGCGCGCGTACCGCCTCGGCGTCGACACCTGGCCGTTCGTGACAACGGCGGTCAGGCCGCTCATCCGCGCCGGGAGAATAGACTCCGGTCGCCGGCAAATCCGCGTCCGCCGGCGACCGACTCGTTCTCTGCACGACCACCCGACCGCATTTCGGCAGTGTTCTCCCGCGACCGGCTCTCGTCGAAGGATGGTTCGCACGCTCGCCTCGGGACCGCGGAAGGACACTGACCTACTCGGATAGCTGCGGAATTTTGGCCTTGCAAATTCGCCGCGGCTTGGGTTCCCGATCGTAGGAAACCCGGTGCAGCACGGATTCGGTCTCGTTCGAGACGGAAATCCCTCGCACTGGGATCATATAAGCTTCTGCACCGTGGCGCGGAGTCTGCAGCGCTACCAGATCTAGCACGTCGAACTTCGCTGGTCGGCTCCGACCCGCTCACCCGCTTGACAGAGCCTGCCCATGGGCTCTCAGAGAGCTGTAAATGGCAGCGATCGAAGTGCTCCTCGCGAAACAAACGATTGCGCTGACAACGCTATCCTCCGAGTGGGAGCGGCTTCTGCGTGACCAATGTCCGAATGGGACGACACCGCGAACCCTCGGCCCGGATCCCGGACTAGACGCGTACGTCCGGAGCGTAGGTGAACCATGAGCGACCCGCCGCCTCACGCCGCCGCGAAGGACTCTGTCCTTGGCTCCTGGATCGGAGAGTACTTCGCTGATCGTGTGCTCGGTGAGGGGGGGATGGGCAAGGTCTACCGCGCAACAGGTAGGGACGGGTCGCGAGTCGCGCTGAAGGTCGTCAAGAAGCAATACGCGCAACATGAGAGCTTCCGGCGTCGGTTCTACCGGGAGGCGCGCGTCGCGCAGACGGTCAAGCATCCGAACGTGGTGCCAGTGTTTTCGCTGGGGGAGCATCTCGGCCTGCCGTACATGGTGCAGGGATACGTCGATGGTCCCTCGCTCGCAGAAACGTTAAGGCGTGACGGCCCGCTCGACGTCGCTCGGAGCATGCGCATCTGTCGGGATGTAGCCGGGGGCCTCGACGCCCTGCAGGGCGCGGGCATGATTCACCGCGACATCAAGCCGGGCAACGTCCTCCTTGACCGCCACGGGCGTGCTTACGTCACCGACTTTGGTCTTGCCAAGGATCCCCACGGTAGCGTCCTAACCCTCCCGGGGCGGGCGATCGGATCGGCGGACTACATGGCGCCCGAGCAGATCCGCGGCGAGCCGGTCAGCGCCGCCACCGACATCTACGCCCTCGGTTGCATGATCTATGAGTGCTTGTGCGGCCGTCCCCCATTCAGTGGTGTCGCTGGCATGCGCCTAATGTGGGCACATCTCCACGACGCGCCGCCGGACCCGGAACGCCTTCGCGGCGACCTTCCCGCCGGCTTTGGGTCGACACTGCTACTCGCACTCGAAAAGGATTGGCACCGCCGACCTACCACAGCCGGTGAGTACGCTCGGATGCTGGCAAATAGCGCCCATCTCGACCTAGACGCGACTGGGTCGTAGCGCAGCAAGCATGGATGCGCAAATGTGGGTACCCGGACGTCGCCACCGAGCCACACAAACTGCGGGATCTCGACCTGCTCGCGCCGTTGCAACGCGAGCTCATCTCCTCGCCGCGATCCTACCGCGGCCGAGCAACTCGCTCACCTCACCCTCCCGCGCCTGATGCACGATCAACTCTACCGAAAATGACGGTCGTCTCCACCAGATCCTGATTCCTGCCCAACGCGACAGCGCTCATTCAGCCGCACGCACAGCGCTCGGCGGCCTACTCTCGTCATGGTGCACAGATCTATTGCCGACTTCTCCGAAGTCGAAGCTACAGCCGCCCTTCAGATCCCCCGTTCGCAGACAAGACCGGCTCCCGACTCTCGCCGGGCGACCTTGAGATATCCCCAGGAACCCAGGGTGATCCAAGGGAACGAACAGCATGCCCTGCATCCCGGCTCCGCGATGGCCGGGTACGGAGCAGGAGATTGTGTACTCGCCCATCTTTGGCTTGATCGTCACCAATCTGGTTCCTCCGTGGACCGTTGGCGTGGCCGCGAGCACAGTGCGATGGTGCGACGTGATTGTCAGGTTGTCCACCCGGCGAGTCGTTAGTGAACTCGAACAACGAGCCTCTGGCTCGTGTGTCTAGGATTCCCCTGGGATCCGCGGCAAGCCTGAGAGCGTTTGTGTGCGGCCTGGGATTCGCGGTAATACCTGACGCCGTCGTGCCGCTCACCGCTCCGACGGGCGAAGATGATGTCGAGCTAGCCGTCACGTCGCGGCCACAGCTAGCCAGGACGCTCACCGCGGTTACACCGAGCAGTCCCGTCGTCACGCTGCATCGGATGATACGGGGCAATTTGGACTTCTTATCTACTCTAGGTGGCGGTTCGCACCGACCCGCCGGCGGCGCGAGGTGATTTCGTCCCTGCCCGGCGGGGTTATGTCGAGCGGCGCGGTGTGTCGGTACGCCGCGGTCGACCCGGGGCGGTGGTGCCGACAGGATGACAGAACCACCCGGAGCGGGCTGTCTGCTGGGTCGAGGAGACGTCGACGTACGGCCGAACTGACGCGCTGTACACGGTGCCTTCGGAGTGGCGATCGTTTACTGCTGCCGTCTTCGTCGCGATCAGGTTACCGCAGAGCGCCGGCGCCCCTCGCTCGCCTTTGCCGTACTCGCCGCCGGGCCCGAGAGTGTTGTCGTAGACGCCGTTGTGGTTCCAATCGATGCCATGCACCACTATGAAGGCGTCGCCTTGGCTTATCATTTTGGCGACATATCCGGGCACCGTAATCGGCCGGCTGTACCGGAAAGTCCCACCTACCGGATATCCGCTCGGATCTAGGTTGTTCAGCCCCGAGGTGTCACCAGCCGTCGTCAGGGACGTAACCGGCTTACCGTAGAGGGCATCTCCGTCGGCCGCGCTGACGAATAAGTGGCCGTCTGTCATGGTCGCGTCGCCTGGGGAGGGGCATCGCAGCTCGCCCCCAGCGTGGATATGCATCCAGTGCATCTGGTTCACCAAGCCATGCACGTGCACCGTAACGGTTGCGACATCGCCCCGAAGCTGCACCGTTGCCGTACCGCTGCCCGTGACTCGGTTGATCCGCACGGGGGTCGCTGCGGCCGCGAACCGATCCCTCACCGATGAACTGCTCGTACTCAGCACAAGCCACGCTGCAATCCCGCCCGCAAGGCACATCAACCCGACGACGAGCGCCCATCGATTCCTCCCAAGCCGTCGTCTGGGAGCTCCATGATCTGGAGGAGCGGATGGGGGACTGGTCGAGTGGCTTGTGGTCCCGTGAGGCGCTGTGGTTTTGTGGATAACGGTAGAAGGCGAGTCCAGTCGCGCCCCGGGGTCCGTGCTCGAGTCAGCCGCGGTCGCTGCAAGAGGTGCTTCATACGATTCGGCCTCGTGCTTCGGGAGCGGTGTCGCTTCGCCCGTCGCGACCACAGTCGGAGGTCCCGTGTATCGAGCGCCGGTCAGCGCCGCGGCGGCGTCGCGCGCGAAGTCGCCGGCTGACATATACCGGTCCTCGGGCTCCTTGGCAGTCGCCTTCTCCACCACGCCGCCCAGGTTCGGATAGCGCTCGCACAGCTCGCCGGCGATCCGCGGCGGGGGTTCGTGCACGTGCGCAAACATCGTCGCGACCGAGTTCTCGCGCTCGTAGGGCACGTGCCCGCTCAGCATTTGAAAGAAGACACAACCGAGGGCGTAGATGTCCGTGCGAGCGTCGGTATGGCGCCCGGTGATTTGCTCCGGCGACATATAGTCGACTGTGCCTACGACGGCCCCTTCCCTGGTGAGACCAGCGAAACCGGTCGATGCGTGGAGCTTTTTTGCCAGCCCGAAGTCGGTCAGGTACGCGTGCTCCTCCCCGTCAAGTACGGTCATCAGGACGTTCTCCGGTTTGACGTCTCTGTGTACCAGCCCTCTACGGTGCGCAGCGTCAAGCGCATCCGCCAGCTGGGTCAGGAGGGCCGTGGCTCGGCTCGGCTCAAGCGGACCGGATTTTCGCATGACCTCGTGAAGGTCTGTGCCGGAGATGAAGTCCATCACGAAGAACAGCATCCCGTCGCCTTCCCCCGCGTGATGAATCGCAACGACGTTCGGGTGATGAAGTGAGGCGGCAATCTTCATTTCCCGACGGAATCTCGCCTGGAACTTCTCGTCATCGGCCAGCTCTGGGGCTAGAACCTTCAGCGCGTAGATCCGTCCGAGCGTCACGTTGCTCACGCGGTATACCACGCCCATACCACCGCGACCGATCAACTCATCGATTCGGTAGCCCCCTATGACGGAGCCCAACTGAAGAGCGCGCATCTCTGGCATCGCTGCCCCCCGACGCCCCCGTCCTCGTCGGGTCGTTGGCCCCAGCATAACGGTGGACGTGATCACAATCAAGTGCATAGGAACGTAATCGAACCCGCCCGGGTCCTCGGAGCCGACCCCGGCGCGAGCTGGCGACTGCGCGATGACGGAGCGCGATGAGCACGCCCCGCATCGCCGCCGGAGTGCTTTGAGCGCAGACGACTGAGACCGTGATCGAGCCGATCCTCGAGGCCGGCACGCTCCGGTGTTCGTTCGGGTTTCGCACTCGGACCTCGGCGCATGACAGGCTCCCGGTCGTGATCGACGAGTCCTGGAGGTGCAGGCGGTGGGTGGCCGCGTCGGACATCGCCAACTGTTTTAAGGTGATCCGCACTCAGAAATGATGTCGGCGATCATCGAACGGATCTCGGCTCCCGACATGCTCAAGCTGCTGTGTGCGATGCTGGGGCGCGGGAGTCCTCGCGCAGGGAGGGTCACGCGCAGCACGTCGGGCGCACCGCAGCGTGGTGTGATTTCACCTGTCGTGTGCAACGCCTACCTGCACCGGCTTGACCGGCAGTGCCAGATCGTGGCACCGGGGTCCTGATCCGCTGCGCCGATAACCTGCTCGTGATGTCGGCGCCGGTGAGAAACTGACCCCCCTTCGCCGGTTGAGATTTGACCCCCTGGATGTTGGCGGAGGCGTCCGGGGCGATAGCGAGCCTGGCCTGGTCGTTGTGTTCGAGGGCCAGGAGGAGGCGTGCTGGACGTGGAGCGGTGGGCTGAGCTGCGCCGTGAGCATTTCGTGCGCGGTGTTGGGATTAAGGAGTTGGTCAGGCGGACGGGGTTGTCGCGCAACACGATTCGGGCGGCGTTGCGTTCTGATGAGCCGCCGGTGTTCAGGTGTCCGGAGCGGCCGTCGAAGCTTGATCCGTTTAAGGACGAGATCCATCGGCTGTTGAAGGACGACCCGACGCTGAGCGGCGTCAGGGTGCGTGAGGAGATCGAGCCGCTGGGGTTCGATGGCGGCAAGTCGATCGTCGATGACTATCTGCGTGAGATCCGGCCGGTGTTCCTACGGCTGCGGACGCATCAGCGGACGGTTTATCGGCCGGGTGAGATCTGTCAGTGGGATCTGTGGGAGCCGTCTGAGTGGGTGCCGGTCGGTCACGGTCAGGTGCGCCGTGCGTGGGTCGTGGTCGCGTGTCTGGGGTACTCGCGCGCGGGCGCGGGCGCGTTGATCTTCAGCAAGGAAGCGCCGGACGTGTTGTGGGGGATGGCTCGGTGCTTGTGGTCGATCGGGGCGCTGCCGGAGTTGTTGGTGTGGGATCGCGAGGGCTGTCTGCACGCCGGCAAGGGACGTCCGACTGACGCGTATGCCGCCTTCTGCGGGCGGCTGCCGGTCGATTGGCTGTTCTGTGCGCCGGCGGATCCGCAGGCGAAGGGTTGTGTCGAGCGATTGCAGCAGTACATGGAGACGAACTTCGAACCGGGCCGCCGGTTCGCGAACCATCTCGACTACCAGTTGCAACTCGACGGGTGGTTCGAGAAGGCCAACGCGCGTACGCACAAGACGTTGCGTGAGCGACCGATCGACAGGCTGGTCGAGGAGCGGGCGGTGATGCGACCGTTGCCCGCCCGCGAGCCCGATACCGATCGCCGCTGGGTCGTGCGGGTGCCGCCCGACCCGCACCTGCGGTTCGACACCAACGACTACTCGCTCGAGCCCGGCTTGGTCGGCCGCCGAGTCGAGGTCCGCGTCAGCCAACGGGAGATCGTCGCGGTCGCGCTGGACAGCGGCGAGCTCGCGTGCCGGCACGAGCGCTCCTTTGCGAAGAACAAGACGCTCACCGCGCTCGAGCACGCCCGCGCGTTGCGCGAGCGCCGCGGCGGCAAGGACGAGATCGTTGTCGAGCAGCGACCGCTGGCTGTCTACGACGAGTTGATCGCATGAGCCACGAGTCCGAGCTTGCCCATCTGTTCCGGGTGATGAAGATGCCTGCCGCCGCACGGTCGCTGCCGAAGCTCGCCGAGCGGGCCCGGCAGGAGAGTTGGAGCTATGAGCGGTTCCTCCAGGCGCTGCTGGCGACCGAGACCGCCTCCCGGGAGTCCTCGGGCGGCCGGTTGCGGATCCGGGCCGCGCACTTCCCCGCGCACAAGACGCTGGAGGAGTTCGACTTCACCTTCCAGCGCAGCGTGAAGAGGCAGGTGATCGAGCATCTCGGTCAGCTCGACTTCCTGCACGCCAAGGACAACGTCGTGCTGTTAGGTCCGCCGGGTACCGGGAAGACACACATTTCGATCGCGCTGGGGATCCGCGCGTGCCTCGCTGGTCATCGGGTGCTGTTCAAGACCGCGACCGAATGGGTCGCCGCGCTCGGGGACGCGCAACGCCAGGGCCGGCTCGATGATGAGCTACGCCGACTGGAGCGCTTCCCATTACTCGTCTGCGATGAGGTGGGCTATATCCCGTTCGACCCGCAAGCCGCGAGCCTGATGTTCATGCTCGTCTCCCGCCGCTACGAACGCGCCAGCCTGATCGTCACCTCCAACAAGCCGTTCTCAGCCTGGGGCGAGATCTTCGGTGATGACGCCGCCGCGGTCGCGATGGTCGACCGGCTGATCCATCACGCCGAACTGATCTCGCTCAAAGGCGACAGCTACCGGCTCAAAGACCGCGACCTCGGACCCCGCCCCGGCCGCCAAAGCACCGAAACCGGGTGACCGATCCCCCTCGGCACCCTCGCCGAGCCGCTTAGAACAGCTCGCAACGCGTCGATCACCGACCCACCCCACGCTCAAGACGCTTAAAGCGCCCATCGCCGCTCAGACCTCGCCCTACCGGGCTCGGCCTTCGCGACGACGGGCGCTCTGGCAGAAACCCGAACCAGGGGGGTCAATTCTCAACCGGCGCAATGGGGTCACTTCTCAACCGGCCTTGACACTCGTGATGTGCCATACCGAGCGGGAGGCCCAGAGCTTCTTGCGGGCGCCTTGAGGCCATCCCCGGCGAGCTCGGACTCTCGCTCAAGCACGCCAAGACGCGGATTGTGCACCTGGGGGAAGGAGGCGAGGGATTCGACTTCCTCGGTTTCCATCACGGCTACGTTTGCGTGGCCGCACCCCTCGTTCACAGCATCTCACCTTCCTGGTCCCCTGGTCCTCACGCCAGGCGATGCAGCATGCCCGGGGCCGCGTGCGGGAGATCACCGCGCGCGAGCGACTGGCGCCGCCCGTCGAAGACGTCGTGCGGGACCTCAACCGGTTCCTGCGCGGATGAACGGTTACTTTGGCTACGGAAGCTCCGCCCAGTTCTTCGACAAGATCTTGCTCTTCGCGGTCAATGGTTGGCGATTTTGTCGCCAACCGACGCGAACGCAAGCGTCGATGGGGATGGTTGGTCGTCGCCCGCCAATCCCCCGACCACCTGAGCCTGATCGACCTCAGCCGAATCATCGTCCGGCCGCGACCGTTCCGGTCGCGGCACCGGAGTCACTGAATGCCGACGGTGAAGAACGTCGGTGAGCCGTATGCGTAGAACCGCACATATGGTTCCATGGGGGCGGGAGGAAACCACGCCAGTCGGCTATCCCGCGCGGCCCGGGCCTCCCAGTCTAATCGACCATCCTCCATCCGCGGCGTCGCAGCGATCGGTTCCAAGAGAATCTGGGGCGCTCGGTCGCGCGTCTCCCCGGACGACGCCTGCAGGCGATCAGCGCTCGCGGCGGAGGCTCAGCAACACACCACCCGCGAACACGAACAGGAAGAGGGTGAGAACGCCCGCGCCGATCCAGGGAGACAGCAGGAAGAAGGAATGGCCGTTCTGCTGGAACTGCACGGCGCCGGTGGGGTCGCGGGCAAAGCGTTCGTTGAAGCGGATGACATCTCCGAGCGCGGCGTACGACCAGCGCGGGAAGATGGCCCCGGCAAACACCTGCAGCGCGCTCGGAAGCTGGTGAATCGGCGTCGCGCCGCCCGAGAGGATAAGTTCCGGGATCAAGATCAACGGGATGAAGCTGGTGGCTTGGTTCTCGGTCCTCACGTTCGCCGAGAGCAATAGGCCCAGCATCACGGCGACCCAACTCGAAAGCGCCAGAAAGGCGGCGACGGCGACGTACGCCGTGCTTGCCTGATGCACCGGACGCAGACCGAAAATGATTGCGCACAGAAGGACGGTCTGCACCAGCGTCAGCGTGAACAACAGGCTAGTCTTCGACAGCAGGAACGCGGCGTTCCTCACTCCCACCGCGCGCTCGCGGTCAAAAACGGCGCGTTCCTTGATGATTTCGCGAGCCGAGTCGATCGAGCCACACCAGACCACGATCACCATCATCAAAAAGATCAGCTGTATCGCGTTACCGGACTCATCGTTCCCGAAGACCAGCACGTTTCTGTGGAATAGCAGCGCGACCAAGATCGCTAGCAGCGGGACCTGGCCGAGGAGGATGATCAGGTTGCGGCGGTCACGCCGGAACAGGACGAAGTAGCGGGAAGCGAGGATCCGGGCCTGATGGCTGATCGTGCGGTCGGTCCGCGGTCGTGCGAACTGGGGTGGGGTGGGCGGTGCTTCGCCGCGCTGCCGGCCGCCCTCGCGAACGAAGGCGGTCCAACGCTCAGGCCAGTATTC
>Ga0187777_10002242_pt1 | contig 12420 bp, 17 predicted proteins | sample 1015_Q2_SP5_10_M_FD_132416 | JGI IMG/M metagenome (GOLD analysis project Ga0187777, IMG submission 132416) | Tropical peat soil microbial communities from peatlands in Department of Meta, Colombia - 1015_Q2_SP5_10_MG | ecosystem: Environmental > Terrestrial > Soil > Wetlands > Peat | place...
GCTTTTCGTTGCGATCGAGTTTGCGTTTGCGCGGCAAAAGCTTCTCCGTGTCCTCTGTGGTTCACAAACGGGTGGCTAGCAAAATCTTCGCTGAGTCAGGGGCTGTGAAGCAAGTTGGAAAACATGCGTCGGCCAGCAGGCAGTAAGCAAAGCTGACCTGCGTCACCCACCATTTGTCATTTCGAGCGAAGCAAGGCTGTCTTCTGAGGACAGCCTTGCGCAGTCGAGAAACCTGCTGTTGAGATCTCTAACAGCAGATTCCTCGCTCGTTTTCGGCGCCCGAAGGCGGCTGCGAACGGCCCGGAATGACAATGGATGTCAGCGTTTGGAGGGTTTGTACCCGGCCTTTTTTGCTTCGTCGACGGTCATGAATTTGCCGTTCTTGGTCTTGCCGTACCAGCGGCCGCCTTTGTGGTAGATCCCACTATCGAGATTGACCCAGACTTTGTGGCTGGCCTTGGCAGCGGCGATTTCGGGGGAAGTCGGAACCTGATCAGCTTTGGCTGCAGCATTTGGTTGTGAGGTGGTTTGAGAATTCTGCGAGGAGGCGGCAGCAATCGTCAGACACAGCGCAACAAGTATGAAAACACAGATTACGCGCTTCATAACGACCATTAAGCGTAAATGCCGCGCTGGCGCAAGGTATAGGCAACGCGATCGATCGCCAGCATGTATGCAGCGATCCGGTTATTCACGTGATGAGTCTCGGCGTAGCGGACCACATCCTCGAACGCTTCTACCATAATGCTTTCCAATTGCTCATTTACCACAGATTCTTTCCAGAAATATCCCTGCCGGTCCTGCACCCATTCGAAATAGGACGTAGTAACGCCGCCCGCATTGCACAGAATGTCGGGAATCACGAACACGCCCTTGTCGGCGAGAATTTCGTCGGCGGCTGCGGTCGTCGGCCCGTTTGCTCCCTCGGCGAGAATTTTGCACCTCACGCGGTCTGCGTTGCGGCTGGTGATCTGGTTTTCCGTTGCGGCGGGAATCAGGATTTCGCAAGCCGTGACCAGGAGTTCGGCAGGGTCGGCCTTCTCGGCGCCAGAAAATCCCGTGATCGTCCGGTTACGTTGGCGATGCTCAGAGAGTGCCTTCACATCAATTCCGTTCGCGTTGTATAAACCGCCATCCACTTCCAGAATGCCGATGATCTTGTAGCCTGCTTGAGCCATGAGCAAGGCGGCGTTGGAACCAACGTTGCCAAACCCTTGCACGATGACCCGCGTGGATTCGCGCGACATGCCTAATTTCTTGATCGCTTCGTCGCAGACAATCATGATGCCCCGGCCGGTGGCCTCGCGGCGTCCGCGCGATCCGCCAATATTGATCGGCTTGCCAGTCACGACCGCGGTCACGGTCTGGCGAACGTGCATGGAATACGTGTCCATCATCCATGCCATGATTTGCTCGTTGGTGTTTACGTCGGGGGCGGGAACGTCTTTCTCAGGACCGATGAACTCAAATAATTCCGCAGTGTAGCGGCGGGTCATGCGCTCCAGTTCGCCCATCGACATTTTGTGCGGATCGCAAATGATACCGCCCTTTGCGCCGCCAAATGGAATGTTTACCACAGCGCACTTCCAGGTCATCCAGCTTGCCAGAGCACGAACCTCGTCGAGGGTTACATCTGGCGCATACCGGACGCCGCCCTTGGCGGGGCCGCGCGCAATGGAATGCTGCACACGGAATCCGGTGAAGACCTCAAGATGGCCGTTATCCATGGCGACTGGGATGTGGATCGTGATCTCCCGATTGGGATAACGCAGCACCTTCCACAAGCCCTCGTCGAGGTTGAGTTTGCGTGCCGCAAGATCGAAACGCGCGGCTTGCGCTTCCATGGGATTGAATTCGCGTTCGATGCTGGCGTGGTTCAGGGTCGTGGTCGTCATGGCGTCTCCGGATGCGGCTGAACGGGTGTGCACGGAATCCGGCATGATGCCGAATCCTGACAAAACCAGAAGTATAGCAGGGTAGAGGAAGCGGGCAACACCGGTCGGTAATCATCTGGCGAAGAGCCTATTGTGACGCTGCCAGCGCTGCTGCCGTGGTCTGCGGATTGCCCAGCACGCGCACAATTGCCGCTCGCAGCTCGTCGGTTTTGAAACCGAATGGGCCGGGTTTGCTCTTGTAGGCAATCCGGCCATTGCTGTCGATCAGGTACATGCGGTCGGGCCATGCGGTGTATGCCTTTTCGGCAGCGTTCCCAAATCCATCGAGAACAGCGGGAAACTTGATACCAAGCTTGCGGACGCAGGCTCCCGCCACTTGCGCCCGCTCGTCTTCGTCCTTGGGGCTGGCAAAAACCACGTGGTCGCGAACATTGCTTTCCATCTGCCAGACGTCGCTGGGATGCGCCTCGAGGATATAGACCACCAGGAACGTGATCCGGCTGCCGTACTCATCGTAGAGCTTGTTGAGGGCAGGAACCTCCCGCCGGAAAGGTGGTCACGTGTAGCTGCCGAACACGAGTACGACCGGCTGCCGCGACGTCAGAGACGAGAGCTGGACTTTGTCCGTTTTATCGAGCTTGACCGCTGTGAAATCCGGCGCCGGGTCACCGAGTTTCAGCGTACCGGCGCGGGCGCGCATCCAAAGTGTTTCGAACGGAGCCAGTAGAAACACTGCCGGGCCGGGCATGCGCGACATCACACGTCCGAATTTCTCTGGAGGCTGCCGCATCGACCACCAGACCAGCCCAACGAACGCCAGCCAGAGTATTAAAACAGCAGTAAGGATTCGTAACAGGATTGGCTTAAGATTCCTCATCCAAGGATGCGGAATCATACGACAGAACCGCGAATTCTGGCTCTAGTGGTTTTGTATGAGTGAGATTGCCAGCTTTCCCAAGAAGATCTGAGCGTCAAGCTCTCTCATGTCATCCCGAGACCCGCGTGAGCGGGTGAGGGATCGTACGTCTCCGTCGAAGATGATGGCGCGAGCAGCAGTACATCCCCCGCATGCGCCTGCAATGGTTCCGTATTTTTCGTAAGATCCCTCGCGCCTGGGCGCTTCGGGATGACATTTCTCTGAAAGTGCGAATTGTTGCCCAAAGCTCAGTTCGCCAGCTTACGAATCAACTCTGCGACTTCAGGATTTCTCGAATCTGGCGGTTGAGGCGGACGGCATCTTTGGCAGCGGTGTCAATCAGCTTGGTCCATTTCCTTGCCTTGTCGTCGAGCTTTGCCTGCTCCATGAGGTAAGCGGCTTGGACGATGGTCTCAAGCGAGTTGCTGAGGTCATGAGCGAGGTGTCGAAGATGTTGTGTCGTTTCTTCCCGTTTTGTTCTGTGCGCTTCAGCAAACCCCTTCATCACTCACTCGCCCTCCGGATTTAGGCATACATTGTGCCTCTTTGATGCAGGCTCGAGTCCACGTGAAAGACGGCAGGTTTGACACCGGCCCATGCCCCTGTAGAATATTACTCGGAATTTTCCTTCAATTGCCAAGGGCAGAACTCGCCCTGATTACTTCATTTGCCGAAGTGGCGGAATTGGCAGACGCGCATGGTTCAGGTCCATGTACCCGCAAGGGTGTGGGGGTTCGAGTCCCTTCTTCGGCACCAGTACCTTTGTTTATCTTTCGCTTACATCGCGGTGATACCACAATGATTCCAATAAGGGGAACTCACTGTGAACCGCGATGCGAATGTCACAAAGGGTGTCAAGATCGGCGACGACTGGCGTCACTGTCAGGTTGTGCTCGCCGGGAATGGTCGGATCAAGCCTCACCTAGCGATCATGGACGCCAAGACAGGTCTCGAAGAGCGCCATGAGGAAGGTAACTATTACGTCGAGTGGTACGAAAGGCGGACCCGGCGTCGCGAGTGCGTCGGGAACGCGAGGAGCTGGTGTTATCGATGAAAGATTCGACCACCGATGTAAAGACCTGCGACGAACACAATCACCGCGTAAATAAGAGGATGTGTGAACAAGAGTCGAGTGTCGATTCCTGATGGTCCACCAGTCATCATGCCTTCTCTCGACAGTTTCCACACCACGTAAGCATATCGAAGGATCGCCGCGCCGAACACGAACCCCACAGCGGTCACTATGCTTGCCATATTGATTCGCAACAGCATGGTTCGTCTCCTTTTAGGGATTATACGTGCAATACGTCGGGTCCGAAGCTCCCGGAAGTCCGATTGGTGGAAGGCATATCCAAGGAGTTCCCGGCTCCGAACGTTCACAGAACGAACCCGCTTGCCAACTCGGCGGAGCAAAACCAGGACCACCGCCGTTGATCCCAATCGGGAGCAAATCGATCTTCGTCCAGTTGTACACGGGAAGGTTGCTGCATGACGGCGTCACCTTCCATTGCCGGCGAGTTGATAAAGACTTGATTTACGGTCTCTGCTGCGCATCCGCAGCGAATGGTCGCACTGCACCTGCAACGCTTTGAGCCGATCGAACTGGAATTGGTTTCAGTTCAATCGGAGGCCGCTGCTCCAGCGTACCCAACAGCGGAACGTCGGATGCCTCATGCTCTAGAGCGACAAACCCGTGCATCGCGCAAAGCCGCTCCATCCACCGCTGCTGGCGCGAGCTGAGCACCTTCACCGGCAAGGTTGGGAAAAGGCGAAATACCCAAAGCAGATACAGCCGCTGGCTGAACGTGGGCTTTACGTAACGAGGACCGAGCGGGGTAAGCACGCGCAGCACGCCCCAAGAGAGCTTTTGCAACATAAACATCACCTATACCTCAGGGAATCGATACTCTTGCCAGAGCAATTCAAAGGCCAGAATTATTGCACCAAACCTGATGCAAATGGAAGTCGAAACCTGGAAATTTTGAGGAATTTCGCTACCAACCGCCTGGCCATCCTGGGGGATGCTCCCGAAATAGTAACACGATCGGCCGACACTTTTGGGTGAAAGTGCAGAAAGGGGCAGTGGTGCAGTTTGATAAGGAAGCGAGCCAGGCGCGCGATTCTTGCGTCGCAAAAAGCGCGACGCTTCGCGCGGCTCGCCCAGATCTCCTTCGACTTCGCTCAGGACAGGCTCTCGCGGCGCAAAAGAGGCTTGCTCGGGATGACAATTACAACGGCGCCACTCCCCGAAGAGAGAATCAGAACACCGGAATGAGGTTGTGCTTCTTCTGGTAGACCTTGCGGTCAATGGTGCGCAGAACGTCGGCTACATCGCTTCCGGTGATATAGGGGGCGGAGGCCCAGGTAAACGCCAGTTCATACTGCTTGGCGCTATTCGCATTCCAGTGTTCAACCGCTCGCATCAAGCGGCGCAAGGGAGGCTGGATTTGCTCTTCCGCCGTATCGGGCATAATCACCAAGAATTCGTCGCCGCCATGGCGGAAGATCAGGTCGCCACCACGGAAGGTGGTCTTCAGCATCTTGCCAAAATCCCTAAGAAGCAAATTGCCTTCCAGCGCGCCGAAGTTGGAATTGATATCGCGAAAGCCATCCAGATCAATAGTCATGAATGTGAGATGGCATCCCAAACGATTGGCGCGGGCGGCTTCGCGTGGAATCAGTTCGTTCAATGCCCGCCGGTTCAGCAATTCGGTAAGAGGATCAATCAGGGAAAGGCTTTCCAGCCGTTCATTCAAAACCAGTTCGCTGATCAGCGCACGCCTGGTGTTGTTCAGGCTAATTTTCTGACCGATAAGGTAAATATTAAAGAGCAGGATGAGCGAGATCAGTCCGAAGAACAGTTGTGGCAGGTAAGCGGATTCGACGTGGATGACACGCTGCGACCACATCAGATTGGGAAAAAGCAGGGACAAGATGCCCGCGGCCAAAACCAGCATGACCAGTAGCCCGATGGACCACAATTGCAAATCGCGGCCAGAGAGCTGTTGAATCTCGCGTTGGATCTGCTCAGCGCGTTCCAGCATGGACGGGGCCGGGCCTCGCTCCTCTTCCAGTGGGAACAATTTGCCGTTTTGTGACATCTTTGCCTCAGATTCGCAATCCGAACCGGGACCGCGACACTTGTACTTGGAAATTTTCCAATGGAGATGCCACGTGGAGCGAGAGCGAAACCGCTCGAGAGGTTACGTTGGTAATCCTACTTCCGGAAGCCTAAGCGTAGTTGACGTTTACTAGCACGTTCTGTGCGCCTTCTTTGCGTAACGTGATATGAACTTTTTGACCTACTGGCAGGGCGTTCCGCATGTCCCCGGAAAGCACCAGCATCTGTGAGGAGCGGCCACCATCGGATAAGGTTACAATCGACTTGTTCGGCTCGCCGACATTCGCTTCAAAGAAGACCACTTCCTGCACCTTCCCGCTGCGAACCAGTCCTCCGGGTTTAATGGACTTTGATGAGGTTGCATTCGAACCCGAACCGAAAACTTTTCTACGCAGCTCAAACAGAGCGGTGGTTCCCAGAATGCCGGACATTGTCAGCAGAATCAAAGACATGAAGAGGGCGTCAACGGTAGGCTGCGGGAACAGTGTCCCGTAGACAGCGATCCAAGCGATTCCCAGCAATGGAATGACTGCCAAGATCAGTAAGAGGGCGACGGCCATCGGATTCCCCACTCGTGGATGGACTGCTTCGATCGCCAACAGAGTAGCAGAAAATTCAGGATTGTTGCAGATGCCGGACTGGGCTCAGGCGCAATGGTCGCGCCAATCGCCAATTTCCTTGAGTCCTTCCAGGCGCGTCTGTTCGAACAGGCGAACGCGGTGGCGGCTGTGTTCGAATTCGTGGATATCGGCCCAGACTTCCGCTCGCCACGGCTCGTCATGAACTGCCGCTTCTCCGCAGGTGGCACACCGGGTGTGGTACTTCCGGCTTTCCCGAATGCGCTCCGGAACCAGCGAGATGCCGTGTCCGCCCGAATCCGGCAACTCAATAAAGATGCAACGGACTTCCTCAATCTCGTCGCCGGAACCCAGCACGTGTTCGTAGCGCAGGAGGTAGCTAAAACCAAGGCGGCGGGCCTCGCATTCGGCTTCAGCTCGGGTGTGAAAGGGTCCATATTCGGCGCGCAGTTGTTCCACTGAATCGCACGCCATCCAGAAGGTTTCTTTATGTGACATCGGTCGTGGGCAGCACCAGGGCCGGGAGTCGCCCAAGTTCGAGATGTGATATGCAATCGAACTGCCGCGAGGACTTGCCGCAAGCCTTTGGTCAACAGGCGCGCGGTACCCCGGGTTAACGTGCCCGCGTGCAAGGTTTTGCATTCTTTTTCTCGCAGGAACCGAGTTTGCGACCGGTAGAAAACGCTAACTCATTGCATCCTATGCAGTAGAATCTCGTCACGAACAATTCGTCTTTCAAGGGCACTATGGGTAAACGCAGCGAACCCAGAAAAGAGATCCGGGTGCCCGTCCGCATCTTCGGGACGGACAGCGGCGGACAAATCTTTTCTGAAAAAGTCTTCACCGTAAACGTCAGCCGGCATGGTGTCGAACTCAATGGTGTTCAGGCTCAGCCCAACATCGACGAAATCATCGGTTTGACCTATGGCAGCACCAAGGTGCACTTCCGCGTGCGTTGGGTGGGGCAGCCCGGGACGCCCAAGTTAGGGCATCTCGGATTGCTCAATCTTTCTCCGGAGAAGACTCTTTGGGATTTTCCCCTACCCGGGCCAACCGTCGACGCGACGGCTCGTGACGCTCACGACCGGCGAGCACATCCACGGGTGCGATCCGGAAGTTCTGTCGAGGTGCATCTGCCGAATCAAGATGCTCCGCTCCGCGCCCGCATTGGTGACATCAGCGTTGGTGGATGTTTCGTTGAAATGCCCAATCCTCTGCCTCCGGGCAGTTACTTGCGACTGGACTTCTGGCTCAAAGAGAAGAAACTCTCGGCGATGGGCAAGGTGATAACCAGCACTCCAGGTTACGGAAATGGTGTACAGTTCACCGAAATATCGGAGCAGGACAAAGCCCTGGTAAAAGACTTTGTTGTTGGTCGGGTACGAATTCCAACCTGAATTGAACTCTTAATTGGCGAGGTCCGCACCGTTCCATGGTACTCGGAGAACTACGGACGGCCGATCCTCCTGGGGCGTCAATTCGCCCGCCAGACATCGTTCCAGTACGGCGGAGAGATAAAGATGCCGGACCGGCTTGACCAGGTAAGCTTGGGCGCCCAGCAACGTAGCTTCTCTGACGATCTCCGGATCATCTTCACTCGAACACATGACTACCTTCAGCTCTGGCTGGAGTTCGCGTATGCAGCGTAATGTCTGGAGTCCGTTCATACCCGGCATATGCAGATCCAGAAGGATCACCTCAGGACGGAAGCCGCCGCGTATTCGCTCAACACCCTTTTCGCCATTGTCGGCAACTTCGACACGGTAGTTGTCCGTCTCTAGAACGAGTCGGAGATACTGTTGCACTTCCCGGGAGTCATCTATGATCAGAACGGTGGGGCGAGAATGGGGGGCATTCGCGGTGAACATTAACACTCCAACGTGAAATTTTCGTGTGTCAGCTTCTTCGCCAATATCGGGAACTGACGGACAAACAAACCGAAACCATGCGGCATATTCGACGCCCATCCGTGTAGAAGATCCGCCATCAAAATAGACCGAGGAATTTCCGCTGTTTAACTCAACTTTGCCATTGGGTCAATTGCTTTTGCGGGGCCAAACTGTCTGGGTTTTGTATAACATGCATCTCGTCCACAGTACTGGGCACAAAAAAATGTGCATTCCAGTGCAGATTTCTCGGCGTCGCGGTGGAATGCAGCGTTGTACAAGAGATTCTTTGACGAAGATCTCAGCTTCAAATCAACTCAGTCGATGACTTCGGCTGTGAAAAAGTGGCTGAAACCCAACATTGTTGCCCTGTCGAATGCCTACTGAACTGTGGAAGACCTTCCAGCAACCTAGCCTGCTCGCCGCAAGGGACCCGTTTTTGCCGCTTCTTGAGCCGACACCCGTTTCCATTCCGTACCACCGTGGCTAGCTACGTAGAGTGCCAACTCGAGTCTGCTCCAGACTCCAAGCTTGTCGAAAGTGTTGCGGAGGTAGTTCTTCACCACCTGTTCGGTGGTACCGACCATGGCCGCAATTTCCCGATTGGTCAGGCCTTCCCAAACTAACCGGGCGACGCGAACTTCTTTCGCGGTCAGCAGATCACATGGTTGCATAGTTTTTTTGCTCCTTTTGGTACATGGCAGTGGCCAACTTCACGCGCTTGCGGCCTTGGGTGATGCCGGCACGCAAGAACAACGTGCGCAGGTGCTGCTTCACGGTGCGTGGGCTGATGTGCAGTTGCTCGGCAATTTCTTTGTTGCTGCAACCTTGCACCAGCAGATTCAAGACATCTTCATCCCGGTGAGTGATCTTGATTTCGTCGAGGCTAATCATGGGTGCTCCCGATTGTGTGGACATTTGGCTTGGCGGTTCCTTTTTCAGACGCGCCATGCACAAGGGAGCACGTCTTTCGCCAGACTTTCGCCACCGTTCGAAGGAGCTAAGACCTTTGTATTCGAAAGCTTTGGTCTTCAGGACGGCCGGGCATCGCTCTGCTGTCTCCCCAATACGGGAGAAATCGTTCCAGATCGGGTCGGGTGCCGCTGGATACAAGCTATACTCCGCCACTTCCAAACCCGGTTAAGGACGCGTTAAGGTGGAGACGTATACCAAAGATACTGGCATGCGGGTGCTGGTGATTGAAGACGAGCCGCGGCTGGCGGAAAACATCGCTCGAAGCTTGCGCGAGAGCGCTGGCTACGCCGTGGATATCGCACCGGATGGTCAAGAAGGACTATTTATGGCCGAATCCAACGAGTACGACGCCATCCTGCTTGATCTGATGCTGCCCCATCTAGACGGCATGCAGTTGCTCACCAGCTTTCGAAGGGCGGGCCAGCGCACTCCGGTTCTAGTGGTGACCGCGCGGGATGATAAGGAATCTGTGGTAGCGCTACTCAATGCCGGCGCGGATGATTACCTGACCAAGCCATTTGATCTCGGCGAACTGTTAGCGCGCACTAAAGCCCTCATCCGGCGCGGCAAAGGACAACCGTCACCTCTGCTGAAAATTGGCGATCTCGAACTCAATACTGTAAAGCGGACGGTGCAACGTGCCGGGAAAGCGGTCGCGCTTACCGCGATGGAGTATCGCGTACTCGAATACCTTTTGCACCGCCCCGGCGCTGTGGTTTCGAAAACAGAATTGCTGGAGCATCTTTACGATTACAACTGGGAGAAATTCAGCAACGTAATCGAGGTGTACATCTCGGGTCTTCGACGTAAGCTCGATAATGGTTCTTCGAAACAGCTGATCCATACCCTTCGCGGGCAAGGCTATATGTTGCAGGAATGAACGTGCGGCAAACTTCCATTCGAGCTCGGCTGATCGCGATCGTTGTGCTGTCACAGGTGCTCCTGGCGGCGGGCCTGCTGATTGCTGGGACCTACTACACCGGCCGGCATTTGCTTTCGACGCTGGATACCGCCATGCAGGCGCGGGCGATGAGCATCGCCGCCCTGGTGCGCTATACCGAAGATGCAAGTGGAAATGTTTATTTTGACGACAGCCTGCTTCCGCCTTCGATCGATCCCTCGCATCCTGACCTGTTCGCGGTGTGGACTCAGAACTCGGGCCTGCTCGTGCGCTCCTCTAATTGGCCAAAGGAGCTGCAGATCTCACCCGAGGGCAAGGATCATTGGCGCTTTAAAGCGGCGCATGTTCATTATCGCGGCTTGAGAGCTCTTCACGTGCCGGTGCTCGACCGGGAAGAAGGTGCAGCGTTTCACCCACAGACGCTGACCATTTTCTATGCGGCTCCTTTGAACCAACTGGATCAGCAGGTCCAGGCGGCCGGCGTGTCAATCGCGGTGTGGAGCGTATTGTTGCTGGCGATCAGCGTCTTACTGGCATTATGGGGAATTCGCCGCGGCTTGCAACCCTTGCAGCAACTCGCGGACCGGGCGGCTCTGGTCTCCACGCAGGATTGGCAACTGCACGCACCAGAAGCGGCCGAGCGAACAACTGAGTTGCGGCCTCTGACGCAATCGATGACCAAGATGCTGGCTCGGCTCGAGCGATCGTTTGTGCAGCAGAGAGAATTCCTGGGCAACGCTGCGCATGAACTCAAGACGCCTGTAGCGGTGCTCAAGTCTACTTTGCAGTCATTGCTTCAACGCCCGCGCTCTTCCGAGGAATACCGGCAGGGTTTGGAACATTCGCTGGAGGATGTGCAGCGACTTGAAAAGCTTTTGCAATGGATGCTTCGTCTGGCACGGGCAGAGCAGTGGGCGCACGGAGCTCTGCGTCGCGATCTGCAGGTGATTGATTTAGGCGCAACCTGCGAGGAAGCGGTGGAACGCACGCGCCATTTTGCGGCCGAGCGTGGAACTTCCGTACAGCTCTCGAAGAACGGGCAAGTTCCCCTGCGGGCGGATCCCGAGGATTTGCAGTTGGTCTGGTCGAACCTGCTGGAGAATGCTGTGCGCTACAGCCCACAGGGATCCTCGGTGGAGATGACGCTCACCAGCGCAAATGGCGGGCCGGCGCGAATTACCGTTCAAGATCATGGCGCGGGCATACCCGCTGAAGAATTGCCGCACATTTTTGAGCGTTTTTATCGCGGAGACCCTTCCCGCAATCGTGCCACGGGAGGTTTCGGCCTTGGCTTGGCAATTGCCAAAGCACTGGTGGAGGCCTATGGAGGAACCATCACGGTCGAGAGCGTTCCTGGCCAAGGCACCCGCATGGTCGTGGAACTACCCACGAACTGAATCGCGAGTTTCGGGCTCACGTCGTCCCTGGGTCGCTGAAAGGATTACCCAAGCCTCCAATTTTTTCCAGTTCCTTGCGGGATTATGAGTGAAATGGGAATGTTTCACCGTTTGAAACGATCGCATATCCGGATGGCGGCTCCGATAACTTCCTGTTTGCACCAACTGGGAGTTTGCGGAACTCAGTCTATGCCTCTCACGACGCGACGACGCCGATTATTCAGCAGGACAACCCATCATTGCCAGCGCACGGTTTTTCCTTCAAGGTCTACTTCGATCCTTTTTGCTTTGAGCACACCTGTTCCCAGATAGCCGTCTACGCCCGGCAGCAGATCGTCCTTCGGCCCATTCATCAGGAATACTTCGGCATCGAACTCGGATCGACCCAGTCGAAAGTTAGGTAGCCGTACAGTCTTACCCTGTAACCGTCCCATGTGAGCATCTTTTCTTTGGTGTGTGAACCTCAGATTCGGTGCCCATTTCCGGATACGATCCTCATACAACACTATGCCATCCAACCCTGTATCGAGTAGGAGTCGGATCGGGTGGCCCTCGACCATCGCTTGTACCGCGATGTGTTCGGGCCGTTCTCCCTGAGAGCTACCGTGTGTATTGCCGTCTCTCGGCGTCAGCACTACCGTCCTGGAGTCGTAGAAGACACCGAGTTTACCGGCCATGCTTAGCAGGTCGAGGCCGATGACTGCGTCCGCGCTGCCAATGAGTTCGGAATACTGGGCAAGCTGGGTCACCA
>Ga0187777_10002243_pt1 | contig 12418 bp, 10 predicted proteins | sample 1015_Q2_SP5_10_M_FD_132416 | JGI IMG/M metagenome (GOLD analysis project Ga0187777, IMG submission 132416) | Tropical peat soil microbial communities from peatlands in Department of Meta, Colombia - 1015_Q2_SP5_10_MG | ecosystem: Environmental > Terrestrial > Soil > Wetlands > Peat | place...
GTTTGATTCGTTCTTCTCGTAACTCTGCCGGCAAAGCCAGCCGAACGTTGTCGCGTTTCAGCGTGCTGTGTCCGACCAAGACTGCATCAGCCATCGCACGCTCACGAAATAGGTGGAGTTTGTCTTCCCGTGACGTGAAATCGACCGGCGAAAATTTCCGAGTGGTAATTTTGCCATCAACCGTCATGGCGAAGGTAGCGCTGACAAATGGACGGATAACGTGGAAGCAACTTGTTTTTTTATGCAGGGGAAGACGCTGGCTTCGTAAACTTTTCATCGGGACGCCGGCGTCTTCAATAGCGTCATTTTCCTTCGCCGATTTCATGTTCAAGCGTGGCGACCTCGCGTTGCATCTCGCGCAACTTCACGTGACCGGCAGCGCCGCTCGGCTTGTAAAAGAAATAGACGATTCCACCTGGCGCGCAGCAGATAATAATCACAAGAAACCCAAGCGACCCGATGAGCTTGGATTTTTCGACGGTAATACCGCAAAGATTGTTGAGCATGACTTGAAGGAGCTTTTCGCGCAGACCAATTCCAGCAAGGCTAATTGGGATGGCCGTGATCGTGCGCTCGATTGGCATGACGGCGAAGAAATCGACCGCCGGCACCGGCATCGGTGGTTGTTTGCGCACATCTTCAGCGTGAAGGGCGTAAGCAACAAAAAGAAACGTGGTAAAGGTCGCCAGATGGGCCACCAGGGATGCACCGAACGCGAACAAGGTCGCAAGCCAATGATGAGCATAGAGATGATAGGCGGCCGAAATCTCGATCAGTTTATCGCGACCCGGAAACCTGTGCGGCAACAGATGGAAGAGATTGAAACCGCTTACGATAAAACTGACGAGCAGTCCGGTGATAGAAACGCTCAGAAGAACGCCCAGCACGATCAACAACTGCCGCGGGGTAAAACCGGATTCGACCGTGACTGGGGTTCGCCAGAGTAAATCGAATCGCAAGGCAACCAACGTCACCGTAATGGTGACTAATGCGACAAGGCCAATCAATCGATCGAAGACCACCGCGAGGAGCGCGCCCGCCTTGTACTGCGCCGTCTCTTTCAGGAGGAGATAACTCTTGATAATATCTCCACCGGTCCCGCCCGGCAGAAACTGGTTGTAAAACATCCCGATTAAAAAAAGAGCAGATAGTCGGAAAAAATTGAGTCGAATGCCCTGCACACGCAGTAAGATTTGCCAACGGATTCCGGCGGCAACTTCCACGGTGACGTAGGCACAAATAGCCGCCGCAACCCATCTATAATCCGCGGCGCGCAGGGCCTTGCCCATCTTGTCGCGCTGTTCGGGATCGTGAAAAACCCACCACAGAAGAGCAATCGTGACCGAAAGCTGCAGCAAAGTGATCAGAATTTTCTTCATTCGCCGAAGTGCTTTTTCCAAAGTTCGACCGACTGCTGGATTTCCTCGGCCGTTTTTCGTGGACTCATTTCCCAAACCCACGCGCAATCCCGTGGCAAAAGCGGAATGAGCTTCATAAGATCGATGTCTCCGGCAAACGGCGGCTGATGGTCTTGCGCCGGCCAGATGCAATCCTGGACATGGCACCCAAAGGTGCGCGGCCCAATTTTCCGGAGCCAGTCGGCGTGATCGAGAAACTCGAGGTTCGCCTTGATTTGAATATGGCCGAGGTCGTGCCAGTAGCCAACTTGCGGCGAATTCATTTCGTCAAGCAGGTCCGGCAATTCCCGTTCGCTCGGGATCTCTTCATAGCCGCGACGCCCTTCGACGCCAAGCTTCACATTCTTTTTACCGGCGTAGGCGACGATCCGCTGCAGACAATCCTTCACCCGGACGAGGTAGGGTGCGGCATTCGCTTCTCGCTTTTCAACTGCCCGGATCTTTTCGCGGACGTATTTTCGCGAGAGAAGTTTCCCTCTTTTTGCCAGTCCAATGAGCGAGTCGGTAATCGATTGCATTCTGATTTTGCCCAAATGCAAAACGACAAACGGCGCGCCGAACCGCTGGGCGAAATCGATCGTTTGAAACGTCTGTTTGAGAGCGCGTTCGCGTTCGGACGCGCTCGGTGACGAAAATTGATAGCAGTCGGGAGAAGCGCCCAAAACCTCCACCGGCAAAGGACAAAAATTGTGCAGGCTGCTGAATTCAATTTTTCCTTCATCGAAAAATTTTTGAATGCCGGGCATCAGCGAAATTCGAATGCCATGGCCGAGCTCCACCCGCTTGAACCCGAGTTCGGCAATCTCGCGGAGCATCTCTTCGCCATCAGTGTGCCGATGCGAATTCCAGCAGGTCGAAAACGAGATCATGCGCGGCCTAACGAGTATCACGCTGCCGGCGCCATTTCCGATTCCGAGATAGGGGCCATCGGGCGGTCGCAAACATGACGACCGGCCAGGCTCAAAACGGTGACGGCGAGCGCTGCGTAAATCACGGCGGCTCCTGCCAGGGCAGTTCTCATTCCAATCAAATCAGAAATTCCCGGAACAAAAAGGCCGCCGATTGGCATCAGCCCGAAAAAGCTCATCCCGAAAACGGCGGAGACGCGGCCGCGCAAATGTGAAGGCGCATGTTCCTGAACGATGGTGTTGGCGAGGCCGAAGTTCATCGAGAGCGCGATCGCAATGATTCCCATCGCGATAGCAGTGAACAGGAAACTATGCGATCGCGACATGCCAAAAACGCCGGCTGCGATGGCGAGCACATTGCCGCTCATGAATTTGAGACGACGCGCGCGTTGAACGCTGAGAAGCCCAATCGCGCCCAGAAATGCGCCGGTGCCGCTCACCGCCATCAGCCAGCCGAGTTGGCTGGGTCCGAGCCGAAGAACGTTGCGCACGTAGAGCGGCAGCATTGCCGGCGAGATGGCAGGAAAAACAAAAATCGTATTGCATGCGATCAGCATGATCATGGAAATAATGATGCGATTCGATCGTACGTAACGCAGGCCTTCAGAAAATCCGCTCTTGCGCTGTTCTTCTTCCTCGGCCGAACCAATCGGGCGTTTCGGGAGGGAAACTAATGCAATAATCAGGGCAACGAACGAAACGGCGTTACAGAAAAATGCTGATGCCGCCCCCCACGCGCCGATGAGAAGACCGCCCGATGAAGCTCCTATCAGCCGCGAACCGTGGAAGATCGTTCGATCCAAACCTATCGCTGCCGCGATTTCCTCACGCTTTACGATCTCGGGAACTAACGCGGCCATGGCCGGCATTTCGAATGCAATCACCATTCCGAGCAAGGCTCCAAAAATCATGACCTCCCAGATTTGAATCCGATTCGTGAGAACGAGCCAACCCAGGGCAACCGCAAAAACAGTTTGTGCTACCTGGGTCGCGATCAGAATTTTTCGCTTATCGAATCGATCGGCCGCAGATCCACCAATCGGCGCGAGGCCGAGAGTGGGCAGGCCGGTGAAGAACGTGACCAGGCCGAGGAGAAATGTGCTGCTCGTTAAGCCACTGACGACCCAGCCCTGCGCCATCATTTGCATCCACGTGCCGGTATCGGAAATCGCCGAGCCAACGATGTAGCGGCGGAAAGCTCCCGGCCGCAAAAGGGACAGTGCCTGCCTTCCGATCCATGTTTCGCTCGCGCTCATCGCACAGACTCATACGCGGAGAGAAGCGTGGCTGCAATGGACGTTGCGAGTAATTGCAGATGCTGGTGCCGTTAATATGTTGAGGAATGCGGATCGACAAGTTCACTCAGAAAATGCAGGAGGCGCTCCAGGCAGCGCAGGACCTCGCTTCGCAATCTAATCAGCAGGAAGTCACAAACGAACATTTCCTTTTGGCGTTGCTCGATCAAAGCGACGGAATTACGCGGCCGCTTTTGGAGAAGATCGGCGCCCCGGCGAGTGAGCTGCGCGCCCGCCTAACGAGCGAGCTGCAAAAGCGGCCAACGGTCCATGGCGCTTCCGTGGATCTTAGAATCTCAAACGAACTGCGAAGCGTGCTGGATGGCGCGGAAAAGGAAATGGCGAAGCTGAAAGACGAATACACCAGCGCCGAGCATTATCTCCTGGCGCTGTCCGGCGCCCCGCTTAGCGGGGTTCCGGCCGCGAAAATTCTGAAAGAATTCGGCGTCACGCGCGACAAGTTAATGCAGGCCCTGCAACAGGTGCGAGGATCGCAGCGTGTGACCGATCAAAATCCCGAAGGGAAATATCAAACCCTGGAAAAATATGGGCGCGATCTGACCGAGCTGGCGCGCCGGGGCAAGATCGATCCGGTCATCGGACGGGACAACGAAATCCGGCGGATCATGCAGGTTCTCTCGCGACGCACCAAAAATAATCCCGTTCTGATCGGCGATCCCGGTGTCGGGAAAACCGCGATCGTGGAAGGACTAGCCCGCCGAATTATCTCGGGCGACGTGCCGGAATCGCTAAAAAACAAGCGACTCATTGCAATGGACATCGGCGCAATGGTCGCCGGCGCGAAGTTCCGCGGCGAATTCGAAGACCGGCTGAAGGCATTTTTGAAGGAAGTGACCGATTCGCAGGGCGCGATCATTTTATTCATCGACGAATTGCACACCATCGTCGGTGCCGGCGCAGCCGAGGGATCGGTCGATGCGTCGAACATGCTCAAGCCGATGCTCGCGCGCGGCGAATTGCGCACGATCGGCGCGACCACGCTGGATGAATATCGCAAATATATCGAGAAAGACGCTGCGCTCGAACGCCGATTCCAACCGGTGATGGTGAACGAGCCGACCGTTGAAGATACGATCGCAATTTTGCGTGGATTAAAAGAGCGTTATGAAGTTCATCACGGTGTTCGGATCACAGATGCGGCGCTGGTTGCGGCCGCGGTCTTATCGAATCGGTACATCAGTGATCGATTTTTGCCCGATAAAGCAATCGATCTGGTCGATGAAGCGGCGAGTCGTTTGAAGATCGAGTTGGATTCGATGCCGACCGAGATCGACGTGATCGAGCGCGAGATCATGCAACACGAAATGGAGCGGCAGGCGCTCAAGAAAGAGAAAGATCCCGCGAGCAAGGAACGTTTAAAAAAGCTCGAAAAAGAACTGGCCGAGTTGAAGGAAAAATCCGGCGCGCTCAAAGCGGAATGGCAGAAAGAAAAAGCGATCATCGACGAGCAACGAAAGTGGAAGGAGGAACTCGATCGTTTGCGCACAGAACTGGAGCGAGCCCAGCGTCGCGGCGAACTGGCCAAGGCGAGCGAAATTCAATATGGACGCATTCCGGAGCTGGAAAGGAAACTGACGGACGCGGCCGCAAAAGAGAAAGGGCGCAAATCGACGCTCCTTCGTGAAGAAGTGACCGAGGAAGACATTGCCGAAGTGGTTTCCAGCTGGACGCACATTCCGGTATCCCGGTTGCAGGAAGGTGAGCGCGAAAAACTGGTTAAGCTGGAAGACCATTTGCATCAACGGGTGGTCGGACAGGAGGAGGCGATCAAAGCTGTTTCGAACGCCGTGCGTCGCGCTCGCGCCGGTTTGCAGGACCCAAATCGTCCGCTCGGATCGTTCATTTTTCTCGGACCGACCGGTGTCGGCAAAACAGAACTTTCGCGCGCGCTCGCGGAATTTTTGTTCGACGACGAGAACGCGATGATCCGGATCGACATGAGCGAGTACATGGAGAAGCACACGGTCGCGCGATTGATCGGCGCGCCTCCAGGTTACGTCGGGTACGAGGAAGGCGGGCAACTGAGCGAAGCTGTTCGGCGTAAACCATATTCGGTCGTCCTGTTCGACGAGATCGAAAAAGCGCACCAGGACGTGTTCAACGTGCTTCTGCAAGTGCTCGACGACGGTCGAATTACCGACGGGCAGGGGAGAACGGTCGATTTCAAAAACACGGTCATCATCATGACCTCAAACATCGGTTCGCAATTCATTACCGAGGAGGAATCGAAAGAGGCGCGGTCGCGTTTGGTGATGGATGCGTTGCGCGCGCATTTTCGTCCCGAGTTCCTCAATCGCGTCGACGAGATCATTATTTTCGATCGGCTGAGCGAGGATGATTTGAAAAAGATTGTCGAAATCCAGCTGAAGCGTTTGTCGAAACGACTCGAGCAACAAAAGATTGCGCTTAAGCTCTCTGATTCGGCCAAACAAATGCTGGCGCGTGAAGGGTACGATCCGGTTTACGGCGCGCGGCCACTCCGCCGCACGATTCAAAAAGAAATTCTCGATCCGCTTTCGATCGATATTCTCGAAGGCAAAGTACGCGAAGGCCAAACCGTCCACGTCGATGCAAAGAACGGTGCGTTCGAGTTTAAAGCGGGCAGATAACCGGCATTTCGTTTGAACATGTGGAGCGACTGGCCTGTCTCACGATTCACCATGGTAAAAATTATCGGATCAGCAGTGTTGGCGGCGACGCTTTTGGCTTCGCCGATGTTTGCGGGAGATCAGGCGTGTTGCGCGAAGAACGCATCGAATAACAGCAAGGCGATGTGCACCGATTTTGCGAGCTTGAACGTGACCGCCGATCAGAAGTCGAAGCTGGAAGCGTGGCAGACCGAGTGCATGAAAGCTGGTTGCACCAAGGAAAGCCGGGCAAAATTCATGAAGCAGGCGAAAGGGATTCTTTCGGCTGATCAGTACGCAAAGCTCAAAGAGCAATGCGAGAAGTCGAAAAAGACAGAAGCCTGAGATCGAAAATAATTCAGTGAAGCGCGGTCGCTACGGCGGCCGCGTTTTTTTTCCGAGACGGACGGGCGGATTTAAAATCCCGACGCGCTGATTACTTCGTCATCGTGGATTAGCAGACCGTGGCTCTTCGGAGCGCCATTTGATGACGCCGGGTTGAAAATCACGAGATATCCGTAACGATGTTGCCCACGCTATCGGGTAAGTCCGCCGGCTTCGGTTCCGTCTGCCAATCGATCGTCATCGCGTCACGACCGTTTTGCCTCATCCAGGCCGTAACGATTTCTTTATAGATGCTTGGATATTCGCCGTACTACGATTGACCTGAAGTCGCGCGGGTGGTGGTGTTTAATTCGTTGAGTGTGGAGTGTGCCGAACTTACTGGCACGGCTCCGTCCGTTGAAACTGCTGCCGGGAGATTGGTTGCATTACTTTTTATGCTTTTCTCAAGTAAATCTGCAAGACGCCAGCCAGCCTTGTGAAGCTCTTCCCGCACAACGCTAGATGCCCACTGGCGGTAAACAATATGATCCGGTTCCGGTTTTTCGGTCGCGTCGCCGGCGGCAATCGTGTTTCCCTGATCGACCTCCGAGTGGACGTCATTTAACTGCAGTCGCTCGTGTGCTTCGCGCGCGATCGGCAGGATTTCGTCCGCCCACGCTTCGGCATATTTTTTCAAATCGAGATTCGCTGGCAGGCGCCAGTTCTTCGGTTCGTCCGCAGCCATCTGGCGCGCCATCTTTTCAATGGCATCGTACATTTCTTTCTTCTGCTGATCTTTCGGCGTCGTCGGCGGGAATTGCGGCAAAAGCGTGCTGACCGCGTCCAGGTCCCAAAAGCCGTGAAGTTTCTTGTAATGAATTCCGCGTTGGGGCGCGGGATCGTCCGACAAATGAAGTCGGAAAGTGTTTCCACCTTCGTCGCCCAGGCTCGATTTGTTCTTGTCGGGGTCGGTTTTCTGACCTGATTGGTCAAAATATTCCGCGCCGACATGAAGCGGTTGGTGAATGTCGCCGACGTAATGTGCGAGCAAGATCACCGCAACCGGTTTGGTGATTTTGCGCTCGTTATCCTCCGGCGTCTGGCCGCGCAACACGCTAACGCAATACGGAATCATGTGCACGATGTCCCATTTGCTGCGACCGGCTTTGCCATCGGAGTATTTTTCAACCGTTAGGACTGGAACGTCTGTGTAGTGAAACCAATGATGCGAGGGAATCGGGGAATTCAGATCTTCGGTTGGCGGATTTGCCCGCCAAAAATCACGCAGCTGTTTGTCGATGTTCGGGTGATCCGGATAATTCGGAAATGCATTTGGATCGTCGGGACCATTTTTATCCCAAGCCTTTATTTCATCCGCGATGACCGACGCCCGTTCGAGCGTGATCCCGTCGATGATTGCGCTGATTCGTGCTCCAGCCGGTTTTGTCGCAAGCAGTTGATCTGCGATCGCGCCGACAATCTCGTGGCCAGTTGGGCCGTAAGCGCGAACCCCGTCTAAGCCGCCGAAGACCAGAATCAAGAAAATCGCGGCTGGCCTCTTCAAATTAGAAGGGCAATGGAAATTTTCGCGTGAGCTCGCGCACTTTTTCGCGGATGCGAGCCAGCGCCGCGTCGTCTGCCCGATGCTCTAGCGCTTCAGCCAGTAAGTCGGCAATCTCGAGCATATCTTCTTCCTTCATTCCCCGTGTGGTTACAGCCGGCGTGCCAATGCGAATACCGCCCGGTTTGAAGATCGGGTAGGTATCGAACGGAATTCCATTCTTATTTACCGTAATCCCGGCCCGATCCAGCGTCTCCTGAGCTTCTTTGCCGTTAATTTCTTTCGGGCGAAGATCGACCAGCATGAGATGATTGTCCGTTCCGCCGGAAACGATGCGAAAACCGTGCGCCGCCACTCCCGCTGCCAGCGCCTTGGCGTTGATCACGACTTGTCGCTGATACTCACGGAATCCCGGCTGCAGTGCTTCATAAAAACAGACCGCTTTCGCTGCAATCACGTGCATCAGCGGTCCGCCTTGGACGCCGGGAAAAACGGTCGCGTCGATCTGTTTGGCAAAATCTTTTGTGCACAAAACGATGCCGCCGCGCGGTCCACGCAAACTTTTGTGGGTGGTGGTTGTGACAAATTGCGCGTGCGGAATCGGACTCGGATGCTGGCCACCGGCGACCAGTCCGGAAATATGCGCCATGTCGATGAAGAGCAGCGCACCGACCGAATCGGCAATTTGGCGCAGCCTGGGAAAATCGATGATTCGTGGATAGGCTGACGCGCCGGCGGTGATCATTGCCGGTCGGACTTCTTCAGCCTGCTTTTGCAACGCGTCGTAATCGATCTGTTCCGTCTTATCGCTCACGCCGTATTGCGCGACGTTGTAGAACTTGCCCGAGAAATTTGCTGGATGCCCGTGGGTAAGATGGCCGCCATGGGCGAGGTTCATGGCCAGAATCTTGTCGCCCGGTTTCAAAACCGAAAAATAAACCGCCATGTTTGCCTGGGCGCCGCTGTGTGGTTGAACATTTACGTGATCGGAGCCAAACAATCGCTTTGCTCGATCAATCGCCAGTTGCTCGACCGTGTCGACGTTTTCGCAACCGCCATACCAGCGCTTTTTTGGATATCCTTCGGCATACTTGTTCGTTAGGCAGCTGCCCTGCGCTTCCATCACAGCGCGGCTGGTAAAATTTTCGGAGGCAATCAATTCAATGTTTTCGCGCTGCCTTTTCTCCTCGGCCTGAATTGCGTCAAAGACTTCAGGATCGACCTTGCGCAAATCAGGCGGTGCCGCGAAAGGTATCGATCCGCCGCCGGTTTGATCGCCCTGAAATTGTGGATCACTCATGAAATAGGAAGCGCGGCCTGGGCGCGAAGTCCGTGCAAGTTCGCTCTGTTCTACGAAGGAGAGGACACTCGGTAAAGCGTTTTTGATTGTGCGCGCGCACTCTTCGTAAACGTCCCGGCCGAGACCAATTGGGTCGGGGACATCGCGCCAAACCGTCGAACCGGCCTCTTCAAATTCGCGCAGCAGAAAAGTTTTCTCAATTCCACCCGGAAAAAGCAGATGGATTGTCTCGAGGTGCGCGCCGGTCATCGCGAAAATGTGGGTTGCGTGATCGACCAGTTCCGCGGTCAGCGGCTGGCTGCGCTGCTGACTAATATCGACGCCGTCCTTCTCGCAAACCTGCACTGCATAAAGGCTCGGGGGTTGACCGCGAACGGCATGCACGCCGGCTGAAGCCACTTCGATGTCTTTACGATTTCCCACGAGCCGGCGGAAAAGGCCCTCCGCAATTGGGCTGCGGCAAATATTACCAGTACAAACAAAGAGAACGCTTTTCACGATTGGCGCCGGGCGCGCGCGCGCGCAAGCAAGGTAAGATCGAAGGAGATCAAGGTCAATCGAAGCGCTGGAGTGTCCGGTGCGGCGCTGGTCTGGGTTGAACTCGCGTGTTTGGTTCGAACGCGCTTTAATCCTGCAATGAAAGCAATATTTCGAGCCTTGTTTCCTGTCGCCATCTTCGCCATCTCGACTGGTTCTGCGCAGGTCGAAGAGGAAAGCAAGTTGATCACCGGCAGGCAATTCCCTGTCGGCTTCGGGGTTGCAGAATCGAGCGTTTCGCCGGATAAGCGCTACGGAGTTTTAGCACCGGCGGATTCGGACCATTACGACGAAAATGGAAAACCGCAGAACAAAGTAGTTGAGATCGGTACCGGCCGCGTCCTGGCAACCATCGAAGCCGAGACTGGTTTGGTGCACATGAATCACGGCGGGATTTTGCCGGCAAGCTGGTCGTCAGACGGATCATTCGTACTCTGGCAGGTGGATGGCAAGTGGTGCCCGCGCGCGCTGGTTCTTATCAAAATCGAAAACGGCGAGGTGATATGGCAGCGCGATTTACTCAAGTTAATGCAACAAGAAATCCTGGCCAGGACGCACCAGGCCGATCCCAAGAAGTATGCGGCGGCCAAGAAAAGGAATGCCGGCAGCGGCGACCATTTCCCCGATGGCTTCACGATCAACGTGAGCACGGCCGAGGCAGAGAACGGCCCTCTTTCACTGCCGTTAGCCTTGCATGCCGAACTGGAGTCGGATCCGAAAGGAATCGAAGGCTTCCCTGAGAGTGCCAAGATCAATACCGAACTCGACGGGATGATCGATCGCGAAGGAAAAATGACTTTCAAAAACTTCGTTCACTGATTCGAAAGCAAATTAATTCATCATGCGATCGCTTTGGAAGCGTTTTCGTTATCGGCTGGAGTGGCTGGGCCTTTTATCGGCCGCGAAAATGATTCCGCTGCTTTCGCGCGATGCCTGTTATCGATTAGCGGTGTTCGCCGGCGCGTTGATGTCGGTTCTGGATCGGCAGGGGCGAAAAGTTGCGTCTGCTAATCTTGAAGCGGCCTTTGGAGACGACCTGTCGAATTCGGAGCGGCGCAGAATTGTCCGTGCGTCGTTTCAACATTTCGCCCGCAGCATGCTCGATCTTCTGTGGAGCCCGCGTCTGACCCGCGAGAATTTTTCGCGCTACATCGAGCTGGAGAATTTCGAGGAACTGGTTCGGGCCGCCGGGCCTGACCGCAGTGTGATGGTCGCTTGTTATCACTACAGCAATTTTGAATGGCTCAGCCTTGCCTGCGGTTATCTCGATTTTGCAGGAACGATCATCTCGCAGGAATTTAAGAATCCATTGCTCGATCCGATTTTCAAGAAACTGCGCGAGCAGTCCGGCCACGAACTGATTGCGCGCGGACGCGGAATCATGCGGCTTTACAAAGTGCTTCGGCGAAAAGGACGAACCGCGTTGCTGGTCGATCTGACGGTTCCGCCGACTGAAGGCGCCGTTGCAATCGATTGCTTTGGTTTGAAAACAAGTGCGACTTCCGCGCATGCGTGGCTACACCAGCAGACCGGTGTGCCGATTGTTCCGGCGCACTGCGAACCGCTTCCGAGCGGCCGTTATCGATTGGTCTTTCATCGCGTGATTGATGCGCCAAAGGGCCGACTTGGCGCGACGAACAAAAACGAAGATATGAACCATCGACAGATCGCGCAGGCATGTTGGGATTCATTTGAGCCGTATGTTCGGAGAAATCCGGCGCCATGGCTTTGGATGTACAAACACTGGCGCTACAAACCGACCCATGCCGCGCGGCCATACCCGTTTTACGCCCAAGAATGGCGTCGGTTCGATGAGTTGATCGAGCCCACCACCAATCATGCTCGGCCCGAGGTTTGACAAAAGCGCCGCCTGCTCTTCAAGTTACCGCTGTATGCGAACAGTGTCTCGAAATTTCCTTTTAATCGCCGGAACAATCTTATCTCTCACCGGTTGTGAAACCGGGCGGCTGCTCACTGGCGGTGGCGGCGGCGCCTATCACGTGACTGCTTACAAGCCTAACGACCCATCGGCTGTGCGAGTCAAGGTTTCTCTCTCAAAGCAAAATGTTTATGTCATGGAAGGGGATCGTTGTTTGATGGCGGCGGCAATTTCGGTCGGCTTGCCGGAAAAGCCTACGCCACGCGGCAGTTTTACGATTTATTCAAAACAGGAACACAAACGCTCCGGTGAATACGGATTTAGCGTCAATGGGAACAACGTGACTCCCGCCACTGCAGGGAACGCCTCCGGACAATACGTAGGTTATCCGATGGGTTACTGGTGCGAATTCGCGCCCGGTTACGGGTTTCATCAGGGCTTTGTTCATCCGGTGCCCCGAACTCACGGCTGCATTCGATTGAAGGGCGAGGCCGCGCCGAAGTTCTACGCTCTGATGCGAATCGGCACGCCGGTAAACATCGCGACCA
>Ga0187777_10002244_pt1 | contig 12409 bp, 9 predicted proteins | sample 1015_Q2_SP5_10_M_FD_132416 | JGI IMG/M metagenome (GOLD analysis project Ga0187777, IMG submission 132416) | Tropical peat soil microbial communities from peatlands in Department of Meta, Colombia - 1015_Q2_SP5_10_MG | ecosystem: Environmental > Terrestrial > Soil > Wetlands > Peat | place...
ACTGAATCACCTCGTCCGCGCGCAGCAGCGCATCACTTTTCGCAGCATCTCGACCCCGAAACAGATATCCGATTGTCTATTACGCGTCGAACGCCTGCACCACGTGCCCCGGCCCGACCTCGCGGTAGAGCCGCGGCGCGGGGACGTAGCCCGGATCATGCACCGAGCTCGGTACTTCGGTCGTCGAGAGTCCACGCCGCAGCGCGCGGCGACCCGGTTCGGGCACTGGCACCGCCGCCATCAACCGCTTCGTGTAAGGGTGTTGCGGATTCTCGATCACCGCGGCACGCGGGCCGATCTCGACAACCTCGCCGAGATACATCACCGCGATGCGATGGCTGATGCGCTCGACCACCGCGATATCGTGCGAGATGAACAGGTAGGCGAGCTTCATCTCCGCCTGCAGGTCCATCATCAGATTGATGACCTGCGCCTTGATCGAGACGTCGAGCGCCGACACCGCTTCGTCGGCGACCAATACCCTCGGCTCGAGCGCCAGCGCCCGCGCAATGCACAGGCGCTGACGCTGTCCGCCGGAGAATTCGTGCGGAAAGCGGCTCGCCATGTCGGGCGGAAGGCCGACCTTGCGCAGCAGCTCGCTCACCCGGTCGTGTGCGCCGGAGCGATCGACGAGTCCGTGCACCATCATCGGCTCGGCAATCGCGCGGCCCACCGGCTTGCGCGGATTGAGACTGCCGAACGGATCTTGAAAGATCATCTGCATGCGGCGACGTGCGGCGCGCAGGCTCGCGTGGTCGAGGGCGCGAACGTCTCGGCCCTCGAAGAGGATGCTCCCGGATTGCGGCTCGACCAGACGCAGAATCGAGCGTCCGGTGGTCGACTTGCCGCAACCGCTTTCGCCGACCAGCGCCAGCGTTTCTCCGGCGGAGAGCGAGAACGAGACATCCTCGACGGCGTGCACGCGTGCGCTCACGCGACCGAGGACGCCAGAGCGAATGTCGAAGCGCGTCACGAGACCGGCGACCTCGAGCACCGGACGCTCGCTCACCGCAGCAGTCGACCCCGTTTCGGCGGCGACCTCCCGCTCGCCCGTAACGGCGTTAACCAGCGGGAAGCGTTGCGGGTGCGGGCGGCCCCTCATCGAACCCAGGCGTGGCACCGCGGCGAGCAGTGCGCGCGTGTAGGGCTCGCGCGCCGACGCGAAAAGGCTCGCCGTCGGCGCCTGCTCGACCGCGTTGCCGTTCAGCATGACCACCGTGCGGTCGGCGATCTCGGCCACGACGCCCATGTCGTGCGTGATGAACATCACCGACATGCCCTCCTCGTCCTGAAGGAGCTTGATCAGCTCGAGGATCTCGGCCTGGATGGTGACGTCGAGCGCGGTGGTCGGCTCGTCGGCGATCAGCAGCTTCGGCATGCACGCGAGCGCCATTGCGATCATCACGCGCTGGCGCATGCCGCCGGAGAGTCGGTGCGGGTATTCGTGCAGGCGCGACGCCGCCGAAGGAATGCGGACGCGCTCGAGAATGCGCAGCGTCTCGGCTTCCGCCTGCGCACGGTCGAGGTTGCGATGGTAGATCAGCGCCTCGGCGATCTGGAACCCGAGCGTGAGCACCGGATTGAGACTCGTCATCGGCTCTTGAAAGATCATCGAGATCCGATTGCCGCGCACCTTGCGCATCTCTCCCTCGGGCAGCTTGAGGAGATCGCGCCCCTCGAGCAGGATCTCGCCGGCGACGTGGCTGTTGGCCGCCGGCAGCAATCCCATGATCGAAAGCGCCGTGACGCTCTTGCCCGAGCCGGATTCGCCCACGATCGCCACCGTCTCGCGCGGCCCGATCTCGAACGAAATGCCATTGACGACCGTGGTCCAGACCTCGTCGACCCGAAACGAAGTCGTCAGGTTGCGCACGGCGAGAACGGGAGTTGTCACGTCTCGCCTTTCAGCTTGGGGTCGACTGCGTCGCGCAGGCCGTCGCCGAGCAGGTTCAGCGCGAAGATCACGATCAGAATCGAAATGCTGGGCATGAGCGCGAGCGTGTAGCTGTCGAGGATATTCTCGAAGCCTTCGCGGATCATCCCGCCCCAGGTCGGCGTCGGCGGCTTCACGCCCAGCCCCACGAAGGCGAGCGATGCTTCGGTGCGAATCGCGTTGGCGAGCCAGAGCGAGCCCATGACAAGTATTTCCGGAAAGATGTTCGGCAGGATGTGCCCTGCAACGATGCGCGTGTCGGAATAGCCGAGCGCGCGGCCGGCCAGCACGAACTCGCGCTCCTTGATCGCGATGGTAGGCGCCCGGGCGATCCGGGCGAAGGGCGGGATCGAGGTGAGCGCGATGGCGATGATGATGTTGAGCATCGACGGGCCCAGCATCGCCACGAGGATCAGTCCCAGGATCAGCGACGGGAAGGCGAGCAGTACGTCCATCGTCTGCATCGTGACGGTGTCGATGCGGCCGCCGTGCCAGCCGGCGAGCATCCCGATCGCCGAGCCGAGCAGCATGGCGGCGAGCGTCGAGACGACGCCGATGACGAGCGAGATGCGCGCGCCGTAGAGCAGGCGCGACAACGTGTCGCGGCCGAAGCTGTCGGTGCCGAGCCAATGCTCGGCGGACGGCGGGCGCAGCTTCTCGAGGATGTTCTGATCGGTGGGGTCGAACGGCGCGAGGGCGGGAGCGAAGATAGCCAGTGCGATCACGATGAGAAACACCGCCAGCCCGATCCACGAGGTCTTATTGGTGTTGAACGCCTTGATCGTCTGCGCGGCAAAATATGCGAGCGGCGTCTGCGCCGGCGCGGATGAATTTCCCCTCGCTGCGCTCATTTGACTCATTCGACGCTCTTTTGATTCACTTGAGCTTCACCCGCGGATCGACGAACCCATAGGTCAGGTCGGTCAGCAGATTCACCAGCACCACGACCAGCGTATAGATCACCATCATCCCCTGCAGCATTGGATAGTCGCGCTGGTTGAGCGCGCCGATGAGAAGCTTGCCCAGGCCTGGGCGGCTGAATACGATCTCGGTCAGCACCGAGTTGCCGATCAGGATGCCGAGATAAAGCCCGACCACGGTGATGATCGGGATCAGCGCGTTGCGAAGCGCGTGACGCCAGATCACCGCGTTCCACGGCACGCCCTTCGCGCGCGCCGTGCGCACATAGTCTTCAGAGAGAACCTCGAGCATTGCCGAGCGCGTGACACGGGTGATGTACGCAGCCGAAATCAGCCCGAGGCTCACAGCCGGCAGCGTGATCGAGCGGTACCAGGCCGCGAAGCTACCCGATTGCGCGCTGATGACCGGAAACCACGGCAGGGCGATCGCAAAGGCGAGCAGGAGCACGATCGCCGCGACAAAGGGCGGGAACGATAGTCCGAGCAGCGAGGAAATGCGCACCGCGTAATCGACGAGGCGGTTGCGGTGGATCGCGGCATAGACGCCGGCAGGAACCCCGAGGAGGATGCCGAGGATCAGCGACACCACGGTCAACTCGATCGTCCAGGGAAGCACGCGCAGCACTTCGCGGATCACCGGCTGGCCGGTTACCATCGACACGCCCCAGTCGCCGCGCAGGGCGCCCGAGAGGAACACCGCGTACTGTTCGCCGATGGGCAAGTCGAGGCCGAGCCGATGCCGCAGAGACTCGATCGCCTCGCGGCTCGCCTGATCGCCGAGGATGAGCTGGGCCGGATCGCCGGGGACGATCCGCACCAGCACGAAGACCAGCGTCAGAACCGCGAACAGCGTGACGCAGGCAAAAGCCAGGCGGCGGACGACGAATGCGGTCATGTCGTCCGCTCAGTCTAGCCGAATCGGCGCCGCGAGCGAGCGCGATCGATTACGCGCTGCGCGTGAAAAATGCAGCGCTCACTTGACGAAGTGAGTCTTCTCCGTGATCGGCGGCGACAGGTTGAGCGAGCCCTGCAGCTCGTAGCCCAAGTCGAGCTTGTCGGTCCAAGCCCAGAGCTGCAGCTGCTCGTAGATCGGAACGCCGCAGACCGCCTTGATGATCTTCTCCTGCGCGGTGTTCCAGAGCGCCTTCTGCTTGACGGGATCGGTCTCGACCCGCGCGGCGCGAATCTCGGCATCGGCCACGTTGCAGTGGCTGAAGTTCGTCACGGCAGTTGGGGTGCCGACGATCGAAGCCGAATCGAAGAACTGGGTGAGATACACGTCCGCGACCGGAAACCGCGCCGCCTGGTAGTGCACGATCGGCGAAAGGTCCTTGCGGATCTGCGCGTGGAACGTCGCGTGCTCGACCAGCTCGATGTCGAGGTTGATGCCGACTTTCTTGAGTTGTGCCTGCACCGCCTCGATCAGCGTCTGCATCCCGGTCAGCGTTGTGTGGATGGCCTTGATCGTCACGCCGTTGGGATAGCCCGCCTCGGCCAGCAATGCCTTGGCCTTCACCGGATCGTAGGGATAGAGGGGAGCCTTCTCGTCGGTACCGAGGTAGCCGGAGGGCACGACCGAGACCGCTTCGCGCGACGAGCCCGCGCCCTTGAACGCGACGATGGCCTTGCGGTCGATCGCGTAGGCGATGGCTTGGCGCACGCGAATGTCGTCGAGCGGCTTGACGGTGATGTTGAGGGACAGCACCGACTCCTCGCCCGGCTCCATCGCAAGTACCTTGACGCCCGGAAGCTTCGCCGTCCGATCCATCCAGGTCTGATCCTGCTTGCCGTAGATCATGTCGAGCTCGCCCGCCTGGAAGGCGAGATCGCGGCTCGAGTCCGCCGGGACGTAGCGATAAATGATCTCCTGGATCTGCGGCGCGCCGCGGAAATACTGCTTGTTGGCAACGAGCTTCACGAATTGCTGCGGCTGATACTCGGCGAACATGAAGGGGCCGGTGCCGATCGGCTTCTTGGAGAAGTTGTCGCCCATCTCTTCGACAGCCTTCTTGCAGACCTGGTTACCGCCGTTGACGTTGGCGACGTAGCCCAAGAATCCCGCGACCGGATTCTTGAGCGTGATCTTGAGAGTGTATTTGTCGATCGCCTCGACCTTGTCCACGGCCGAGAAATCGTTCGAATAGGACGAGGTCGCCTTGTTGCTCGCCCGCTTGATGGAATAGACGGCGTCTTCGGCGGTGTACTCGCCGTAGCCGTAATGGCATTGCACGCCGCGGCGGATCTTGAACGTCCATTCGGTGCCGGCAGGGTTCGACGTCCAGCTTTCCGCCAGATCGGGCTCGATGAACTCGGGGCTGATCTTGCCGGGACGGATGCGGACGAGACCGTTGAACATCCAGGAGAGCAGGCCCTTGTCCGGCGTGGTCGAGGCGATGTGCGGATCGAGCTTGCCGGCGTCGGCGGAGCCCATGCCGACCACAAGAGTCGTCTTCTGCGCAAAAGCTGGCGCCGCTGCCAACAGCGCCGCCGATATGATCGCGATACCTAGCTTCCTCATTGGTTGTCCCCCTCCGGATTGTCGGCGCCATTGTTACCGTGGGCACAGGGATATGCAAGGACCTACAATGGCGAGACGGCGTTCGGGCGGGAGATGGGTGATGCTGCAGGCGGAATCGGTTTCGCGGGAACCTTACTGGTGGGATGCCGCGCCGCGCGAACGGCCGGTCGAGGTCGCGCTGCCAGTGCATTGCGATGTCGCGATCATCGGCGCCGGCTACACCGGACTGTCGGCAGCCCTGACGCTCGCGCGCGCGGGCAGGTCCGTGGTCGTGCTCGATGCAGGCGCGCCCGGCCAGGGCGCATCAAGCCGGTCGGGGGGCATGATCGGCCACGGTCATCGTCTGTCCTACCTCAGGCTCATCGAGCGCTTCGGAGCCGAGAAGGCAAAGGCTCTGGTCCGCGAGGGCATGGCTTCGCTCGACTTCCTCAAGGCTTTGATCACCGGCGAGAAGATCGACGCGGCTCTGCAAGTGTGCGGGCGCATGCGCGGCGCCTCGACTGCAGCGGACTACGCGACGATGGCGCGCGAAGGTGACGCGCTGCGCCGTGACCTCGGCATGCCAATCGAGGTTCTGAGCAAGGCCGATGTCCGCCGCGACGTCGCCGCGGACGGCTATCACGGCGGATTGCTGTTCCAGACGCACGGCGCCGTTCACCCCGCGCTCTTCCACCAGGGCCTCCTGCAGCGAGCACGAGCCGCCGGAGCGTTGCTGGCAGGCTATACGCCGGTGACGTCAGTAAGGCGCGACTCCGAGGGATTCGCCGTCGACACCGCACGCGGCAGCCTTCGTACCGCCGATGTCGTTGCCGCGACCAACGCCGACACGGGACGGATCACGCCGGGGCTTGCCCGCCGTCTCGTGCCGTTACCGAGCTTCCTCATCGCCACCGAGCCGCTGGGCGAGAGCCGGGTCCGCAGCCTGATTCCGAACGGCCGAATGATCGTCGAGACCAGCGCGAAGCACCGCTTTCTTAGACCTTCGCCGGACGGCAAGAGACTCGTGTTAGGCGGTCGCGCGGCGCTTCACCCCATTCCGCTGGAGCAGGCGGCGGACTGGCTGACGAAGGAATTGCGCACCTTTTTTCCGTCGCTCGCTGACGTGCAGATCAGCCACGTCTGGACCGGCAACGTCGCGATGACGCGCAGCGACTTGCCCGGAATCGGCCGGCGCGACGGCGTCTGGTACGCGCTGGGCTGCAACGGCTCCGGTGTGGCGCTGATGCCTTATCTCGGTCACAAGCTCGCGCTGAAGATCCTCGGCAAGCCCGAGGGGCGTACCGCCTACGACGACATGCCCTTCCCCGCCATCCCATTCTACAGCGGGAACGCGTGGTTCCGGCCTCTGATGACGTGGTGGTTTCGCGCGCGCGACAGGCTGCTTGCGAGTTGAACCCGCTTCGAGCCCCCCGCCGGCTGCGGGCAGCCGGTTACTTGCTTGGGCGTCGTCACTGATCACTCCGCGACGATCTTGTGCTCCGCCGCAATCCGTTTCCACTGCACCAGCTCGTCCCTGATCTGCGTCGCGAATGCGGAAGGCGTGATCGCCGTTGGCAGCGTCCCGTCGGGCTCGAGCACGGGCTTCAAATCCGGTGACGCGGCGATCGCGTTGATCTCCCGGTTGAGCCGATCGACCAGCGCCGCGGGCGTGCCTGCGGGCGCAAACACCCCCACCCAGATGTCGACGTCGAAGCCCGGCGCGGCGGCAGAGAGCGGCGGCAAGCCGGGAAAGGCCGGCTGCGGCTTGGCCGAAGTGACCGCGATGGCCCTGATCTTGCCGTTGCTCATGAGCGGCGCGATCGTGCTGTAGTTCGAGATCATCACCTGGATCCGGTCGGCCGCCAGGTCCAGCGCGCTGCTGGAGGCTCCCTTGTACGGCACGTGCGTCATACGAATCCCGGCAACGTCGTCGAAGAGCTCGGTCGCGAGATGCGCAATCGAGCCGACGCCCGCAGTGCCGTAGTTCAACGCGCCAGGCTTCGCTCGCGCCGCCTCGACGATGTCAGCCGGACTCTTGAACGGCATGTCTCCCGGAACGGCGAGCAGCATCGGCCCGCGGCCGATCATCGCCACTGGCGCAAACGCGGCGATCGGGTCGTAGGGTAGATGCGGCTGCGTGGCCGCGGCGGTGAGGAAGCTCGATGATGTAAGCAGCAGCACCGAGCCGTCGTGGGGAGACTTCGCGACTACGTCCGACCCGATGACGCCCGCGGCGCCAGCCTTGTTGTCGACGATGACCGATACTCCGAGTCGCGTGCCGAGTGGCTCGGCGATCGCCCGCGCGATGATGTCGTTGCTTCCACCGGCCGAAAACGGGACGACGATCTTGATCAGGCTCGGCATCGTCTGCGCCAATGCGGTGGTCGCCGCAAATCCGGATGCAAGAACGAGCAGAGTCAGTCGGAACCAGGCGGCGCGGGTCACGTTCGCCTCCAGGGAGAGCGAAGGTTTCAACGCGAGCATCGTAACGCCTGGACTTCGATGCGTCCATGGCGCGCACGACTCGAACCGGTGGACGGCTCTGCTATGATCCTCCACCATCCGAACGAATCGCGCCGTCATGCGCTCGCTGCGCATCATTTGTCCCAACGGACATCTCGGCTTCGCGCCTTTGCGCGTGGAGAGTTTCCGTCTCGGTGTCGCTGCGCACCCGGACTGCATCGCCGCCGATTCGGGCAGCGATGACGTGGGACCCGTCCCGCTCGGCACCGACACGTCGACCAGCCCTCTCGCGTGGCAGACTCACGATCTCCAAGCGATGCTGCTCGCGTCGCGAGAACTCGGCGTGCCGATGATCATCGGTTCGGCAGGCGACACCGGCGCCAATAGCCGTGTCGATCTCTACGTGCGCATCATCAAGGAGCTCGCGGAGAAACACCGGCTGTCGCGCTTCAGGCTCGGATACTTCTACTCCGAGGTGGACCGCGAACAGATCCGTCGGCGCATGCGACGGGGCGAAACGGTGCCGGGCCTCGAAGGGCACGCGACGCTCGATGAAGCCGAGCTCGACGCAACCGAGCGTATCGTCGCGATGGCGGGCGTGCATCCGTTCATCGACTTGCTCGCCCGATCGGCCGACGTGATCATCGGCGGGCGCAGCAGCGACAGCTGCGTGTTCGCCGCGCCTGCGATCCATCACGGTTTTCCCGAGGCCCAGGCCTACTACCTCGGCAAGGTGCTCGAGTGCGCGTCGTTCTGCGCGGAGCCGTACGGCGGCAAGGAGACGGTTCTGGGTGAGATCACGAACGATGCGGTCGAAGTGACGGCGATACATCCTGCTCAGCGGTGCACGGTCGCCTCGGTCTCGGGGCACGCGATGTACGAGCGCTCGAATCCCTATTTCGAGCATGTCGCCGGCGGCACGCTCGACATGTCCGAGTGCCGCTACGAGCAGCGTTCGGAGAGAACGACTCGTGTCACCGGAGCGAGATTCCGACGCTCGTCCGAGTTCCGGGTCAAGCTGGAGGGTTCGGGCAGGATCGGTGAGCGCTATGTCGGTCTGGTCGGCATCCGCGATCCGTATACGATCGCTCACGTCGACGAGGTGATCGGCTGGGCACGCGACAAGGTGCGCGAACGCTTCGGCGACACCGGCTACGATCTCTACTATACGGTCTACGGCCGCGACGGCATCATGGGAGAGCTGGAGCCCATGCGCGATCGGCCTGCCCACGAGCTATGCATCCTGGTTCAAGGGGTCGCGCCGACCTCCGAAATGGCTGAGGAAGTGTGCATGATCGGCACGCGGCAGATGTTCTATGCGCGGCTGCCCGACGTGAAAGGCTCGGCCGGATCGGTCGCGTTCGCGCTCGACGAAGTGTTGCGCGCAAGCCCGGCTTACCGCTGGACAATCAATCACACGCTGCGTTGTGACGACCCGCTCGAGCTGTTTCCCACTCACATGACCTCTGCCGGGATCTAGCGGCCGTGACGAAGACCCGGACAAGGACACGCAAGCTGTCCGATCTCGCCAAAACCGTGCGCAGCAAGAATGCCGGCGTCGATCTCATCACGTTCGATATCATTTTTCGCGAGCGCTCGACCTACGAGCACGTGAAGCGCGCACGCGTTATCACTCGCGAGTCGATTTGCGCTCTGTATCGGCTGCCCCCGGAGCGTCTCGCCGATTTCGTCGAGTTCGATCCGGGCAACGCGATCAAGTTCACGATCTATCGGCGACGGCCGAGCGGGAGCCCCGGCGACCCGGACATCTTCGGCGCCCAGCAGTATGCCCCTCTGCTCGATATCGAAGTACCTGACGAGCAGTGAGCTTCCACCGCCGCATGTCGTGAGGGACCCCAACCCTCTTGGCCCATCTCACGGCCGCAGCGTGAGCGTGTGCACGGGAGGCCCTGGAAGAAATGGAGTCGGCACGCCGCCGACCCACGCGAGATTCGAATCACGGTAATGCGGCGAGAGCGGGTGCCCGCTCTGCCCCGTCGGCATGTGGAAGTAGCCGTCCTGCTCGCGCCCGGGCGACACCGCGAAGCGCTCGGACGCTCCGAACGCCGGACCCTGCACGCGCGGCATGTTCGAATCCCCGGGGAGTTCGACCGAAGGCATGTCGAGCAGCGGACCGAGCGCGGGCACGACGGCGCTAAATGGATGCCGGATGCGAACCGTGTTGAGCTTGCCCCAAAGGTAGGTCGCGATGCTGCCGGTCTTCCGCGCCTCCCCTGCTGTCCGATCGGCGGCCGCGGCGAAGAGATCGCTCCATGCCTTGAACTTGGGATCGAGCAGGTTCAAGGGCCGCTGCGACACAAGAGCCCAGAGCGGGCCCTCGTTGACGCGCAAGCTCGCAAAGGAATACTCCGGATCGACTTTCTGGATGCGCGCGATGAGCGGCGCGTAGGCAAGCTCGGCGACGTGCAAGCGGAAGTCGCGGACGATGCGATAGGCCGCCGAGTCCGCTGACGCACGGCCGGTCCAGGTCGTGTCCACAACGCATCGCAGATCGTTGCGCACGTCCGAATTCTCGCCGTTGGGCGCCGACAGCGCTTGAAGCATGAGCTCGCGCCAGCGCGTGAGGAAGATCGCGCGATCGTCGAGATGGATGTGCATCATGTCGTTCACCGACGCGCGCTCGAGCGTCTTGAGGTCATCGCTGATCTGCCTCGCCCGGGCGCCAGGATCGTAGCCGCCGTCGCCGAGGACGGCCAACGCGGCGCCGTCGACGAGCCGATTGTTGGCGGTGACGATGCGTCCCGACGGCGGGTCGATGACTTGCGGATACTCCGCGGCCGCGATCCATCCATCCCATCCGCGCTTGCCGTCGGCCCATGAGGTCGGAAGCGAGCCATCGTAGCCGAAGCGCCGCGGAATGCGCCCGGCGATCGTCCATCCGATCCGGCCGTCGCGCTGCGCCGCGGTCATGTTCTGCGGCGGGATTCCCGCGCGGGCCGCAACAGCGCAGAGCTGTTCGAGCGTTTCGGCGGTTTCGGTGCCGATCAGCTCGACGTTCATGCCTCCATCGCGCAGGGCGATCCATGCGTCGGCGTAGTCGTTCCCGTGCGCGTCGCGGCCGACGATCGGGCCCCAGATCGTCTCGCGGATCTCCAGCGGCATGCTCTTCTCACCCTTTACCTTGATCGTCTCCTGGACGACGGTGAAGGGCTGCATACCTGACGGCGTCCTATAGCGGCTCGCGTCGCTCGGGTCGCGCTCGACGACGACGAGATCGCTCCAGTCGCCGTCGGAGTTGGTGAATCCCCAGGCAACGTCGCCGTTGCTGCCGGCGACGAGCGACGGCACGCCGGCCAGCGTGACGCCAGTGATCCGTCGCGGCCGGGAATCCCGCCAGACCATCGATGCGCGATACCAGATGTTCGGAACTCCGAGGCTCAGGTGCATGTCGTCGGCGACGATCGCGCCACCGTCGGCGGTGATGCGTCCGGCGACCGCCCAGTTATTGCTCCCCACGGCGCCGTCATCGATCGGAGGAGAAAGGACAGCCAGCAGCGCGTTGTCTTCGACGGCACTCGACTTCAACGGCGCAGGTGCCAGGGGCGGCGCGGTGCGCAGGTCGAACACGTCGGAAGCAGGGATCGGCGGGACGCGACCCATGCCGCCGACGAGCGGCGTTTCCCACTCGCTCGCCGATGCGGTGATGAAGTCGGCCAGCGGCTTCGGCAGCGCCTCGTAGATGGCTGCACGGCGCGATTCGCGTTGCGCCGTGGAGTCGTTGAGCGTGAGGAACATCGAGGCTATGACCAGCATCGAATCCTCGGCGGACCACGGCCGCGGCTCCAGCCCCAGCAGCAGATACTCGGGCGGCTTCACCGCCAGCGCCTTTAGGCCTGCGTTCACGCCCTCGACATAGGCGCGCATCACGTCGAGCTGCGCCGGCGAGGCAAGCTCGAGCGAACGCTGCGCGTGAGAGCGCAGGCGCAGCACGCGGGTGCGCTTGTCGAGCGCCAGGGCGGCCGGCCCGAACAACTCCGATAGCTCGCCCGCGGCGCGTCGTCGCGCGAGATCCATCTGGAAGAACCGCTCCTGCGCATGCAGGAAGCCGAGTCCCCGAGCGACGTCCGCGCGCGAGCCCGCGCTGATCGTCGGGACTCCCAGATTGTCGCGTTCGATGGTGATCGTCCCGCTCGCGCCGGGCATCGCCGCGACACCGTCGAGCTTCGGCAGGCTGCCCCTCAGCTCAACGTAAACCCAGATCGCCGCTCCGACGAGGAGGACAAGCACGGCGCCTATCGTTGCGCCAAGATAGCGAAGAATGCGGGTGCGCGTTTTCGATGCGGTCATGCGAAGCGTGCGCTGCTCACGTTCGAGGATTCTACGGTATTGCGGCATCGCCGCGTCCGCGGCAGACTTGACTGCGCCGAACCCGTTCGCTCGAAGCCACAGCGCTCCACTGACTCATGCAATCACCCGAACTGACCCTGGCGAGATCTCTTTGGCGCTCGCTCGGCGGCGAGGACGCTGCCCTCGCAGCGCTTCGCTTCTCAGGGCCCTGGGGCGGCTTGCCCTCGCGCTTTCGCGTGAGCGATCTCGCGGCGGCGACGATCGGCGTGGCCACGCTCGCCGCGGCGG
>Ga0187777_10002245_pt1 | contig 12409 bp, 10 predicted proteins | sample 1015_Q2_SP5_10_M_FD_132416 | JGI IMG/M metagenome (GOLD analysis project Ga0187777, IMG submission 132416) | Tropical peat soil microbial communities from peatlands in Department of Meta, Colombia - 1015_Q2_SP5_10_MG | ecosystem: Environmental > Terrestrial > Soil > Wetlands > Peat | place...
TTACCGGTCGCGGTCCATTGCCCAGTGGCCGGATTATAAACCTCGGCGGAGGTGAGCAGTCCATTGCTCCCGTTGCCGCCCGCAACCAAGACAGTTCCGTTCGGCAGGAGCGTGGCGGTATGGTAACCGCGCGCGGAAGTGAGGTTATTCGTCTGAGGCAAGCTACTAGCAATCGGAGGATTACAAGTTGAGGCCACCGTTGAGCTTGTTCCCGATGAGCTTCCCCCGGAACAAGCTGATAGGTATGTCAAAGTCAGGTGGATCAGTCCAACTAGTAGGACCAGCTGTGCGGTAGTGCGGCTTGGTGGCTGCGGATTTTGATACCCCCTCTGGCAAATAACAGTTTTTTCCAACAGAAGTATGCCCGTAAGATAAGTGCGATTCTTGGGAATATGGGCCAAGAATGCGGGGCGATGATGATGAAGAGAAGGGTAATCTAGGGAGGACTTCAATGTCGGTAGTTTAGTTGAGTGAGAAGCATACCGCCCGGGTTTCCCACTGAATAACGTAAGGGGAGCCCCGGAGAACCACCTGGTAAGGCTGCGTATGAGCATGGCATATGGAGCACCAAGACAGGTAGAACGACAATTCCTCCAAGGAGTAGTCCCCCCCTATAAGGGGGGATGGGTGCTACAAGATGGGAGCTCGACCTGGACTACAAAATCTTACCTGTAGCGCGCCGGACTAGGATGGGCAGGTAGCATTTCTGAAAATGGCTCATTTTGTGCTTGTATCTTCCCCACTCATGCCAATCCGATGCTATAGGTTCACGGAAACGGAATCCGGGAGAGGGTCGCCGTTTTGTGCCTGAGGCAGATTCGCCATCCTCACAATTGAAATTGGCGCCCTAGCCCAGTGTCTATTGCTCGCACGGTATCCCGAGGCGAGGTTCACATCCTCGTATGGACAAGCCTGAGCGTGGGCACCGGCTCCGAGGCTTCCGATTTCTCCCGTCAGAGAGGAGGCCTATGTGCATCGCCGGGATCGACATGGCTGTGGAGTCTCATCTGGTGGCGGTGGTTGAGAAGGAAGGCAGAGCCTCGGTAAGCCAGTGATCTTCCGGAAGAATGCGAAGGGGTATCGACGCTTGCGAGAGGTGCTGGGCGCGCCGCAGGATCTCTTTGTCGCGATGGAAGCCACGGGATATTACTGGCAGAACGTGTTCGCGTTCTTGACCGCCTAGGGCTTCGCCGTGGCGGTGCTCAACCCGCGGCGGACTCATCACTTTGCGGGCGAGGAAGTCGCCTGGGCCAAAACAGATGTCCTCGATGCGACGGCCATCGCTCGCTTCACGGCTCTAAAATGACCAGCTCTGACACCGTTGCCTGATTCGGTGACGCAGAAGCTTCGCGAGCTAGTCCGGCTGCGAGATCAACTCGCCCAAGATTGTGGCGATCGACTGCGTCAGCTCCATCGCCTGGGGGATGTGGGCTTCCCCGAATTCACCCAGCATGTGCAGAGGCTCGACAGCTAACTGACCACGATGATTCTTCGGCAGCATCCGACAGCGATCGCCTTCCGGACTGCCTCACTCAAACGGCTGACCAACCTTCGTTATAATGGCTGCCACAAGGTGGGCGCGGACCTGGCGCACACACTCATCGCTGCGGCTCAGACCTCAGTCGGTGGGCACCATGAGCCTGCCTCTCACTGACGTCCCCCCCGTTGTTAGGCCACCTTTTCAGTTAGTCAGGGCATTGTTGACCCGCCCGTGTCAATATCCCCACCTAAATTGCCAAGGGGGAAGGGGTCGATATCTCAAGGAAAGTGACCTATCCTAGAGGTGGGTCAAAACACACCCATATTATGATAAGGAATGGGATGAAGTTCTCTCATATTGCTGGTCCAAATGACCTTTCGACTAGTTTGTTGTACCAATAGTGCATCGCTGAACTAAAAAGGATGTATATGAGGGTTTGTTTGCTCATCAACGTCATCATGCTTCTTTTTCTCTTCGGCTGCGCTACCAAGCACAGCCTAATAGAGGGTGCAAGTTTCGAGGCTCGATGCCATGCTCCAGAAGTTGTCAGGTGTATTGGCTTCGACTCACAAGCTGAGGTGGACCGATACCTCTACCCTCCGTGGGGAACAACGCAAAAAAGAGGGGCGGTGGCGATAGATGTCAAGGCCTCAGGAGATGGAGCCTTGCGATTCGAGGTTCCCTCGCTTTCAGGGTCAGATACGTCGGGCAATTTCTCGTTGAACTTCGCAGATGATCTCTCAACGCAGTTTGGTGAAGGAGAAGAATTCTACGTGCAGTGGCGGCAGCGATTTTCTCCTGAGTTTCTCGGTACATACTACCTGAAAAGCGGCGGTTGGAAACAGATCACTATTGGAGAGGGAGATCGCCCTGGATTTACTGCACCAGGCTGCACACAACTTGAATTAGTTGTGGTTAACAGTTACCAGGCCGGATTTGTGCAGATGTACCACAGTTGTGGTGGGAAGGATGGCCAATTTGAAGGTCTTGGTGGCGGCGGTAGATATTATGCCGACGAATGGATGACCTTTCAGGTCCATGTCAAAATCGGGACATGGTACAGGAATGATCGTAATTATCATCACGATAGCACGATACAGCTTTGGGTCGCTCGAGAAGGGAGACCGTCTCAGCTTGAAGTAGATCTAAGTCCCGAGCCAGCTACCGTTTTTGGCATTCAGGTTCCCGGAAGTGGCACCGGATACGACCTCGCTAATGACAACCCTAGTGCGAAATATGGCAAGGTGATACTCACCGTCTACCAAACAGGGAAAGATCCAACCCAGAACCATCCTAACGGCTACGTATGGTACGACGAATTGATCATTTCAAGGGCGAAAATTCCAGATCCGCAATGACTTAACTTCCCTGCATCTCATAGTGTGATGAAACATTTGACCCAAAACCCGAAAAGTAGACCAGAGGGCACTTGAGGAATAAGCCCGCGGGGTGGTCTTCTACTCATCCAAGGAGGACCCGACGATGGGACGACGACGGGGGCATACGGAAGAGCAGATCCTGGCCGCCTTACGGCAAGCCGAGAGCGGCACGACGGTGGCAGAGGTGTGCCGGCAAGTGGGGATCGCCGAGCAGACGTTCTATACATGGAAGCGCAAGTATGCGGGGCTGGGCCTGAGTGAACTGCGCAAGCTCCGGCAGCTGCGCGAAGAGAACACCAAACTGAAGCGACTCGTGGCTGATCTCTCGCTCGATCACCATATGTTGCAGGAGATCGTGCGGAAAAAGATCTAAGGCCTCGGGACCGGCGGGCCCTGGCCCGCTGGGCGCAAGCGACGTATCAGGTCAGCGAGCGCTGGGTCTCGAGGCTGGTGCTGATGGCACGGGCCTCCTTGCGGTATCAGAGCCATCGCGATCCGCAGGAGGCGTTGCGGATGCGTCTGCGGGAGGTCGCCGCGGCGCGAGTACGCTTTGGCTATCGCCGACTCACGGTGTTGTTGCGCCGGGAGGGCTGGCGCGTGAATGCGAAGCGGATTTATCGGCTGTATACGGAAGAAGGGCTCACGGTGCGGACCAAGGTGCGAGTGAAGGCCGCCCGACGGCACCGCGTGCCACAGGCCGTGGCCACAGCGCCGAACCAGCGGTGGAGCATGGACTTCATGAGTGCACGGGTCGCCGATGGCCGCTGGTTTCGGATCCCGACCGTCGTGGACCAGTTCACGCGGGAATGCCTGTGTTTGGTCGCCGATCAGTCGCTCACGGGGGAGAAGGTGGCCGCAGCCTTGGAACCCCCTGGTGCTCCAACGTGGCGCCCCACGTGCGATCACCGTGGACAACGGGAGCGAATTCGCCAGTCGCGTCATGGATGCCTGGGCCTATCGTCATCGGATCCAGCTGGATTTTATTCGACCGGGGAAACCCGTCGAGAATGGTTTCATCGAGAGCTTCAACGGACGGCTTCGGGATGAGTGCCTGAAGGTCGAGGTATTCTTCACGCTCGAGGATGTGCGGGAGACGTTGGCTCGTTGGCAGGAGGACTACAACCTCCTGCGACCGCACAGCTCGCTTCAGGATCAGGCGCCAGCATTCGTCGCAGCTGAGTGGCCGGCGGCCGCTCAGCCCGTCCACGCTCCCCATGCATTATTGGAGACACTGACGTGAGCTATGGTAGGTTCGCATCGCCGCATCAGCGGCTTCAACCGACCACGCAGCAGGCCAAATCCTCAGGTCCCAACTGGTCTACATTCGCGGGGCGGGTCAGGTCAACTGCGCGCCTGCGAATTCTGCAGCAGATCTAGAGAGCGTGTCCAGCGGTGATGCGCGGCCCAACCCTCACAGATGAGCTGGACCCGTTTAAGACGGGGAGGTCAGTTAGGGGTGGTGTGGTGGAGAAAAAACTTTCTGGACTTCGCTCGAAACGCACTTGGCTAATGCTGCGTTCACATGTCCCGTAAAGTGATTACCACTCGGCACATATCGATGTGGATCCGGTACTTCGGTCACGCAACCCGACACATCTAGGAATGGAACTTGAGCGAGCCGTAATGTCTTTAGACTAAGCTCCGGCGTTCGATTCCCTCTTGGCACCAAAAGCAAGATCGGAGTGACACCCTCTTGAACCATCAAGTTTCTCATTTTGACAAACAGCCGAGCATTGAGTGTTACGATTGCATCTTCTGAAAACTGTGGGTCTGGGGGACTCCATCGTGGTGACAAAGCAGCGATAACGCGCAGGACGAGAGGTCCTCTCTCTATCCAGGATGTCCACCAATCCCTCTTACTCCACGGGTCGTATGCTAGGTATGGAAGCTCTCGTGCATATTTGATCGACATTATTTTCTCATGTGTGATCAGTGGAACGTTGATTAATTGCGATTTTGTTAGTCCATTGTCGAATCTTGGTTTTACGAGATATCCAGGCCACCCTAGACTCAAAAATGGATACACAATCATCGTACGCCAAAGATCATGTTCAACAAACACAACGATTACTACGTCAGGGTGCCACGGTCTCACGTCACGCTGATAACGCAAGTAAATCTGATCAATCCCATAACCGTCAACACCAAAGTTCAGTACTTGGATATCGGCTCCTAACAGCTTTTGGAGGTAATGAGCAAGAGACTCCTGATATGGCACTTCCAAAGAGAACGCATTCGAGTCTCCAATTATGGCCACTCTTGCGCGTGGTGCTGCATCCCTAAGCCGTTCACCAGGTGAGGCGCTGCGTAGCCCTTCTTCACTGCTAGCATACATACCGTCGGTGGTTACGCGACTCCTCCCAACAGTCCATCCAAGGTCTGAATCATAGACAAAGTAGGAATCCCGATCCCTGCCAGCGCGACTTATTCGGTCGATCGTGTGACGGCTTCGATCCAACAGTTCGCTCTCTCCATATGGGACCACAAGGTTAAGAATCCGCAAACCAGCATCACTCTCGCGTGCTGTTATTCTGAAAATGCCTTCCAAAACGGCTGCTGTTAGTAAGATGGTAACCAAGTTGGTCACGATCGCAGTCATCCACATTCGCCGCGCTTCAGCGCCAAAGCGAACGGATTCTTTTGCCATTCGAAATCCTGCTATGAGTACTACGAGTGAGCCAATCAGGATGATGAATCCAGCACGCGTCCAAAACATTGCCCATTTAACCTCGGGAGATTTGTAAAGGCCGAAAGTTACTAGTGCGACACCTAATTCACTTGCGTAGAGTAACGTCACTATGCGGCCAGCAAAGCTGTAGCGACTCTCAGATGTATGGAACATAAGATGTTTGGTAGGGGTTCAGGTTTAAACCTTTGACAAACACATTGTGACGGGATTGCCCAGTAGGATCAATGGGTACTGCCCCACTTAACTGTGGACAGGTGGCGTGTTCTATTTTGAAGACTCCCTCCGCATAGAACCTGGTTGAGGATAGCACGTCTGATCTTCTCCCAGTTGCTAGGCCACCCTCCTAGTTAGTTATGCCGGGCCGGGCACACCTGATAAGACAGAATCACAAGTGGTCATCTCGTTTCCTGCTGACACAGTTTACTTGTCGGATCATCAATAACCAACGGTCCCGACCTTCTTATACCAGGATAGTCGCTTGCGAACATGATGTGGTCAGAAACTGCTTCGGTTAAATGTCGTCTGCTACGGAAGTTTCGATAGAATCCCTCAAAACTTCCACCATTCTCTTCAATTCATGTAGAGAAAGTGAAAGCGGCGGGATCAACACGATGATATGGCCGAGCGGTCGGATCAGAAGTCCTCGCAGGCGGGCTTCAGCTGCGATGCGATGACCGATTCTGGCTTCGGGCGGATAGACCTCCTTCGTGGTTCGGTCCTTCACCAATTCAATGCCGACCATGAATCCCTGTTGCCGAATCTCGCCCACGTGAGGCAGCGTCGCAAGCGACTGCATCAATCGCTTCAGTTCGGCAATCTTCGGTCGGAGCTTTGTGAGCGTCCTTTCTTTTCGAAAAATGGCTAGGTTTGCCAGGGCGACAGCGCAACCGAGGGGATTCCCCGTATAACTATGGCCGTGGAAGAAGGTCTTGAACTCTTCATATTTGCCAACAAACGCGTTGTAAATTTCCTCGGTAGTCAATGTGGCGGCCAATGGCATATAACCGCCGGTTAGGCCTTTGCTGATGGCCATCAAGTCTGGCGTAACATCTTCATGTTGGCAGGCGAACAACTTTCCGGTTCGGCCGAACCCTGTTGCCACTTCATCGGCTATCAAGAGCACGTCGTATTTGGTACATAGCTCGCGGATTCGTCTGAGGTAGCCGGGCGGCGATGTAATCATCCCGGCAGCGGCTTGAACCAATGGCTCGATGACGAATCCCGCCAACTCACGATGCCGAGTCCTGAGCGTTTGTTCGATGGGCTCAAGGCAGGCCATCTGGCAGGAAGGATAGGCCAACTTCAGCGGGCAGCGGTAGCAGTAGGGTGGATCGGCGCTGAGTGTCGGGAATAGTAACGGTCTAAATCGAGCATGGAACAACTCAATGTTGCCGACGCTGACTGCGCCGATCGTGTCGCCATGGTAGGCGAGTTTCAAGTGGAGGAAGGTATTCTTGGGTCCTGTGCTTGGATGCCGTTGCTGCCAATATTGGACTGCCATCTTGAGCGCAACTTCAACTGCGGTCGATCCATCATCGGAGTAGAACACGCGAGATAACCCTTTGGGTGCGATGCGAATAAGCTCGCGCGCCAGTAGAATTGCCGGAGGATTGGACAGGCCAAGAAGAGTTGAGTGCGCGATCTTCCCGAGCTGCTTCGTGACTGCCCGGTCAAGCGCTGGGTGGCGGTGACCGTGGAGGTTGACCCAGATGGACGACGTTCCGTCGAGGTATTTTCGACCCTCTGTATCGATCACGTAAGAGCCTTTTCCTCGTTCGATGATGAGAGGCTCTTCCTCTTCCCATTCCTGCATCTGGGTGAACGGGTGCCAGAGGTATTTCCGGTCCCAATCAGCCAATGTATCGGTACGGTTTCGTCTGGCCATGATACCGTGAAGTCCCCGGAAGGGAGAGTGAGTGATCCCTGACGAAAGTCGCGAATTATCCAGGCGCGGCGCGGATTATACGAGCGGGTGATTTCTTTGACAACCTACGAGTCGGCTAATATAATGAACCGATTTTGTTCAGAAATGAGCTAGGATTTGCAAAGCCAGATACGAAACTTTTCTATTATCGCCCATATCGATCACGGCAAATCGACCCTCGCTGACCGGTTCCTCGAAGCTACGGGTGCTGTTACCGCTCGAGAGGCCAAAGAACAGATTCTCGACGCGATGGACCTTGAGCGTGAACGCGGCATCACGATCAAGGCGCATGCAGTGGCGATTCGGTATCAAGCGAAAGACGGGAAGACCTACGCCCTTCATTTGATCGATACGCCGGGGCACGTGGACTTTACCTATGAGGTTTCTCGCAGTTTGGCCGCTTGTGAGGGGGCTCTCTTGTTAGTGGATGCAACCCAAGGCGTACAGGCCCAGACGATTGCCAACGTCAACTTGGCGATGGCGAATAAATTAACGATCATACCAGTGATCAACAAGATCGATCTGGCCAGCGCGGATGTGGAGGGTACGAAGCATTCGATCGCTGAAGTGCTGACACTCAATGCTAGCGATGCGATGCCGATCAGTGCCAAGGAAGGCAGGGGTGTGCCGGAAGTGCTCGAGGCGATCATCGAACGTATTCCTCCGCCGTCGGGCGAACCGCTGGCGCCGTTAAAGGCGCTCATTTTTGATTCCTGGTTCGACAATTATCAAGGGGTGATCGTGCTCACGCGGATTATCGATGGATCGGTCAGACCCGGCATGAAGATCAAGGTGATGTCGAACGGCCGGACCTTTGAAGTCATGGAAGTCGGGCAATTCACACCCAAGCGGACGAAGAAGAATGAGTTATTGACGGGCGAGGTCGGGTACCTCTGTGCCAACATGAAAGAGGTGGCCGACGTCAAGATCGGCGACACGATTACCGATGCCGTCAACCCGACGAACGAGCCGTTTCCTGGGTACAAAGAGGCCAAACCGTTGGTGTTCTGCGGGTTGTATTCGACGGATACGGCGAAATATGAAGACCTGCGGGATGCGTTGGTCAAGTTGCGGTTGAACGACTCGTCGTTTGTCTATGAGCCAGAAACCTCGATGGCACTGGGGTTTGGGTTTCGGTGCGGATTTCTGGGGCTGCTCCATATGGAAATCATTCAGGAGCGGCTTGAGCGCGAGTACGGGTTGACTTTGATCACCACGGCGCCCACTGTTGTCTATCGCGTGTTGACGACAAAGGGCGACGTGTTGGAAATCGACAATCCGGCGAAACTGCCACCTCCCAATAGTATCGAGTCGTTTGAAGAACCCTTTATTCTTGCCACGATCATTACGCCGGAACGTTACATGGGCGCCATCTTGCAACTCTGCCAGGAACGACGCGGCATTCAGCGGGACATTCACTACCTCGATCCCACGCGGGTAATGATCAGCTACGAGATGCCGCTCAACGAAGTGATTCTCGATTTTTACGATAAGCTCAAGTCTCGGACCCAAGGGTATGCGTCGCTCGACTATGAACTGCTCGGTTATCGTGAATCTGCTCTCGTGAAGCTCGATATTCTGCTCAACGGCGAAGCAGTCGACGCCCTCTCCTTTATTACCCATCGTGATCGGTCGTATCAACGCGGACGCCAGTTGGCCGAGAAGATGAAGGAGTTGATTCCGCGTCAGATGTTTGAGGTCGCGATTCAAGCCGCGATAGGCAACAAAGTCATTGCGCGAGAGACCATCGGGGCCATGAAGAAGAACGTCACGGCGAAATGCTACGGCGGCGACATTACGAGGAAACGCAAGCTCCTCGAGAAGCAGAAGGAAGGGAAAAAGCGGATGAAAGCAGTCGGCAGCGTGGAAGTTCCACAAGAAGCGTTCTTGGCTATTTTAAAGGTCGGTGACGAATGAGCGCAGGCTCTGATCGATCTAAAACCGACGATGTCAGGACTGCCTCGTCTCAAGATACGGTCGAGTCGGTGTCGTCCTCGGCATCGGTGGAGAATCGTGCCGTGACGACACAAGTCGGTCGAAAATCGATGTTCCGCGAGTATGCGGAAGCCATCGTGGTCGCCATGTTACTGGCCTTCGCGATTCGGGTGTTCGTCGTGCAGGCATTCAAGATTCCGTCCGGTTCGATGATCCCGACGTTGTTGATCGGAGACCACATTCTGGTGAGCAAACTCTCATATGGATTGCAGTGGCCGACGCTCTGTAAATTCCAAATGGCTCTTCCGCCGGTCAATTGCTACGCCTCTCAGACACTCATTGAGTTCGGAAAACCGCAGCGCGGTGATATCATCGTGTTCCGCTTTCCGGAAGATGAGGAGAAAGATTTCATCAAGCGAATCGTCGGAACACCGGGAGATACGGTGCAAATCCGTAACAAAGTCGTGCTGGTGAATGGGCGACCGTTGGACGACAAGGGGTTTACGCAACGGATCGACCCGGGAATCATCGATGGGACGATCAACCCACGGGATAATTTCGGGCCGGTGACTGTGCCTGAAGGGGCCTACTTCGTCATGGGCGATAACCGCGATCAGAGTTTGGACAGTCGATTTTGGGGCTTTGTGCGTGAGGAGAAGATTCGTGGCAAGGCGTTCAGGATTTACTGGTCCTGGAGCGGCCAGGGAAAGTGGACCGACTGGGTGCGATGGGAACGGTTCGGCAAAGCCATTCAATAGGCACGCGTCGTCGCCAGACGGTGTCTCGTCAGGGAGTCAGTGACCAGGGAGGTAAGGTGCCTGCGAAAGCGCTCCGGCAATATATTCAGCGGTTCCCACAGGCTTCGGTGTTGGTCATCGGAGACTTGATTCTCGACCATTACATCTGGGGACGCGTCAGCCGGATCTCCCCGGAAGCTCCGGTTCCGGTCGTACACGTGGATTCTGAATCTTTGAAGCTCGGTGGAGCAGCGAACGTGTTCAACAATATTCTCGCTTTGGGAGGCAAGGCGGATCTCTGCGGCGTGATTGGCTCGGACGAAACCGGCCGGTTGCTGCTGAAGGAACTGGGAACAAAGCGATCGGGTCGTGGCGGGGTAGTCATCGATCAGGAACGTCCGACGACCAGAAAATCGCGGGTCATCGCGCACAATCAACAGGTTGTCCGCTATGACGTGGAACAGAGAGACGAACTTAAAAAGTCTTTACAGCAACGTATCCTGCGCTATGTGGAATCGCGTGTACGAGAACTCTCCTGTCTCGTCGTCTCCGACTATGCGAAGGGAGTGGTGACGGCAGCCTTGATGTCAGAGCTTACGCGATTGGCATCGCTTCGGCGGATTCCCGTGGTTGTCGATCCTAAAGTGGAACATTTCGGCTATTACAAGGGTGCAACGGTGATTACACCGAACCATCTGGAGGCCACACAGGCTGCCGGCGTGCACGGGGATGACGACCAGGCGATCGATCAAGCCGGGGCGATCATCCGACAACGGCTTGGGTGCCAGTCTGTCTTGGTTACTCGTGGCGAAAAAGGAATGAGCCTGTACGAGGCCGATGGGGTCTCCTGGCATATTCCCACGCAGGCTCGACAGGTTTATGATGTGACGGGAGCGGGTGACACGGTGATCGGGACGTTGGCGTTGGCATTGTCGACGGGGGCAACAATGAAGGAGGCGGCACAGCTGGCGAACCAGGCAGCAGGAATCGTGGTAGGGATGGTCGGAACGGCGACAGTGTCTGCACAGCAACTGTCGGAGGTCCTGGATGACTAACGTCCGGTCGTCCGTGAGCGTGGTCATTCCAGCTCGCTACGGGTCGTCGCGTTTCCCAGGAAAACCACTGGTGAAACTGGGTGCCAAGCCGTTGATCCAGCACGTGTACGAACGAGCTGCGGCCTGCGCGGTGGTATCCGACGTAGTGGTAGCGACCGACGACGAGCGCATTAAACAAGCCGTAGAGCAGTTCGGTGGACGAGTGATCCTCATGACGGGAGACTATCGGACTGGGACGGATCGTGTAGCAGCCGTAGCCAGCACACTTCCGGGTGAATATTTTGTGGATTTGCAGGGGGACGAAATTCCGGTAGATCCTGATTTGCTCACCGATCTCATCGAGCCATTCATTGCGAGTGGAGCCGAAATAGGAACGCTGAAGCGGGCGATCGAATCCAGGGGGGAGCTGCAGAATCCCGCCGTCGTGAAAGTCGTGACCGACCAGCAGGGGAAGGCCCTATACTTTTCGCGGTCTCCGATTCCCATGGTGCGAGAGGATTCCGGCCGCTGCTCGACACAGGGTTTGGGCTATATTCATTTAGGGGTGTATAGCTACAGAAGGAATGCACTCCTGAAGTTTGCCGCGCTGCCGACTGGGGTGTTAGAAGATGGAGAAAAATTGGAGCAACTGCGCGCCTTGGAACATGGGATGACCATTCGAGTGTGGGAAACGAAACGAAGCTCGCTCCGCGTGGATACACCGGAAGATGCGGTTACGGTATCGGAGCAACTTCGGTTCGCCGAGACTACGGCACAGAGTATGACCTTCAATCGGGCGGTGCCTTCTTGCTGACTATGGTATGCGGGTTCGAATCATTCGATCGAAAGGGATGGAACGCACGATGAGCAAGTTCATTTTTGTGACCGGCGGGGTCGTCTCATCGTTGGGGAAGGGACTCGCGTCGGCCTCGATCGGGAACCTGTTGGAAAGTCGAGGCCTCAAAATCACGTTCTTGAAACTTGATCCCTACATCAATGTTGATCCCGGTACGATGAATCCCTATCAACACGGCGAAGTGTACGTGACGGATGATGGGGCGGAGACGGACCTCGACCTGGGTCACTATGAGCGGTACACCTCGTTGACGTTGACAAAAGAAAACAATTACACCACGGGGCGAATCTATCACTCCGTCATCACCAAAGAACGACGCGGCGATTACCTCGGCGGAACGGTCCAAGTCGTGCCGCATGTCACGGATGAGATCAA
>Ga0187777_10002246_pt1 | contig 12408 bp, 11 predicted proteins | sample 1015_Q2_SP5_10_M_FD_132416 | JGI IMG/M metagenome (GOLD analysis project Ga0187777, IMG submission 132416) | Tropical peat soil microbial communities from peatlands in Department of Meta, Colombia - 1015_Q2_SP5_10_MG | ecosystem: Environmental > Terrestrial > Soil > Wetlands > Peat | place...
CCGAAGGCTCTCTCCGTGCGCGCGACGGCGTCCTCGTTGAGGAAGCCGAGCACGGGCTTGCCGAGAGCCATGCTCTCGATCGCGAACAGGCCGTACCAGCCGGCGTTGAGCTGGTCGACGATCACGTCCGCCCGCGCAAATCGCTGCACGGCCTCGTCGTGGCGGACCCGCTCGACGATGTCCAGCTCGGCCCCGACGCGCTCGCATGCCTCGATCACCGAGTCGGTGCCCTTCTTGCGCCTGTCGCTCGGCGCGTGGACGACGAGGGGGCGTCCGTCTCCTCGTCTGTTCCCGTTCACGGACGCCACCGGATACCGCGACAGGTCGATCCCCGGCGGCACGACCGCGGCTTCGGGAACCCAGCGGATCGCGTCGTACGAGCCGACGATCTGCGCGTCGGCGCGTTTGCGGTACTCGAGCTCCTCCGGCGTCTTGCGCCTGATGTCCGAGCCGAGGAAGTGGTACACGGACTTCTTGCGCGTTGCCTTGAGGATCGGGAACTGGAGCGAGCGCGGCACGATCGTCAGGCCGAAGTAGAAGTGGAAGACATCGGTCTCGGGCAGCAGCTTTGCGAGTGCGCGCGCCTGGACGAGCTGACGGCGCCAGAGCCCGTCGGGCGTGTTCAGGACGATGTCCGGCTCGTCGGAGCGCAGGCGCGGCGGATGGAACATCAGGAGCCTCGCGTCGACTCCCTTTCGTTTCAGCGCCGCCACGTTCGTCGCCGGAATCCCCCCGATGTTGACCGGACAGTGAACGACGCGCAGGCCGTTCGGCGGGAGCTGCGGCATTTGCGGGGATGGTACCGTCGCCTCCCGTGAGCATCGCGGAGCCGCGCGTCGAGACGACGGCGTACGACGAATTCGTCGCGTCGTCTCCGCAGGGATCGATCTTCGCGGCGTCCTGGTGGCTCGACGCGATCGCGCCGGGTAGCTGGCAGGCTCACACGGTCGAGGAGGCGGACCGGATCGTCGCGGCCTGGCCGACCGTCACGAGGACGAGCAGGTTCGGGCCCGTGTACGCCGACCCGCCGCTGACGCCGTACCTCGGCCCGCTGTTCCCGTCCGGTGACGGTGCCCGGCGACGTTCACGCGAGCTGAAACTCGTCGACCGCCTGCTCGACTCGATCGGGCCGTTCGCGCATCTCGAGGCGCGCTGCAATCCCGGCTTCGACTACTGGACACCGCTGCGCTGGCACGGCTTCCGGCAGACGACGAACTACACGTGGCGGCTGCTCGACCTCTCCGATCTCGACCTCGTCTTCGCGGGCTTCCGCGAGAACATCCGCGGTCATGTGCGTGCGGCGGAGAAGAGCGGGATGACCGTCGCGACGGCGGAACTGGCCGATCTGCTCGACCTCCACCGGAAGCGATTCTCCCGCGATCCGCAGGGGATCGAAGCGATCGAAGCAGCTGCAGCGAGACGGGGAGTGCGCACGATCCTCGTCGCGCGCGACGCGGAGGGCGTGGCGCGCGCGGGCGGTTACTTCGTCCACGACGAGCGGATGACGACGTACCTCCTTGCGGCGACGGACGCGGAGGTCCGCGGCGCGGCGACGCTCGTCCTCTGGGCGGCGATCCGCCAAGCCGCTGCGCGCAGGACCGGTTTCGACTTCGAGGGGTCGATGCTGAAGCCGGTCGAGAGCTTCGTGCGCTCGTTCGGCGGAGTACCCGTTCCGTACTCGATCGTGTGGAAGACGGCGTCGCGGGCGTTCTCTGCCGAGCGTGCGCTGAAGCGAACCGCGCGTTCGTTCTCGCGAGCGTGAGACAGGCGGTCGTCGTCGGCGTCGGCTGGGTCGCCGGTCTCGCGGCGATCCGTTCGCTCGGGCGCGCCGGTCTGCGCGTGATCGCAGTCGACGACCGCGAGAGCGCGCTCGGTTTCCGCTCGCGCTATGCAGAGCCGCGCCTCGCGCCGGATCGGCTGACGCAGCGCGACCGTTTCGTCGACCTCCTCCGCAGTCTCGAGGAGGGAGTCGTCTTCGCCACGCACGACGACGATCTCGAGACGATCGCGCGGGCGGACGGCTTGCAGCTCGTCTCCCCGTCTCCCGGGTGGGACGTGCTCGCCCGCGCACAGGACAAGCGCAAGCAAGTTGCGGCGGCCGAGCGCGCGCAGGTGCCCGTCCCACGCACGGTCGACGAGGCGAGCGACGACCTCGAGCTGCCCGTACTCGTCAAGCCCGGCGACCAGACCGCGTTCCGCCGACGGTTCGGCGTGAAAGCGTTTCCGTGCGCGACGCGCGCGGAGCTCGAGGAGTCGTTCGAACGGGCGCGCGAGTTCCGCCCGTTCGTGCAGGAGTGGATCCCCGGAGGCGACGAGACGCTCTACACGCTGGGCTCGTACCTCCGCGCCGACGGAGAGGCGCTCGGGCTGTTCAGCGGTCGGAAGCTGCAGCAACGCCCGCGCGGGATCGGGACGGCGCGTGTCGCAGAGGCGTGCTGGGTCGACGAGGTCGTCGACCAGGGCCTGGCCGTCCTCCGCGAGCTCGGTGTCTGGGGCATCTCCCAGGTCGAGTTCAAGCGGGACCCTCGAGACGGCCGCTTCAAGCTGATCGAGGTGAACCCGCGGCTCTGGGAGTGGCACGGCCTCGCGGCGGCGTGCGGCGTCGACCTGCCCGTGATTGCCTATCGCGACGTCACCGGCGAGCGCGTCGCGCCCGTGCGGATGCACTCCGAAGGAAGGCGCTGGGCGATCACGCTCGCGCGAGGAGCACGGCCGGTGCCACAGCCGCCGCCTTACGTCGACGCGATGTGGGCGGGCGACGACCCGCGGCCGGCGCTCGTGCACTGGGCGCGGGTACTGCGGCCGTGATTCCCGAGCGGGTGGAGCGGCGGGCCCGCTGGGTGCTCGACTCGGTCGGCGCGCGCGAGCTCGGCTTCGGCGACGACGTGCCGTACCGGCCGGAGGGGTGGGCGGCGGTCGACCGGCTCGAGCGCCCGAGCGGCGACGACCTTGCAGCTGCGTTCTTCGACCTCTCCCGCCTCGAGGAACGTCCTGCTCCCCGCGACGAGCATGGCCGCGTCCCATCGACGTCGTCCTGCCTCGACCCGCTCCATCCCCCGCTCGAGCGGCTGCGGCGCCGGCTCGGGATTCCGCCGCAGCGCTGGGACGGCGCCCGCTTCGCCGTCGCGCTGACGCACGACGTCGACTCGCCCTGGCGCTGGACGCGCGTCGGCGTGCGCAGCGCCGCGGCGCGTCTGAAGGGACACGCGGCCGCGGGTCGCCTCGGGTCGGCGCTCCGCGAGGCGCGCGGGCTCGCCGAGCTGCCTCTGCACAAGGCGCGCGGCACGGATCCGAACTGGCGCTTCGTGACGATCTGCGACGAGGAGCGGCGGCGTGACGCCTCGTCGACGTTCTTCGTCCTCGCGGGGCACCGCGATCCGCACGACGGCGCGGCGCCGGAGACGTACGAGCAGCTCAGGCCGCGCCTCGTCGAGACGATTCGCTCGGCCGGCGGCGAGATCGGCCTCCACGGGAGCTACACGACCGCGATCACGCCTGCGCGTCTGGCCGAAGAGCGCGACCGCCTCGTCGAGCTCGCCGGACCGGTCGCCGGTCACCGCTACCACTATCTGCACTTCGATCCGCTGCAGCATCTCGTCGCGGTCGACCGCCTGTTCCGCTACGACACCTCGCTCGGATTCGCCGATGGCATCGGTTTCCGAGCCGGCATCGCCCGGCCGTTCCATCCGTGGGACTTCGAGGCCGAGCGACCGCTGGACCTCGTCGAGGTGCCGCTGGCCGTGATGGACGTGACGCTCGCCGAGGAGCGCTACCTCGGCCTCTCGCCGGAGGCCGCGTGGCCGCTGCTCGAGCGGCTGCTCGACCAGGCGGCGGATCACGGCGCCGGCTTCGCGGTGCTCTGGCATCCGGATCGGTTCGACCCGGCCACGTCCGCCGGTTGGAACCGCCTCTACTACCGCTTCATCGAGGCGGTCGCTGAGCGCGGCGGGCGGTGCATGTCCGCGGGCGAGCTCGTCGAGACGTGGCTGAACGAGGCGTAACCGCCGGCTCCGTCAGCGCTCGTCCCACTCGACCTGGTCGAAGTAGCGCAAGGCATGGCGCGTAGGTCGGACGCGACGTGCCGCCGCCGCCAGCTCCTGCTCACCGAGCTCGCCGAGCGCCTGCTTGACGCCGAGGTACGGGATGTTGAGGTCGTCCTGGTAGACGATCGTCGAGATGCGCGGGTTGATCTCGATCACGTGGTCGCCGACGAGCTGGATGTTGAAGAAGTGATCGATGTGGAGCTCTGCCACGATCTTCCGCGCGATCTCGACCAGCTCCTCGTCCACGAGCGTCTGGAAGTACATCGCGAGCCCGGCGCGCATCGACTCTCGCGTCTTCGGATGCGCGAGCACGATCTTGCCCTCGCGCGCGATGCCGTCGATCGTCCGCTCGGGACCCTCCGCCAGCTCCATCACCAGCAGCTCGGGGCCGTCGTCCTCGGGAATGATCTGCAGGACGTCGGTCAGCTTCATCGCGAGGTTTCCCGGGCGCTCCTCCAGCAGCTGCTTCGTGCGGTCGACGGTCGGATCGAGGACGCGGAAGCCGCGCGAGCCCGAGCCGAAGACGGGCTTGAAGCACACGGCGCGTCCCGGGTAGCCGAGCTCCTCGGCGGCGGCCGCGAGCGCTCGGCCCCCGGTCACGCGGCGCCAGGCAGGTGCGCGGACTCCGATCCGCTCGAGCATCGCATAGGCGTCGGCCTTGTCGTTCGCGCCGCGGATCGTGTCGGGAGGCGAGACGAGGACCGCGATCCCTGCAGCGTTGAACCGGCCGCGAGCTTCGGAGAGGCCGAGCAGGTCGAAGGACGACTGCGGCAGGACAGCGTCGGCTCCCTCACGCTTCGCGACGTCGAGCATCGCGTCGGGGAAGGTGGGGTCGCCGCCCGGCGGGACGACGTAGAAAGCGTCGCAGAAGTGGCGGCCGATCGCCTGCGGGGACATGTCGGTCCCGACGAGACGGACGCGTCGCTCCCCGTTCCCGCGCAGCGCGCGGAGCAGCGCCGCCGTGCCCGGGGCGCCCGATGCCGTCACGAGCACCGTCAACGGCTCCACGCGACGATGCTAGTCTCGCGCGCCCGATGACGCGTCCGGCAGTCGTCCTCAACGTCGGCTGGGTCCCCGGGATCTCGACCGTGCAGGCGCTCGGCCGCGAGGGGATCCCGGTGCACGCCGTCGACCACCGTCCCGACGCGCTCGGCCTGCGCTCCCGGTACGTCCAAGAGGCGCACGTCTCGCCGCGCCGGGTGGACGACGAGACCGTGTACGTCGCCTTCCTCGAAGAGCTCGGCGACCGGCTCGACGCGCCTGCGCCGCTCTTCGCGCTCGACGACGGCGACCTGAACGCCGTGGCACGGGCGCACGATCGCCTCGGCGACCGGTTCGTGCTGCCCTGCCCCGGCTGGGACGTGCTCGAGCGGATCCAGGACAAGCGTCATCAGCTCGAGCGTGCGCGCGCGCTCGGCGTGCCGGTCCCGCGCACGAGCGCCGAGCCGACCGACGAGCTCGGTTTCCCCGTGCTGGTCAAGCCGTTCGAGCCAGGGCCGTTCCGCCGCGCCTTCGGCGTCAAGGCGCTCCGCTGCGAGACGCGTGCCGAGCTGGACGAGGCGTGGCAGCGCGTCCAGCCGTACGGGCCGATCGTGACGGAACTGATCCCGGGCGGCGACGACACGCTGTACTCGCTCGGCAGCTACCTGAACCGAGCCGGGGAACCGCTCGGACTCTTCTGCGGGCGCAAGCTGCTCCAGGATCCCCCGGGGATCGGCACGGCGCGCGTCGCGGAGGCGGTCTGGAACGACGAGGTGGTCGAGCAGGGGCTGACGCTGCTTCGCGGCCTCGACTTCCACGGCGTGTCGCAGGTGGAGTTCAAGCGTGACCCGCGGGACGGGTTGTACAAGCTCATGGAGGTCAATCCGCGCCTGTGGCAGTGGCACTCACTCGCAGCCGCCTGCGGTGTCAACCTCGCCCAGATCGCGTACCTCGATGCAATCGGCGAGCCGCCCGCTCCACGGCGCATGACCTCGTCGGGGAAGCGATGGTCGATCACGCTCAAGGACCACCGTCGACCAGAGCCGCAGCGGCCGCCGTACGTCGATCCGCTCATGTCGCGCGACGACCCTCGCATCGGATTGACGCACCTCGCGCGGCTCGGACGCGGAGCGCTGCGGCGCTAGACGGCGGCGTCGGCCGTCTGCTCCACCTCGACGTCGACGAGCCGAGCCGCCGTCTCCGCGGCCTCGAGCGCGAGCACGGTCGTCGGACCGGTGGCGATGACGTAGCCGCGACGGTCTGCGTCGACGTGCACCGGGCGAATCACCTCTCCCTCGGTGAGGAAGACGTCCGCCTGCAAGACGCCGGTGGCCGCGCGCGCGCTCTCGAGGCTGCCGACGCGGCGCACGCGTCCGACCGGAAGCGGGCCCGGGCTCGCGGTCAGGAAGCGAATCGCGAGCGGCCTGCTGAATCGTGCGCGGACGTCTTCGTCGCCCACCTCCTCGCCGAGCGCCTGCCGCAGCGCGATGTCGACGACGTCGACGCCGATCGCATGCCTCGCGAGGTCGGCCATCTGTCCACCCGGAACGCGCGCAGCCACCTCGACCACGAGCACGCGGCCGTCGTCGTCGGCGATCAGCTGCGGGAAGGCGACGCCGTCGCGGAGACCGAGCGCGTGCACGGCCGTGACCGCGACGCGTTCCGCCTCCTCGAGCGCGTCGGCGTACAGGCTCGATGGATAGACGTGGATCCACCCGACCCCGAAGCCGGGGCCGGGCGGACGCAGCCGGTCGGAGAGCGTCAGCAACGTCACGTGGCTGCCGCGCGCAGCGGCGAGCCCGTTCAGCTCGAGGCCGTCGACGAACTCCTCGAGCACGGCCTCCTGCGTCGGCGACTCGGCGAGCGTGGCGTGCAGATGGCGATCGACGTCGTCCGGCGAGTCGACACGGAAGACGCCGCGCTGGCCGCCCGAGTCGGCGGGCTTCAAGACCGCGGGGAATCCGACCTCGTCGCGGGCGACGCGCGCCTCCTGCAGCGACCGCACGGCGGCGAACCGGGGTTGTGGGACACCGAGCTCGGCCAGCCGGCGCCGCATCACCACCTTGTTCGTCATCGTATGTGCGGTCTCGGTGCCGATCCCGGGCAGGCCGAGCGCCTCCGCGACGGCCGCGACGACGGGGACGGCCCGGTCCGCGGAGATCGTCAGGACGCCGTCCACCCCGTGGCGGCGCGCGACGTCGACGACCGCGTCGACGTCGCTGAAGTCCACGACCTCGCCGGCGTCGGCGACCGCGAGGCCGGCAGCCTCCGGATCCGCGTCGACCGCGACGACCCGAAGTCCCCGTTCGCGCGCCTGCTCGATCGCGCGTCGCTGATGGACGCCGGCGCCGACGAAGAGGACGGTCCGCATCGGGCGCGATCGTAACCTTGCCGGCCGGTCTATCCTCGCTGCGTGCGCAAGCTCGTCGCGATCCATCAGCCGAACTTCCTGCCGTGGCTCGGCTTCTTCGACAAGCTCGCGCGCGCCGACGTGCTCGTCCTGCTCGACGACGTGCAGTTCCCCCGCACGAGCAAAGGCACATGGATCAACCGTGTGAAGATGCTCGTCTCGGGCAAGTCCGCGTGGATCACCGTGCCGATCGTGCGCGCCGCCGGCAGCGAGCAGCCGATCAACGAGGTGCTGATCGACGACGCGCAGCCGTGGCGGCGGAAGGCCCTGCGGACGATCGAGCACAACTACCGGCGCTCGCCGTTCTTCGAGGAGACGTTCGCGCTGGTCGAGGAGCTGCTGTCGGGTGGTGAGCGGATCGCAGAGCTCAACGAGCGCAACCTCCGGACGGTCGCACGGTCGATCGGGCTCGACGAGGGCAAGCTCGTGCGCAGCTCCGAGCTCGACGCGAGTGGGCAGAGCACAGACCTGCTGATCTCCCTGACCCGGGCCGTCGGCGGAACGGCGTACATGCCCGGCGGCGACGCCCACCGCTACCAGGAGGACGGGAAGTTCGCCGAGCACGGGCTCGAGCTCCTGCCCCAGGACTTCGTGCACCCGACCTACGAGCAGTCGGTATCGCCTTTCGAGTCGGGGCTCTCGATCGTCGACGCGCTGATGAGCTGCGGCTTCGAAGGGACGGCGGAGCTCGTCGCTATCGCCCGACGTTCTCGCGCCGCATCGCCGTCATGATCCCGTCGTAGCGGGCGTGCTGGAACTCGGCGCGGCCGTCGATCGCCCGCGTGACGCGGTCTCGCGGGCTCATCGGCTCCGGCACCCACCACTCGGGATGCGTGAGCACCTGCAGCCGATCGTGCTCGCCGCCTGAGAGGACATCCTCAAGCGGCTTGAAGCGCCAGTAGCCGTTCGAGTCCGACGCATAGCCGTAGTGCTCGGACAGATACGCCCCGTAGGTGTTGGTCATCCCGGCGATCTCGTCGCGGTCGTCGGCCCAGCCCGCGACGTCGGGGTTGTGCAACGAGAACGCCGTCACCTCGTGCCCGAGCAGGTCCTCGACCAGAGCTCGTTCGCGCACGAGCGCCTCGTCGGGGCCTCGACCGCCGTCGAACGCCGGGTCGAAGTGCAGGCCGAGCTCGTGGCCGAGATCGAGGATCTCCCTCATCCGCCGCACGATCCCTTCCTCGAGCGCGTTGTAGAACGTGCTGTGCAAAAGGAGGAAGTACGTCGCCCGTGCGTCCTCGTCCGCCTCGATCCGCGCACAGGCGAGCGCACGGTGGACGGAGAAGTCGAGGTCGTGGCGCCACAGCACGGACTGCGGTGGTGCGGTGCGGTAGTCCCGAAACGAGGCGAATGCGAATCGAGACCTCGCGAGCCTGACGAGGTCGCGGTAGCCGGCCTCGGTGAAGACCTCTTCGCCATGCCTGCCCGTCACCAGGCTCGCGATGCTAGCGCGGAGGGTCGATTCCGGCGTGGACGAGTCTGAGCAACGCGTCGACGTCGCAGCTCTGACCGAGCGAGATCGCGAGCGCGAGGCCGTTCGCGACGATGCCTACGAACGCGACGATGGTCTCGAGCTGGACGTCGTCGCGAAGACCGCCCGATCGCTGGAGCGACGCCATCACCGCGTCTCCTCGCTGGGATGCCTCGGGCGAGCGCTCCTCGAGCTCCTTCATCAGCGTGGGATTCGTGCGGAGCCGGCGCGCGAGCTCGAAGTAGACGGCGAGCCAGTCGGGGCTCTCCTCGGCGAGTCGCCGGACCAGCCCATCGACGCCGTCGACCTCGAGCGCGCGCATGAACTCGTGCTGGTCCTCGGCGGCGAGGGCGATGAATAGCGACCACTTGTCGGCGAAGTAGTTGAAGATCGCGCCGCGCGAGAGGCCGATCTCCGCCTCGAGCCGCGCGACCGTCGCGCCTTCGTAGCCGTATCGGGCGAACGTGCGTCTCGCGCCGTCGAGGATCTGCTGGCGACGGGCCTGGAGGTGCGCTTCGGAGACCTTCGGCACGTTCCCACTTTACAAAACCGTACGTACGTCTTATTATCTGGCCGGTGAGCATCCTCCGGAACCGCTCGCTCGCCGCGGTGATGGTCGCCGAGTTCGTCTCGCTCGGCGGCTCCGCGATGACCTTCGTCGCCCTGCCGTGGTTCGTGCTCGTCACCACGGGGTCGACCGCGAAGATGGGCTGGGTGCTCGCGGCAGAGCTCCTGCCCGTCGCGCTGCTCGGCATCCCCAGCGGTGCACTGATCGCCAGGATCGGGGCCAAGCGCACGATGAACATCTCGGACGCGGCGCGCGCGCCGCTGATGGCGGTGATCCCGATCCTCCACTGGACCGGCCACCTCACCTTCGGGGTCGTGCTCGTCGTGACGTTCCTCGTGGGCTGCTTCCTCGCGCCCTACTACGCCTCGTCGCGCCTGATCCTCCCGGAGGTCCTCGGCGACGACGAGCAGCTCGTCGCCCAGGGCTCCGCGTTCCTCAGCGCCGCGAACCAGCTGACGCAGCTCTTCGGTCCGATCATCGGCGGACTGTTGATCGCGTGGATCGGCGCGCCGAAGGTGCTGCTGATCGACTCGGCGACGTACGCGTTCTCGTTCGTCGTCATCCTCGTCTTCGTCCGCGCGGGCAAGCGCGTAGCCGGAGACGAGTCTTCACGCGGCCTCTTCGCCGGGCTGAGGTTCCTCGTGCACGACCGCCTGCTCGGACCGACGATGGTCGCCGCCGCGGTGATCAACATGGTCGCCGAAGGTCTGGTCGTGACGCTTCCCGTGCTCGTCTTCCGGCGGTACGGGGCGGACGCGAAGATCGTGGGCTTCCTGTTCGCCGCCTTCGGCGGCGGCGCGCTCGTCGGGAGCCTGCTCGCGTCGCAGCTCGTTCGCAAGATGCCGTTGCTGCGGCTGGCGTCGCTCGGCATCCTCGCGATGTCGCTGCCGCTGTGGCTGCTCGCGATTCCGATGCCGTGGTGGGTGGTGGTCTTCGTACTCGGCGCGTTTGGGTGCTGTGCCCCGCTCGTCAACTCGCCGATGATCGCGGTGCTGACCGTGCGGACGCCCGAGGCGCTCCGGGCCAAGGTGCTCACGGCCGTCGTGACCATTTCGAGCGTGATCGGCCCGCTCGGCTTCCTTCTTGCCGGCGAGGGCCTCCAGTACGTGTCGCTGAGCGTTGTGTTCGTCTTCGTCGCGGTCGGCTTCACGCTCGGTGCGATCGCCTTCTCCGCCGCGGTTCGCAACGGCGATGTCGCGGGGACGCCGGCGATTCCGGAGCCCGCGACCTGAGCTCGCGCGCCGGGGACGGCGCGAAGACACGCGGATAGACTCGCCGCATGGCGCTCTCCGGCAAGCGCATCCTCGTCACGGGCGGCGCGGGTTTCATCGGCACGACGCTGGCGCGACGCCTCGTCGACGCGAACAACGTGGTTGCCGTCGACAACCTCCACCGTGACGCGCTGTCCTCGTCGCCCGACCTCGTCGAGCATCCGAACTTCGAGTTCCGTCAGGGCGACGTGCTCGACGCGGAGCTCATGCGCGAGCTCGCCGTCGGTGCGACGCACATCGTGCACTGCGCCGCGATCGCCGGCGTCGACACCGTGCTGCAGAGCCCAGTGCGCACGATGCGCGTGAATCTGATCGGGACCTACAACGTCCTCGAGGCCGCCCACGAGGCGCGCGGCTCGCTCGAGAGGCTGATCGACTTTTCCACGAGCGAGGTGTTCGGGACGCATGCCTACCGCGTCGAGGAGACGCACGTCACGAGCGGCGGGTCGGTCGGGGAGGCGCGCTGGACGTACGCCGTGTCGAAGCTCGCGGGCGAGTACATGGCGCACTCGTACTTCGACGAGTTCGCTCTGCCGACGACGACCGTGCGCCCCTTCAACGTCTACGGGCCCGGACAGATCGGCGGCGGCGCGATCCGGGCGTTCATCGAGGCGGGGCTCGAGGGCCGCGAGTTCGTCATCCACGGCGACGGCTCGCAGATCCGCGCCTGGTGTTACGTGGACGACATGGTGGAGGCGCTGCTGCTCGTGCTCGAGCGCGAGGAGGCTGTCGGCGAGACGTTCAACGTCGGCAACGCGCGCTCGACGTTGACCATCCTCGACCTCGCGCAGCGGATCAGGCGGCTGACCGGCTCCTCGGCCGAAGTCGTCTTCCGCCCGCTGCACTACAGCGACGTCGAGATCCGGATCCCGAACGTGGACAAGGCGAGGCGCCTCCTCGGCTTCGAGGCGAAGGTCGACCTCGACGAAGGGCTCGAGCGCACGATCGCGTGGTATCGAGCGCGCAAGCCAGCGCTTGCGTGAGCGTGTCGTCTTCGCGTAGCAGGCTCGTGCGGGGCGACGGGGAAGCCGCGGCAACGCCGATCCGGCTCGCGTGGCCGGACGTCGGGCCCGCGGAGGCAGCCGCCGTCGCCGAGGTGCTCGAGTCGGGCTTCTTGACCATGGGGCCGAAGGTGGACGAGTTCGAGCGCGGGCTCGCGCGCACGTGCGACACGGCAGACGCCGTCGCCGTCTCCTCGGGGACCGCCGCGCTGCATCTCGCAGTGCGCGCGCTCGGCATCGGCGAGGGGGACGAAGTGATCGTCCCCGCCTACACGTTCCCCTCGACCGCGACCGCAGTCGTGCTCGCGGGCGCTCGGCCGGTCCTGGTCGACGTCGACCCTCACACGACGAACCTCGACGTCGAGAGAGTCGCCGACGCTCTCACGCCGCGGACGCGTGCGGTGATCGCCGTCCACCTCTTCGGACGCCCGCTCGACTGGGAGGAGCTCCAAGCTGCCGTCCCGGCCGAAGTCGCGTTGATCGAGGATGCAGCAGGTGCGCTCGGCGCGCGCCGCCGCGGAACTCCGTGCGGCGGGCTCGGTGTGATGGGCTGCCTCTCGTTTCACCCGCGCAAGGTGGTGACGACCGGCGAAGGCGGAGCCGTGACCACCTCGGACGAAGCGCTCGCTGCCACGGTCCGCCGACTGCGTCATCACGGGATCG
>Ga0187777_10002247_pt1 | contig 12406 bp, 10 predicted proteins | sample 1015_Q2_SP5_10_M_FD_132416 | JGI IMG/M metagenome (GOLD analysis project Ga0187777, IMG submission 132416) | Tropical peat soil microbial communities from peatlands in Department of Meta, Colombia - 1015_Q2_SP5_10_MG | ecosystem: Environmental > Terrestrial > Soil > Wetlands > Peat | place...
CCGTTTTTCAACACGATCGAATTTCGAATTTGCGACGCTCAATCACGGGTGGACGATACAATTGCCCTGGCCGCACTAATGCAGGCGATAGTGGTCAAGCTGCACAAGCTGCGTGCCCAGAATGTGACGTTTCGAACTTATCCGCGGCGTTTGATTGACGAAAACCGATGGAGGGCTGCGCGTTACGGCCTGGACGGAAAGCTAATCGATTTTGGCCGAGGCTGTGAAGTCAACGAGCGCGATCTGCTGCACGAGATGCTTGAGTTTCTCTCAACCGAGGTGGACGAGCTTGGGCTCGGCCGTGAAATCGCGCATATCGAAAAGATAATGAGCGAGGGGACAGGCGCCGATCGACAACTGGCAGCTTGGGAGCGCAGCAGTCACGACTTCAAAGCGGTGGTCGACCACATCGTCGACGAAACGTACGAGGGTTTAACGATCGGTAGTAAGCGGTCCACTCAGTGATGCATGGCGGTTCGAGCGCCGCAGCGCCAACAACTGCATCACGTGATAGGAAAGCGTGACGCAAAGACCTGAGCCGGCGAAAAGCAACAAACTGTAAAGCATCTGCGAATGCTGCCCTATCCAATCGCTTTCACCGGCGGCCACCTTTAAGGCAAGATCGATGTCGGCGCTTGAATAGTTTGTTCCGTAAATCCATTTCGCGATCCGGAGCTTTGAATCGAGCACGATGAGGATGTTTGGATGAGTGAATTGGCTTCCAGCTTTGCCAACCTGCACCCCGATTGACTCCAGCAACGCATCGATCGCGTCTTGTGAACCCGTGCCGACCAGCCAGTTGAGCGGAATGTTTTCACGCTGCCGATATTCCGCCAGGGTTGCTGCGTTGTCGGACGGATCGAAGGAAAACAACAGAACGCGAAATTGTCGCGGATTATCCCAAGCCTTGGTCAGCGCTTCCTTCAGACGATCGACATTTTGCAGACACGGTCCCGGACAACGCGTGTAAATCGGAAGGAGGATCAACGGATAACCGGACAATTCCGACAATTGCCGTGCGCGCCCGGATTCGTCGATCCAACGAATCGATGGGACCGACTGACCATGTTGCGGGGCAACCTCGACAACCTTTGCGGGGATGTTCGACGCGAGGAACGCAAAAGCGAGGAGCGACAACGTTTGCTTCATGGCTTTGAAACACTGATCGGGGTTGGTCGATCCGGGGTGTAAGGCCGCGCGCCCGGGAAATTGCTTCGCAGCGTCTGTGCGATTGGCGGTGTGTAGGCGATCACGAGCAAAAGCGCCGCTCCAATCAACCATGGTGTGAAACTTTGCACGGCCCGCACTTGTTCGTCGTGATAAGGCTCGGCGACAATGAGCTCGAGCGCGCCTTGTTTTGTCGATTTTCCAAACAGCGTCGCGAAGAACACGATAAAAAACATTAACGCCGCGATGGTCATGATTGTTCCGCCGATGGTACCGAGATGCTTCGCCGCTCCCCAATCGGCATGATAGAGCGGCGATTGAGGATTGGTATAGGTAAGTCCCATGTTCGTTCGACGCGGCTCGCCGCCGGCGCCGCCTATAAAAAGGCCGGTCGAAAAAAACATGATACCAAGCGTCCAGATATAGGGGACCCAAACATTCAGTCGCGGGCATTTGATTTTTTTACCGGTCAGTTTCGCGGCCAGGAATAGTGTCATCCCGATGTACGAGAGAAATACCGGCCCGGCGACGGTTTGATGAAAATGCGCCGGCAGCCACGATGTGTTGTGGACAACGGTGTCGAGATTGTAGGAGGCGTTAATGACTCCGGTCACCCCACCGAAAATGAAAATGAACAGGCCGCAAAAGAAATAACCAAATAGCCAGCGTTGAGTGTCGAGATACGGAAGTTTTTTCCACCAACCTATCAAACCTCGGCCGCCGTTTGCCCGGGCTCCGAGTTCCATCGACGCCGCCATCACGAACGCAGTCGCGAAACTTGGCACCGCCACCAGCATCGTGAAAAACGCGTGCACGAATTTCCAGGTGCTGCTGATTCCGGGTTCGGTGAATTGGTGATGGATCCCGACCGGCGCCGAATAAAGAATCAGCCACATGAACGTCAACCGACCCGCGAAATCGGAGAATAATTTTCCGCCGGAGATTTTCGGCAGCATCGTGTAGTACATCACGTAGGTCGGCAGCAACCAGAAATAGACCAGCGGATGACCGAAGAACCAGAATAGCATCCGGGCGAGGGGCACGTTCACGGTTGCGACCCAACCCAACGACCACGGGATCAGCAAAAAAATAATTTCGATCGCGACCGGAATGGTTGCGATGATCCAAACAATGAAGGCGGCGAAAACGCCGACGACCGCGAGCGGAACTTTTTCGCCGGGATGCGCACGTTTCCAGGCGAAGTAAACGGGAAGCCAATTGACGAATGCGATCCACGAACCGACGACGACCAGGGTAAGTCCGATGTAAAATGCCGGATGCGCGCGAAGGGGTGGATAAAACGTGTAGAGAACACTCGACGTTCCGGAAAGAATCGCCGCCGCAGTGGCCAGGGTCCCGACAATCATTAACCAGAACGAAAGCCAAGCGACTTTCGTGTTCACGGGACCGAGATAGAAGCGGATTACGGCGTAACTGAACGCGACCGCGAAAAATGTCGTGAACACGATGGCGTTGACGACGCCATGAAGCGTCAGACCCTGGAAATACTCAAGGCCGAGAACTTTTCGAGTGTGAATGTGGCCGGCGCGGTAAAGCACTTGCATCAACCCGTGATAAATTCCGAGGACAAGCAACGCCGTCGGGAAAATCAGCTCTATCAGGATCATTCGCTTCAATCCCGGTTCGATCTCAACTGAGCGTTCGTCAGCTAATTCCATCGATTTCTATTTCAAAGTTTCGAGGTACTTTAGGATCAGGTTTACTTCTTCATCGGTCAGCTCCGGTTTTGGCATCACGTCGTCGAAACCGCTGACTATTTTCGCGCTCGGGTTCACGATCGATTCGCGCAGATAAGCTTCGTCAGCAGTGATTGTCGAGCCGTTCGTTAGCCTGGTTTGACGTCCGAGCATTCCTTTGAAGGTGGGCCCGATTCCTTCGGAGCCGTCGATTGAATGGCAGGTCAAACAATCTTTGGCCTCCATCAATTTGTAGCCAGCGTCGTTTATTTGCGGTGCTGCCGACTCCGGCTGTTTCGGGACGAACGTCGCCGCGTCGACGACTCGCAGGTTGGCGGCCATCCGATCGTGACCAGTCCCGCAATATTCATGACAAAGCAGCTGGTAATTGTGCGGTTGATCGAATTTCACCCGCGCGTAATTCACGACGCCCGGCACCACCATGAGGTTCAAGTTCGTGCCCAACAGAATCAGGCCATGTGTCACATCAGGCGTGCTCACATAAACATCGACCGTCGATCCGGCGGGCACGATAACTTCCGCGGGTTCAAATTCCCACATCTTGGCGACGTAATGCACTTCGTAATGCGTCGGCGAATGGGTGATCAGTTCGCCCTTTTCGAACGGTTTGATGTCGGTAAGGCAGGTCGGCAGGCCGACATGAAACATATTGATAGCCATCGCGGCCAATCCGAAGAGCACGATCACGAACGCGGTCGCGATAATCACAATTCGCCGTTCGAGCCTGAGTGCCGGAGTCATATTAACTGCGCGCGATCATAAGCCAGTAAATCACTCCCCAAAGCGCTGCGTAGAAAACGAGCAACAGCGCAAAAAAGAAAATCGCGCCACGCGGGACGAATTTGGTTTCGTTCTCCGGACCGCCGTTCATGACCGCTTCTCCAGTTGTCGCAGTTTTAGGTATATCGCGAGCATGAGAATTCCGATCACGACAATGCTCGCGCGGAGGCCCCATCGACGGTACTCAAATTCCTCGTGCGCAACCTTGGTCAGTTCTTCAGTCTTCGTGATCGCTGCCAGACCGGGCGCGGCGGCCTGTTGGAAAGTGCTTCGACTGAATGAATGCACATATGTCCGCGATTTCTTCAGGGTATCGGTCAGTTCGGTTAGCTGGTTGCTGATCGGTTCGACATCCAAACCGCGGGACGCGAGTTTTTCGGATTCGGCGCTGAATCGACTTCGCGCTTCATCCATTTGCGCGATGGTTTGGTGAAAATAATCGGCGGTCTGGATGCACTCCGGATGGTCCGCGGCATACTGACGGTGACAATCGCCGCACAGACCGCCGGCCGCAGTGGAAAGCATCGTGTCGCCCGTTTTGGCAATGTTGTGATCGCTGTGACATTTGCCGCACTCCGGCCAGTTATGCTGATCAAAAGCCTGTTTGTGTTTACTCCCGTCAAACAGACCGGAGTTCGCTGAGTGACAAATGCTGCAGCTCTTGCTCACTTGGGCAACCCCAGGCGGACTGGCAGCGTGATTACCGTGACAGGTGTTGCATCGCGGCGCGCCCAGGTCGCCGCGCTCGAGTAACGCGCGGCCGTGAACGCTCGTTCTATATTCAGCTAACTGCGTCGTCGGCATTGGCGAGCCATCCGCGCGCGTGATCCCGGCCATGATCGCGGCGTTCGCATGACACGCGCCGCAGGTATCGGGAACGCGCTGCGCATAAACTTTCGACTTCGGGTCTTTCGCCGGACGAATTCCGTGGACGCCGTGGCAACTCACACAGGACGGCGCCCGGTCGTCATGAAGATCGAGCAATCGGTGGCCGTGAGGGCTGGTTTTGAATTTCGCGAGCTGGTCTGTCGGTAGCGCGGGATTGAAATCGTGCATCTTGGCGGGATCGGCGTGACAACGCGCGCAGAATGCGACTACCCATGCGCGATTCTTGTCGCGATCCTTCTCCGGCCACTCCTTAACCATATCGTGACCCAGATCGGCCGTTGGGTCGCCACCGTGACAACCGGCGCAGGAAATGCCTCGCCGAAAATGAACGTCCTCGACGACGTCATTGAGATTCATGTGCGAGCCCGGCTCGACCGTGGTGGAAAAAAGCGTGTCGGGAGTGTGGTTGGCGGAATCGCTGTGGCAAAGAATGCAGTTGTTTTGCAGCAACAACTCCATCTTTTGCGGACTCAATTGCAGGCCGAGAAGGATGGACAAATGTTCTGCGCGAGAAATCGTTTCCTTGTCCGCAGCGTGATTCAGCATCTCCTTGAGATTGTCGTTAAGTCCCTCGAAATAACTTCGCTGCTCGGGAGTGATGATCGGTTTGCCGCTCTCGTCCTTGGCATCGAGCAGCGCGGCGAGCTTTGACGAAGGTTTGACTTCGGATTGGTCGGCGGCAAAAGCGCCTGTTGAAAGCAGTACCAGGCCGGCGAAGATCGATAACGTCTTCATGCAGCAGCGCTCCAGTTTCCCCGGCCAAGAAGATAAGTTGCGATAATCACGATGGCGGCGGCAACGACTGCGATCAGGGCCGCGACCAGATACGACATTCCGACCAAACCGTGGAGGACGATGTGCAACAAGACCGCGCCCGTAAGTATGAACCAGCGATGTTCGAATCGCCACGCACGAACTACAACCACAACGACGCCTGCCGCCAAGGTCCACAACGCGCAGGTATGCGCGATGTTTTGCAATGAAGCCGGATCATCGCTGCCGCTCTTTGCGCCGATGTCCCAGCCCATCAACGTCAGATAAGTCAGAAACAAGATCGCACCCCAACCGAAATCGCTGAATGCTGGCGAATGCATGTTGCGATAAGCACGGCGGTCCATCCACGGAATGATCGCCCAGATGCCAAGCAGGATCGCGATCACGAACAAACAGACTTGCGGACCTTCGAGTCCGAAAAGATGCGGCGGGAACTCTTTGAGCAATTGGTACTCCCACAGGAAATACCATTCCGGTTTGATTCCCGGATATGCGGGCGCGAACGGATCGGCCTTTTGGCCGAGCTCCCAATCCATTCCAGGAATACCGGGCCCGTAGGGCAAAAAGACCGCGAGGGTTGCGAGCAACATCAGACACGCGAACCAGAGCAACAGATCGCGTAGCGCGAAGCTCGGGAAAAATTTCATGCCGCGTGGTGCGGTCGTCGTCCCGACCGGCGGCGCCATTCCCTGGCGTTGAATCAGAAGGAGATGCAGTCCGATCAAACCGACAAATGCGAGCGGCAATATTACTACGTGACCGGCAAAGAACCGATACAGCGTGTTGATCGTTACGTCGTGGCCGCCGCGCAGAACCTGCAACAGCCAATCACCCAGCAACGGCACCGAGTGCACAATGTTAGTGCCGACGGTGGTCGCGAAATACGCAAGCTTGTTCCACGGCAGCAGGTAACCTGAAAATCCAAAGCCGAGCGTGAGCAAAAACAACAGATACCCGGAGACCCAGGTGATTTCGCGCGGCGGACGGTACGCCTTGAGCATCATCGTGCTGAACATGTGGAGCGTCAGCGAGATGATCATGAGATGCGCGCTCCAGCTATGGATCGATCGAATCAACCAGCCGAACGGCACCTTCGTGGTCAGGAATCGAATGCTTTCATAGGAAGTCGCTTCGCCGGGTTGGTAGTACATCAGCAACAACACGCCGGTGATCACTTGGACAACGAAGAAAAACATCGTCACGCCGCCCAGATAGTACCAACCCATCCAGTGGGACCCGATTGGCACTTCCTTGTGCCGCAAAAATTCGAACAACGGCGTCAGTTGATAACGTCGATCGATCCAGCCCCTCAAACCGCCGCCCTCCGGCGCATTGTTTTCAGGCGTGTTCTTCAGAAATGATGATGCTGCCGTCGGGTTGTCGCTTGGCGATGTATTTAGTGAGCGGTTGGGGAGGTGGCCCGGACAATACGCGGCCGTTCATGTCGAACCGGCCATCGTGACATGGGCACCACATGATTGATTGGCCCGGCAAATAAGTGATTGTGCAACCTTCGTGGGTGCACTTCGCGCCAAAGGCGAACAATTGCTCCTGTGACTGCAATACAATCACCCGTTGTCCGCTGACCGGCACGATGACGAATTTGTTTTGCTCAAGCTTGGCCGCTTCGTCGCGCGTCAGATGCGTCGGTCCGGTTGGTCCGGTTTGCGGCAACGGCTTGAGATAGCGAATCACCGGATAGGCAACGCTGGCCAGCCAGCCAAGAGCGCTCGCGCCAAGAATGACGTCGAGAAAATGACGACGCGAACTTTTCGAATTGGAAGGGCCTCGTTCTTCCATGGTTCGATTGTGGAAGAAGCTATCGAACGGCGGTCATGATATCAAGCTGTGCTGGCATCCGGCAATTCTTCACCCGAAGAAATGCGCGACGTCCGAAAACTCTTCCAGTGTTCCAACGGCAGGCTGGCGATCGTGATCAGGGCGAGCTGGCTGATCATGAATCCGAGCAACCACGGAAACGCCTTTTGCATGAAGCCATAAGAATGCAGCCCGACGCCGAGCATGTTGACCCCGAACCAGGAAAAACTCGTCACGATGTTGCCAAAAACCGCCATCATCATGAGGCCGCGTTGCCGAATGAAACCGCCCCAGCGCGCGTGCAAAATGATTGCGCACCAGAGCACGATCAGCACCGCGCCGTTTTCCTTAGGGTCCCAACCCCAGAACCGTCCCCATGATTGATCGGCCCAGATTCCACCGAGCACCGTGCCGACAAAACTGAACAGGGTTGCGAAACAAACGACGCCGTAGGTCATGCGTGCCAGCGAGTTGGCTGTCTCCTTTTTCAGCGAGCTGGTGAATACGCCCCTGACGATATAGATGATCGCGAGCATGCCCGCGAGAAACATTGCCGAGTAACCGGTAGTGATCGCAACCACGTGCGTCGCCAGCCAGATATTGGTATCGAGCACCGCCTGCAACATTTCCAGGGTGTCACCGCTGCCAGCCAGATGGTGGGCGATGATCAAGGTGACAAAACCGATTGCGCCGGCGCAGGCCGCGCCGATCCCATCCCGGAAAATTCGTTCCAGGATCAGTGAAACAATTACCGCGCCCCAACCGATGAAGATCGCGGACGAATAAAGATTCGTGACTGGCGGCCGTTCCTGGAGCCACATTCGCGAGAAGAGTCCGAAGCTGTGGATGGCGAGGGCGAGCAGTAAAAGATAAAAGGCAGTGCGATTGAGCGTCCGCGTCCAGCCAAGCCACGAAGCGCACGCCAGTAAAAACGCGAGAACGTAGAGCGCCATGCTTTGTGTGAACGGCTGCAGACGATTGAACAGAAACTCGAACGACGCGCGCTTAACCGCGCCAGGTTGTTCCGTGGCGAACCAATTCGCAGCCGCGTCAACGTGTTGATCAAAAGCAGCGTGATTGCCAGCGCGAAAGGCGTCTCCGATTTGCGCGTAATCGGCAACGATCGGAGGAATTTCACCCGTGGCGACCGAGTGCAGCAAACTGTCACCGACCGAATGCCAGTCGGTACTCCCTTTAGCGGGAGGGACGGCTAGAGCGTAGGCCATCTCGGAAACTTTTTCGTATTTTTGGATCAACTCGGCCACGTCATTCAGTTTGGAGTGATCGAAACTTTCGCCCCGCTGGGCTTGAACGGCCGCCTTGGCCGCACCGGGAAGATTCGCTTCATATGCTTGTAACTCAGCCGCGAAATTTTGCGTTCCTTCAAGTTGAACGCTGTTCTTCAGCCGCTGATAAAGCACGAGACCGTTTCGCAGATTCAGAATTGCGCTTTGATAAGCGGAGCGTTGCACCGCTTCGAGTTTGTCAGCCTGGTCGCCTTGTTCCTCGATTTGTTTCAGGAACGGCGAGAACTCCGCAAAGCTGAAATATTTTCGCTGGCTCTGTTCCCAGCCAAACAAACCCAGAACCTCATCGTTCTGGACCAGGAAAACCGGATACTGATCGGCGACCGACGCGTTGAACAGGACATCGGCCAGCCACTGGATCGCGCTCAGGTTTCGACCGTCCTCGAGCCGCAGCTCCTGTTTGCCGTGAATAATTAAAAGAGAATTGCGCGCAACGGTGTCGAGCGGCTTAACCCGGCCACCAACCAGCACCGGAATTCTTCCAAATTTCGAAAGATCGAATTCATTGGGCGCGATTTTCGGCGGCATCCAGTTTCCAGCGATCCAGCCGGCCATTACCAGTAAAACAATCAACGGAATGAATCGTTTCATGTGACGACGATCCGTTTCTGTCGCGCGAATCCGACGAGATGAAAACCAAATTGCACCAGCAATCCTGCGGCAACGATGACGCACGCGACGTAAGGCGCCAGAAAACTCGGATTGTGCACGACCTGCAGAATCGTTGCCGAATCGTCCTGCTGGAAGCCGGCCTGGTAAAAAGTTTCGCCGCGATAACGCAGCGGATGGTTCATGTAAATTAAGACGTCACGGCTCACGTTTCGTTCGGGGTCGATCAATGTGACTTTGCTCGCGAAATTCTTCGGAATCTCAGTGCCGGCATATTTCTCGTGGGTAAATTTTTGAAGCGTCACGCTGTACGGTTTGTAATAGCGCGCGGTTCGCATCGCGAGCATCCAGGTCCGGCCGCCGCAAGAAAGAGTTTGCGGCGCGCCGAGCGCGTCGGAAACGAGCCATGTCCCCAGCGAACCGCCGTCTTTCGGCAAAATCTCAATCGCCGCTGCGGGAACATCGCGTTCATCCTGCGCGGTGGTGGGTGCCAGCGGTTGCACGGCAATCATCGCGCCAGGTCCCTGATTCGCGATGGGCCGCAGGCTGCCCTCGTTCGATATTTTCAAACTCGCGTTCTGGTAAAAATTCCTGACTACGATCCGAAACGGCAGACTCCAGTGATTGATCGTCCGATTGGTTTTCAAAACACTTTCCGGAATTCCTGTGACCTGGTCGAGATCGTTGTCGGTCGTGTCGATCACGGCCAGCTCCATGTGGCGCTGGTCCTCAGAATAGTTTCTGGTGTCACCGCGCGAGAGCCGCATGTGGCTTTCAACCGCGAACAGATCAGTGAATAATCCGCCCGCGAGCATGATGATGAGTCCAGCGTGAGTGAGATGGATTCCGAGTTTGCGCCAGGTCCAGCGGAATCGTTTCGCGTGCGCCGCAATCAGATTGATTAGCAAGATCGCGCCGATAAGATGGCCGCCGGGGAAAATCGGAATTCGAAAACCGTTTCCTTCAGCCGGCCACCAAACCAGCCAGCTTTGAAAATATCGCTGCTGCGCCTCGTGAATTCCGAGATGAACCTGCGCCAGCGTGCCGGCGAGAATCAGCGCCATCCCCGCGGCCAGACAAACGATCGTCAGCTTCAATGACGTGATGAGATCGACAATCTTGCGGGCCATAACTCAAAAGCGGATCGACTGAACAAACTTTACAAAGTTCGGCTTCTCTTTTTCAACCGCTGCCCCTGGTCCGGTTGCTTTGAAAAACCAGACGTGACCGTCGCGTCGCGCCCAGGCGGCAAGTGTGCGCGCGTTCGCTCCGACGATGTCGACGGTGGAAAAAGTTGTGTCGTCCGTTTTTAGCGGCGCGATCTGGCTGGCGACTGCGGCCGGACTCATCGGAGGCAAACTAATTTGTTGTCGCCAGCGGTTCACGTTGTCGGCGTCGTTGCCGCCCTCGCCAGGAAAGGTGACAACCGAGATATCAACTTTATTGTCGTTCACGCCTGCGCTGAAGCTCGCATAGCGCATTGCTGACGGCGGAACTTCGTTCCAACCGGGAGGCATTTGCCATTTGATTTGCGGATTCAATGAATTCTCAGCGGAGGGCATCGTGCTGGCGATTTGCGGCGATTTATTCCCGCCTTGTGCATTGCAAACCGCAGCGACCCATTTGATGAAGTCGCCTTTTTGCGACTCGGTCAGCGTAGCGTTGCCACGGATCTTAAAAAACAATGTCGAGCCGTTGGAAGACGTCATTCCGGCAATGATTCTTCCATCTTTCGCGGGATCGGCGCCGTTGGGCAGGCCGGCAAGGTCGACAATCGTCACTTCGCCGATCGAGGTCGTGAGACGCTGTGCCATCTGATTGAGTCTTGGATCATCGATCGCCGGTTGTCCGATTTGTGACAACCAACGGTTCACGTTTTCAAGAACGTTGCCGGCGGAGGCACCAAGACTGACAAATGAAATGTCGGCGACGGCGCCGTTGTCGCCTTTAACGAGAAAACTGGCCTGTCGCATCTGGGAAAGTGGTTGCGGTTGCCAATTAGCCGGAACGGGAACTGACGGGTTTGTCGCAACTGGCCCCATTCCACCTGGCATTGACGGCGACGGCGCGTTCGCCGGCATCGCGGTCTGTTGCTCCGGCCCGGTTTCTTCGAGCGGGGCCTTTGAGACCCGATAAACCTTGATCTCGGAATTTTTGTTGCAGGCCGCGAGTAGCGCGACCGAAGTAAGACAAAACAAAATCCGTCTCATCGCCCTGGTATTATTTCTGAGGACCGCCCGTGTGGCAATCGGTACAGGAAAATTCCGAGTAGGGGGCGTCGATGTGCACGAAGTCGAACCCCTCACCATTGATTTGTTTCATCCCTGCGGGATCGCCTTGCGCAAGGATCAGATGGCACGACTTGCAATCGCTGGCTTTGATCGACTTCTGGCCATCGGCGGCGACATGTTTGCCGTCATGGCAACGGAAACAGCCGTTCCAATTTTTGTGGCCGACAAAATCCGGATGCGTCCGCCAATCGAGATTCACTTCAGGAAAAAAGTTCTCGCGATAAATCGATTGGGCTTCACGAATGATGCGATCGGCCACCGCCGGATCGGGATAATCTTTGCGCAAGGCAGTCGCGATTCCCTGTTCGGCTTCGGCTTTTGTTTTGTAGGGCTGGGTCAACGCCGCCACAACTTTTTGTTTCACCCACGGCACCGTCAGATCGAGCCGGCCAGTCATCAAACTAAGATCGACAGCTTCGTTCGGCGTATGCACTTTGTGCGCCGGCCGGCTGTGGCAATCCATGCAATCCATTCGCTGGATCTGAAACTTCGCCGGGTCGTCTTTGAAATCGGGATCGCGGTATTCGGTGACTACACCCTGGGGGTTGGTGCTTCGAACCCAGGGAATGGTCATTCGCTGGTCGTCGGTTGCGATGTATTCGATTTTGTTGGCGATATTCATGTGGAAATGAATCCCGCCGACCGGCCCGTTTGCTGGATCGCCACCGCCAACGTTCAGCAGAAGACGCACGGCAAAGGGCGTGTTCTTTTCATCGGAAAGAAAGTGCTGGTAGGTACGCTCGACGTTGCCGACATATTTCGACGGCCAATGACATTGCTCACAAATCGCCTGGCCGGGGCGCGGATTCGATGCCGACATGCGAATCGGGCGATCGAAATCATTCTTCACCGTGTGATAAAGCTGTTTCACACCGTTGACCTTGGTTTTGAAATAAGCGGCGGCACCGGGCCCAACGTGGCACGCGACACATTCCACTTTTGCGTGGGCGGTATACTGCGCAGCCACGAACTGCGGTTCCATCGGTAAGTGACATGCTTTGCCGCAGAACTGGGCCGATTCGCTTAGTTGATAGGTTTGATAACTGCCGAACGC
>Ga0187777_10002248_pt1 | contig 12404 bp, 11 predicted proteins | sample 1015_Q2_SP5_10_M_FD_132416 | JGI IMG/M metagenome (GOLD analysis project Ga0187777, IMG submission 132416) | Tropical peat soil microbial communities from peatlands in Department of Meta, Colombia - 1015_Q2_SP5_10_MG | ecosystem: Environmental > Terrestrial > Soil > Wetlands > Peat | place...
CAGGTCGACCGTCATCATGTCCATGGACACACGGCCGGCGGTACGCACTTTCTTTCCGCAAACGAGCACTGGCGTGCCGTTCGGCGCGTGGCGCGGATAGCCGTCCGCGTAACCGCAGGCGATGACCCCGACCCGGTGCGCGCGCGAAGCAGTGTACGTACCGCCATACCCGACGCTGTCGTTCGGCTTGATGTCCTGAATTGCGACGAGTGCGCTCTTGAGCGTCATCACCGGCACGAGGCCGAGCATGTCGGCGGTGTCGTAGGGAAATGGCGATGATCCGTAGAGCATGATCCCGGGGCGAACGTACTCGCCGCCAACTTCGGCGTAGCGCAAGACGCCGGCGGAGTTGGCGATCGAGCGCGGGTACGGCAATCCCTGGCAGGCATCTTCGAACCTCTCGAGCTGCTCATGCGCGCCATCCTCCTCGTCGGCGCGCGCGAGATGCGTCATCAATCGCAGCACGGCGACGCTGCTCGTGCGCGACAAGCGCTCCACGATGTCGTGCACCGCAGCCGTGCTGAAACCGAGCCGGTTCATCCCCGTGTTGATCTTCACGAAGACTTCGATCGGGCGCGCGAGCTGCGCCGTCTCGAGCATTCGCACTTGTTCTTCATGGTGCACTACAACCGCGAGCCGGCGCGCAGCGATCTCCGGCAGCTCGTCGACAGTGAAAAAACCTTCGAGCAGCAGCACTCGTCGCGCGTAATGTCGCTCGCGCAGAGCGATCGCAGCGTCAAGCTCGAGCAGTGCGAGGCCGTCGGCTTCAGATAGCGCCGGCAGGACTCGCGTGAGGCCGTGACCGTAGGCGTCCGCCTTCACGACAGCGAGCACTTGCGTCCCCGGTGCCCGCTCGCGCGCTTTGCGCAGATTCGCGCGCAACGCGGACAGATTTATCTGAGCGACGAGAGGTCGAGACATGGCGGCGGAGATGCGCGCTTCTCGCGCGAGCGATTCACCCCTCGCCGAACGGGTTTGGTCGGAGGTGGAAAAACGTGGTATAAGGCGCGAGCCGCATGCGCCGGCTGATTGCCCAATTATTATACATACACGAGCGCACGGAACGCTCCCCGGCTACCGCCGCCAGGTGAGATAGTGTTCAAAGAGCGTTCGCGCTAGCGAGGACAATGCAGGCCGGGTTCTACACCATCATGGCGGCGCAGTTCTTCTCGTCGCTCGCCGACAATGCGCTGCTGGTGGCGGCCATCCAGTTGCTCAGGGATCTCGAGTCGCCGGGTTGGATGACGCCGTCGCTCAAGCAATGCTTCGTCGTGTCCTACGTGCTGTTCGCTCCGCTGGTTGGAGCGTTCGCGGACTCGATGCCCAAGGGCCGCGTGATGCTTCTCACGAATGCGATCAAGTTCCTCGGCTGCGGCCTCATGCTGTTCAAGCTCCATCCGCTGGCAGCCTACGCGATCGTGGGCCTCGGCGCCGCAGCGTACTCGCCAGCGAAATATGGGATCCTCACCGAGCTGCTGCCGCCACGGCAGCTCGTGATCGCGAATGGATGGATCGAAGGAACGACCGTCCTGTCGATCATTCTTGGCTTTCTGCTCGGCGGCATGCTCATCAGCGGGCCCGTCTCGGGGTGGCTGCTGGCGATCGACGTTCCGAAGATCGACACCGGAATAGAGACACCGCCACAGGCCGCAATCTCGGTGATCATGGGCTGCTATGCAATCGCCGCGCTCTTCAACTGGTACATCCCGGACACCGGTGTGGAGCGGCGCGTGCCCAGCAAGAGCCCCTGGTTCCTGATCCGCGAGTTCACGCATTGCTGCGCGCTTCTCTGGCGCGACAAGCTCGGCCAGATCTCGCTCGCTACCACCACGCTCTTCTGGGGAGCCGGCGCGACGCTTCAGTTCATCGTCATCGATTGGGCCGCGACGCACCTGTGCTACAGCCTGTCCCGGGCGGCCTACCTGCAGGGCGTGGTGGCTCTGGGAATCGCCTTGGGCGCGGCGCTGGCTGCGCTGCTCGTGTCGCTGCGCAACGCGGTGAAGGTGCTGCCGCTCGGCGTGGCGATGGGTGTGGTCGTGATGGTGATGGTCTTCGTGAACAGGGTCGAGACGGCGATCATCCTGATGACCCTGATCGGAGCGCTCGCGGGATTCTTCGTGGTCCCGATGAACGCGCTGCTCCAGCATCGCGGCCACGTGCTCATGGGAGCCGGACACTCGATCGCCGTGCAGAACTTCAACGAGAACCTGGGGGTGATCGTGATGCTCGCCCTCTACGCGCTGCTCGTCCACTATGGAATGTCGATCAACGCAGCGATCGTTCTCTTCGGCTTGTTCGTCGCCGGCATGATGGCTCTGGTCATGTGGCGCCATCGGCTCAACCTCGCGGCGGGCGACCTGCTGCACCTCGTGACGACCGAACGTCCCGAGGCGCGGCCCGGCAATCCCTGACACCGTCCGGCCTAGAGCACGAGGGGCCGGTCGGGCAGCTCGTTCGTCCCGGGCGCGCTGCGCGGAAAGTGCTGCGTCAGCAGCGCGCTGATGGCCTCCACCCCGGCGACTGCGCCGTCCTCGAATCTGCCCGCGCGGTACGCAGCCTCCATGCGCCGGCAGATCGTCTGCCAGAGCTCGTCGCCGACGCGGCGGTGAATGCCCCGATCCGCGACGATTTCGACAGCCTTGTCGGCGAGCAGCAGATAGACGAGCACGCCGGAGTTGTGCTCTGTGTCCCAGATGCGCAGGCGCCCGAACACCTCGAGCGCGCGATCGCGCGGCGACTCTCGGCGTAGCACGGCAGGCAGGGCAAGCGACGCTTCCACGACGAACCGGACCTGGCCCATGTGATTGCGCTCCCCGACAGCAATCGTACGTTCGATGTGTTGCAGCGCGCCCGACGGAAACGCGCGCCGCGCCGACCAGTGATCGGTCACGAGGTGCCGCCAGAGACGCCGCGCCATCGACTCCACGCTCACCATCCCCCCGAGGCGCCGCCACCCCCAAAACCACCGCCGCCCCCGGAAAAGCCGCCACCACCGCCGAAACCACCGCCCCCCGACCAGCCGCCCCCGCCGATGGGTGGCCAGACGCCCGGTCCGCCGCGACCGCCGGCGCCCAGGAGGCTGATCAGGACGAAGGCGACGACGCCGGCAAGCCCCGCGAGCAGCAGAGAGCCGACGATCAACCAGACAACCCCCGTCGTGATAGCCGCGCCGGCGAGTCCGCCGCCGACCTTGCCGAGGACCGAGCGCAGCATGCCGCCGATCACGGTCACGCCGATGAGGAGCAGTATTGCGAGGTCGCCGAAGCCAGCGCCCCCCGAGTGGGCACGTCGTTGCGGTTGTGCTTGCGGCTGCGGCTCGGTACCGCTCACGACCCCGATGATTCGGTCGACGCCGGCCCCGATGCCGGCGGCGAACTGTCCTTTGCCGAAGTAGGGAGCGATCGTGTCCCCGATGATGCGGCGCGCCGTCACGTCGGGCAGCTCGCCCTCGAGGCCGTAGCCGACCTCGATGCGCATCTGCTTGTCGTTCTTGGCGACGAGCAGGAGCGCCCCGTTGTCCTTGCCCTTCTGGCCGAGTTTCCACGCTTCGGCGACGCGAATCGCATACTCCTCGATCGTCTCCGGCTTGGTCGTGGGAACAATCAGTACCGCGAGTTGGTTGGTGGTTTGCGCCTCCCAGGCGGAAAGTTTGCTTTCCAGCGCCTGCTGCTCCGCGGCGGAGAGCGTTCCGGTAAGGTCGGTCACGCGGGCGCGCAGCGGCGGCACCGCCTGTACGCCCTCACGCTGCGGATCCCAGGTGACCGCGCTCGCGACGCTCGCCAGCGCGAGGAACGCCAGCGCGGCGATGAGGCGAGCTGCGCACCATTCGCGACGCGCGTGGCGAACCACGAACGGTCGTCGCAACGGCGCGCTAGAAGAGGAGGCCGTATTACTTGGCCGGCGCGGGTGCCGGCTTGCTGAAATCCACCGTCGGCGGCGCGCTGATCGCCTTCTCGTTCTCCACCGCGAAGTTGGGCTTGACGTCCATCTTGAACAGCATCGCGGTCAGGTTCGTCGGGAACGAGCGGACGGTGACGTTGTACTCCTGCACCGACTTGATGTAGCGGTTGCGCGCGACCGCGATGCGGTTCTCGGTCCCCTCGAGCTGGGCCTGCAGATCGCGGAAATTCTGATCCGACTTGAGCTGCGGATAGTTCTCCGCCACCACGAGCAGCCGTGACAGAGCCGACTGCAGCTGGTTCTGCGCGGCCTGGAATTTGGCGAATGCCTCCGGATCGTTGATCAGCTCGGGAGTGGCCTTGATGCTGCCGACGCTTGCGCGTGCGTTGGTCACTTCCGTCAGCACGCGCTCTTCCTGGGCCGCGTAGCCCTTCACGGTGTTGACCAGGTTCGGCACGAGGTCGGCGCGCCGCTGGTACTGGTTAATGACCTCCGACCACGCGGACTTGATCTGCTCGTCCTGGCGCTGCAGGTCGTTGTAACCGCAGCCTGAGAGCGAAACCGCGGCGGCAGCCGCGAGCGTTAGAACCGCCAGACGTTCGAAGTGCCTGCGCATCGTGTCCCCCTCCGTAGCTGCAATCGAGGCTAAGAACCCTGCGAGCGCTCAGTTGGGGCCGGCGACCGGGCTTTGCAAGCCTTCGCCCTTCGCGGCAACAAGCTGTTGCATGGTGGCGCGCGCGAGGCAGAGATCTTCCCATGCCTTCGCTTTGTCGGGCAAGTTGCGCAGCAGGTACGCAGGATGATAGGTCACCAGCAGCGGCACGCCGCGATAGCGATGCACGCGCCCGCGCAGACTCGCGATCGTCGCCTCGACATTGAGCAGCGTGGTCGCCGCGCTCTTGCCCAGCGCGACGATCAGCGCCGGGCGAATAAGCTCGATCTGGCGGTCGAGATACGGGCGACACGACTCGACTTCGAAGGGCTCCGGTGTGCGGTTGCCCGGCGGCCTGCACTTGAGCACGTTGGCGATGTAGACGTTCTCGCCGCGCTTCATGCCGAGGGCGGCAAGCATGTTGTCGAGCAGCCGTCCTGCCTGGCCCACGAAGGGCTCTCCCTTGGCGTCCTCTTCCGCTCCGGGTGCTTCGCCGACGAAGAGCCACTGCGCGCGCGGGTCGCCGACACCTGGCACTGCTTTGTTGCGCGTCCGGCAAAGCACGCAGGCCGTGCACGCCGACACGTCGGCTGCGAAGTCGCGCCACTCGAGCGTCGCGATCCGACTCAGCCGATCTGCAGGCGCCTGAGTGAGCGGTGCGACGGCAGTCGCTTGCGTCTCTACGGGCAACGCGGAACGCCCCGCGGTGGTGCGCAGGCGCCACGTCGGCACCAACCGGAGCTCGCGCAGGATTTCCGACCGATCGACCACGTCAGAAGGCGACGAGCGCCCGGCGCATCACCAGGGCATCCTCGCGTTCGCCCGAAGCGCTCGGGGGATAGTAGGCGACCCGACGGCCGATCGCCGCGAAGCTTTCCGCCGCGTAGAGGCAGATCGCCGGAGTGTTCGACACGCGCACCTCGAGGAAGCACTGCTGCGCGCCGCGCAGCTTCGAGTCAGCAAGGAAGCGCCTGAGCAAGGCGCGGCCGAACCCCTGGCGACGCGCTCCGGCAGCCACCGTGAGGTTGAGCAGCTGGGCCTCTCCCGGCGTGAGCAGCAGCACCCCATAAACGACGATCGCTCCGGCGGCGACGCCCACGGCCATGCTGTAGCCTGCCCCGAGCGCGTCGAGGAAATTTCGCGGCGTCCACGGAGCCACGTGAGCTTCCCGCTCGAGGGCTGCGACGTAGGGGACATCCTCGGCGCGCAGCGGCCGCCACATCACCGGGCCCGGGTCGCGCGCGGCCGCGAGCGACGCGTTCACAACCGCTGCCCGGCCGCGCGCTCGGCCGCAGTGAGCGCCACGCGCTGGCGCACGTACAGTGGGGCCGCCTGGCGCGGGAGCACGGCGTCGCCCGCCGCAAAGCGCGGCAGCGCGAGCGCGCCGATCGCCGCCGCCTCCGGCGTCACGTCCCCGTGACACGCGACCAGCGCCGGCCCGAGGCGCGTGGAGAGTTCTGGGTATGCGGTAAAGCCCGCTCCGACACCCGTCCACCCACTGACCGCCGGAACACGCACATCCGTCGCTCCGAGAGCCTGGGGCTCGGTCATCGCCTGCCAGCGCGTGGCGCCGTACTCGTAGGCCGCGATATAGACCTCGCCCATACGGGCGTCGAGGGCGGCGATGACCCTGACAGCGCCGTGGCGCACGCGTGCCGTTTCCGCCATCGCCTCGAGTGTCGATACACCCACCACCATCAGGCCCGCGCCGAGAGCGAGCCCCTGCGCTACGCCGCAGGCGATGCGCAACCCCGTGAACGAACCGGGCCCCGCGCCGAAGGCGATGCCTCCGATGTCGGCGAGCGTCAGTCGCTCCTGCGCCAGGAGATCGTGAACCATGGGCAGCAGAAGCTCTGAGTGACGCTGGCCGGCGCGCTCCGAGCGCTGGCGCCACGTGCTCCCGTCGCCGAGGGCGACCGTACACATCTCCGTGGATGCGTCCAGAGCGATGATGCGCATGCCCAATCTTACCGCGGGGAAGCCGCGGCGGCTCGTGCCGCGCCGGTACAATGGCTTCGCCGCACATGGAAACCGTCGCCATCACCGCGCTCGACCAGGAGGGGCGAGGGATCGCGCGCCGCAACGGCAAGATCGTGTTCGTCGAAGGAGCGCTCATCGGCGAGCGCGTCGTCGTCGAAATCCTGCGCGAGAAGGCGAGCTACGCGCTGGCGCGCGCAGTCGAAATCGAGAGCGCGAGCCCCGCTCGCGTGCATCCGCCCTGCCCCTACTTCGGCGTCTGCGGCGGGTGCAGCCTGCAACACCTCGACGTCGCGGCGCAGGTCGCGGTCAAGCAGCGCGTGCTCGAGGATGCGCTGTGGCACATCGGCCGCCTGCGACCGGGACAGATGCTCGCCCCGATCCACGGACTCGCCTGGGGCTACCGCCACCGCGCGCGCTTCTCGGTAAGGTACGTTCCCGGCAAGGGCGGTGTGCTGGTCGGGTTCCACGAGCGCAAGTCGAGCTTCGTTGCCGACATGGCGAGCTGTCGGGTCGTACCGCCGCGGATCTCGGCGTTGCTGCCTGCGCTGCGCGGGCTCGTCGGGTCGATGTCGATCCGCGCCCGCCTCCCGCAGATCGAGCTTGCGATCGGGGAGAGCTCTGACGGAGGAGAGCCGGTCGACGCCCTGGTCTTGCGGGTGCTCGCGGCGCCAAGCGAGGCGGACATTCGCCTCCTGCATGAGTTCTCCGCCCGGCACCGGGTGGAGCTCTATCTGCAGCCTGGCGGACCAGACAGCGTGGCGCCCCTCGCCGCGGATGCCGCCACGCTCGCCTATTCGCTTCCGGACTTCGGCGTAACGCTGCAGTTCGCGCCGACGGATTTCACCCAGATCAACGCCGCGCTCAATCGCGTTCTCGTGCGCCGCGCGATCGCGCTGCTCGAGCCAATGCCGGGAGAGCGCATCGCGGATTTCTACTGCGGCCTTGGCAATTTCACGCTGCCGATCGCCCGGCGCGGGGCGCTCGCCCTGGGTATCGAAGGCAGTCGCGCACTCGTCGAGCGGGCGCGCGCCAATGCAGAGCGCAACGGGCTCGCCGCACGCACGCGTTTCGAAGTCGCGAATCTCGCCGAAGCCACCGCCGAGACGCTTGCCGCGCTCGGGCCCATCGACAAGGCGCTGCTCGACCCTCCCCGCGAAGGCGCGGTGGCGCTGGTCAAGGCCTTGCCGGACAAGACGCCCAGCCGGCTGGTCTACGTCTCGTGCTATCCCGCCACGCTGGCACGCGACGCCGCAGTGCTCGTCCACGAGCGGGGGTTCAGCCTGCGCGCCGCCGGCGTGGCGAACATGTTCCCGCATACCACGCACGTAGAGTCGATCGCTCTCTTCACCCGCGAATGAAAAAGGGCGGCCGCAGCCGCCCTTCTGGTCGAGCCTTTCGAGGTCAGTCGCGCTGACCCGAAAAGATGAGCAGCAGGTTGAGCAGGCTCATGAACAGGTTCAGCAGGTCGAGGAAGAGCCGTATCGTCGCCATGATGTAGTTGGTCTCGCCGCCGCGGACGATGTCGCTCACGTCATGGAGCAGGTACAGGGAGAAGATCAGCACGGCAACCGCCGAGATCGTCACCGCAAGCGCAGGTATCTGGAAGAACAGGTTGGCGAGCGAGGCGACGATGAGCAGGATCAGCCCGACGAACAGGAACTTGCGCAGGAAGCTGAAGTCCCGCTTTGACACCGTGGCGATGGTCGCCATCGTGAAGAACACGGCAGCGGTCATGCCCGCCGCCAGCGCCACCAGCTGACCCCCGTTCTTGAAGCCGGCCGCGAGCTGGACCATCGGCGCGAGCATCAGCCCCGAGATGAAGGTGAAGCCGAACACCGCCAGGACACCCCACGCCGTATTGCGCAGCGCAGCGACGACGAATAGCGAGGCGATCATCGCGCCGAACATGAGCAGCGGCGCCATGATGGGCGAAGTGGCGTAGAACGCGGCGAAGTTGATCGCCATTCCGGCGTACGCGCCGGCGATCGTCGGCAACATCGACAGCGCGAGCAGCCAATAGGTGTTGCGGAGGACCTTGTTCGGACCGACCGCCTCCGCGGGCGCCGGCCCTGGCAGGGTCCACCGGTCCTGCGTTTCGTTGATCGGGACAGGCTTCAGTTGAGGTTCCATCGAATCTCCCAGCGCCGTCGAGACGGCAATCGCGACGGGCTTCGTCGCCAAACTGTTAGACTAGCAGAAGCCCGGCAGGTTTCAATATGGGGGCGAGCGCCCGGGCGACAAGCCGTCCGCGGAAGGTTGGCAGAGCGGTTGAATGCACCGGACTTGAAATCCGGCGTGCCGGCAACGGCACCGTGAGTTCGAATCTCACACCTTCCGCCAGTTACTCGTCCAAAGAACGTCCCCCGGAGGCCTCAACGCGCACGTTCACACGCTGCGTGCCCGCAGCCGCACCCGGAGTTCTCCTTCCCCACCTGCATCCCGCCGCTTTCGTCGGCGGACGAGCGCGCAACACCAGGTGTTTTGTCGCGGCAGTACGCGCTGCAGTAGTCGATGCCGGTGGGCACGCTGCAGGCGCAGCCTTCGTGCGCGCACCTCTTGTAGTCGGTCGAGCCCATGCGCTCAATGCGGCGGCACTGGCGCTTTCTGCCCGCCGCGTCTTAGCCGTTGCGACGGAACTGCTCGATCGCACCGTCGAGACAGCTGTCCCGCGCGCCCTGATCTTTCTCGCCCGCGCATTGACGAAGCGCGGCGCGGTACTCTCGCTCATCTTTCGTGAGCGCCTGCTCGGGCGGGTTGGCCCGATCAGCCTCCTTCGTCTTCGCTGCATGCCCCGTCGAATGCGCCGTCTTGGTGGTCTTGGTGGTCTTGGCGGTCTTGGTCGACTTGGCCGATTTTTTCGACTGCGTCGAGTGCTTCGCATGGTGCGCGCCACGTGCTTTCTTCGCGCTGGTCTTGCCCGACACCTTGTGGGCGGATTGCCCCTTCGTGCCCGCTTGCGTCGGATTCGTGTCCTTGTTCACCGGTACGCTCGCGTTGTCGGGCTGAGACTCGTTTGCGTTCTTGGGCGCTGCCTGTTGCGGGTCGACGGCAGCTTCCTTGCTGTCTGGCATGCCGATTTGCGCCCCGGCCACGGTACACGCAAAGGCGACCGCAATACCCACCAATGCCTGATAGAGCTTCATCCGTCGCCTCCAAAGGTCGATTCGAATCGTTACAACGATACCTTTCACCAGCGTCTCCCGGTATCGGCGCCGCTCCGATTCACCTGTAGGAGCGGCACCGACGGACGATGATTTACTTCCTGCGTTTGAAGTACTGGATGTCGCGCTCGTGCTTCTCGGCTGCCGCGCGGCTCGCGAACGTGCCAAGGTTGCGGCGCCTGCCCGTCGCCGGGTTCCTTCGCGCGAATAAAGCCGGTAGCGCCGCGGGCCGAGCTTGCGGATCATGCTATCAAACGCGGCCTATGAACAGCGGGATGACCAGCACGAGCCAATTGGACGGGACCCGTCCCCGGCGTTCGCGTATGCGGCGAACTCAAGTGAGCGGCGCGACCTTGACGACTTCCTCTACGGTCGACAGCCCGCTCGCGACCTTCATGGCTCCTGAAACGCGCAGCGGCTTCATGCCTTCCTTGTACGCCTGCTCGCGGATCTTGCCGTCGTCGCCTTCGGCATGGATCAGCCGCCGCAGCGTCGGCGACAGAGTCATGATCTCGTAGAGGCCGACGCGTCCGAAATAGCCGGTCATCCGGCACTCGAGGCAGCCGACCGCCTGGTGCGTGTGCTGCGGCAGTTCCGCCCGGAACGGTGCAGTCAGCATCCGCCAGGTGTCCTCGTCTGGCGTATCAGCAGGCTTCTTGCAGTTGGGGCAGAGTGTCCTGACCAGCCGCTGCGCCATCACGCCGAGCAGCGTCGAGTTGATCAGATAGGAGGGCACACCGAGATCGAGAAGCCGGGTCACCGCCGTCGGCGCATCATTGGTGTGCAGCGTAGACAGGACGAGGTGTCCCGTCAGTGCCGCCTGCACCGCCATGTCCGCCGTGTCGCGGTCGCGAATCTCGCCGACCATGATGATGTCGGGGTCCTGACGCATGAGCGTGCGCACGCCGTTGGCGAAGTCGACGCCGATCACCGGCTGGACCTGCATCTGGTTGAACTCCGGCGCAATCATCTCGATCGGATCCTCGACGGAGCAGACGTTGACCTCGGGCGTGGCGAGCTGCTTCATCGTCGAGTACAGCGTGGTCGTCTTGCCCGAGCCGGTCGGGCCGGTCACCAGGATGATTCCGTTGGGCTCGTGGATCATCCGCTCCCAGCGCGAGCGATCCTCCGGCGTGAAGCCGAGCTCTTCGAAGTCGCGTATCAGCACTTCGGGCGTGAAGATGCGCATGACGATCTTCTCGCCGAAAGCGGTGGGCATGGTCGAAATGCGCAGCTCGATCTCGTCGCCGTTCGGCGAGACCGTCTTGATGCGCCCATCCTGCGGCCGGCGCTTCTCGACGATCTCCATCCGCGCGAGCAGCTTGATTCGGCTCGTCATCGCGATCAGCACGGGGTTCGGAATCGCGTAGACCTGGTGCAGCACGCCGTCGATGCGGAAGCGCACGATGCCGGCATCGCGTCGGGGCTCGATGTGGATGTCGGAGGCGCGCTGCTCGAACGCGTACTGCCACAGCCAGTCGACGATATGGACGACGTGCTGATCGTTTGCATCGAGCGTCCCGTGGCGGCCCAGCTCGACGAGCTGTTCGAAGTTGCGGGCGAGCGAGACTTCACCGCGCTGGGTCTCCGAGGCCTTCTTGATCGAGCGCGCCAGGGTGAAGAACTCGCCCAGGAAGCGCTTGACGTCCTGCGGATTGGAAAACACCAGCTTGATCTTGACGCGCAGGATCTTCTCCAGCTCGTCCGCCCAGGCGCGCACGAAGGGCTCGCCCGTGGCGACGGTAAGCTCGCCGTTGGTCAGCGCGACGGGCAGGATGCGATAGCGCTCGGCGTAGGCGTTGGACATCGTGTTGGTGACGGCGACCAGATCGATCTTCAAGGGGTCGATGTGGTGGTAGGGCACGCCGAGCTTCCCTGCGAGCCACTCGACCAGCCACTCCAGCGTCATCAGCGGATGCGTCGCGGAAGGAGCCCGCCATTTCTGATCGGCAATCATCTCCAGCGGGTGGTCGAAGCGGTGAGTGCGCGAGCGGGCGAGACGCTCGGCATCGGCCGGTGCGACCAGACCATCGGCGAGCATCAGCTTGAGTATGTCCTCCAGCCGCAGGCGACGGTCCGGCGGCCGGTTGGGACGCGGCTGCGCGTCCGCGGCAGGCGCAGTAGAGCCGGTCGGCTTGGGCGAGGCCATCGTCGTACTATAAACCCAAGCTAGACTGTTGTGCGCGGAAGCACCGCTGTCAGGTTGTCTCCGCATCCGAGAGGACTCCAGCATGGCCGCTTCGCTCGCTGCGCTGCACGCCGACATCACGACGCTCGCCGTCGACGCGATCGTCAATGCCGCCAACACGACGCTGCTCGGCGGCGGCGGTGTCGACGGGGCCATCCATCGCGCCGCAGGCCCGCAATTGCTCGAAGAATGCCGCGGGCTCGGCGGTTGCGCGACCGGGGAAGCTAAGATCACCGCGGGTCACCGGCTCCCGGCGCGCTACGTCATTCACACGGTAGGCCCGGTGTGGCACGGAGGCGCGCATGGCGAGCCGCGGCTGCTCGCGTCGTGCTATCGCCGCTCGCTCGAGCTCGCGGTCGACAGCAGGCTCGCCTCGATCGCCTTTCCGGCGATCAGCTGCGGAGCGTACGGCTATCCGCTCGAGCAGGCGGTACCGATCGCGGTCGGCACGGTCCGCGGCTTCGCCCGACTCGAGGCGCTGACCGAGGTGACCTTCGTCTGCGCAAGTCGCGATGTTCTTGCG
>Ga0187777_10002249_pt1 | contig 12397 bp, 11 predicted proteins | sample 1015_Q2_SP5_10_M_FD_132416 | JGI IMG/M metagenome (GOLD analysis project Ga0187777, IMG submission 132416) | Tropical peat soil microbial communities from peatlands in Department of Meta, Colombia - 1015_Q2_SP5_10_MG | ecosystem: Environmental > Terrestrial > Soil > Wetlands > Peat | place...
AGCGGACGATCGACGAGATCGAGCGCCGCGGCCCAGAGCGTCTCGCGCTCATCCACTTCGGAGTGATCGGCGACGTCGACGAGCACCTCGCTGCGCTCCGCGAGCGGTTGCGCCACGACTTCGAGCTCGTGGCGGCCGGCGCCACGGAGGAGGAGTTCGTCGCAGCCGCCTACGCAGCACTCGGGCCGGAGCCGCACCCCGAGTACGCCATCGTCCCTCCGAGCCAGTGCTATCAGGGACTCGTCCGATATTGGCAGCAGCGAAGGGAGCGGCAAGCGGAGTAGGCTCGGGCGGTGCCGGAGATGCCGCTTCCGAGCGAGTGGGATTCGTTTCTCATCCGCCCGAACCCGGCAGTCGTCGCGACGATCCGAAAGGACGGCTCGCCGCACACGGTCGCCACCTGGTACGAGTGGAAGACCGGACGGGTGATGCTCAACACGGACGCGAAGCGGATCCGCCTCGCTCACATCCGGCGCGACCCGCGCGTCGCGCTCACCGTCTTCGACAAGGACGACTGGGACGTGCACCTGTCGCTGCTCGGAACCGTCGTCGAGATCCGCGACGACTTCACGCTCGAGGACATCGACCGGCTGGCGCTTCGCTACACGAAGCTCCCGTTCGGCCGCCGCGACCGCCCTCGCGTGACCGCCTGGATGGTCCCGGAGCGCTGGCACGGTTGTGGGCCTGACGGCAACCTCGTTCCCCGTTGACGCTAGGCCCACCCGGTCACGAGCCAGCGCCGACGCCGGAACCGCAGGCCGAGCGTGACGAGTCGGACGGCGATCAGGACGACGAGTGCCGACCAGACTCCCTGGATGCCCCAGCCCCTGTTCAGGCACACGACGAGCACCGTCGCACAGCAGACGAAAGCGGTGACCATCGACGCAGCGAGATACGCGCCGTCGCTCGCCCCGATGAGGATCCCGTCGAGAGCGAAGACCGCGCCGTTGAGCGGCTGCATCAGCGCGAAGAGCGGCCAGACGAGCGCGCACTGGGCGAGCACCTCGGCATCGCTCGTGAACGCACGTGGCAGGACGTCCTGGAAGGCGAACAGCAGCACCGTGAAGACGGCTCCGAGACCGACCGACAGCTCGATCATCCGTGCGCTCGCGGCGTAGGCATCCTCGGGCCGCGCGGCGCCAAGCTCACGACCGACGATGATCTGGCCCGCGATCGCCACGGCGTCCAGCACGAGCGCGAGCAGGATCCAGAGCTGGAACGCGATCTGGTGGGCTGCGAGCGCCGCGTCGCCACTCCTCGCGATCACCGCACCGGCCAGAACGAAGGAGCTCATGAGCGCGGCCGTGCGGACGAAGATGTGCTTGCCGATGGCGAGGAGCCGCCGGGCGAGCGCCAGCCGGAACACGGCGTTGCGGCGGCCGATCCGCCGCAGGATCGCCCAGGCGATCCCCAGCCCCATTCCTGTCTGGGCGATCGCCGTCCCCCACGCGGAACCGCGAATCCCCCAGTGGAGGCCGTAGACGAACCAGACCTCGAGGATCACGTTCGCCGCGTTCCCGCCGAGCACGAAGATCAACGGCGTGCGCAGGTCGGAGACGCCACGAAGAAACCCTTGCCCGCCAAGCGTGAGGAACGCCGAGGGCACTCCGATGGCCACGATTCGGACGTACGTCACGGCGTACTCCGCCGTCTGGCCCCGTGCGCCGACCACGTGAACGATCGGCTCGGCGAGCGCAGCGATCAGCCCCGCCAACGCTACTCCGAACGCGAGCGACAGCCAGAGCGTCTGCCCGCCCAGTCGCGCGGCTGTCTCGTCCTCGCCGGCGCCGACAGCCCTGGCCGTCTGCGCGGTCGTGCCGTACTGGAGAAAGTTGAACATCGCGAGCGCAGAGAAAAGGGTCGAGGCAACGCCCAGCGCGGCAAGCTGCGACCGGCCGAGGTGGCCGACGACAGCGGTGTCGACGAGGACGTACAGCGGCTCCGCGGCGAGCGCGCCGAGCGCAGGAAGGGCTAGGCGAAGAATCTCCCGGTCGTAGCGCGAGCGCAGCGTCACGCGCCGCGGCGGACGACGCGCCCGCCGCTCGACTGCTGCAGCGCCTTGATCACGATCTCGTCAACGTTCACGTGCAGCGGCCGACTGAGCGCGAACATCACGCAGTCGGCGACCTCGTCGGGCGTGATCGGGTCGACTCCCTCGTAGACGGCGTCCGCCGCTGCCCTGTCTCCCTTGAAGCGGACGATCGAGAACTCGCTCTCGACGAGTCCGGCATCCACGGTCGTGATCCTGATCGGGCGGCCGAGCATGTCCTCCCGCAGCGCGTAGACGAACCCGCGCAACCCGAACTTCGCCGCCACGTACGAGGCGGCGTTCTGGTACGCCTGGCGGCCCGCGACCGAGCCCATGAAGAGGATGTGGCCCTCGTCGCGGATGTGCGGCAGGCAGAGCCGCGTCATCCGCATCACGCCGTCGACGTTCGTGTGGAGCACGCGGGCCTCGTCCTCCTCGTTCGACTCCCAGAACGGGTAGCGCCCGAGCGCGAGACCGGCGTTGTTGAAGAGGATGTCGATCCCTCCGCCGAGCTGTGCGACCGCCTCCTCGACGAACGCGGCACTGCTCGCCGGGTCACGCACGTCGAGAGGAAGGGCGGCATCCGCCTCCACCCGCTCGACCCGCCGGGCCCCGCCGACGACCCGCACACCGGCGTCCCGGAGCCTGCGCACGGTCGCCGCGCCGATTCCGCTCGAGGCGCCCGTCACGATCGCGGACTTCCCGGAGAGCTCCATCGGGCAAGCCTAACGCGCCGTCTCCCTTCTCCTCTCGTATCCCCCATTACAGGGAGGGCCGTACGGTCAGACCGCGACGACAATCGAGTGAGTGATGGACGCCAACTCGAGCACCGCATTGCCCGGGGCCCGCGACGACGCGGTAGCCGACGACCCGTTCCGGCGGATCGCAGAGGCGATTCGCGAGCTGGTTCCCGGCCCCACTGCCGACCAGCTGCTCGCTCGCATCGGTGACATCGTGGCGGGGCTCGTCCCCCGCGACCTCGAGCAGATCGCCGTCGAGAACGCCCAGCTCCAGCACGAGATCGAGCAGATGCAGGGCGTCGACGCGCTCACCGGTCTGAGGAATCGGCAGCGCTTCTTCGACGACCTGAAGCGCGAGTTCGCGGCGGCGCGGCGCTACAGCTCGCCGCTCTCCCTCCTCCTGCTCGACGTCGACGGCCTGCGCTCGGTCAACGAGACGCGCGGCTACGACGCAGGCGACCGACTTCTCCTCGCGCTTGCCGAGCTCCTGATGACCCGCCTCCGCATGACGGACATCGCCGCCCGGATCGGCGACGACGACTTCGCCGTGATCCTCCCCCGCACGCCCGGCGAGGGAGCGAAGCGCCTGGCCGAGCGGATCTCCGAGACCCTCGGCGAGTGGGTGGAGATCGGGATCGCCGCCCTCGACGCAGACGTCACATCCGGAGCGGACCTGCTCGACCGCGCCGATCGCGATCTCGCGGCGCGCAAGCTCGACCGCACGCGCCCGCCCGCTGCATAGGGCTTACTCCGATCGCAGCTCTGGGTCGGTGCCCGCTTCGGCTCGGAACACGACCGAGACCGACGCAGATCCACCGTCATCGGTGTCCCTCGTCCAGCGCGATCGTGGCGCGATGTCTTGTCGCAGAAGTACGAGCCGCGTCGCGGGAATCACGCGAGCAACGTAATAGTGCCCCTCGGGTGACTCGATGAGCTCATCCTCGTCGACACCGTCGATCGCCCACACGTCGACAGTGCCGCCAGTGTTGTTCAGGTCGACGAACCACTCGACGTCGAACTCGCTCAAGCACAGGAAACAACCGTCTTGTTCCGGGCTCGGACTTCCAGCGATCCCGGGCGCGCCTCCCATGCGGGTCCAGTCGAGCCCGTGAAGGAGTACCGAATCGCGATTGCGGGACGACGTGACGTGGAAGAACAGCTGTCCCAAGACGACCCCACCGTACGACACACGCCTGACCGAGGGTCAAAATGATGTCGATGGTTGCGAACCACGGTCACGGCCATGTTGGCCATGCGCACGTGCACTCGACCGACGCGTCCGACAAGAGACGACTGTCGGTCGCACTGACGCTGATCCTCGCGTTCATGGCGACGGAGGTCGTTGCGGGCATCGTCTTCCATTCGCTCGCGCTGCTCGCCGACGCCGCGCATATGCTCACCGACGCCGGGGCGTTGATCCTCTCGCTGATCGTGATCCGGCTCGTCGCCCGTCCCGCGGCGGGCGACCTCACGTTCGGGCTGCGACGCACCGAGATCCTCTCGGCGCAGGCGAACGGCTTCACGCTCCTCGTGCTGGCTGCACTCGTGATCTACGAGGGAATCAGCAGGCTGATCTCGCCGCCGGCGCCAGAGGGACTCCCGATCCTCGTGATCGCGCTGATCGGGATCGCGGTCAACATCGCGACGACCTGGCAGCTGGCCGGGGCGAACCGTCGCTCGCTCAACATCGAGGGCGCCTACCAGCACCTCCTCACCGACCTCGCCGCGTTCATCGCGACCGCGATCGCCGGCGCCGTCATTCTCGCGACGGGCTGGGTAAGGGCCGACGCAGTCGCGGCACTCTTCGTCGCCGCGATCATGCTCCGCGCGGCGTTCGGCCTCCTCCGCGATAGCGGACGCGTGCTGCTCGAGGCTGCTCCCGAGGGGATGAGCGTCGACGAGATCGGCCGCGCGATCGCCGCGCATCCGCACGTCGACAGCGTCCACGACCTCCACGTCTGGGAGGTGTCGAGCGGCTTCACCTCGCTTTCGGCGCACGTCCTCGTCCACCCGGGGGACGACTGCCACGCGATCCGACGCGAGCTCGAGCAGACGCTTCGGGAGCGGTTCGGGATCGAGCACACGACCCTTCAGGTCGAGCACCGGGACGAGGAGCGCCTGCTGACGATCGCGTCGGCCGGAGCTACTCCTGAACGAGCTCCACGCGCTCGATCGTGATCGGCGTCACCGGGCGGTCGCGCCCATCACGCTCGACCTGCGAGATCCGCTCGACGACGTCCTGGCCTCCGGTCACCCAGCCGAAGACCGTGTGGCGCCCGTCGAGCCAGGGGCAGGCATCGGCGGTGACGATGAAGAACTGGCTTCCGTTCGTGTTCGGCCCCGCGTTCGCCATCGCAAGCGCTCCACGCGCAACGGGGTGCGAGTTGAACTCGTCCTCGAACTGATACCCCGGCCCGCCCGTGCCGTCGCCACGCGGACAGCCGCCCTGGATCATGAAATCCGGGATCACCCGGTGGAAGACGAGGCCGTCGTAGAAGCCGGCGCCTGCCAAGTCACGGAAGTTGTCCACCGTCTTCGGTGCGTCCTCAGGGTAGAGCTCGAGCTCGATCGGTCCTTCGCTGGTGTGGAGCGTCGCATGAGTCATGTCGTGACCGTAGCAACGCGAGCGCGGGCTCCGGCAGGCCTACCTTCCGGCCAACATCCGGCCCACCTCGTCGTCGTACACTCAGACGATGGCGGGCCTCGAAGAGCCTCTGGCTGGCCTTGGCGCGAGCGAGGCGTCGCAAGAGCTCGTCGCCGGCTGGCGCCGGCTGACACGGGCGGCGACCGCGGTCGCCGTGCTCACGAGCCCCGCGCTCTTCGTCTACTTCGTCCGTCAGGACGGCTGGCCGTGGTGGAAGGCGGCTCTCGTCACGTTCGCGCTCGTGATGGTCTTCCGTGGGCTCGCGGACCTGATCTTCCGCTCGTTGATCCCGTGGCCGAGCCTGTTCGGGCTGGAGAGCCAGGAGGTCCGGGAGGACGACATCCTCGCCCGGCGCCGCGCGTGGTTCTGGCGCTTCTGGCTGCGGCTCGCGATCGGGTTTGCGTGGGTCGTCACGATCGTCTGGCTGTTCCGCGTGCTCAAGGGCGAGGTCGACTTCACGCTCGCGGGCTGGTGGGCCTCTGCCGAGTCGATCCTCCACGGAATCGGACACGTGCTCAGCACGCCCGCGCTCTGGGTGCAGCTCGTGTTCGTCTTCTTCCTCTTCTTCGCCAACTTCGCAATCTTCCTCGGCCCGATGCTCCTGATGGGGATCTCCCAGATCCGCGCCTTCGAGCCCGGCGACGCCGAGTGGGGTGTCCGGCTCGACGACGTGCGAGGGCAGGCGGAGGCCAAGGAGGAGGTGCGCCGCGTCGTCTCCATCTGGCAGTCGGGCGAGGCGTTCGAGCAGGCCGGCGGGAAACGCGAGCGCGGGCTGCTGTTCCTCGGTGCGCCCGGAACCGGCAAGACGATGCTCGCCAAGGCGCTCGCGACCGGCTTCAACTCGCCGTTCGTCTCGATCCCGGGCTCGGGCTTCGCGCAGACGTTCATCGGGATCGACGCGATCATCGTCCGCTACCTGGCGTGGAAGGCGAAGAAGATCGCACGGAAGTGGGGCGGCCAGTGCATCGTCTTCATCGACGAGATCGACGCGGTCGGGATGCGCCGGCAGGCGCTGCAGCAGATGACGACCGAGGTCAACCCGTACACGGCGGACGTCCACGACATGTGCTTCTACGGCCCATGGGGCGCGCTCAACCCGAGCGGCGATCTCGTCGTCGAGTCGCGCCGCTGGCGCGAGCGCCTGTTCGACCAGCGAGCGCCCTCGCCGGTCGGCAACCCCCTCCTCCAGCGCCTGAGTTTCCTCGTCAACCAGGGCTTCCCCGGGATGGGCGGCATGTTCGGGGGTACCGGTCAGCTCGCGCTCAACCAGCTGCTCGTGGTCATGGACGGCATCGACAACCCGCCGTTCTTCAAGCGCATCCGCGCGAACCGGATCAACACGCTCCTCGACGCGACGTTCATCGTGCCCCGACGCGTGGGGAAGCTCTCGCTGCGACTGCCGCCGCCCCGGCCGCGTGGGGAGCAGATCTACTTCATCGGGGCGACGAACGTCCCGCTCGAACGGCTCGACCCTGCGCTCACCCGCCCAGGCCGAATGGGCCGCCACGTCTGGTTCCGGACGCCGACGAAGGAAGACCGCAAGGACGTCTTCGACCTGTACCTCGCCAAGGTCGACCACGATCCCGACCTGGACACGCCGAAGCGTCGCGACGAGATCGCGCGGATCACGAACGGCTACTCGCCGGCGATGATCGACCAGGTCTGCTCGATGGCGCTGACGAAGGCCCACCACGACCGCCGCACCGCGTTCGGCTGGGACGACCTCGTCGATGCGATGACCACCCTCGAGTCGGGCACCGCCATCGGCGTCCAGTACGCCGAGCACGAGACGCGTGCGGTTGCGATCCACGAGGCCGGCCACGCGACAGCCGCGCACACGTTCCGGAAGGACCTCGAGTCGAGCCGCCTCTCGATCCGCATGCGCGGCGGATCGCTCGGGCACCATCAGGCGTTCGAGCGGGAGGAGCGCTTCAGCCGCTGGCAGAGCGAGGACATGGGCGACCTGATCCACGTCCTCGGCGCGATGGCTGCCGAGCACGTGTTCTACGGCGAGAACTCGCGCGGCGTGAGCGGCGACCTCGACTACGCGACGTCCCGCGCCGCGATGATGGTCGGCGTCTCCGGCATGGCGCCGCAGTGGTCCGAGATCGTCGAGCAGGCGAAGCGGCCCGACGAATCCGACGAGGAAGCCGCCGAGCGGCTCGCGAAACGGTGCGAGCGGATCGGGCTGCGCCTGATGAACCGCACGCGAGGAAGCGCGGACTTCCACGCCGACCCGATAGCAGCCGTGCTGATGGACCCGGCCAAGCGCGCGCTCGCGGCCCAGATGCTCGGCCTCGCCTTCGTGACCGCGGTGAACTTCATCCGTGCGAACAAGGACGCGGTGGACAGCGTCGCGAACACGTTGATCGAGAAGGGCGAGATCTACGGGGACGAGCTCAACGAGCTGCTCGACGCGCAGCACCTCGAGCGGCCGGAGATCGACTACCGCGAGGACGAGTCGTGGCCGAAGGTGTGACACCCGAATCCGTGCCGAGTACGGAGGTCACGGCTCCAGCCGCCGCGAGCATTGCGCTCGAGCCAGCGCAGCCCGCGACGGCCCCCGAGGCAGGGGGCACGCGACGGGCCCGCAGCGACGGCTACCGCAGGCGCTTCGGGATCGTCTACTTCTTCCTCGCCGTGATCAGCGGCGCAGCGGTCGGCGCCTTCATCGTCTCGGTCAGCCGGCCTCGCCCACCGCAGGCCGCAGCGTGGTCCGCATGGCATCCGACCGGGAACGACACGGCACGGATCCTGCAGATCTCCGACCGGGTGCCGCAGAGCTACCGCCTCTCGAACGGCGACGCCCTCGCCGTCGCGCACGCATCGTCGCCGACGGCCGTCTCGACGACGAACCAGTCCGTCACCGTTCCCGTGAGCCAGATCACCGTGCTCCCGAAGCTCAGCACCGTCGACACGGCCGGGAGCCTGCAGATTTCGCTCTGCGGACTCGGTGCGAACTGCGCGATCGCCTCCGGGAAGGCGTCGACTGCGCGCTACGAGCTGCTGCGGCGCGAGGCGATCGAGCTCGCCCTCTACACGTTCAAGTACGTGAAGCCGATCTCGTCGATCACCGTGATCATGCCGCCGGCGGTGAACTCGAAGCTCCCGATCGCGATCTTCCTCCCCCGCACAGACGTCCAAAGCCTCCTTTCCAGGCCGCTGGGCGACACTCTGTCGGAGAGGACGCCCGCAATCGGCAGGATGCGAGCGTCCGAGGTGGCGCTCGTCAACGCGATCGCGAGCCCACGCACCTACGCGTACGACTTCGAGTCCGCGGGTGACGGGACCGCGATCGAGGTCCTGACGCCGTACAACAGTGCCGGGTGACCGACCCGCGGGTCGTGAGGGCGAAAGCGCGGCTCGACCTCCTCGACTGGTATCCGACCCCGGTCCGGATCGAGCATGTCTCCATTCTGGTCTCGCCGCGGTTCTTCACGCTGCCGTGGCTGCGACGATTCGACGGCTACGCACTGCACAGCGCGATCCTCGTACGGGAGGCGGATCCGCCCGACGACCTCGTCGTGCACGAGCTCTGCCACGTCTGGCAGATGCAACACCACCCGCTTCGCATGCCGCTGAGCTACCTCGTCCGCGGCTACCGGCGTAACCCGTTCGAGCGGCAAGCACGCGAGGCGGTCACGCGGACACGAGGCTAACGACCGCACGCATCACTCGTTCGAGGGAGAGGATCGGTCGCGTCCCAGCCGACGCAGGACGTGATGCCTCGTCTTGCGTTGCCCCGTGCGGCCGGGTTCTCGCTCACGGCTGCCGTCGTGCTCGTGCTCGCGACCGCGTTCGGCCTGGCGAGCAGCGCGCACGCCCTCACCGGCCCGCAGCACGTCTCGATCACGGGCGTGAAGGTCGGCACGAACTCGGCGGTCGTCGGCTGGAGCGTCGACATGCCGTCGAAGATCGTCGTCCAGTACGGCGTGGACAGCCGATTCGGCATCTGGTCCACGGCGAGCGCCGCTCCGAGCGGAGGCTCGGGAACGACGACGCTGGACGGGCTCGAACCGGGCAACACGTATCAGTTCCGCGTTGTCTCCGACTCCGGCCAGGGCCTCGCAACGGCCGACGGCTCGTTGCGGACGGGCGCGATGCCGACGTTCGCCACCGCCTCGATCACCGCACCGACGCCCACAGGGAACAACAGCTCGCAGTACTTCGCCTCACCAACCGCCCATTCGGACTCGAGCGTCCCGACCGGACCTGCAGCGCTGTATGTGAACGGGTCGGCGTTCTTCCCACGGATGGTGTTCCGCCAGTGCCCATACGGCTACGCGCAGAACCTCGCGGCCGGCATCAACCTCTTCCTCGGCACGGCGTGCACGACCCCGAGCGGACAACTGAGCCAGCTCGCGGGGCGGGCGCTCTCCGCGCTCGACGAGGACACCCACGGCCAGGTCACGGGGCCAGGGCTGATCGGCTGGCACCTGCCGGACGAGGCGGACGAGACCGTGTCGAACCCCAGCAAGCTGCCGATGATCAAGGACTCCGGCCGCGTCACGTTCCTCACGCTGACCGACCACTTCCTCGCGAGCTCGGCGCCGCCCACATACGGTCGCGGCGTCTACCCGCCTCTCTTCGCGCGGGCGAGCGTGGTCGGCTTCGACACCTATCCCATCGAGAGCCGCTGCAACCCGAACCTCCTGCCGAACGTCTTCTGGCAGCAGCAGGAGCTCGTGCGGGACGTCCCCGGCAAGCCGACCTTCCAGTGGATCGAGGCAGGCCCGATGGAGAAGTGCTTCAAGGTCGACCCGACCCCGCAGACCGTCGCCGCCGAGACCTGGCTCGCGATCGCCGGCGGCGCGCGCGGAATCGGCTACTTCCCAGCGGTCTGGTCGGGTCCGATCACCTCGACGATCACCCAGGTCGACCGGGACATCGTCGCTCTCGCCCCCGCCCTGCTCGACCAGTCTCTCGTCGCCTCCGCGAACTCCGCGAGCTCCGTGCTCGTAGGCGTCCGCCGCCACAACGGCGCGACCTACGTGATCGCCGTCAACCCGACAGGGCAGACGAAGAAGAGCGTCTTCATCACCGTCGCGGGACTTGACGGGCGAACGCTCCAAGTTTTCGACGAGAACCGGACGATCAACGCCCAGGGCGACCAGATCGTCGACGACTTCCCACCGCTCACAGCCCGCATCTACATCGCGCCGCCCACCGACTAGCTGGACGTCGAGACGGCTTTCGCCGCCACGGACCGGTTGACGGCGTTGACGACCGCACGGAGCGACGCGGTGACGATCGAGCCGTGGATTCCGACGCCCCAGAAGGCTTCGTCGTCGACGTCGGCCTCGACGTAGGCGGCCGCGGTGGCGCTGGCACCGCCGGACATGGCGTGCTCGTGGTAGTCCCGCACGCTGATCCGGATGCCGAACGCCTTCTCGAACGCGTCGACGATCGCGTCGATCGGTCCGTTACCCTCGCCTTCGATCACCTGCTCGACGCCGTCGACCTCGATGCGCGCCGCGATTTGGTCGGCGTCCTCCTCGCTCGAGTGGGTGTACGCCAGCAGGGCGTACGGCCGGATGTGTGAGAGGTACGCGTCGTCGAACGCGTCCATCAGCTCGCTCGCGGTCAACTCGCCACCCCGCGCGTCGGCGATCGCCTGCGCCTTTTGCGCGAAGTCGATCTGGAGTCCCCGGGGCAGCTCGAGATGATTCTCGGCCTCCATCAGGTAGGCGACGCCGCCCTTTCCGGACTGGGAGTTGATGCGGATGATCGCCTCGTACGTGCGCCCGACGTCCATCGGGTCGATCGGCAGATAGGGCACGTCCCACACGTCCGAACCGGACCGCTCTTGCGCGTGCATGCCCTTCTTGATCGCGTCCTGGTGCGAGCCGGAGAACGCCGTGTAGACGAGCTCGCCGACGTAGGGATGGCGAGGATGCACGGGCAGCTCGTTGCATTCTTCGACGATCGCGCGAGCATCGTCGATGCGTGAAAGGTCGAGCTCGGGGTCGACGCCCTGCGTCAGCAGGTTGAGCGCGAGGGTGACGAGGTCCACGTTGCCGGTGCGCTCGCCGTTGCCGAACAAGGTTCCCTCCACCCGCTCGGCGCCGGCCATCAAACCCTGCTCCGCAGTCGCCACTGCTGTGCCTCTGTCGTTGTGCGGATGGGCCGAGACGATCGCGGCGTCGCGCTTCGAGAAGTGGCGGCAGAACCACTCGATCCGGTCGGCATAGACGTTCGGCGGGAACTGCTCGACAGTCGTCGGCAGGTTGACGATCATCTTCGCGTCGGGCGTCGGGCCCCACTCCTCCGCGACTGCCTCGCAGATCTCGAGCGCGTAGTCGAGCTCCGTGTGGTGGAAGCTCTCGGGCGAGTACTGGAAGACGATCTCGGTCGACGTCGCCTCCGCCAGCTCCCTGATCTGCCGGGTCGAGCGGACCGCCAGGTCGGTGACGCCTGCGCGGTCGAGCCCGAAAACGACACGGCGCTGGACGGCCGAGGTCGAGTTGTAGAGGTGGATGATCACGCGACGCGCACCCTCGATCGCCTCGAAGGTGCGGTCGATCAGCTCCGGCCGAGCCTGGGTGAGCACGGCGATCGTCGTGTCGACTCCCACGAGGTCCTCGTCGACCAGCGTCCGGACGAACTCGAAGTCCGTCATCGACGCGGACGGGAAGCCCACCTCGATCTCCTCGACGCCGATGGCAACGAGCAGGTCGAAGAAGCGACGCTTGCGCGGACCGTCCATCGGGTTGACGAGCGCCTGATTCCCGTCGCGCAGGTCGGTCGAGCACCAGATCGGTGCACGCTGGAGCACCACATCCGGCCACGTCCGGTCGGGCAGCTCGACTGTGTCGTACGGACGGTACTTGTGGAACGGCATCGACATTGGGGCTCACTCCTCCGGAAGACGGACTTCTCCCGCGGTGTGCGCGGGCACGGACTGTGTATGTCGTCGCTCCGGTTCCCCTAGCGGGGAAGGAGGAGGGCAAGCGCAATCAGGCCGAGGCCGTTGGAGACAGGAGC